>ERZ773241.361-NODE-361-length-51377-cov-4.601633_pt1 | contig 51377 bp, 66 predicted proteins | sample MGYA00580989_ERZ773241 | MGnify/ENA primary metagenome ERZ773241 (study PRJEB29015, sample SAMEA2737804) | human gut metagenome | biome: human gut; feature: human-associated habitat; material: faeces | place: China | collected 2012 ... | reverse complement strand
TAGTTGCTATGATGATAATTGCCCTTGTGATAGAGATTGTGAGTATATGAAAAGTTTCAATTTAAAAATAAGTGAGTTATGACTAAAGCAGAAGCAATACAGGCGATGCAGGAAGGGGATAAAGTCACACATCGGTATTTCTCCCCAGAGGAATGGATGACAATGCGAATGGGAATGATGGTTCTTGAAGACGGGGTTGTTTGTACTCCACAAGAATTTTGGCAATGGAGAACAAATCCTGTTTGGGATGATGGATATAAATTATTTAACAACTAAAAAAAATATGAGCGGAAAAAGATATTTCATAGTGTCATACAATTTTGGCAATGGCAAAGTACATGGTTCTGGGCAAACCACTTTTGTGACGGATGGATGCTACCTGAACAGACAGATAGCAATAGAGCAGATAGCATCTACACTTGAATGTGAAAATGCTGAGATTGTAATTTTGAATATTATTGAATTGCCTGAATCTGATTATAATGTTTGGAGTGCCCAAAAAACAAACTAAATAAATGTGAGTCATGGACAAGAAGAGATTGGAAGCTCATATGAATGATGGGAAAACAGAATACGTGATGTGCGCAGCAATTCATGTGGATGATGGAGAATCTTATTCGTATCAGCCATACAATATTGATACTGGCATTGTGCTATGTGGGTGGAGACATCCCGGAATATTCCAACAGGCAGCACTTTTAAAAATGCCAGATAGCAGTAAAGCGATACAAGGATTTCTTACTACTAAGAATAGATTTTTAACCAGAAAAGAAGCTTATGCGCTGGTTAAAGAAACAGGACAATTAAAGCAGCCTCTTATAGGTGGTATGTTAACTTCAGAGGATTTGTGGTAACAAATTACTAAATAATTATGAGTGATTTATACTTCAACGATAAACGCTTTGTCGGCTACAGTAAGATTAGTGATGTATTTTTTCTGCTTCCGGCAATAATGTGGTACATGGAGCGAGAAAGGATTAAAGATGCAGACTCGCTCGTGATATGTGTGCATTGGCTTTGTTTTCAGTGCGGGTTATTTATTAGGTGTAAAAGAAAAATTAAAATAGGTTATGAGAAAGATAATAGCAATTAGTAGATGCCATTCCATAGGTGGGGGAATAATGAAAAAGTGTAGAATTATAACTATATGTAATAAGTGGAACATCTTTATTAGCCGGTCTCCGCAGTATTTTAAAATAGCAAGAGTATGTGATAACTACTTCTGCCAATGGAATTGTAACGTCCCATTTTAGTTCATTTCACGAAAGATATTAATTTAACAAAAGAAAAAATGGAAAGAGATGATATTGAAAAAGCAGCAAAGCATTATCAAGAAAAAGATCATGATATCTGGACAGGTAAAGGCATGGCAACAGAATTACAAAAAGCCTTCATAACAGGTGCAGAATGGCGCATCAACAGCGTGTGGCATGATGCTACAAACGAGAAAGCAGAAAACAAACCGGCATTGATAGAATACACACATAGGGATGGCAGTTGTGGACATTTGGTCGTACCCAACCCGCAGGAAGTGAAAGAGGCAATCGATCGTTGGGCATACATCGAAGATTTGATACCTAATAAGGAGGACTGAATTATGAAAAGGTTGATTGACGCAATTATAAAGAAATGGTTCTGTTGCCACGAATGGGAATTGATGTGCGAAAGATGGGTAAAATACAATGATACTGATGGAAATGAAAAGGTGTATACCGTGAGACATTATTTCTGTAAAAAGTGCGGAAAATATAAACGAATTGAAGGACATTGAATTATGGATAAGATAAAATGTATCACTTTCGATCCGGCAGCACAGGAGGCTTTGCCAGATCATATTAAGGCTAAAATGAAAGCTGCTCGAGCCAAAGCCAGATTAGAAGCATATCATAAGCAATGTCCTTGTTGGAACAGTCACAACGATAGTTGCTATGATGATAATTGCCCTTGTGATAGAGATTGTGAGTATATGAAAAGTATCAATTTAAAAATAAAAGATTTGAACGAAAGTGAAAGAAAAAGAAATCAAACAGAGACTTCTTGATGAGATATCCGGATGGTTTTGCGAATCTTATTGTTTGTATTACGGCGACAAAGACTATTGCAACACTTGTCCTATCAAGGAAGAAAAGTACTGGCTTGTACGTCCCAAACCTACCGGGGCAGAGAAACGGATAAAAGAAATCCAGTTCTGTGATAACTGCGTACATTTCTGCCCGATAGAAGAAGGAGAGGAAAACAAACCCAACGAGGAACTATGCAAGTTTAAACGTCCGTTGCGCTTTCGTCTTGGAATAGATGACTATACCGGTGATGACACCGGATTCTTTTGTCCGGGATGTAAAAACTTCAAAAAGAAATTTAGCCTATGATACCCTACAAAACCAGCCGGGATTACTCCCGACTAAAACAACTACTTGATGAAGGAATGGGAATCGTGTGCTTCTCATTGAAAAGTCGGGAATGTGCGCTTGCGAAAAAGCAAACATTCTGCGATGGACAAATGTTCGCCTACTACTTCGGCCGTTTCCATATCTTCAACCATGATTTAGAAATAGCTACATTCGAGAAATTTTGTGATCTATACAACGTCGAGTTTATTGAACCGAATAAACAGATTTAAAGAATCCTTATAAATATACGAATTTACAGTAGACACATCAGCCTCCTTAGCCGGCAGACTTTCTCGTTGAAGTTGACCGGCTCGAAGTCAAGGGAGTCAACCAGGCGGTCAATCTCGCGTCTGGCTGACTCCCTCTTTAATTTTCTTATTTCTTTTTTATTCGCTTTACACATAGCTTTTCCCGTTTATGTTTGCGGCAGTCACATATAAACAACTGCACATCCTCGTACAACATCCTACCTAAATAACCGGCCAAATACGCTACTTCTTCACCTCCTATAGGCATTTTAAATGCCGTAGCTATATGATCCTCCAAATGGCGGCATTCGTGCTTTAGGGAGTTTAAAAACTCTTCCGGGGACGAAGTCTTGCTTATGACCATTACAGATTTCCGTAGCTTGTAATTGGAGTACGTGACACCGGTATCAAGTTTGCATGACACCAAATTATTGTAAGCCTCTCTTGCCTTGTCTTTCGGACAATCTATTGATTTCAACAAACCTATGACCTCTTCCGTATAATAGCAGGTGACACGATAAAATATATGCACCTGCCAATCGTACTTCTTTATGTATAGGTCTCTTCTTATCATATTTACATCATTTCATCCCAAATAATAGGCGTTCCAGAACCGATGCAATCAGCGTAGAAACGAGTAAATACAATACCATCGTAAGCGTCCGGATCGTCGCAAACGTTCTTCACGTATAAAGCAGCATATTGATCATGGGGAATGGAGGAACCAAGAAAATCAGCCTTGCACATATTGGCTACATACACATAGTCATAGCCGCCTTTCTTCTTTACATCGACGTTATATTTTTTAAGCATTTCGTCGATCTGCTCTTTTGTCCAGGGCTGTACCTTTATTTTCTTGCCAGTTCCATCTTCTTTTTCCATCATGGAAATAGCCCAATCACACATAGCCTTAGAAAAATGCCAGCCATATGCGCTTAAATAAGCTTTCATCCCCGAAGGAAAATCATCGTACATATCTAATCTCATATCTTTACTTTTTAAGAAGGGGCACAATGTCCCCTTCTGATTTAACGTCTGCGTCTGCGGTATTCCCCGGCATACCGTCCGGTTCCTCTCACGCCGCGCCTTTCACCGAAACCTTCTCCACCGCGTCTCCACATATCGCGGAATTCATCGTCGTCGTCATCGTCATCGTCTCGGAATCCCATACCGCCTTCCATTGCTTTTCTCTTGCCTTCCTTGCAACCAAGTTTATAGGCTTCTTCTATCGCTTCCATCAAGTCTTCATCTTCATAAGCATCGAACTCTCTGAAAAGCTCTTCAAGTTTTCTATTTGATCCCATAATTATTATTTTTTAGTTGTTTCCTTAACTCCAAGCTGTTGCATCAATTGCTTGTTTAGCTCCATAAGTTCAGACATGTTCTTGCTCATATCAGACATCTGGGCCTTAAGGGTGTTGATTTCCTGTTCTTGACGTTGCTTTTCTGCAAATTCAGGATTGATCATTGTCAACATCTCATCGCAGGATGCTATCACGCTGAGGTCATAGTCCCGACTGTTAACCCTATCCAATCTTTTTTGTTTTATCATGGATATTTCATTGTTCATCGCATCGCGGGAACATGAGACAACAAGATTCCCGTTTTGCCCAAAGTCGGCTATATCACTACCGGAGGGAAGATTCTGAAACGTCGTGTTCTGACCATTAATATTAGCCACGACATCTACGACCATCTCCATCTGAGGTATCTGCCCCATAGGAGCGGGCATAGGATATTTAGGCTTGGGTGCAGAAACGCTTACCACAGAACCAATCTCTATGAAATGTTTGGCTTCCTTATGAAGAATATACAACTGATTATTTACTCGAAGATTCTGAAACATGATTGTTTGATTTTAAAGGAGTGTGGTTTTTGCAATTTTTACAACAACCACAGAACTCCATGTTAATTACTACTTGCTTCGCAAAGAAGCCGTTTCTGCTGTAGGAGCCGGAGTCGTTGTCGGTCTATATCCACCACTAACAAGATACAATTCGTTCGTGTATTTGTTGTAATGGATCTCATAGATACCCGGACCGGCAAGGTTCTCTACTCGCACAGGCACATCGCCGTAAGCCATCAACGGTCTCGTGTCCCCGTTCGTCCCTATCAGAATGGGCAGTGTTGCTGTTGTTCCAGCCGGGATAGCTTGACGGAGATTGACATAGAAACCGCCTACATAATCCCGGTTACGAAACGCATGGTTCGGAAGCTCTAATGTCACGTTCTCCGTCCCTACCGTCACAGCCACCGTTGGCAAGGTGTTAAAGTTTGCCCTGCCAAGTGAAGGGAACGGAAAAGGAAATCCTGTAAAAAAGTTAGGCCACATAATTACCTCCTTTCTTACCCGGATCAACCCCAGTAGTTATTGCAACCACATCCGTAACCGCCGCGAGCATAAGCCGCATCACCTGCATAGGCACCGAAAGCGGCCGCACGATAGGTTTCCGGGTTATACACCTGCAACTGTGGATAAGGAACGGATACCGTTGGAGGCATCTTGCACTTGATGCCGTCTACATCACTTTGCAATGCCTGCAAGCCGGCTACCAACGGCGCGATCTGCTGACCGAAGTTGCTCAAGATTGTCGCATTCTGATTACGCTGAGAGATTTCCCCCTCCAAAACTGCAATTCTTGCATCCCTTGCAGCAAGGGCTTCCTGCTGACGGCGTGCCTCTGCGGCATCCATCTTGGCTACAATAGCCTGAAATCCTTCACGGTAAGCGTCCGACAAAGAACGAGTATTCCCTTCCATTGTACGTGTAAGCGTATTCATGTTTTCGCAACTCGCTAAGCGACTTTCATACCCCTGCCGTTCAATCGCAGTCTGCGTTTTGCAGCAACAATCGGCTAATTGAGCAGAGATAGATTGATTGCCCTGCATAATTGCAGTAATGATACTGTTGGTATTCTGTCCCATCTGATTGCCTAGACCGCATATAGCCTGAGATACAGAGTTAATACCAGCAAGGATTTGGTCTGAAGATAAATTCAACGCCTGGGCAAGTGATGCGATGTCCACACCGTTGCGATTAAGCATTTGCATAATCATGTCTCTTCCTTCATTGGCACCCTGATTGTTGTTTCCTCCAAAACCGAAGTTGCCGTTGCCAAAGATGGCAGCAATCACAATCAACGCAATAATGTCCTGAAAACCGCCGTTGTTCCCGAAGAAACCACCGTTACCGCCTCCACCGTTCATTAATCCCATGAGGTAACCTGTGTCAATACCCCTGTTCTGCAAAGACGGAAGGATTGATGCAAGCAAGCCGTTACTCGCTCCACCTGCCCCGTCTTGATTAAATACATAAGTTTTTTCCATTGTATTTTAAATCTTAGTTACGGTCAATATCAACCGCATCGCAAATGTCGCAAAACAGTAATTGTATTGAATGGTAGAATGTTGTAGGCTTGTTGTAAAGTTGTTGTTAAACTGTCTGATTTTTTTTACTTGTTCCCTTATCTTTTCAGTATTAGCCTCCTAGAAAAACTATGCAATGTTTCTTCATAACAAATAATGTTATCTTAATTTACAAACTCCTTAATGGCATACCAAGCGACTCACGTACATTCTTAACTATAACCTTTAGCAAATAATTTCTGCGTATTCTGTCAGGGTAGATATTTTTCAACTTGTTGATCGATTGCTGCGTAAATCCGGTAAACGACGATATTTGAGATTCACTGAATTTATATTCAGATAGTATAACAACCATGATACCGCGTGAATCAACAATATCACTTCGTTTACACTTTGACAGTATCAGGTCTTCTGATACTTCTGTCTCTTTAGAGACAATTCTTAATATTTTGGCAAAGATTTCAGATTTACACATAATGTTTGAATTTTAGTTATATCTTTGCCTTCGCTACATAAAACTTATCGCACATAATGCAACAAAAGCATAGACATTCATGTTGAAGATATTAAGTCCCCAACGTGCGAGTGTCTATGCTTGTGTATCAGTTTTATGTAGCAGTTAAACGTGATACGTTGGGGGCTTTTATTTTACTTCCCAGCCCCATAGGAAGAGACTATGAACAAAAGTCTACTTACCAAATTCTATAATATAGGCCAACTCCTATATACGGAGAAAAGCCATTCTTGCCTATTCCATATCCACCTATTACCCCTAATCCCCAGCGACGGTCTTTCTGGTGTACAATCTCTCGTTTATGGTAGATTATCATCGAATCGAGATTGGGTCTATAACCGCTGACTACCGCCCTATACAAATCTGTCTCATAAACCTTTCTCTGGATTGGTAACGGGATATAAATCGTGTCAAGTTCCTTTACCGTGTCACCCTTCGAATAAACGAAAATCGGGTAAGGTAGCTCGATTTCCTCTACATCAAGCATGTAAGAAGGCTCAGGAACAGGTTTGTTGATCGTGTCAATTTCCTTGACTACCTCTATTCGCTTTTCTACCGAATACCTTCCGGCAAAGAAACAAGCAAAACAAAGAGCTAAAACAGATATGGCATACCAGGCTTTCATTTCTTGATGATGATCTGTTTTCTTTGTTCTCCTTCTAGATTTAGCGAAACATGAAGGAAGTTATTTTTACGGTACAAGATGGCCTGATCGAATGGCAAACCGGAATCTTTCAATACTTCCAATAAATCACCGGCCTTTCCATCAATACTCAAATCGGCTGCTTCCCCTTTTTGATGTTGAGATGTAGGGACACCCCCCACTGCCGCATTCAACTCTGGGCATCTGTAGCCTGAATTAATGGAGATAGGCTTACCGATAGCATCCCGTAATGGTTGTAGCAATTTTGCACACAGATTGGTGATAGCTAGTTTCTCACGCGATCCCGGATCATTCTTTATTCCTTTTGCAATAGCAGTATCGCTATGCATAAATTCTTCCAATGTAAAATTCTCTGTTATATTCATACGCTTATATAATCAACTAACAATATATTAAAACTCACTGGGTGGCTCTCGATCTGGACATCCATGTTTATTACATTTCCGAAAATCAAGAGCACTATTCCTAATTATCAATTCCGTATTCTTTTCAGTTAGCTCACGGATACGCTGACGCAATTCTTCTATTTTTGCATACAAAGTATCTATTTTAGTATCCAGTTCACCCACTCTTTTTTCCTTTTTCTCGTATAATTCTTTCCATTCATCAGCATACTGAGTAATGTTATCCGCTTCTGCTTTTTTAGCTTCTGCGGCAGCCTTACGTTTTCGAGATTCATAAAACATGAATGCTCCAATTAACGGCAGGCCCGCTGCGCTGATAAATGATCCTATCAACTGGACTATTTCTTGCATTTCCATCATTTAAAGTAAAAATAATATGCCTAAATAAGTGGATAATAAGGCTGCTATCTCAATCCAGAACATCGGCTTGCTCTGGTAGAACTTATACCAAAATGTGCCCTCTTTTTCTTTGGCAATGCTTAATACAGTATACCCTACATAGGAAAGCCATACTAACAACATTGGCCAGAGGTTCAATGCCACCCAAAGTTGCGATCCGGCAATACAGATGATTGCTCCAGCAGAATGTATCTTGCTCTCATAATCATCTTTGAAATTGGGAGCTGAACCAACAAAGAACATGCCAGCACAGGACAGAAATGCAATCCATTCCGTGTTTTGTTTACTTACCTCCAATATTGCAGGCATCAATAAACCGGCAGTCAGCCACATCGTTGCCATAAACCACAATTTATGCTCCAGATAGTAATAGGTAGCACTTATGGAATAAGGTACACCCTTAGTCTTTACACACACGGCAGCCGTGTAGGCCGCAATAACAAGCATTGAAATAATCGTCAAAATAGTTATCATACCAATCTTACATTTATGTTAATCAATTCTTTCAAATGGGCATATACCGGATTCGTACCATAAAAGCAGTAATATTTCTTCCTTACACCGTCTTCCATTTCCGTATAATACTTTTCCTGTTCAAGCGTCATGCCTGGCGCATAGAGTTTGGGATCGTATTCCGTGCCTTTGTGATTTTCGTCCATGCGCTCATAAAGAGCAGCCGTATCTACCGAAGGAGGATATATTTCGAGAACCGGATTTATCGGTTGCCGGACTTTCCATAACCAGTCATCGTTAATTACCCGGTTGCCGGTATCCAACTTCCCGTTAATAAATTCTTTCCATTCAGCATGTGCGTATTTGGCACCAATCGCTTCATCATCCGTCAGTGACATTACAGACACAGATTTACGGGTGATACGGGATAGCTGCTTCTCGGAATCGTGCGTTTCCGTGTAGTTTACAGCTTCCTGTAATTCGGCTGTTGTCCTATGGATTACATCGGGGTAGTCCGTCACCTCAATCGATTCTACATCTTCCACTGTCTTGGCAGCTTCAATATCAGAGAGTAACTTTTCTGATAGACCTATACAGATATCATTGTAGTCTGCCATCTCATTGAGAGCTTCCAATAACAGAGATGATTTATACGAATTCCCGTTTACTTCAACCGTATCTTTTCGGGCACACTGGTCTTTTAGAGACAAACGGTCGTATGTATATACATCGTTGTCCTCTATGTAATAGTGCCGGTAGTCGGTGTTGTAGACTTCCTGACGCTTCAAGTCTTTTGCAGTTTGAAGTTTTTCTTCCGGTGTCGGTTCGGGAGTGGGTGTCAATTGCATATTGAACACTTCTTCTACGGATGCACCTTCGTTTGCCTCTTTAAAGGCAATCTGTTCTTCTGTCAGCAAAACGTACTTTCCTGCAACATAATCCTCCCATGTTGTGCCGACCTCGTAGTTAACGGTATCGAGTTCTTCCGGCATTGGGACGTAGATACGTACTGCATCCTTTTGTATGTATAGATAATTATCCATATTATTTATATTTGAAATAATGTAAAACTATAATTCCAGACCCTCCGTAAGTTGATTTTTGGCGTGAAAAACTATTCCTGCCACCACGACCTCCGTCTCCTCCGTTTCCTGTATTATTAATTCCGTCTTTACCTATATCGCTATCATTTCCTCCTTCTCCGCCAGATGCATATAACTTATCGTTGAATGGACATTTAGTCGTACTCCCTTGTCCATATCCGCCTAAGTAAGAATAATAAGTACCACCATTTCCTCCATTAGTTCCACCCTGTTGATAAGGTGCGCCACCACCTGAGCCGCCATTTCCTCCATGAGCTTTTTGAGTCTCTGGATTCCCTGTACCATATAACCCACCTTTACCACCTTGGGCACTATATGAGGTATTTATAAAATATGAATATTCACCATCCACACCATTTGAATCTAAACTATTATTCGATTTACCCTGTCCTATTTTTACTGTTAATTTTTGTCCAGGAGTGACCGATATCCCATAATATACTTTTGTATATCCGGCTCCGCCACCTGCCCCTGGATAATAACTACCGCCACTACCTCCACCTCCGCCTGCTCCAACTACAAAAGCATCGATAGATGTGCATCCGGAAGGTACTATAAATGTCCCGGAAGATGTTAATTTTTCTACAACTTCAATTAAAACCTTTTTCCGTCCTATCGTCCTTCTTCTCAACATATCAATCCTTCTCTTTAACGGTTATTGAATACATGACACCACTCGTAGCGATCTTCAAAATGGACATCTCGAAAGGCACGCCGGAAGTAGTGGTAATAGAACTACCGGACATTGATCTAAAACTGCCAGTAGTAGGGATGGGCTGCGTAAAAGAAGCGGTAGGATTACAATCAAGATATATCTCTTCGCCTACATTCAATGCCCTTGCAGACTCATTTATCGACAGGTTTGAAGCGGAGGATAGGGTAGCCTTAACCAACCTCTTGCTTGTCGGTATATTCACAAGAGTGGTGACAGCATTACTCCCTGTGCCGAAATTTACTATATCATCCACCCTCTTCTTGTCCTCCGCCGACATATACCCCGCTGTGGCGGAGGTGGCGGTAGGGGGAGTGAGGTATTCACCGTTGTCGGAGAGGTATTTTGTACCGGAGCCAGTATTTTGTAAACTTTGTCGATTAGATACCAAAGTATAGGTCTTGTCACTCTTATTAATAATTATGGCTATTATTGTCAACCATATAGAACGATCACTGGGGTCTACCGCTAAAATATTTGTTGTAATACCATATATTTCAGTAGAATTATTAATTGTTATCGGGCCAAATCCATCAGGGTTAGTCTCAATTCTTGCTGTTGTTATTCCTTTATTTACTGCATCAACTACCTTTTGATAATTTTCATCTGACAATGTACCATTCTCCTCTGGGAATAAAGTTGCAACATCCAGATACTGATTGCTCGCCACTATCTCCGACCACGCCCCATTGTTACGCCCGTAGGTTTTTCCGTCCTTTGGAGCATCTACCGTAATAGCCGCATCTTCTCCTGCTGGGCCTTGCGGACCTTCTGGACCTCGATCTCCTTTATCACCTTTCGGGCCCTGTTCTCCCGTAGGACCTTGAGGGCCAGGATCGCCTTGAATACCCTGCAAACCTTGAGGACCTATATCACCTCTTTCACCTTGAGGTCCTTGAGGACCGGTATCACCTTTGTCACCTTTTGGACCCTGAGCACCTTGAAGCGGACCATTGTTTTTCCACACAGAATTGATTGCATCATAAATATAAATGTCGTACGGAGCACCTGTACCAACTCCATAAGCATCACCAGCTTGTGGGGAAACTATTGCAGACTCTAATTCTTCCTGCGTGCTAAAATATCCAAGTACCTTAAAACCACTTCCCGTATCTCCTTTATCGCCTTTTACTCCCTGCTCGCCTTTAGGCCCAATAGGGCCTTGCGGACCTGTTTCGCCAATAGGTCCCTGTGGGCCTGTTTCTCCTTGAATCCCTTGTTCTCCTCTAAGACCTTGCGGACCAATATCACCCTTTTCACCCTTCAATTCTGCCTTATCTTCTTCCGTCAAATCAGAAAAATGCAATTTCAGCTCGTCTTTCTGTTCCGATGTCAGATCGGAAAACTTCAACTTCAAATCATCGTAAGGGACAAGTACACGATAAGCTGTATCTTCTTCACTGGTGTACTTCCATTCAATGCCTGTGCTACCAGTACGGAAAACAGGAGTATCACCGGCAGTGCCTTTCAGATCGGACAAAGCAACAAGATTCTGCCAATTACCGTCCGTATAACGCCATTGGATATAGGTTTTATCCTGATTTACCTGCAAGAATACTTCACGTCCATCTACACCCTTCAAGACAGACAGAGCAACACGTACAAGCTTGTATGTGCTACCCAATACTTGAAAGGCGGGAAGAGAGGACACACCGGTAAGTGAACTTACCTCTTCGTACTGCCCCGGATCTTTCGCCGTAGACGCAATCAAATCCTCCACCGCTGCCGCAATCTTCTGCAAGTCTTCCGGCGTGATCGTTGTCCCGTCTGATAATATGATATCTCCTGCTGCCATAGGTGTTAATCTATTTTATTCCTCTGTTCAAAAATTGATTTTGCATCCGCCAATGCCGCTGTATATATAGCCTCGCTATCTGCATCCGGTATAGACTTGTCAAATGATATATTCTTGGTCCCGTCTGCATTGATGATTATGTAGCCGAAACGAACATCTGCCTTCTTGACTGTACCCGTTACCGACTTTACGTTTTCCCCTTCATCCTGTGTGATATTGTACTGTACTTCGTAACCTGCCACATTGTTCAGGTATGTGCTCTTGACCACTGATGATACTTGTTCGAGTGCCATAACTTATTCCTCCTTATCTTTAGTTTCCACTTCTGTCGTTCCGGCTTCAACAGCCTTTGCTATAATGATTTTAAACGACGTACAGATTATTTTCATCATCTGTTGATAGTCATTATCTGATATTTCTATTGCCCCCGTTGAATGGTAGATGATATGTGCCAGATCATACATCGGAACGGATTCTGCGCTCTTGATTATCGCATCTCCAATTTCATGTGTCAAATCAGCCTTCTGAAACTTATCTACACCATATTCTACATTTAACTCTTTGAAATTTACTTGTTTCATAATGATTTGTTTTTTTTAATTATTTATCCTAATGAAATTTTTAATATATTTCCATCTCTCCAAACCATTCCCAATGATTTTGGATCTATGGTTGGAATTGAAGTAAGAATCAATCCTGTTGATAACGAACTTAAAATTTTTCCATTAACATCATGGACGGAAAATCCTGCTATCCCCATTGAATACCTGTATACTGTAGAACCAGAACTGCTATTTCTCAAATACATGTGTAAAGCTGGAATTGACTGATAACCAGAAACATTATCAAATTTAAATTCAGTCACTAATGAATTAGAATTATTAATCATTTTAAAACTTCTTTCTGAAGGGTCAATAACAAATCTATTTCCATTATTTGATGATTGAATTTTTCCAGTTATAGATAGATTCCCACCGATATCCCAAAAAACATTTTTCTTAGCTAACCATCCCGCACCATCATGCCCCAAACGTATAGCAGAATTTGCTCTATCTTCCCATGAGCTCCCCGCCCAAAATGCAGGACCTGTAATATCAGGAGACATACCCGCTAAACAGACAAAGGATGAATTAGAACCAGATCCCATTTCTATACGCCTATTTAACCTCATTTTGTTTGATCCAAAAGAATAAAATGCACCGGTTATATCTGTCACGGAATCTAATTCACCTTCAACACTATCAACTCTATTTCCTAAATTATTTATATTGATATTTAAACCCTCTGCTGTTTGATTAACAAAACTCTCACTTGCAAGTCCTTTTACAGAAGATGATATCTGGCTACTTGTCCAACTTGTTGTAGCATATCCAACTAAAGCTCCATCAACATAAGATCCCACCTCGGTTTGTATTTTACTACTTGTCCAGGACTGAGTAGCGTAATCCCTTCGTACAACTTGCTGGAATTCGTCATATTCTTCCTTAAACGAAGTAAGTTCAGCTTTATCCGCCTTTAAAGATAAAGAGGTATCATATTTAGTATAAATTTTACCGGTCTCGGCATCAACATAATCTTTAGTTGCACGTAACTTAATTTCTTCTTCGTTTTGTGTGATTTGAGTTTGTAGATGTACAATAGCATCCGCAATCTCATCAGCAAACAGCCCTACACCATAAATAAGTATCTCACCAGTGAATCTCAGTTCAAAATCACCTTTCCCGTTCCATTTCCCGACCTTAGACAGCTTTTGATAGCTGTCGCTTTCCGGTAGCTGTTCTTCATGATACAACTCGGTTCCCGGGATACCGAAACCGCAAGAACCGGGACGGAGCACCTTATAGAACAAAGAGAAAGAATACGTTTTTTCCTCTTCTTCCGTGTGATCCGGGATATTCATTATAGCATTCTGCTGAAAGATATACGTGTTCCTTATTCGCAGAACGTTTTGACCGTTGTCATTATAAATATCGGCAACTTGATCCTTTTCTACATAGAAGCTACCGTCCAGCCAAAGATATTCTCCACCTACGTTGATAAAATGAACGTTATTTGCAGCTGTCCAATAGTTTGTATTCTGGCTGAAAGAAGAGTTTACAAGGATGTTACCTCCTTCGGCGGATATGTCGTTACGGATACTATCAATAAGGCTTTCAAACTTGCCGTTCATGGCAATAAAGGTCTGCTCAATGGTATCCCCATTTTGAAGAATGAATGTCGAGTTTTCAACGTATATCCCGTTCAAATAAGCCCCATAACCAGACAACTGATCGCCTCTCTGTGTCCTGATTCCTGTCAGGTGTCCAATACGGGCTTTCAACTTGCCTTCGGTGCTGGCATCAGTAATACCATCGTACACATCGATAAATGGCGCACCGCTATCGGCCGTTGTTAGATATATCAATCCCTGCCGGTCTGTATCTTCATTGTTACCCCAACGAAGGGCAAAATCTCCGGCTTCCGGTTGCCCTGTCCCTTCTATCAGAGGAATAGCTATATCAAAATAGTCACTGTCTACACCGATACAACGTCCGAAAAGATACTTGATACTGGTCGTTCCCGTCCGTGTCTGTATTCTGACACCGTCACCCTTACGCAGGTTCATAAGCATAAGACCATCCATATCGTCCATATAACAGCGATAACGGTCAGACATCACTTCTACTCTGGCTATTTTGTTGATGTCAGAAACAATCTGGCTACCTCCTAAACCGTAAATTTGGGAATAGACAATCTCGTAAGCAGTGAATGTCTTTCGAATAAAGAGGTTGTCCATCTCCCCGGTGGCCGTCGGTGTGTCTATCTGCCATCCCCAACCGGTAAAACCGGATGCAAAAGTTGGCGATCCGGTATTGCCCCCCACATAGATATCACTCCTCACACGAAGCGAATCCAATATGGCGGCGCCCGTACTCTGGATCTCCCAGCCTTTACCATCCCAGCCATCTATGAAAATGGAAGAGCCGATTTCTCTTTCAAAATGAATACTGCCTTTAGCTGTATCATTAACATCCTTTCTCAGATATTTCTTATTAAGTTCCTCTGGTGAAGCCCCACCGCCAATAATAGATCCTCCTGTAGATGTTGAACCTTCATTCCTTACATTATCAATGGCATCCCAAATCTTATCAATCGTACTTGCTATAGGTTTATCGCTAAGAGAAATATCATATGTTGGAATTGATTCACCCTCTCTTATGGATAAACTCTGAATGATAATGCTATAATCAGTACCAAAATCCACATCGTATAATGGGAGCTTCATTCCTTCACGAATCAAATCGTGTAGATTCCCATTTCTGGCCATGTATATCTCATCCACTCCAATATTATAGGTATAGATAACATGGTCATGTTCCGCCAGATAAGATGTTGCAGATTTTAATAACCTATCCTCTGCATATTCCACATACTTTTCCGGCATCTTGATATTAAGAATCACAAATCGATCACCAGCGGAAAGATTCTGCCCAGCATTGGGAACTTGAAAATCATCCCTTGTTGATTTATTAAGAGTTATATCATAATTGCCACTCTCTAACTGAACAACATCTACAATCTCAAACTCATAGCCAATAAGACTACCGCTTTTCATTGATATTGTAGCTGTTTCTGTTGTCAGGTAATCTTTGATATTGAAACCTATATTCTTGATTGTAATCTTGAAAGTGCCCTTTGTCTCTGTTTCTTTTGTTATCTGCTCGGCAGCAACCAGTTCATCTATCCTTCCTATATCCGGCAACTCTACCCCCGCTATAGAAGGATAGATATCTTCAAATACCATAGTGTACTCCCTAATCCCATAAGCCGGAAGATTCTTTGATTCAATATAGCTTTTACCCGTTTCAAGATACCCCGGCAACATTAAATTCTTTTTACCGGAAAAATCAGAATCGCGTTTATTGTAATCATCCGGTATATTACGTTCTCCTCCATAAGCGTACAACCGGGTTACTACTACCTCATCAGCATTAACATCCCTTTCTATTTGGTACAACCCGTTATTCTTGCCGTAATAAAAGGTGTGGTCCAAAGATTCTTCTGGATAGCCGATTTTTACATTTCTTTTGGATATAAAGAAATTTAGGCCAAACTCCTTGTTTATCATTACAAGAGCATTCCAGCAAGACACATTATCTATTTCTATCTCTGCGTCCTCCGTTTCAACACCTTCATAAACTTCTATTTCCCATCCTGGATAATCTCGATCCATATTTGCTTGTATTCTTTCAGCAAACGTTTTTGCGGTTCCGACAAAAGAAAAAGAAGGACTTGGCTGATAATGATAATCATTGCCGTACGGCACATAGTCCAACAACTGGCAATTCTGCAATTCGATATCTATAGTCCTAAATATCAAATCATATTTGAAAGCATTTAAGGCGCTACCAAAAGATGCGCTTTTTGTCTGAGACGGCTCATAATCCAAATAGAACTCTTCTCCCCTATAAGTAATATGATCACCAATGGCAAAGTTTATAACAGAAGGAGATTCGAAGGAACAGGTTACAGTCCTTTCCCCCATAAAGGAACCATTGTACTCTAATTCTTTGATTGTACAACGCTCTATTTCGCCCGTTTTGTCATAAATAATCCACCCCATATCACCTTATGATAAATTGTTCTCTCGGTTTGGTTACTCTAAATTTCATTTTAAATACAGCAACATCTCCCAAACTACTATCGCTTGTGAAATCAAAGTCGCTAAAGCCCTTGAAATAAGCCCCTTTACATCCGGTATTTGAATATGGAGAAAAGATATTAAGCTCTAACCCTTCTGTTGTCATATATCTAAATACGGCAGCCTGTTTAGTCGGAAATGTCCCTTGAGCTCCTTTATACACCATAGATATCTCTGTGTCGTAGGCTTGTAATCTTACAACATCAGGGAAATAAACATCCTCGCCATCTTCATCTATCCAATCGCGAGATGGCAACTCTTTTGTTTCAAGAGGTAAGAATAATGGCACACTGGTTGTTTTAATACCAAAGTCAGCATACAGATCTTTTGTTTCGGATCCATTTGCTTTCTGGAATATTAGCGTATCTCTGTCTGTTGCCATAATATTAAAAAAGAGAGCCTACGATGCAATGGCGTCAACCATTATACCATAGGCTCTCTTTGAAGCTCTTGTTTATTACAAAAGCAAATATAGATACAATCTATTAAATACACAAATATTATAGATTCAATTTATAATACATAATAACAACCCAGATAGCAATACCGCTATCTGGGACATCCAAACGTGATACGCTGGGTACGAAGCCCCAACATGCGGGTCTATGTTATTTATGTAGCAATATTATCTTCTTCCGTCAATTTGTTGCTGGCAATGAACAGCATCACAAGTCCGATTATGTTACCTAAGAAATATTCGCTTTCCGATCCTGCCAGAAGAACCCCGGCCACTAACAGGAATATCAAGGATAATGCTTTCATGATGCTATTATTTTAGTCTCATCTTTAAATCCGACATATTGGTTGTCATATCTAATGCCCGTAAGTCCGAACGGGGTTTTTTGTTCACCCCAGCATCGCATATTCAATTCATTAACTAATTCCACAATATGTAAAAGTGAATCTATTGTAAGTCTGTTTCTCTTAAAATCGAACTCCTCTGTTTTGAGTATATCCCGAATTAAACTCAGCAAGCAGTAAGGCAAACAAAATATGCCTGCATCATCTAAAATATTTTTGCCGAACTCTGCTAATACCCCTACCTGGTCTGCTGTAAGACCTTCGAACTTTGTTGCTAAATCTTTAAATTCCATGATTTTGTAATTATTTTTTTGGTTTATTAATTGGTATAATATTGGCTGTACGTCCTTATGCCGTACCTCTAAATAATTTATATATGTTCAGCTATAATTTTGAGCAGCTAACAAATAAAGCTATAATAGAAACTATAAAAGCAAGCAAAGCTATAATTACGCTTATCGCTTTCCAAGGAATCGGATTACGCAAATTAGGATTTTCTGCTAAATACAGTCTACCGTAAACAGATACTTTGGCTGTCCAAACCGTATTGCCCCCTCTTACAAAAGAGGCATCTACAAGTCCCTTTCTCTTTAGAGAGTGAACACAAGTGTTGAATACATGCAACGGGTACATGGATGGGCAATTAGCTCCACATGATTTCACAATCCTTAGCACCTCTTTCTCTTGCTTTGACAACTTGATCCGTTCCATAGACTTTTCGTTTCCTGCAAATTTACGAATATATTTCCTTTGATTTCTATAACTTTATATGTGTATATACATTATTCTATAGCTGCTATTTTCCCGTCAGATGGATTTCCGCCAAACAGATGGTTGATGTAAGCCAGCCCCTTTTGCGTGACAAGAATTTTTGTGACAACAAAACCAGGATGGCTGTTACGCTCAATGAATTTTTCCTTCATCTCAAAATACCCGGCATTGACAAACCGTTGCTTCGGCTCGTTCCGGTTAGAGAAGAATACGCCTACCTGCCTTAGCTTTTGGAATAGTGTGTTGCGTCCAAATCCCAGCTTGAGGATTTTAGCAGCCATTCCGATATCGACTTTGTCGTCGGTGATGAAGGCGGCATCTGCGAAGTCGGCTTTCGGTTGGAGCTTTGCGATCTTGGCATCCTTTTGCTGGTTGTCGGCTTCAAGGGCTTTTACTCTCTGTTCTGCGGCTTCTACTCGTTTCTGTAGGATTTGCTGGGAACGCATGAGGATGTAATCGTCATTTTTTAGCAAAGCATCCCGTCTATTAAACTCATTGATGAATTTTTCTTTGAACTCACCGGCTTTTGCACCGGTATAACCCATTACAAGAAAACTAAAACCGTCTTTGGTCATTTCATAATATCGTTCTTGTTTGTGTCCTCCGTTTGGTAAGTCTCTGATTATGAACGAAACGCCAAAATTGGCGGCTCGAAAAAATTCTGAACATGAGAGACTCTCAATATCTCTAACTACTTTGTTGTGTTCTTTCCCGAACACCTCCGCAATGAGCAATGAAGTGGTAACATCGTTACCGTTGCTGTTTTGAAATACTAATTCTGACATAACTTGTAGCATTTAAAAGTTATTTATGAATAATGAAAATTCGACAAAAAAAGCGGTCGCCATATACGCTGCTACAAGTTGATAGTCCACCCCGAAGAGCACACAATAACTTACGTATAGGCAACCGCCAATATCCTAAGTATGGGCATAAAAAATACCCATATAAAATATGAGCAAATTAACCGCTTGCCCTGCGAGATAGATAATTCTATCAACTTGTAGCACCACAAACATACAAATAATTTGTGGAATGGCAAGGAAAATATGAAAAAAAAGTTCCAATATGCTATATAACACATTCAATATTCCTTTGTTCACTTTGTATTATATATAGATTTGTTCAATTAAAAAGACATATAAATAGAATCTATTTAAATATTTTAGGCATCATGGGAATATTTGACTACTTTAAACTGCCGTTTAGGAGACATAATACTAAGATAGATGTACAAGAAAAAAATACATATCAGGCAGAAAAGAAAGTCCAACCAACATACACAGAAGATTTTTCTAAAGAGCATACAGAGGATAAGGACGAATTAAAGGACTCATTTCTAAAATCAGATATACCTATTGATGGCTTTACTGTGTCTGAGGTAAAAAACATAAACAAAGCAGAACACTCTATTGATACAAGAGAAGAATCTATTGAGACAAAGGTAGAAATGGGTGTTTTAGAGAATTTGGGTGCTGACCAATCTGTAAGCTCGGTAACAAACGTAAATACGGACAAGGAAGTAGCAAAAACAAAAAATAACAATACAACTGTTAAACGCAAGAAAAGAAAAACGATAGATCAGAATATGGATCTTTTGGAAAATGAAGAAGATACAAAATATAAGGAGGATGAATTAAACGAGGAACAAAAAGCCGCCGTATCTTTTGAAGGGAAACATTTACTTGTGCTTGCAGGAGCAGGAACAGGTAAAACTAAAACTATTATATCAAGAGCTTTGCATCTTGTCAATAAGGGGGTATCCCCTTCTAAAATATTGATTTTATCTTTCACAAGAAAATCTGCCTATGAAATAGTTAGTCGCATAAAATCTTTAAACGCTAAATCCATAGGAATTACTGGGCAGACTTTTCATTCTTGGTGTATGGGAATCATAAAAAGCAATCCCAATATTTTTGAATGCTCAAACTCCACATGCTTAGATGAAGAAGATAGAGAGAATGCTATAAAGCTATTATGCGGAAAAAAATTTAAAGATAAAGATGACAAAAGAATCTCCCCAGCTCTTATAGTAAACGTATATTCATATTCTTTAAACGCAAAATGTTCTCTGAGTGAATCCATAAGAGTAAAAGCTTATGATAATGGAAGTATAAACTCACTGAAAGATCAAATAGAAAAAAACAAACCTATATATGAGGATATCATCAAAAAATATATTACATATAAACAAGAACATAATTATATAGACTATGATGACATATTAAAAATTGTTGCTGTAGGATTAAAAAAGAATCCTAATATAGCTCAATTTATAGCGTCAAGATACGAGCATATACTTGTGGATGAAATGCAAGATACAAACCCTCTTCAATATGAATTACTGTCTTCATTTTATGATTACTGTCATCTTTTTTGTGTAGGAGATGACGCTCAATCAATATATGGTTTTCGAGGTGCAGATTTTAAGACCATGCACAGTTTCACTAAAACAGTACCAGATTCACAATCTTTAAAATTATCATTAAATTATAGATCAACTCAGGAAATATTAGACATATCTAACTGGGTTTTATCCGAATCTCCTCTAAAATACGACAAAGAATTAAAATCTTTTAAAGGGCATGGAGATAAGCCTAAAATGATACATGTAAACAACGATTGGGATGAAGCAAACCATATAACAGATGATATACTTATATCAATAAACGAAAGAGGATATGAATACAAAGATCATTTGGTTTTATCTAGATCTAACTCTGGATTAAAAAAAATTGAAGCTTGTTGTTTATCTAAGAAAATACCTTATAAAATATTTGGAGGAACACAATTAATGCAATCAAAACATGTTAGGGATGTTATGTCAGCTCTTAGAATTGCAGCAAACTTCCATGACGAATTGGCTTGGGTAAGATATTTACATTTATGGGCTGGCATAGGAGATGCTACTACAGCAAAGATTATACAGCAATTATATGGATGCCAAACCTTGAATAACTGCGTGTCAAGATTAAAAGGTTTAAATTTACAACTTGAAATACACAAAACATTAGAAAGTATAGACGGATTACAATCAAATCCTTCAAGAGCCATAAAAGTAGCATTAGATATTATGTCACCACGATTAAAAGAATTATACAAGGATAACGGGTGGAGTAGCAGAAAAAAAGACTTTAAACTACTAAAAGAAATAGCGCAAAATAGTGGAAGTATTGGTGAATTTATAGCAGAATACATTCTTGATCCTAAATTAGGAACATACAATAAGGGTGGAGGAAAAGAAGAAGATTTTGTGACATTATCAACAATACATTCAGCAAAAGGATTAGAAGCAGCAAATTGCTACATAGTGAACGTGTCTCCTTATTCATACCCAACCCCAAGAGCCATATTGAATGGGATAGATGCTATTGAGGAAGAAAGAAGATGTTTATATGTTGCATTAACAAGAGCTAAAGACAAACTATATTTATATAGAAATATTTTAGCAACATCCATTGAAGAAAGCCGAATTTCTTTTGATTCTTATGATGAAAGTATAGAAAAAGGGATGTACTTTATTCAACGTAAATTTGGGACTAAGATAAAAATTATAAATATAAAAGAAGAAAAAAATGAATCTATTGTATATTTTGTAATACAAAATGACGAAGATAATATACACACCATGTCCGAATGGGCATTTAGAAAATCTTATGTTACAGAAGAAGAATATAATTCAACAAATGCAGGATTACTTTACTTTCTAAATAATATTCCTTCTGGTATAATAAATATAGAGTATTTAAATCCTGAAAATCAGATCGTAGATAAAGAATATAATGGTCCTAAAATATCAACTAATTTTGATGATTTTGATTTTAATTAGAGAACTCCAAGACTCCATTTCACAACAGCCTGTCCGGTCAATGGAGTTCTTATGCCTCAAAAGTTGCGTTGCACGAACAATTTCGGGAATGGCAAAGAAAACCCGCAAAATATTTGTTTTCCGCATACAATACATTACCTTTGCGATACAATATAATACAGAAGTAATATGGAAGCAGTAATAAGAAAGCAAACATCGTTCCGTTTACGTGAGGACTTGTTGCAAATATTGCAGGAACAAGCCAAGAAAGCGAACAGGAGTTTGAATAATTTTGTCGAGAGTACCTTGATGGACGCTATGTACTCCGAGCCAAACGAGGAAACGATAGCGGCGATAGAAGAGGCTCGTTCGGGCAAATCTGCCGGGACGATAGACACGAGCAGTTTCGGAGCCTTCATGAAATCATTGAACGAGATAGAATGAAAACAATCCATTACAGTACGAAGGCAAAGAAAGATTTGAAGAAGTACCGTAGCAATATCAAGTTGATGGAAGCCTTGTTTGATGTCTTGGACAAACTGAAGAAAGGGGAAAATATTCCAAGCAAGTACAAGCCTCATGAGCTGATAGGCAATTACAAGGGCTGCATGGAATGCCATGTCGGTAACGACTTTCTTCTGATTTGGATAGATGCAGTGTCGGATATAGTGGAGATTGTCAGGATCGGAAGCCATTCCGAGTTGTTCGGTAAAAAGAGGTAGACAAGTACAAATATGAATACATTGACTTATAAAGGTTATATAGGGTCTGTATCTTTCAGCGAAAGGGACAATGTTTTTTTCGGGAAGATAGAGGGCATTAATGGTCTTGTTAATTTTGAAGGAGAAAGCGTGCAAGAACTTACAAATGCTTTCCACGAAGCTGTCGATGATTATCTGGCATATTGCGAAGAAGAAGGTATTGAGCCGCATAAGAGCTATTCCGGTTCATTGAACGTTCGTTTATCACCGGAACTTCATAGTAGAGTGGCTGTTCTGGCAAAGCAAGCTGGTATTTCCATTAACGCTTTCATAAAAAAAGCTGTAGAAAAACAAGTTGCGGTAATGTTATGAATTATAGAGACTTTGAAAATTATATGTTGTAAAGTATACCCCCCCCCTATAGGCAATCTCAAGTTACGAAACGATAAAAAACGGCAGAATCAAATCCTGCCGTTTTGCCGGTAATGATTCAAGAGCAGATGCCTACGCAATATAGATAAACTCTATAACAAAACCGTATTATATAAATTTTATCTATCATAAATAAAGACTTCAATATAGCTCCTCTCCATTAAATACCTGCCCACGAACTAGATCTTTGCGAATTACCCTCACCAGTTCACATGAGGTATCAATAACGCTATCGTCATAGGCGTAAACCGTACAGGTGCCATTATTTGACAAGACTGATAATCTGGACCGGTCATAGCATTCCACGTTCACGTAAGAATGTAACCCGCATTCTATATTAATGCTAGCGTTATTGAAACAGTATAATTTAACCGTAGCCCAATCCTTTATCTTAATCACCCCGGAAGAATCTCCAATGACAAACACGGAGTCTTCCGATCCTAGTTCGGTATTGATCTGACGATCTAAAAAAATCCGGTTGTCTTCCAGCTTTTTCAAATCCTGCTCGGAGGCGAAATAACGTCTTACGATATCCAACGCCGGAGTGGAGTGTTCCATGAAATACTCCGGCCATCGTTTCCAGACCTTGATGATCATATCAACATCCTTATTGCTTCTTCCCCACAATCTCCTGCCGCTGGAACAAACCCCTAAATCGGCAAGTTCGCTAAATAATTTATCTGTATCCATGTTTATATATTATTGAATCCTTATTGCCTTCCCGCTCTTCCCTTGCGTAATTACACCCGCAAAAGTATCTTGCAAGAACCCCCGAATGGATTCTGCCGCATCAGCACTAATTTTTGTATTAGAAACAATAGCGTTTAGCTGTTGTAATTGGGCTTGTGCTGTAATACTTATTGTCGGTAATAAATTACCCGCTATATTCTCCAATAATTCGCGTTTCACGCTAACATCATGCCGAATAGCGTTCAGATAACTACCTAATAAGTTAGCTGTGTCCTCTGTCACTCCTTGGATGCTTGCCGAAAGACCTTTCTTATCACTGTCACCAGTCGTATCAGTAAGGGTTACCCCTGCCTTCTCTGCCGCCTCATTCAAATACTCCCAAACCTTCTGACTTTGCCCTATGACATCTCTCAATCCGGATAATTCCGTGACAAGGCCGGCCATATCGCTTTCAGACATTGTCCCGTCGCCCAAAATCCCGCCTTTTCCATCCTTGCCAAACAAATACTCTCTAAGGGAACTCATGGCGGTCTCTATGTATTGGGTTTGAAGTATATTTTTCAAAACATTCTTCATTATATCAGCTACGGTCTTGTCAAAGGCTTCCGCAGCGTCCTCCCCAGAGGCGAATGCGTCAACCAGCGAATCAGCGATGCTACTGGCCCAATCTTTCAGGTCTATATCGTACAGGTCTTTCGCTAAATCCTCATAGAAATATCTCAGTTGATCGTCAAGCTCAGCTATCTGCTGCTTATAATCCTCTATTTTTGATTGATCCGTTTTTTTCTTATCCTCCTCGGCTAGCATCTGCCTCTCAATCTCTTCCCTCTGACGTTTAAGGCTTCGAACCATCTCATCCGTTTGCTTCTCTGAAACCTCTCCCAACTGCCTTTCAATTTCCTTTTGCAAATTTGTATAGGCGTTTTGTAGCTTTTGCACCTCCAACTGGGATCTTTTAATCGCCCGATCCAGCTTCCTGTCATGGAATTGCGCTATCTTGCCTACAATATTCGGGATAAAAGAAAGAGCGGACGCAGCCATTTGTATCGGATTTCCACTGATCAATCCTTGAGCTAGACTTCCAAGCTCACCTAACATGTCTCCGGCAAAAGACAAGGCGTCGGATACTCCCTCATTCCCTAAAGAGTCAAACATACCAGACCAAGCGTCAGTAACCTCCTTGATCATTTGAGCTGCATCATTGGCGTACTGCCCTAAAGAGGACAAAGCCTCTTTCTTCTCTTCCTCATTCCCTTCCTTTAGGGCCTTATTATATTCATCAAGACTGTCCTTGATCCCTTGAAAGGGGTTTTGTTCATTCAGCTTTCTCTCTTCCTGAGAGACTTGCTTCACTAATCTCAAATACGTCTCCAAGGAAACGGTAGTCTTCTTTATGTCATCATTCTCATCCTTATAGGATAAGACATATTGGGATTCCCCAGTTTTAGGATTCTTGATTTCTTCCACCGTATCCATCATCTTTTTAGCCTCAGATACGACTTTTCTCATATTGGAATAACCAAGAGCGGCGGTATCCCCGAACAGCTTCTGCCATATGGGAGATAGCTTAATAGACTCTTCCCGTAAAGATTGAATCTGTTGGGCATATTCTTTAATGACCCCTGCGTCCAGAGTCTTTTGTTCCTCCTCTGACAGGGATTTATAATAATCCGTATCTCGGAGATTGGACAACATGTCCTCTCTCTTATTCTCAATCACCTTTATCTTCTCGTTTGCATCAGCGTATTTTTGCACCATGCTGAGAGAATCTTGAATAACTGCCTCAGAACTGCTTTTTGTGGCTTCTTTTATCTTATCGACGATTTCCTTCGCTATACCGCTAGTGTCGCCTAACATTTCCTTCAACTTGTTTTCTGATAAATCTCTAAGTTCCTCATACGTCTTTCCGGTTTTCTCTAATAAAACATTCTTTAAATAATCTACTTGGGTAGTTATGCCATCCATAGAAGACGCATCCATGCCAAAGGCGACCTTTAGTGATGCCTCCCTGTCTCCAGTAACATCAAATATTTGTTTATATAAATTCCATTTTCTCGTACTATCCTCGACTTGTCTACGAATAATCTCCATAGCTTCTGAAGAGCTACGTTTTATACTGTCCAAATCGATATCCGTATACATCTTTTCGATCTCCTTGTTGACCTTAATACGATCCTTGTTGTTTCCCATCACCTTTTGCAACTCAGACTGTATACCCCTTAAAGATTCCTTGATTTTATCGGGATTGAAATTTAACCCAGCGAAACGCACGTCTTCGTTTACCGCCTTCATGGCTCCCTCCTTTCCAAGCAATGAAACGTATTTATTATATGTGTCCATCGCTTCTTTTATCAGACGCACTTGATCCCGAAATTTTTCGGCGACCGGATCTTTCCCTTTATCCTTACTACCAATAGATATATTAAATTTAGCTGCTATTGCTTGGAGTTCTTTAACCCTATTTCGTGCTGCATCAATATCTTCTTTTGAGAACAATCCTTTTGTATTCTCTTTTCTCGAAAGTTCATCTTTTGCATCACTCAATTCTTCTTTGAATCGTTTGAGCCAATCAGCATACTCTTCTGCTTCTTTGGGCTTAATGTTTTTCAGCTTTGCATTTCCTGCAATAAATTCAGATATTGTTTCTCTCCAATTTTTCGCAATCTCTTTCTGCTTATTTTGCGCATCTTTATTTACTCCGAGCCCCATTAATTTCTCAATGGAATCTTTATGGTTTTTTATTGTTTCTTCAAGGCGTGCAGCTTCAAGTTCTGCATCCTTGCGCTGCTTTTTCATATTATTGATGTCTTCTTCTGTGATAATCCCACGCATAATATTCCCATCAACGCCCCTACCTATGAATACACGACCGGCCCCGCTACGGATTTGTGAATTGTAAAATTCTATATTTTCATTCACTTGTTTTAATCTGTCTTCGACTTCATTGAGCTCTACAGCCGTACCTTCTATTAGATTATCGCGTCTGGTAAGATTCATTCCTCTCATCTTATCTACCAATAATCCAATAGATTCACCATATTTATTTGTTGCAACAACAGCACCGCCAAATTCGTTTGTCAAAGTGTTGGTTATATTTTTCAATCGAGCGGTTTCTTCTGAGGTCCTTTCTTGCTTTGATGATAGTTCAGAGTATTCATCTATGAGATTATCTATGTTATTCAGTTTGTCAAAACTTTTCTGAAGTCCTCCGACTGACTCATTCAAATCTGAAATAATTTCATCCGTTGATTTTGCGCTATCGTTAAACAATAAAAGAGTTCCGACGGCAGAGGCAAGTATAGTGGCGATAGCTACAATAGGATTGGCTTTTATAAAATTAAGCGCAACGCTTAAACCTTTCGTGGCCACAATCTGAGCTTTAGTAGCAATTGTCAGCCCTTTCATAGCCTCAATAAAAGTCAATATCTTAGATATCAATAGTGACTTATTCAACAATTTATGTGCCGCAGATAAAAGAATAATTGAAGTTTTGTATGTTCCTAAAGTTCCTATTAAGACTAATATAGTTTTTGAATATTCTTCCCATTTCGACATCATATCCGTTATCAAATCAAGCCCACTGCTCAACGTGCTGTTATTGCTTTCGGCTATATCAGCGAGCATCACATCGTAGGCATCACGAAGGTTTGACAACTTGCCGGCAAGCGTATCAGCAAGAGCACCTTGCATATTATAGAACTGGCCTCCTTCATTCGTCAAGTCCCAGAGCACATCTTTAACCATCTGAAAAGACACCTCCCGTTTGGATATCTTATCAAATACATCTCCTACCGTTATTCCGGTTTCTCCAAGTTCCTCAAACTTTTTTCTTAGTTGCTCCAACAACGGAATACCGGCCTCCGTGAACTGACGAAGCTCTGTCCCTTTCAAGAACTCAGCGGATCGTACCTGTCCATAAGCAAGGATGATACGTCCCATATCCACACCTACGCCGGCAGAAATATCTGCCAGTCGTTTGGTGGTGTCATACATTTCCTCATAGGGAATATTAAAAGCGGCAAGCTGTTTGGTATATCCTGCAAGTTCTTTAAACTCAAAAGGAGAAACAACTGCAAGTTCTTTGATCTGACCGAATAGCACATCTGCTTTGGTGGCATCCTTAAACATCGTCTGTAACGCGACACGCTGCTTCTGAAATTCTCCACCAATTTCGATTATTTGAGTCAAGAATCTTTCTGCCGCATATACGGAATATATATTCGCCAACTGATTGCGGAGTTGAACTGCAAGGTTGAATTGCGTACGCATATTCTTAGTTATCCCTCCAAGTGATCCTGCGTACTTATTAGCAGAAGAGGATGTATTGTTATACTCACCCCGCAGCTTCCTGACTTGCTCTTGTAGCTTTTTTATCTTCTCCCGGCTTTCATCATATGAGTTCTGAATACGCTTGTTTATCTCCTCAATCCGTTTAGTCCGCACATCGCTGGCAGTAACATCCGTGCGGACTCCTGCACGGGCTATAGCTTGTTGAATCAACTTGTGTGTCTTCGCTCTATCGACAACCACATCTATTTTGAACTGGTGTCCCTGTAAAGCTTTTTCTACGGAAGCCTTTAGTACATCCCCATTCAATCCAACGTCAACGTTCAAATCCTTCAAACGTTTCTCAACAGCTTTTATATCTTTGTCTGTTAGGTCTTTTAATCCTAATTCGAACCACATTTTACCCAGACTTCCCATAACGCCTTTACTTTTTAATAATAAACTGGGAAAGATCAATTACCGGCTTTGCTCCGTCCTTATATTTATCTTCCCACTCTTTTGTTTTTTTGATTACTTGTTGCTTACTTGGTCGTTTAGAGTCACGGCCTTTTTTATCTCTTTTACCACCTTTGTCCGTCCCATAATTTATGACAGGTTTGTCTATAGTAAGAAGTTCGATCTGAGCGCAAGAGAGGACGCATCTATACTCATACATGGGAATAGTTAAAAGCCCTAAAAAGAAAGACCTTGAAGCCATTAAATTAGGGTGTTTCTCTCCTATTGTCCAGGCTTCTCCGTACGCTGTTCGAGAAGGATACGATCGGCTTCCTCCTTCTTCATATTCATTTTCGAGTCTCTCATCGCGGTCGCTAATATGATACACATCCAATAATCCTGTATGAGCGATGCTTCTTTTTTTTTACCTTCTGTTACAATGGAAACAATTACTTCCGAAGGAACATGATGATACAGCCATCTCCACAGTAAGGAATACAGGAATGTGATCGAAAATAAGCCATTCAAAAGGATTAAAGCAGCCGTTCGTGCTGGTACTTCATTGTCATTTTTACAGTTCAATGAAACATCAGTTATCCTTTCCAACGTATAGGGACGCATCCATCCTATATTGAAATTCATTCTACCCCAACGAATAGTACTCTTGGAGGCAGTCCGTACCTCTTGAAATATCTTTTCATCCTTCCTGGAAGGCTCTTTGATTCTATCAGCCATACTTATTGTCATCAATAGAATAATGGCGGAACTTGAATTATGCAACATAAGCTCCGCCGTCAGTGAATATATTAAGCAGCCCGTTTCTCCAAAATAAAGATGTCTGATCCATCCTCATTCTCCAACGGAGTTACGGTCACATTGAAATATGCCGGATTATCACCATCCGCAACGACGAGACTTCCGTACATTTCAATGCTAGGTAAGATTACGATAACATCCTTGTTATCACTCATCATGATAAGAGCGCCGGAGATTTTCTTAGGAGCCATACTATATGCAGCACCGGAATAACTTTCATCTTCGGCTAAATTGGAGGTCGAAACAATTTCCTCTTTCTTATCCATGAACAAGTCATTAATAATTCCTTTCAAACTGGCTACTTGAAGAGAAATATCCGAATCTCCTTTTTCTGTTCTGGTCACCCAGTTTGCACCTGTGGTCAACTTTATTTCTGTTGTTTCCGGTTCTCCTGTATTAAACGTTACTCCATCTGATAATACAGGTAGTTCCATGTCTACAGTAATAGCAGAAGCCAATTTTGAGACAGTCAAAGGAGTCTTGCTATAATACACTTCGTCCATTTTATTAAAAACGGCTCTAAGTGCACTCAATTGATTGGTAACAGTTATTTTTGCCATGTCTTTTTATCTTTTATTGTTAATACTTATATGAATCTGTTTGATTTATTTTTAAATCCGCATTGATCAACCAGTGAGAAAAGCCCAATCCATCATCTCCTTTAAGAACCAACACCGGGTTCGTCACACAAAAACGACCATCGTTTGTTTTTATAGGGAAAAGAGAAATTACCGAATCGAGCATTGTTTGTAATCGGGGAATGTTTTCCAACCCATTCTGTTTATTCCTTGCAGCAAGGTCTATGCGAAGGGTCGTACTTTGTAAAACATTACTGTCCGGGACATTAACAGGCATAGAAACGACTATGAAATCAGCCATTTGTTTCTGGCTTGCGGCTTTACGATTACCTGCTGATACATCCTTGCTGATACCGGCAAACAATGTACAGACCTCCTCCAATATTCGGGATATGTAAAAACGACTCACTCTCATACTTTCATCGGTTTTAGTTCTTCTAAAACTATCCCCTTAGCCGACTTATAAGTATCGGTCAGAACATTCAAATTCCGTACATTCTCAAGATATTCGGAATATTCCGTGCCAGTAGTCATTACGACAGAAAAGCCCTTTTTAATAAAAGGTCTGTAAGAGGACAGAAAATCAACCGCCGAATCAGCACCTAATTCACCGTCAACATCCACTTTCCCTATAACAGAACGAGCTTTTCCTTCATAAGGCTTACTTAAATAAACCCGTTCACCCTTTCGTACTTTAATATGTACAGGCTTGCGCATCGTATTTCCTGCAATCACCATTCCTATTAATCCACCATTATAGTAGATACCGCAGGCGTAAGATGTTTGCGTATTACCCGTAAATCCATCAAATTCTCTTTCACTCAAAGCATGGTCTATCAAATCGGCACATGAACGTTCGATTACAGCATACAGATAATTATTAATGATCTGTTTTGCTTTTTCCATTCCCTCATTAAACACCTTTCTGTTATCTTCCATTTCTTTAGTTTTTAGAGATATTGAAAAATACTTCCGTCCCAAAGTTGGAAATGTTCACATCTGTTATAAGAATGTCTATCCACAAGTTTACTCGATCCTTTACATCAATCATATCGCCAGGCAATATCCCTTCTACGAATCCGGGTATTGAAACTCGGTAATCTGTCTTAGGAACATTATCGGAATAAAAATTACGGATTGATGTATTACTTTCTTTCCGGCATTCACCTTCGTAAAGTATAACCTTCTCGCCTTCCGAAAACTGGGTTGCCCCGGTTATCCGATAGATTGTGCAAGTATGCGGGTATCTTGGATTACTAACAGCCATATCCCTTCCTCCAAATCTTCATTCCCCTGGCATGAACACGCGGCCCTAATTGGGTATAGCGAATCTCTCCATACTGAGCATAAATACTATTGGCTATCGCGGTCCACCTTCTTTTGTCCGTTTCAGATATCTGTCCTCCTCCTTCCTTATGTTTCCAATTCCCATCCGCATCTTCAACGCTGACTTTCACACTTGGCATATTGGAGCAGGCCATATACACATCCGCTTTCAACAACATCTTTGTTTTCAAGTCCAAGTTTGAAACCAAAGAATCAGGCTGAATTTGACGATCAGAAAGGATATTAGCAATCACTTCATCACTCAAATCCATATTCACGATACCACGAACATATTGTTCAACTGTACGCTCAGTATTTTGAGAGTCACGAATCATACCATTAAGCAGTTACCGTATAAACACACATATACTGAGGCATACTTGGAACACACAATATCGCCATCTCGCTCTCTACATACATGCTTTTTGTTTCAGCATTGAACATCTGACGCAGCAGAGTACGACCATCATCAAACCATGCAATGCGCTGCGTAGGATCGTCCGAGAATACCATAGGTTGAACGCTCTTTATTGTCCCAATCTGACCGTCTGGTACAAAAGCGACATTGAGAGGATTAAAGTTCTCTATAGTTTCCACTTTTAAAGACTTCGACTCTTCATCGAATTTATCCACAGCAGCAATGCTATCTCTTGGGATGATTGACGCACCGATAATACGACGAATAGCATCTAGCTTGCCTTCATCGGTCATATTTTGAGCATACTGAGAAGCCACCAAATCGGGATTAGTAGCACCTGCCGCACTCGGATAAAGAGCAAGTCCAATGCGTTTCAGTACCTTTGTATGAGTCAAAAGATCATCCAACAAGTCAGAAGCAATTTCAAAATGTCCGGCGGGGAATCCCTTCTTGCGCATAGCCTTTACCTTGTTCTTAAGATACAGTAGCGGATCAGAAGTTGTTCCTTCATTTGCTGTTGTATGTTCATTTGTTTTCCACCATCTGCTTTCTCCGGAAAGCGATTCTTTGTTTGCGGCAGGAATACCAAAATCAAATGTCAGCCCGCTGATACCTCTCGGATTATTATCTAATCCAATCGTGAATTGGCCAGTAGATGCAACACGCATACGCTGATGAGTTATAGCATTTCTATTACCTTGTAACAGATTATCCGTGCTGGTAAATAGCATTTCCATAAGTGCAGATTGGGTTGCCGTATTCAATGCGGCATCTCCAAAACGCTGTACCATAATCATACGTTCACGAAGCATCTTTGCACTGATAGGATAGCGATGCTTCTGAGTCGGAATCTTATTTGACCCGATCTTAAACTCACCAAATCCTTTGTCAAGACCTTGCGAAGCCTCGTCCATATAAACAGGAAGAGTTGCGATATTAAGAGATGCAATCAACTGCTCATATGTGTAATCAAGTTGAATCTCCGGGTCCCATGCAAACCCGTCGGCTTGGAGTACATTGTACTTTTCTTGAAAACGATCGACAAACTGCTGGAAAGAAGCTCCCCCCAATCCGAATGTCATTAAGTCATAGTAATTTGATACCATTGTTCTCATTATTCACCTCCTTTTTTAAGCTTCCCGAATAGGGGTAATTTGAGGCAGTACTGCCCATACTTCATCCGGTACAGTCTCTGCCAGCCTATCTGCATAGATCATCCCCTCGAATACAACTGCACCAGTCGCATAATTAGTATCCGTATCCACATAGACATCATGATACAAAAGCCCTTTGATCGTTGCCGGTTCTACCGAAGCGCCGGATTGAGATGCCGTCTTTATTTCGGAAGCTTTGATTATCTTTATTGTGTGTGCTGACTGATCAAGTTGACACATACTTCCGGCTGGAATAACTTTACCTTTATAGCTGGAAATATTACTAATATTACCTCCTACAGGGTATTGATTCACCACCTTGTGCCAGATATTTTTTCCTGAATTAAATTCTTTCTGGCCTCTACCAAATGTATTACCTAATGTTCCCATAGTTTTGTTATTTTATTGTTTTGCAGGGAATTTACCTTCTTGAGCTTTTTTGGCAAAGAAATCATCTAATGCCTTTGATGAATTATGTCCACTACCCGATGCGCGCCCACCATATGGGGTAGCACCTTCTCCATTGTAAGCCTTTAACTTCGATTCATACAAACGCTTAGTTTCTTCTTCCAACTTCGCAATGTCCATCCCTTCAGAAATTGGCACAAGATTAACCACATCTTCCCAAAGAGCTTTATTATAAACATTTAACTCCCCTGATTTTTGAATAACTTTTTCACGCAAAGATTTTTCAAATGTTTTTTTTCTTTCCTCTTCACGTTCCTTCTCAATAGTTTCAAGCCGTTTCAATAAATCACCGTTACCGTTATCTCCAGCCTGTGGACTTACTGGCGGGGTGGGAAGCTGAGGTTCACCACCTTTAGGCTTGTAGTTCCTCGCAAACTCGGCCTGTTCAAAACGCATCTGACCTCCCATAGCCTTAATTACATTAGCTTGAGATTGGTAAAAAGAATCGTCTACCATTTCATCCGATGTGATTGTAGGTAAAAGGGCATCAAGATAAGCGTCAAGTGTCCGAGTGGTAACTCCGGTGTCTCCGAAGTATCCATTTGTGCCGGGTTCTCCGAGCACATTTTTTAATCCTGTCAAAAGGGTCTCTTTTTCCATTTCTTTTAAATTGTTTATAAACAAAAAAGAGAGCCGACTATAACGAATTTAATCGTTACAATCGGCTCTCTATGAAGCTCTTTTAAGCGGAAGCGATAGGAATTGGAATCTTTAATACCTCTTGGTTTGTTACATTAACAATGTAAAGCTTTCAACCTTCTATCGACGCTTCCTATTCTGTTATGGTTACATTTACATAATGCTTACACCTAGTACATTTTATCCTAAGCATGGCCATGCCTGATACATATTGGATATCAGCCATCATTTTTCCACAATACGGACATTTCGCCGCTTGAGTTCGGACATCTAAGCCATCTTTGTCTAATCTTGCTACTACTTTAAGCATATATTTTATATGTTACACCGCAAATATATAGATAAAATCTATAAATACAAAACAAACAATAGATTTTATTTATATATTTGCAATACATAAAACAACAGAGTTCCTAGAGAGCCGACAGGACATTATTTCAATGTCTTATCGGCTTTTTTTTATTATGGAAGTATTAGAGAAAGACATAAAAACAGATTTTGGTGATCCTGTATACTCTTATGAGTATATAGAAGCGCTTCGTGTGTCTGATAGAAAGAAAGCGAATCCTCTAAAAATAATCGCTCAAAGAGGTTGCCAAGAAAAGTTTCTAGCTTCCTCTTCCGATATTACCATCTTCGGGGGATCGAGAGGAGGATCAAAAAGTTTCTCTTTGCTAATGGAATCATTAAAAGATATCTACAACCCATATTACAATTCCATTTTGCTGCGAAACGAGAAGGATGACCTACTTGACTTGATCAATACATCATATATACTATATGGGCAGATGGGGCAATATAATAAGTCCATCAGCGACATGACGTGGTATTTCAAGAATGGCGGCAAATTGAAATTCTCATATCTAGCAGACTCATATGACGACTTCAAGAAGAGATTTCAGGGAAAACAATATTCATTTATAGGTATTGATGAGATAACGCACTGCTCATATGAGAAATTCAAATACCTGATAACATGCAATCGTAACGCGTACGGGATAAGAAACAGGTTTTACGGGACATGCAACCCTGATCCAGATAGCTGGGTAAGAAAGTTCATAGACTGGTGGATCGGGGAAGACGGGCTGCCTATCGATGAACGTGACGGTATCATTAGGTATTGCTTCATGGAAGGAGATTCCCCTGATTCCATATATTGGGGTAACACTCCGGAAGAGGTCTATAACCAATGTAAGCACATCATTGATCCCTTATGGAAAGACGCTTACGAGGAATTGGGTTTCAATAAAGTGACAATGTACGTCAAATCCGTGACATTCATACAGGGAAGGCTTGAGGAGAATATAAAACTAATAGCCTCTGACCCTAATTACGCAGCCAACCTGTCACAGCAAAACGAGGAACAAAGAGCGAGGGACCTAGAAGGTAACTGGAACTTCAAGGCCACAGGGGACGATCTTATCAAGATGTCGGACATGGATCGATTTTATAGCGCTTCGGCCCAAATAGAGAAAGGTATCCGTTACGTATCAGCGGATATCGCTTTTGAAGGTGGGGATTTCTGCGTTATGTGGTTGTGGATAGACCTGCACATTAAGGACGTATTTGTCATGCGCGAGAACTCTGCAAATACAGAAACGATGTTCATGGCAAAACTCAACGAATGGGGGGTACGCGAAGAAAACGTTATCTATGACTACTGGGGAGTAGGACAAGCTATATCCGGTCATGTCAAACGCGCCGTCAAGTTCACCGGAACCCAAAAGCCAGAAAAACAATTTGAGAATTCTTATAAGAATGTCAAATCGCAGTGCGCTGAAATGTTAGCCCATTACATTCAAGACGGTAAGATTTCTATCGAACCGAGGTTACTGGATTTGAAATTCTCCGGCAAGAAAGGGAAATACCAAAAAGTCGCCCTAAAAGACATCCTGATGAAAGAGCGCAAGTGTATCAGGCATAAAGACAATTCCAATATAGGGGGATTTGAGCTTATAAACAAAGAAGGGATGATCAAAGCCGTAGGATATTCCCCTGACTTTTTCGAATCCCTTATCTACCGTATGTATTTCGAGATAAACAAGAAAAAGATTTTTAAACCCAAAGGGATGCTAAGGTACGTATCCTATAAACCATTTTGATCATGGATAAAAGAGATATCAAAACAAAAAGACCGTGGAGAAGAGTCAGACCGGAAGGCTATATGCGACATGGTACATATATGGCAGGGAAAGAACATTTGCTGACAAATGATCCTTATCTTTATACATTTATGACGCAATCGGATTTTATTAGAGAATACTATCCTTCTGGACATATCATAAATGACCCTAATATTTATCCTGACATCTACAGAATGGAAGAGGAACCCGTATATGATGAAAACGGAGAGCCGACCGGCAAAATGCAAAAACGCCTATACAAAGAGCTTGTTCCCCGTTATTCTTTTGCCTTCCAACAAATCATCACAGTAAAACAAATAGTACATTTATGTGGCAATGATATCCAATTTGAATTCGTAAAAGAAAAAACATCAGAAGAAGAAGAAAAGAATTTTTACCTTTTCCGGGAAGGATGGCTAAAAAAAGATATGGAAATAGCATTCTTCGATGCTGTCAAATCAACAAAAATAACTGGAGATACAGCCATTGTCGGATATCTCCGAGAAGGAGTGTTTGGTTACAAAACGCTATCTTTCCAAAATGGAGATACGCTTTATCCCCATTATGATCCAATAACAAATGACCTCCTCGTTTTTGCCCGTTCTTATTTCGATTACGATGAAAACGGGAGCCGGATTACTGAATGGCTTGAATTATGGGATAAGACATATCTTTACCGTTATAAACGATCAGAGCAAGGAGCCAAAGGGATTCTTAACAACATATTAAGCCTATTCGGAGTAGACGGATATGAGTTGAAAGAACAATCACCTCATGGATTTCCATTTATACCCGTTGCATACCATAGAGATGAAGATGGTCCATGCTGGTCGCCATCTCAAGATGCTTGCGATGGTTATGAAATGTCATTTTCGCAAATGGCACAAAACAATCAAGCATTCGGATTTCCTATCATGTATCTACAAGGAGAAGGTGCAGATTCTATGGCAATGCAGCATGATTTAAACGGTACAATTAAAGTTATAACTGGGGGACCGGAAGACAAAGCTTCTTTTCTGTCTCAGCCGAACGCATCAGAATCATTTAGCAAACAGCTTGATACATTATACAAAATGATCTATGAGCAATCGTTTGCCGTTATTCCACCGGAATTAAAATCAGGAGATTTACCTGCTGCCGCATTAAAAATTCTATATTCTCCTGCCTATGAAAAGGCAATGATAGATTCAGCCGAATACCAACCGTTCTTAAACGATCTGGTAAAGATTTTCATGTTCGGATTCGGAGTTGAAATGAAAAAGACGATAGATTTCATGAACCTGCCTATTAAATGGTGGATCAAACCATACATTCATATCAATGAATCGGCTATGGTTGCAGACCTCGCTTCGGCTGTTCAAAACGGTTTCATATCGAAGCGAACTGCATCCGAACGTATTCCGATGTATTCTACAGCAGGAGAATGGGAAAGAATTATCAGAGAGGCAAAGGAAGAGCAACAAAATGATTTACTAAGTCAAATAAAATTAGCAAATGCCAACCGAGAAGCAAATACAGGAAGCTAAACTGTTTCTTCAAACGAGAATTAAAGCAGAGATTAGTGCGAAGAATAATATTGAGGAATATATGATGGAAGCCGCGCGTGAAATCATAGCAATTTCTCAAAAATACAATATTCCTCCGCGCTTATTCCGTTTCGGTTTTAATGAGTCGCTTCGAAAGGAGGTAGATAATGTCATCAAAACACTAAAAGAGAACATCATTTATGCGACAGAAACTTTATCGGTCTATGACAGGGAAGATGATAAAGACTCCATTCTAATCTATCTCAACAGTGATAAATACGGGAAAACGTTTAAAGAGAGAGTTAATGAATATGCCAACCGATATAAATTCGAATTAGAAGCCGCGATAGCAGCAGGAATATTCTTTGGCAAAACCGACAAAGAGATATTATCCACCATTAAAAGAAGCTTGTCCATGCCCTACAATAATCAGTATATCAAGGGTTCATTCGACAAAGGACTATCGGCAACGCGCATAGAGACAAAAGGCATAAGCTATGGAGTTGGGAAAAGTAGCTCGGCATACAATCTCTTAACCTCTTTGTCAAGAAACGAAATTGCTTTGACTTGGATGTGGTGGTATGGTAAACAGGCTTTGAAAAAAGGTGCTACAGTTTTTTATTCGTTTCGGGGTAGCTCATACCCTTGTGCATTATGCGATGATATGGTGGGGTTCCACCCCATGCAAGACTATAGGTATCAATGGCACTTGAATTGTCGATGTTATTTTGTATTCGTGTAACACATAAATTATTAAATACTTATGGATTATTCAAAGAGTATAAAAACAGAAATAAAGAAAGCGAAAATATCAATTGAAGAAAAAATTTTCGCCGACCTCATGTTGGCAGGTTGGAAAGACAATGATGCTTATATAGCAGCTTTCGGCTACAATATTAATTTGTCGGATAGCTATATCAAGTCACAGATGCGTACTACAATAAACAATCCAGATTTCGCCAAATACATGGAAGCGACAAGCAAAAAGAAGGAGAAAAAGGAGATAAATTTAGAAAATAGCGATGACATCACCTTGGAAGAAGCCTTATCCTTGGCGACCAAAGAGGAAACCTTAAAAGGCCTCATTATCGCCAAGTCAAAAATGAAAGCGGGTTCCAAGGAATGGCTTGATGCGACAAAACTCATTGCCGACTTACAGCAGATGAAAAAAGATATAGTAGAAGAGGAAGATACTACTGTACATTACTACCTACCACTTACATGCAACAGATGCTCTTTGTATCTGACAAACAAAAAGAAAAACAACAATCATTAAATATTAAAATTATGGCAACAACGACAGTAAATTTTCAACAAGATGGCAGCGATTATATTTCTGATATCATCATAGCCCAATCCAACACATTAGCGTTTAGGATCAAAGTTGATAAACCAGGAAGTATTATTCTTGAAAGATCAATCACAGGTGATAATTTTATATCAGAAATAGGATTGCCCCCTTCTCTTGTTCCAGGAGATACTCTCTCCATAGAAAAGAACATAACAGGAATTATAGCTCAACAACAACTCCGTTTCCGTTTTCAGAATTGCAAACCTGTTTCAATATCCGTACTGCAATGATAACTCTCAACAACATCAATTTATCCAGCATTGATCTTTCGGGCATAGACCTGAGAGGGATAAAGCTGGGACTTGGAGGACGTGGTGGCGGTTCCAGCGACGGCTTCCCGGTGCTTCCTGGCGATGTCACTCGTTGGCATTTCGGCGGCCTGACGAACGAGATGATGGCAGCTATGGACGATCCGAGGATTGAGGATGCGGACCATAAAGGTCGGTTCTTATCCTTCAAGAATTTCGCTTGGAAGGGGATGTCAGGGGTTGGGGGATATGAAATGAATTTCAATTTATGGAGAAACAATGTTTCAAGCATTCCAGATTTTTCTATGTCTACGACGACTACCTCAGTTAGTGTAAGTGTTGGAAATTCTACTTATAATAACAATCTTATTTATATTCATATAAGTAATTGGGATATAAATAAGAATCACTGGTTGAAGGTCACATCTACTTATGAAGATGGAGATCTCGCCTTTATATTTTATAATGATAGCAATACTAAAAAGATTGGATTGCCAGCTAACGGCTATGTAAACATACTTGCATACCCTGAATTTAAAGGCAGTTATATGTATATCTCAACTATATCTAATAAGCAAGGTTCATTTACCATCGAACAACTACCCCTCTACCCCGGCTTTATCCTCGGTGACGGAGTAGACGACTTTGCAGTTACAGAGAAGGAACTTAACTTCGAGGATACTTATACGGTGTACACGGCGTTTATTCCGTTTCAGGATGATCCGATAAGAGGGATGGTAGTGTGTGGAAAGGATTTCAAAAAGGATTTCTATCTTTACTATTCAGGTACTCATCTGACATATTACACAAGTGGTCTTAATGATTTTATTCCGGTACATATTAATCAATTCCATATCATTGTTTGTAAATGTGATAAAACAAACGCTGTGATAAAAAATTTAATCACAGGGGAATCGAAAACCTTTTCCGTAAGTGAATTAATTAATAATCCGGGAGTGTATTACTTATGGAGATATTATCAAGCAGCATCATATTATGCCAAAGCCGCCATTGCCGGTCAGATCATCGCCAACGGTCACTTTACTACCGATGAAGAGGATGAAAATATTCTCAACTGGCACAAAAAGCAATATCCCTGGCTCTTCCCCAACCAGGCATGGACAGTGGTAGGCAAAACCAACGAGGACGAAGATCGTGCTACTATTGCCAACATTACGGGCAATGGTAATGATCTTGTACTGTCGAATTTTGGGTTTGCAGAAGGGAGCGGGTATGGAAGTTACTTCTGGAATTTTAAAAACTTTCAGGATTGGAATACAGTTACAGAAGTAACTAACTCTAAAATTGTATTAAAGGGGTCTGCATCTAATTTTTGGGGGAGTCAGATTGTAAAAACGGTTGGCGAAGAACTTCATATTGTATCTAAAGTGAAAGTAACAGGTTTAACTGATGAAATGCCTAAATTATATTTTGGTAAGTTTGATACAGGTGATAAATTGCAACTAACAAATGGTATTAACAATATCAACAAAATCATTTTTGCTCAATATGGTTGGTATGGTTTTGGATTTGAAGAAGCTTTTGAATCCTGCAATGTCACCATCGAGCAAATACCCGAATACGAAGGCTACCTGGTTACTGATGGGGTGGATGATACTGGTAGAGCAGTAGGATTAACTATATCAAAAGATTTTACATTAGTAGGAGAATGGATATTATTCTCTAAAACTTCAGTTAATGCTGGTTTATCAATCCATCCTCAGATTCACATTTTTAATCAACCCGAAGCCATTAAGATCGTGTTTAGAACAGCAGGTAAAACTTTGCCAGTTAAATCTCTAAAGGCTATATGTTCTGATGGACGATGTTATGATGAAAACTGGAGTGAATTAAAAATAAATGTGGGGGAATTTACTGATAATAAAGGTACTTTATTCGTGGCGAGCAATGGAACCAATTATGCACAAATAGCTTTTAAGAATTTAGGTATCTATGATAATCATATCCTCTCCAAAGACGACTGTATCAAAGCCTACAACTACCTCCAAACCCTAAAAGCAAAGTAACATTAAAAATTTAATTGAATATGAAATACGCAATAGTAAACATTGTATGGGCAAAGTCCCACGGAATAGAAGTCCTACCGGAAATGAGGACAAGTGTAGACCAGAGCAAGGTAATCTTGCATGAAGAGTTTCTATCTCCCTTTAGTGACGAGGAATTTTCGAGATTTGAATCTACGGACCCGGAGTTTATGGAGCTGCTGGCAAGCGAAGAATGGGCTTTGCCGGAAGGTGTAGAGATTAACAGGGAATTTAGCCGGTTACTGGCTCTTGACCAAATGGACAAGGAGGCTACCGAAAAGATCAATACATATGACCTTTCCCCGTCGGAAGCCTTACAGGTTAAAGATCGATACCCCGAATGGGAAACCGGAATAAACGTCAAAACCGGTGAACGATACCGAGTTGAAGATGTCCTTTGGGAATGTGTTAAAGACCATCTCACACAAGAGAACTGGAAGCCTAGCACAGCTACCCTAAGCCTGTGGAAAATAGTAGACGCAGAAGAACATTCCGGCACGATAGAAGATCCTATTCCATATAAGCAAAATATGGCACTTGAATTTAACAAGTACTACACGCAGGACGGAGTATTGTACCTCTGCATACAGGCTATGACACCGGGACCGTACGATTTAAAGGATGTGCCGGCGCATGCGCAGCCGATAAAGCAATAGGGCGATTATTATACCCCTGCAGATTCTTTTGATCCGGCAGGGGTATATATTTATATTTTATCCTGTTGTTGCTTAATAATAAAATCAGCAATATAATCTACATACTCGTTATCGCTACATATCATAGTTTTCTGATACCCCTTAGCCATTAAAAAAAGATTCTCTATATCTCTTCTCAAAGAGTCTATCATTAATTGCTGTTCCGCAATGAAACGGATAGATTCAATATCCATACTATTCCCCTTTCTCTATTTCTTCCTTAATTATATTCTCCCCATTAACGCTTATGATGTCCCTGCCTATATAATAATAAATTCCATCAAATCCTAGATACCTTACTTCTCCACGCATTTTTAGATGATCGAAATAAGTTTGTTCCATAGCTCCTATTTTTCTACCATCTCCAAGTTCTATAGTTACCATATTGCAAAATAACTTAATCCTTAAATTCATTCATCATACGACTTTCCTCCAAGATCTTAGAATCTTCTTCATCTGAAACGGCCAGACGATTACCTTTCAATCTCTCGAAATATCTACTTATGGAATCAAATATCTCTTTAGTAAAATCTGAATCCACAATATTACATGTTCCATAAATGCCTGTAAATATATTATGTAAAGCCTCGTATTCCTCTTCTTTTGCCATGTTGAGAGTTAAATACATAATATTATCTTCACGGTATGACACCGACCAATCACCGGCAACCGAGGCAACTTTGATAAAAGAGGTTTTGTCTACTTTATATTTCAGCATTACAAAGTTGTAAACCTGAACTTTCTTTCCGTATTCCATATTATTCTCTAAATTTGTTAATCCTTACTTGATTGATACAATCCGCAGCAAATCCAACAAGATACGCGAAATGCTCATCTTTTCCACCGTCAAATCCCATCTCCATACCGCAATCATCAAAAATACAACTCGCCACATGAACAGCCTCATGCGCTACATCCTCGACATTAATACAGCTACGAATACAAACCAATACACCATATTTACCCGTTTCTTTATGCCATACCTTTAAAGTCGTAGCTTTGGGTTCATTGCCTTTTTCAATACCAAGATATATCTCGGAACCATCTCGTCCCGCAAAAATATTGTTTATATCTTTTTCGTTTCTCAATTTAGCCACCCATATTAACCTCGGATATATAGTTGGGTAAAATTCATGTATTTCAATCCTCTTCCCCATACTGAAACCCCTCATTATTGATTCCTACACTCATATCAGACACCAAAGGAACTGACGTTGAAATCAATACCTCAGAAGTCAAACCATAACATTTATAATATACCGTTTTCCCGACCTTTCTCTTTCTCTCCTTATCAAAACCCAATTCCCTGAAATGGGCGGCTAAGGTCTGCCGGCTCACCATTGGGAAGCCATTTTCTTCCGCATAATTTTTTATATCATCATAAATAATAGCAAAATCAATCTCATGAGGCATATCATTGGACACCCCTTTTCTCGGAAGAGCAAAAAAACCTCTCGCTATAGCCCAAGATTTCCCAAGAGCAGATAATCCCATCTCATTAATACGCTTCCTTAAACTGCCTTCACTTTCTGGGAATTTGAAACCATTCTTTTGAAGGAGTAAAGCACCCCTTCTTATCCAATTCAAGATTCCTGGATATTCATCTTTAAGCTCATGAGTCAATTTTAAGTTCATATGTTTCTCATCTATGACTCTATCAAATACGATAAATATAAAACGACGAAAAAAACCAAAACTGCTATCTCCTCCCGCAGGGAAGCGATTAGCATTAAATATAAAATACGGGATATTTGTTATCTTGAACGCATTATTCCCGATCCTTCTCCCTAACTGAGGTTCGCCAGATATCAAGCTTTTTGCAGCATCTTCCCTTCCCGCAAAAGTCTTTGCTTCCATCTCACCAGACCAATTGAATATTTTACCATCGATTTGCGATAAATTTCTTTGACGTTCATCACCTCCCCTAAGCAAAGCTTCCATACTCAAATTGGAAATATTTTCTTCCCCCAATATACCCATCACAGTGTCCATAATGACACTCTTTCCATTTGAGCCATTTCCGAATAAAACAAGGGCATTCTCCACTTTCTTATCCATCGTCCCCCTATCGAACAAGGACAATCCTAGGAACATCTGTAATATTGTACGATCATTCTTATCTGGCAAAACACCACCAGAATAAACCTTCTTTCCAAACTCTGTACCTCTCAAAAAAGAATGCCATTTCGGGCATTTTGCTTCAGGATCGTATCTATAAGGATGAAGATATATCACATGATAATCCCTTGAAAAAGGGCGTAAAACACCATCCCTCATATCTACAACTCCATTCTCAAAAGCCATAATATTATATCGAGGATGCAATACCCTATTTATTTCAAGTGAATTATACATCTCTGCTAGTATATCCTTGATACTTCGCACAATGAATGCTTTAGGGACACCAGATATACGCAAATATGTACGCATAGCACGTTTCAAATAGGCATGACACGGAACAATCTCATATATCTTGCCTGTAAAAAAATAAACATTACCATTATAAAGAGCAAGATTACTTTTCGAAACTGTCGTGTATATCGATTCTATAACACTGTCAAGGTTCTCATAATACAAATTAGCACTCTCCTTTCCTGTAGGGCTCCCAGAAATAGCAATTTCGTATCTATTGCCCGTATGAACAAGATTATGCACTATACAAGATATTAAATTGTCACTCTGAAAGTTACAATCACAATCAAAACCAATATCTACATTATTTGAAACTTCTAAACCCATAATATTAAGACATATATCATTTAATCTATGACACAAAGATAATATATATTTCGTATCACTATAGATATAATCTATTAAAAATGATAATATTATAGATTAAAACTATCATCTTTTTTTTAGATCAATAGTGATACAAAACATGCGATTAAACTATTATACTATTTTATTTTCATATTTTAACTATCAAAAATTAAGAAAAAAAATGAGGGAAAAATTTTTAGATGATGTAACATGCTTATTATTCTATAGCATAACCGGGGGGGGGTAGGGTGTAATTTTATTTTCACCTCCAAATAACACCCTATTAATAAATGACTTATAATAAACAAATTTATGTTATACATATAATATAAACAACGATAGATGATAATAGTATATTCCGTTTATTAGGGATGCCCATAGGTAAAAAGCGATTAGAACAAAAAAAAGACAAGCTTTATCCATTGTAACCATATACATATTTTAACCACTATATTCATAGATAAAATCTATCACTATAAAATAAATTATATCTATCCCATCTTTACGCCTATTTTAATAGATAATATCTATCTATTAAATAGAAATCATCTATACATATTTTACCTCCCTTTCTCATCATAGATCATCCATTACGCCCCAATCCACAGTCTTTAAGGCTTTATATCGTCATCTACCTTTCTACGTTTGATAATATAGAACCTAGTCGAAACGCCTACGCGATCCTCTTTATATTGTATATTTTTTCGCTCGTAAAATCATATATCAATCTGAAAATAAACGCATTAAACATTGTATATAATATAAAGTTGTTGTATATTTGTAATGTAAGAAAGAGCTAAAAAGAGCTTGATTTTACAAGCGTTATTTAAGATGGTGGAAAAAGCAAACGGCGGTATTGGTAGTACCGCCGTAAAAGCTGGGATAATCCAGCAAAAGCCGTTAGACTTGAATCTAACACTTTAAAAGTGTACCTTATGAGACTCTCGATTTCTTTTAAGGTGTGGCATTTAAAAATAGAGTTTGTAATAACTTTATTTTAGCCACGGGGCGGGAAATCCGCCCTAACACTTTAATTTTTCACAAAAATAGGCTTTGCGTTCCATCCGACAAAAAGACGCTGTAATAATTAGCAATTAATAACAATTTAAATATTACAGACATGAAAACAATGAATTTCTACACGCAAAACGGTTGGGCAGGTTCAAACTATGACAGCAAGTTATCTACAAAGGAAATAGCCGCAAGGGTTAGATCTTATGCAAAGAAGAATTTCCCAGATTTTAAATTCTCCATCCGTACAGAATGGAGCATGTACACGGATTCTATGTATATTGAATTAAAGGAAGGTACTTGTATCCCCTTTGTAGAGGGATCAAGAAGTGCGGAACGCGGGTATATGGATACGATGAACACCGTAAAGGGATGGGAAAAAGAACTTACGCCCGAAATGTTTAAAGTATTGGATGCTGTTACGATTTATGCCAATTCATTCAAATATGACGATTCGGATAGTATGCAAGACTATTTCGACACTAATTTCTATTTGAAAATCAAAGTGAGTGACGAATATAAGGTAATAGAACCGAAGGTAAAGAAAAGCAGCGTTAAGGCTGAAAAGGTTGAGAAAGCCAAAGAAGTAGAAGCAGTAACGGTTGAAGGTCTGGAAATCGTGGACTATTCCGAAAAGGCGATCGCAGTGTTTGGCGATACGAAGGCTATTAAAGAACAGTTAAAGGAATTGGGTGGACGTTTTAACCCGTCCTTAAACTATAACGGAGAAAAGCGCGCCGGATGGATATTTAGCAAAAAGCAAGCGGACAAGGTGAAAGAATTGATATCACCTACAGTATTGCCGGCGCTCCCTGAAGAAATCCATATTCCAGAACTAGCGGAAGAACCCCAAGGGAATAACCCCCCGTTAATTATTGCCGATTATGCAAAATATGATTCGTTTGATTATCCGACAATACCCGAAGAACTGGACGGGTTTAAACTGGGTGAGGTCGTTTATGATCAATGTGAAGAAATAGGCATTATATTGGCTTTTAACAAAAAAAACGGAACCGCCCGGTTAAATTCAAATGGTTGTTGCGATGTCGGTAATTTGAAAAAATGCCCTAAAGAAATAGCGGAAAGAGAAGTTAAGTACATGGATATAATACGACCGGAAAAAGCTTTAACAGCTTGCACGGTTGAAGCGTACCCGCTTGAAAATATCTATTTTATCGAAACGGACAACCTTAACAGCGTATGCTATTACGACGTAAAAGGCGCGGGAATCATAACCAGCGCGAAAGTACGTGTAGATATACAGCCGGGCGATGTTTTCAACGTGTACACGGATAAAGAGCGCAAACACGGCGTAACCTATGACGGCGTAAGCTTAAATAGGAGTTTATACAACGCTTTGCCCGGTATAATTGAATTTGACAACAAAATAGAGGTAGGAATATTAAGCGTTTCATCTCATTATAAACCAATGGTTGAAAATGTAGAATTTTACGAAAAGAAAGTAAAGGGAATGCGTTACACCATCAAGGATAAACCGTCAACGCTAGGATATTACGGTGTACTAGATAATTTGGACAAATGTATAATAGATTGCTTCCAGACTAAGGAAGAAGCCGAAAAAGAGGCGGAAATACTTAACGCGCATGTAAGCAAGAACGGACGGTTAAGAAGTGTTATATAAGAAAGTAATATAATCTAACCAGCGGGGCGGAAGCCCTGCGTAAAATAAAAAACAATGCAACTAGGTGTAGTAGTGTGGGGTATTTTGATAATCGTATTATTAGGCGGTTTCAAGGCGATGGTATTTATAGGTGGTATGCTGGTAGTGGCTTTCGTGGCCGGGATCATTATTGCCGCCCACAAATCTAAAAAGGTATGAGGACATTAAAAGAAGCATTTTTGGATAAATACCCGAAATATGGTATTATCCTCCGGATGTACGAGGAAGCGAACGAGTGTACGGCTGAATGGAGCGAACTTTCAAAGCTCCGGCTTATTCGATTTACCGAATATATGGGCGAACGGGTTGCACCAAACTCCGCCCGTCAATATGCGGCTAAGATGAAGGCGGTATTAAATAGATACTCGGACGAAGTGCGGCTAGACTTCAATTTCGCCGAGATACTTTCACTTAAAGAGCAAGTATCGGTTAATACATTTCTGGACGAAAATGAAATACAGCGGTTGGTAGCTGTCGAAGTGGCAAATGATACGGAGCGGTTGATACGGGATCAATTTGTATTAGGATGCATAACCGGCGCACGTCATTCTGATTTTTGCCAATTTACTAAAGAAAACATACAGGGTGGCTGGTTGTCGTATGTTTCGCAGAAAACTAAAGTTTTTGTTGAAATACCAATATCGCCAGTTTTGAAACGGTTTATAAAGGAACAATCCCCCGCTTTAAGCGGACGAATAGTGTCGGACGTATATTTTAACGATACCATCCGAAAACTTGCAGAGAAAGCGGGAATAATAGCAAAAACAAGGTGTTTTAAGGCCGGAAAGAATATTATTGGTAGAAAATGTGACCTTATTGCATCGCATACGGCCCGAAGGAGCTGTGCGTCTAATTTAGCGGCACGCGGAGTGTCGGAAGTTTGGATAAAAAAGATATTAGGACATACAAGGGGCACAACAGATAGATATATCTGCCTAGAAGGTAGAAGGATGCCAAAAGAGGCAAAAGGTTATTTTTTAAGCTTCAAATAGTTTTTACCTTTGCCCGAAAAAAAACATGAGCGAAGAATTAAAACAGCTAATAGCCTGGTTTGAAAACTACCAAGTGACGTTTAACGAGATCCGGTTAAGCGAGTGTGAGAATATATTTGATCTGAGCAAGTACATTGATGTGCATGTCAGATCGGTTAAGAGGAATTGGGATAATCCGACCTTTGCAAGTGATATACTGAGGTTGCAGAGGCTTAAGAAGGTGTTGGAGGAAAGAGGATAAAAATAAAGCCGGAGGTTATTCCGGCTTTTTATTTTTATTCAAAGGATCATGTTTATCGACATCTTCGACAAGGATATTATGCTCTGAAAAATATCGATCTCTCGCAAGAATTGCTATAACCTTCATGTAAGGGACGATATTAACACCCGTATTATAGGCATCTAATTTAATTTTATCTATTTCTTCTGGCTGCAAAAACTTTTCCGGATAAACCACAGCCTGTTGGATTAGAAATTCTTGTATATCATAAGGATTCTTATATTCCAACTTGTCTTCTATAAATTCGTCTATACGAAGCCAGTTCTTTTCAAACATTTCACCTACGCCTAACCTCTCCATCATCTCTCGACCTGCATCTGTTATAGATAAAGGGCTATGAGATTTTGTGTAAGGATCGATAATCAATTTATTCCCCTTTTGGGCTAATTGATCCATCGTTTTTTGGATAAATCCAAGAGTTGTTTCTATCCGCTCTATGGATCTACTTGTTTCATTGTGAGTTCTTGAATGTTGTTCAATTTCTTCTTTTCGTCTTTCGCAGGGAAGACTATCTACTTTTTTGCGGGTATCCTCCACTTTTGCATAATATACAGCAGCCTTCCATGAAAAATAGCCAGTAACACAAATAGCTGCTATCCAAGGAAAATTTTCAAGAAAATATGTAACTACTGTTTCAATCATATTCTTTATAGCTAGACTCCTTATACAACAAAAACAGCCTATAAAACCGAAAAGTTCTACAAGCTGTCAAATATCTCTATATAACAAAGCCTCTGCCAGGGCTGATTACCTAACGAGTCTTCTTATTCATTTTCACAGTGCAAAATTCGCTCTTTCATTCCAAATAGGCAAAAATTTTAACACTTTACTCATATGTTTTATGGCATGTTAGATTGTTTGAGCTTCCATATTAGTAAAATATGGAAATAAAAACACCTAATTTATTCATCTAAGCTGATGATATCATGCAAAGCCATGACCTTATACGCGGCTGGCCTTCCTTGTGCCGTTAGGATCATGACATCAACATAGTATGCACTTTTTATAGGATTAATCTCAGACCTTAAAATCTCATCCTCTAAGACCTTAGAATCGAATAAAAGAGCTAAAGCCTTGCTTGATATAGCATCGATTATAGCCTTATTCCCTACACCCTCTCCTTCCCTTACTTGGTAAATGGCCATTAATTGCTTCTTGTATACATCCCCATTGTCGGAAACAGACCTTATTTCTTTTTGTTCATAATCTGATTTGTTTTGTATGCCATTCCCCTCAATATAGTTAAATGTACACCCGCTATATAATATGGAGTCAACATTTCCACGTATAACCTGAACAGACATAACACCATTTCTGTCATTAGCTGGAACCGAAACCATGTCATGCACATTTCTTAGATCAGCAGGCGTTAACTCCGGCTTAAAGGAAGATCCCTTCACATAATAATCGTATATGCTTTTTATGTGTTTTGCAAAATCAAGAATCAAGTTCGAATTTTCCACAAAAGGGATAATACCCATAGTAGCCAATTCAACAAGGTGAATATCAATACTACCTTCAATGATTTTACTTACGTATAATTTGGCATTCGCCTCTTCTTTGGATTTCCCGTTTTTCTGGGCAAAAGACGCAAACAAAGCTCCAAAGGCATTCATCGTCTTTGTAAAGTCTGCGACTTCAACAGGCTGTGAGTTCTCTATATGAATCCTTAATATGTCTTGTTTGTTCTCTTCCATGAAGATTTTATTTTGATATGCAAATATACTATTTTCCAATCAAATCACCTTCTCCCCTACATCCTGTATTCGCAGGTGTAGGACTTGCCGGAGTGGTGGTAGTGCCAGAGGAAGAGAGGTTTGTAAACTCCGCTAAACTTCAGATTATACCGGATAGGCTTTTCTTTCTCTGCAAGCCCACAATTTTCTTGCTGGAATATGATCTTATTTGTTCTTGTGTCGTACACTGTAAAATCGGTAACTTCTACAGTTTTACTACTATTATTGTAGAAAGCAGCAGTGATATCCCCTGTTACAAACCCATTGAAAGACGTATATGATCCATATATATTGACTTTTATTGCTTCTTCAATAGTTGGTTCCAAGACTATTACTTTACATATAGCCTCAAAACCTCCATCTTCGGATATAGCCTTAATAATACATTCCCCGAACGAATGTGTTGAAACTTTTCCTTCTTGATCCACTGTTGCTATTGATTGGTTAGAAGATGTCCAAATGACTTTTTTATTACTTGCATTTTCTGGCGTAAATACAGGCGTAAGAACAAATGACTCACCTTCTTTCACGGTCTTTTCTGCCTGATCAAAAGATATGCCTTCAAGTTTTGTCGGATTAACTGTAATCTTACAAGTCGCTGTAATAGAACCAACAGAAGCCGTAATTATAGCCTCCCCTTCTTGCAATGCGGTCACTACCGCTTTCCCTCCAAATACTTCATCATTTCTTACGCTCACAATATTAGGATTATTTGATTCCCACTTTACATCCTTATGTGTAGTATTTTCAGGTTCTATTTTAGCCTCCAAAGAAATAGTTTCTCCTATATTCATAATCTCTTCCATTTTTTATGTCCAAAATTTTGCTCCCGACATAAATGTCGCTAGCAAATCTTCAGCTATTCAATTATGGCTG
>ERZ773241.348-NODE-348-length-52415-cov-10.781150_pt1 | contig 52415 bp, 50 predicted proteins | sample MGYA00580989_ERZ773241 | MGnify/ENA primary metagenome ERZ773241 (study PRJEB29015, sample SAMEA2737804) | human gut metagenome | biome: human gut; feature: human-associated habitat; material: faeces | place: China | collected 2012 ... | reverse complement strand
TTGCCGCCGATGAGGGCACGCCCTTCGTCTGCTTTGCCGACGGTACGGTCGGCGTGGTGGGGGAGAGCACCGTGCTCGGCAAATATCTGACCGTCCGCCACGCGGACGGCTATGAGACGCTTTACGCCCATTGCAGCAAAATAGCGGTCTCCTCCGGGCAGAGCGTTCTGCGCGGCGACACGCTCGGCGCGGTCGGCGCGACCGGAAACGCCACGGGCGCGCATCTGCATTTCGAGCTGCTCAGCGGCTCAAAATACCTCGATCCCATTGCCTATGCCGCAAAGACCGTTTAGCGCCGACGTACGCGTGAACGCGAGCTTCTGGCTGCTCGTGCTGCTCGCCGCCATCGTTTCTCCACTCACGGTCGTTGCGGCGATCCTGACTGCCGCGGTGCTGCACGAGCTGGGGCATCTTGCCGCCATGCGCTACTACGGCGTATCCGTCAAGCGCTTCCGCCTTACAGCGCTCGGCGCGGAGCTGGACGCTCCCACCCTTGCACGGCTCCCCTATGGGCGCGAGCTGATCGTCACGCTCGCGGGGGTGACGGTCAACCTTTTCTGCGCCATTCTCCTTGCGCTCCTCGGCTTGCGGACGTGGCGGGAGTGGCCCTTTGTCTTTGCCGGAGCGCACCTTGTGCTCGCGGCCTTCAATCTCCTGCCGGTCGTTCCGCTCGACGGCGCGCGGGCGCTCTGCCTTGCCCTGTCTTTCTTTCTCGGGCCGGCCACGGGGGAGCGTATCACCGCGGCGGTCAGCCTTGCATGCTCGCTCGCGCTGTGCGCGCTGGGACTCAAGCTCTCGCTGGAGCTGCACAGCGGATGGCTCTTTGCTTTTGCTGCCTTCGGCCTTCTCTGGGGAACGCTGCGCCAACTGGGGCTTGCGCGCGGCGCAAAAAGCGTGTAAAATACGGTCAATGTCTCTTGATAGAAAAGGAGCTTGCCTGTGGACAAACGATTGGAACGCATCCTGCCCCGCGTGCAGAAGCCGGCGCGCTATGTGGGCGGCGAGTACAACGCGGTGATGAAGGACCTCTCACAGGTCGATACCCGCGTGGCCTTCTGCTTTCCGGACACCTATGAGATCGGTATGTCGAACCTCGGTATGCGGATCCTCTACGGTATTATGAACAACATGGACGGCGTCTGGTGCGAGCGTGTTTTCGCCCCCTGGGGCGACATGGAGGAGGAGATGCGCCGTGCCGGCCTGCCGCTCTATGCGCTCGAGTCCGGCGATCCCATCCGCGATTTCGACATCATCGCCTTTTCCGTCGGCTACGAGATGGCGTTTCCCGCCATGCTGAATATGCTCGATCTGGCGGGCGTGCCGCTCCACGCGAGCGAGCGCACGGAGCTGACCCCGCTCGTCATCGCGGGCGGCACGGCGATGTTCAACTGTGAGCCGATCGCGGATTTTATTGACATTGCCGAGATCGGCGAGGGCGAGGAGATGAACGCCGAGCTGATCGAGCTGCACCGCAGGGCGCGGCGCGAGGGCTGGACGAAGCAGCAGTTTCTCCGTGCCGCCGCGCAGCTGGACGGCATTTATGTTCCCGGTCTCTACGAGGTGGACTACAACGCCGACGGCACGGTGAAGTTGATCACGCCGAAGGACGGCGCGCCGAAGGTCGTCACCAAGCGCATCATGCGCGACATGGACAAGGCATGGTATCCCGCCAAGACCATCGTGCCCTCCACCGAGATCGTGCAGGACCGCACCACGCTCGAGCTGTTTCGCGGCTGCATCCGCGGCTGCCGCTTCTGTCAGGCGGGCTATGTCTACCGCCCCGTGCGCAACCGCTCGGAAAAGCTGCTGGTCGAATACGCCAAGGAGGCCATCGAGGATTCCGGCTACGAGGAGATGACGCTCTCCTCGCTCTCGACCTCGGATTTCCGCCCGCTTGTACAGCTCTGCGACGATCTGGAGGAGTTCTGCGCGCAGCGTCATGTGAATCTTTCACTCCCGAGCCTGCGTGCCGACAACTTCTCCATGGCGCTCATGGAGCGGCTGCAAAAGGGAAGAAAGACCGGCCTGACCTTTGCGCCCGAGGCCGGCACGCAGCGCCTGCGCGACGCCATCAACAAGAATCTCACCGAGGAGGACCTGCTGGCCTCCTGCCGCCGCGCCTTTGCCGGCGGCTACAGCGCGGTCAAGCTCTACTTCATGCTGGGACTTCCGACCGAGACGGACGAGGATGTGCTCGGCATTGCCGAGGTCGCGTCCCACGTCATGCACGCCTGGCGCGAGAGCGCGAGCAATAAAAACCGCGGCGTGCGCATCACGGTCTCGACCTCGTGGTTCGTGCCCAAGGCGCACACGGCGTTTCAGTGGGAGCCGCAAATCCCCAAGGAGGAATACGAGCGCCGCGTGAAGCTGCTGCGCGAGAATATGCTGACGAAATCCGTTACCTACAACTGGCACGATTCCGACACGAGCTATATGGAGGCCGTCATTTCCCGCGGCGACCGGCGCCTTTGCAGGGTGATCGAAACGGCGTGGCGCAAGGGCGAGCACCTCTCCGCGTGGGAGGAGTATTTCTCCCTCGATCGCTGGCTCGAGGCCTTCGAGGAGTGCGGTCTTGACCCGCACTTTTACGCCAACCGCAAGCGCGAAAAGGACGAGCTGATGCCCTGGGCGATGATCTCGAGCGGCGTGACGGAGCAGTACCTCTGGCGCGAGCATGAGCGGTGCTACCAGTCCGTCACCACGCCGGACTGCCGCACGCACTGCAACGGCTGCGGCGCGAATCTCTTATTGGGGAGGCCCTGCGATGGCTAAGCTGAGACTTCTTTTCACCAAGGAGGCGCAGGCCTCCTACATCTCGCACCTCGACACGATGCGGACATTCCAGCGCGTGTTTCCCCGTGCGGAGCTGCACCTCAAGCACTCCAACGGCTTTCACCCGCACCCCATCATCTCCATCGTCCTGCCGCTGCCGGTGGGGCAGTCGAGCGACTGCGAGCTGCTCGACTTTGAAACGGTGGAGGAGACCGACGGCGCGGGCATCGCCGAAAAGCTCAACACGGGTCTGCCCGCGGGCTTGCGCGTGCGGGAGTGCTATCCGGTCACGCGCCCCGTGCGCGAGTTCACGTTCCTGCGCGCACGGCTGGAGCTGCTCTATGATAACGGCGTGCCCGCCGGCACGGCGGACGCGCTGCGCGCGCTGTTCGCGCGCGAAACGCTGATGATCGAAAAGCGCACCAAGCACAAGGAGCTTGCGCAGATCGACATTGCGCCGCTGATCCGCGAAATGACCCTCACCGAGCAGGACGGCAGCATCCTTGCCGACGCCGTGGTCGCCGCGCAGAACCCGGGGCTGAACCCTGCCTATCTCGCACAGGCGATCGAGCGCGAGCTTCCGGCGCTCAAGCCGGACTTCGTCCGTGTGCGCCGCACGGAAATTTACGATACAGAGGGGAACGTTTTCCGCTGAAAATTGCACGCGCTGCGGCAACTCTTGATGATTTTATCGAAAAGTACAAAATTTGTGCTTGCAATTTGGCGAAAAGCGTGATATTATCCTTTTTGGCTTTTTGACGAAAGCACTCTCGGATCGGAAAGAGGTGAACACGAGCAATGAAGGAAGGAATCCATCCCAATTATCAGCAGACTACTATTACTTGCGCCTGCGGTAATGTGATTGAGACAGGTTCCACCAAGGCGAACATCAAGGTGGAAGTGTGCTCAAAGTGTCACCCCTACTTCACGGGCAAGCAGAAGCTGGTCGATACCGGCGGCCGCGTTGCCAAGTTCAACAAGAAGTTCGGTCTGGACAAGTAAGAACTGCGAAAGAGGTCTGCGGAAGCAGACCTCTTTTTCTTTACATTTTTCGTTCCCTTGCGTATACTGAAGGAAAGAAACGCAGAAAAGGTGATTCCTATGGAAGAAAACAAACTCAATACCGTGGAGCAGCCGCGCGACCGCGTGGTGCTTGTCGGTCTTTCCTCGCCGGTGCTCAAGGCGGACAGCGCGGACGAGGAGAGCATGGACGAGCTTGCCGCGCTCGTCGAGACCGCCGGCGCGGTGAGCGTTGCGACCGTGCTGCAAAACCTTCCGTCCCCGAATCCGCGCAGCTTCATCGGCGAGGGCAAGGTGGCGGAGATCAAGGAGCTCATCGGCTCGACCGAGGCGACGATGGCAATCTTCGACAACGACCTGTCGCCCTCGCAGATGCGTGTGCTGACGGAGGATCTGGGCGTGCAGGTGCTCGACCGCAGCGGGCTGATCCTTGATATTTTTGCCCAGCGTGCCAAAACAAAGGAGGGCCGCTTGCAGGTCGAGCTGGCGCAGTACCAATATCTGCTGCCGCGCCTGATCGGTATGTGGACGCACCTGGAGCGTCAGGCGGGCACGAGCGGCAAGGGGCCCATCGGCTCAAAAGGCCCCGGTGAAACGCAGCTCGAGACCGACCGCCGCCACATCCACCGCAAGATCGACAAGCTCAAGGAGGATCTGGACGAGGTGCGCCGCGTGCGCGGCACGCAGCGCGAGCGTCGGATGAAGAATGAGATCCCGGTCGTTGCCATCGTCGGCTATACGAACGCGGGCAAATCGACGCTGCTCAACGCCCTCACCGGCGCGGACATTCCGGCGAATAACCGCCTGTTCGATACGCTCGACACCACCACCCGGCTGCTGACCGTCTCCGACACGCTCGACGTTGTGATCTCCGACACGGTCGGCTTCATCCGCAAGCTGCCGCATCAGCTCATCGACGCCTTCAAGGCGACGCTTGAGGAGCTGGAGTATGCCGACCTTCTGCTGCACGTCATCGACATTTCCAACCCTGAGTGGATCGCGCAGGCAGAGGTGGTGGATCAGCTCATCCACGACCTCGGCGCGGAGGGCATCCCCTGCATCCGCGTGTACAACAAGTCCGACCTGTTCTACGGCGATATCCGCCCGCACGGCGAGCGCACGGTGAACCTCAGCGCCAGGACCGGCGAGGGGCTCGACGAGCTGCTGCGCGCCATTGACGCCGAGCTTGACAAGGGCACGCGCCGCGTGACCATCCATTTGCCCTACGACAAGGGCGGCTGGCTCGACAGCCTCTACCGCGAGGCAAAGGTCGAGAGCGTGGAGTACGGCGAGACCATCGACATTGTGGCGGTCTGTACGCCGCGCGTGCTCGGCCGGGTCAAGGACTACGTCGAGGGCTACACCGAGCCGAAGGAGGACTGGGAGTGAGCGCACCGCAGAGCTACTATGTTCCCATGGACGCGGGGGAAGCGGAGTTCACCGAAAAGCGCTCGCGTTTTCTCGGCCACGTCCGCCGCGTGGAGACCGAGGCCGAGGCCCGCGCCTTTCTCGACGAAATGCGGAAAAAATACTACGACGCGCGCCACAACTGCTGGTGCTACGTCCTGCACGAGGGCGGCGTGGTGCGCTACGGCGACGACGGCGAGCCGCAGGGCACCGCCGGTCAGCCGATGCTGAACGTCTTTCAGCGCGAGGGCGTGGAGAACGTCGTCTGCGTCGTGACGCGCTATTTCGGCGGTGTGCTGCTCGGCGCGGGCGGACTGACGCGCGCCTACGCGAAGTCGGCAAAGGACGCGCTTGACGCGGCGGGCAAGGCGAGGATGCGCCTGTGGTCTGCCGTGACGGTGGACTGCCCCTATCCGATGCTCGAGCGCCTGAAGCTGCTCGCCACCGCCCACGGCGGCACGGTGGAGGGCACGGACTTCGGCGCGGCGGTGAGCGTCCGCATCCTGCTGCCGCAGGAGAATGCGGCGGGCTTTGACGCCGCGCTCACCGAGCTGTCCACCGGCACCATGACCGCGCGGCGCGAGAGCGAGCGCTTCCTGCCCGGACCGCGCGAATAGAAACAAGAAAAAGCAAGGAGGAACGACTGATGAAGGAACCCGTTGCCCGCTCCGACCTGCGCCTCGCTCTCGGCGGGGCCTACTATGGGACCCTGCGCAAGCTCCTGTGGATCAAGGAGCGAAGCTCCTTCACACGCGAGCGCTGTGAGGCGATCCTGCCTTACAGCGCGGCGAGCCACAAAACGCCCCTGATGCGCAGGCTGCGGGACGTGGATATGTGGATGCAGGAGAACAAGGTGACAAACCTCCGCCTTGCCTCCGCGCGGGTGAACGGCATCGTGCTCCGCCCAGGGCAGACCTTCAGCTACTGGTATCTCATCGGCCGCCCGACGGCGAGGAAGGGCTATCTGCCCGGTATGCTGCTGCGTAACGGCAGAGCCGTTGCGGGCGTCGGCGGGGGACTGTGCCAGCTTTCGAACCTCATTTTCTGGATGACGCTCCACACGCCGCTGACCGTCACCGAGCGCCACCGCCACGGCTACGACGTCTTTCCCGATTCGGACCGCACGCAGCCCTTCGGCAGCGGAGCGACCTGCTTTTATCCCTACGGCGACCTGATGATCCGCAACGACACGGCGGATGATTATCAGCTCCTTGTCGCCGTCGGCGAGCACGACCTCATCGGTGAGTGGCGCTGCTCCACCGCGCCGGAGTGCCGCTATGAGATCGTCGAGCGCGATCATGAGATGCGCGCGGAGTATTGGGGCGGCTACACGCGCCACAACGTGCTCTGGCAGCAGCGCTTCGACGCGGACGGTGTGCTGCTCGACGAGAAGCCCGTTGTGCGCAACGACGCCATCATGATGTATTCGCCCTACCTCGAAGATGGAGGCGCGAACGAATAAACGAAAGCATCTGCCTTGCGGCAGATGCTTTTCTGCTATGCAGCGCGCTCGCCGTCCGTGCGCTCCAGCCAGCCGCTGCCCTCGGTGATGCGGGCGACGAGGAAGGAAGCGGCGCAGTCGCCCGCGGCGTTGACCATCGTGGCGGGCGGGTCGACCAGATTCCCGATGGTGACGGCGATGGGGTAGGCAACCGCCATCCGGTCGGGGAAGAAGAGCGAGCAGAGGATGAACTCGGCGATGTAGCCGCCGCCCGGGATGCCGCTCATGGCGACGGAGGAAAAGACCGCCACGGCCAGCACCTCGGCAAACAGTCCCACGCCCTCAAACGGCAGGCCGAACACGCCGAAGAGGAACGCGACCTTGAGCACGCAGCTGAAGCACGAGCCGTCCATGTGCATCGTCGCGCCCAGCGGCAGCACAAGATCCGCGACCTCGTGCGGGATGCCGCTGTCCTCCGCGGCCTCCATATTTGCCGGAATGGTGGCGACGGACGAGCAGGTGCCGAGCGCGGTCACCGCGGGGCGCAGGATATGCCGCCGCAGCCGCCGCACGCCCTCGCGCCCGCCGCCGAGATACGCCAGAAGCGGGAAGGCGAGCAGCGCATAGACGAAGCAGAGCGGGTAGTAGGCCAGCATCGCGCGGGCATAGGACGCCGTGATCTGCGCGCCGTAGCTTGCGACCATCGCGGCGAAGAAGCCGAAGAAGGCGATGGGGGCGTAGCAGCTCACGAGCGAGACCATCTTCAAAAGGCACTTCGTCGCGTCGTCCAGCACCCGCGCCGTTATGGTATCCGGCCCGCCGCAGGCGGAGACCGAGAAGCCGAAGAGCAGGGAAAAGACGATCAGCGGCAGCATTGCCCGCCGCGAGAGCAGCGCAGAGAAATCGTTGACGGTGAAAAAGTTGACGAGCAGCGTCGCAAGCGGCGCGGGATCGTCCACCGTGCCCGCCGCGGCATCGGTCCACGGCGTCAGCACCGGGGGAAAGACACGCACGATGACCAGCATGATAAAGGCCGCGAGCAGCCCGGTGACAACGAAGACGCCGAGCGTCGCGCCGAGGATGCGCCCCGCCCTGCGCCGCGAGCGCGTATTGGCGATGCTGCCCGCGAGCGAGCAGAACACCAGCGGCACGACGAGGCAGAACATCATGTTGATGAACACGGTGCCGAGCGGCTCAAGGCAGACAGCCCCGGGCCAGGCCGCGCCGACGGCGCAGCCGAGCACGATGCAGGCGAGCATCGCGGCAAGGAAGCCGTAGCTCCGATAGAAGGAATGGGTCATAAAAAGCCCTCCGATCTCCCAGATTTTTGTGTCTATCTCTATCCATAGCGGGAGACAGGCTCGAATATGACCGAAAAATTTGGAAAAAGGGCTTGACTGTCAAGTTGCTTTATGCCTTACAATGCGGTATCATAGCATTGGGAAGGGTCGGCGCAGAGCGCAGAAGGAGAGCCTATGAACATCAAAGAGATCGAAGAGCGCAGCGGCCTGACGCGCGCGAACATCCGCTACTACGAGCAGGAGGGGCTGCTCGCTCCCGCGCGGCGGGAGAACAAATACCGCGATTATAGTGAAGAAGACCTTGAAACGCTGTTGCGCATCGCGCTGCTGCGAAATCTCGGCTTTTCGCTCGATGAGATCAGGCGGCTGCAATCTGGTGAGCTGGAGCTTGCCGCCGCCATGCGGGAGCGCAGCGTGGCGCTGGAGGCCGAGGGACAGCGTCTGCTCGCGGCAAAAAGCGTATGCGATGCCATTTCGCGCGAGGTGACAAGCTATTCCGCCTTGCAGCCGGAGACCTATCTTCACAGCTTTGAGTCGGACAAGACCGCGGAGCGGCGGGACATCGCCGAGCCGCACCCGTGGCGGCGTTACTTTGCCCGTGCAATCGACCTCACGATTGTGGGTCTCATGGTCTCATTCGTGCAGTTCGTGCTGCTGCACCATAACCTTGTGAATATTTCCAAAGGGGAGAATGTCCTCTGCGGTTTGGCCGGATGGGGACTGCTGGTTCTCATCGAGCCGCTGCTGCTCGCGCGCTTCGGCACGACCGCCGGCAAGTGGTGCATGGGCATCACCGTGACGCGGCCGGACGGCGAGAGGCTCAGCTACGGCGAGGCGCTTGAGCGCACCGCCGCCGTCTGGCTTTACGGCGCGGGCCTCGGCATTTCCATCGTGGAGCTTGTGTGCAACTACCGCAGCTACCGCCGCTATATGAACGGCGAGGAGCTGGCTTGGGAGAGCGGCAGAATCGAGCGCTTCGACGAGCGCGGCACAGGGAGGATGGTGCTGCTCTACGCGGCGATCACCGCGCTGAGCCTTGCCCTGACCCTTGCTATGGGCTTGAGCGCCGCGCTGCCGCCGAATCGCGGCGAGCTGACGGTGGCGGAGTTTGCTGAGAATGTCAACTATTACCGCACCTTCTTTGATTTCGGCACGCGCTGGTCGCTCGACGAAAACGGCGAGTGGGCAGAGAACCAATACAAGAATGTGGTCTACTTCGGCGGGGGCGACGGTCCCGCGCCGTTCACCTACACGGTGGAGGAGGGAACGCTCCGCGCCGTGCATTGGGCATATACCGAGACGGCGGAAACGATCTACGGCACGGGCGATGAGAACGCCCGCGTGGCGTACCTCGCGCTCGCTGCGGCGCAAAAGGGCACGAGCCTTTTCAACATCCGCAGCGTGGTAAAGCAGATCGGCTCGAACAGCTGGGCGGGCGATGCCGACTATTCCGCCGCGTGGAAGAATGTCGAAATGCGCTACGACGCGCGGATCGAGGGGGAGTATTATTACAGCGAGGGCTTCTTCCTCTCCGTGCAGGACGGTCAGCCCATCACGGTCACGCTGACCTTTGACGCAAGGCTCGCGGAATAACGGGGAAAAGGGGAAGCGGCGGCACAGGGCTGTGCCGCCGCCTTCAAATTTTATCCCTGTGGGGCTTGCAGGGAGAGATTTTCTGTTGTAAACTAAAAGCATACCAAAGATAAGGGGAATCCGATCCATGCAAAAAGCAACGCAAATGACCGCTACCAAACGCCTTGTCCTCACCGCCGTGAACATCGCGCTGTGCCTTGTCCTGCCAATGGCATTCCATTCCATCCCGAACGGCGGCAAGATCATGCTGCCGATGCACATTCCCGTGCTGCTGTGCGGCATGGTCTGCGGCGCTCCCTACGGCGCGGTCTGCGGCCTGCTCGGTCCACTGCTCTCAAGCATTCTCACCAGTATGCCGACAGCGGCCCTGATGCCTGCCATGATGGTCGAGTGCGCGGCCTACGGCTTGACGACCGGCCTGATGCTGCGCCTTGTACGCACGGGGAAGACCTATGCCGACCTCTACCTTTCGCTCGTTGCCGCAATGCTGGTCGGCCGCCTTGTCTCCGGTGTGACAAAGGCTCTCTTTTTCATGGCGGGACAGTATACCCTGCAGGCATGGATCGCCGCGAGCTTCGTGACGGCGCTGCCGGGCATCGTGCTCCAGCTCGCCGTCGTGCCGAGCATCGTTTACTATCTCATGCGCGCGGGACTGATCCCGCAGCGCTACCCGAGATGAGGAAAGAGCCGCGAGAGGACAGGCGCTTGCCGCCTTTTTCGAGCGCCGCAGACGGAAGACCAGTGCCCGCGTGTCGGTCGGGCGGCGCCTCCGGGTGACAGGGCTCTTAACGGAAAATTAGCAAATATAGCGGCTTTCTTAATTTTCTGACGCAAAATCTTGTGCTTTTTCGATTGCGGGACCTGCGCGGCAGACGTATAATACCCTCACTTGCTTTTTGAAATGGGGGTCACTGCTATGCTTGCGCAGGTCATTGCGATCTGTATTTTTCTCGGGATGTTCCTTCTGATCATCCTCGACCAGTTTGAGCGCCATGTCATTACGCTCGTCAGCGGAGCGCTGGTACTTATTCTCGTCTTCGGCGTTTGTATGCACTCGCCCGCGGCGATCTGGGAGGCGCTCAATCTCCGCTCGTTCTTCACGGCGGACTTCTGGTACGGAGCCGGCGAGGAGAGCACGGCGGGCATCAACTGGTCCACCATTCTCTTCATCGCCGGAATGATGATCATGGTCGAGGGGCTCGGCAAGGCGGGCTTCTTTCGCTGGCTGTGCCTGTCGCTCGCAAAGCTCGTTCACTACCATGTGGTGCCGCTGCTCATCTGCTTCATGTGCCTTTCGGCGATGCTTTCGATGTTCATCGACAGCATCACGGTCGTGCTCTTTCTCGCCACCGTCACGCTCGAACTGGCGCAGACGATGAAGTTCGACCCCGTGCCGATGATCCTCTCGGAGATCTTCTGCGCGAACCTCGGCGGCGCGGCGACCATGTGCGGCGACCCGCCGAACATCATCATCGGCACCTCGCTTGGCTATACGTTCTTTGACTTCATCGAAAATACCGGCGCGATCGTCGCGGTCTGCTTCGCGGCTGTCGCCGTCTATTTCTGGCTGTGCTTCCGCAAGGAGCTGCTGCGTGAGGAGCGCGCGAACGGCGGGCCGGTCGTCTGCCCGGAGCCGTCCAGCGCCATCACGGACCGCAGAGCCTTCGGCGCGAGCGCTGCCGTATTCCTGCTGGCGGTCGTGCTGCTCGTGACGCACGCGCAGACGGGCCTGACGGTTGCCTGCATCGGCGTGATCGTCGCGGCGCTGACGCTGCTTGTGATGGCGCTGTCGCACGGAAGGGCGACGGTGCTTGAGGTCATCCGCGGCGTGGACTACAAAACGCTGCTCTTCTTCATCGGCCTGTTCGTCTCGGTCTGCGGGCTGGAAAAGACGGGCGTGCTGGATATCATCGCGCGCTTTATCACCAACATCAGCGGCGGCCATGTGGCGACGATCGTCGTCATCATTCTCTGGCTCTCCGCCGTCACCAGCGCCTTTGTGGACAATATTCCCTTTGCCGCCACGATGATCCCGGTCATCCGCTCCATCGCCGCGGTCGAGGGCATGGACGTGGGCGTGCTGGCATGGGCGCTGTCCCTCGGCACGGACCTCGGCGGCAACGCAACGCCCATCGGCGCGAGCGCGAACGTGGTCGGCACCTCGGTATCCGCCAAGGGCGGCTATCCCATCGGCTGGGGGCGCTACTGCAAATACTGCGTGCCCGCCACGATCCTCGTGATGGCGGTGTCCACGGTGTGTCTGTTCCTGCGCTACCTCTGAGAGAAGAAAGGAGTATACCACGATGAAAGACCAGATCATCATTACCATGGGCCGTGAGCACGGCAGCGGCGGCCACTACATAGCCGACATGATCGCCCGTGAACTCGGCATCAAGCTCTACGATAAGGACTCCATCGAGTCGGAGATCGTCTCCGAGGGCTACAGCGAGGAGCTGATCCGCCGGATGGACGAGAAGCCGGTCAACTTCTTTGCCTCCCGCCGCATCGGGCGATTTTCCAATTCGCTCGAGGTCAACGTGGCGGAAAAGACCTTTGATATGATCCGCGCCAAGGCGGCGAGCGGGGAATCCTTCCTGCTCATCGGCCGCTGCGGCGAGCAGGTGCTCAAGGACGATCCGCACCGCGTCAGCCTTTTCATCGGTGGCGATCCGCACGCCAAGCTCTGCCGCGTGATGGAGAAAAAGGGGCTCTCCGCAGAGGAGGCCATCGAGGAGATCCGCACGGTCGACCACCAGCGCAAGGCTTACCACAACTACTACTGCGAGATGAAGTGGGGCGACGCCCGCGCCTATGATCTCACGGTCAAGAGCGACGTGTTGGGCATGGAGGGCACGGCGGAAATGCTGATCCGCTACATCCGAGCCTTCCAGGAAAAGGACTGAACAAGAGAAAGAGGAAGCCGCGGCATTGCCGCGGCTTCCTTTGTTCGATTCCGATGTGCGCTTACAGCAGCAGAATGCCGGCGTCCGCGCAGGTCTTGAGGGTGTCGTCGTCCCAGAGGCTGACCTGCACCTCGCCGATGTGGGCGGTGCCGATCATCAGCATACAAAGACGGCTCTGACCGATGCCGCCGCCCATGGTGAGGGGAAGCTCGCCGGCGAGCAGCATCTTGTGGAAGGGGAGCTCCCGACGGTCGTCGCAGCCGGAGACGGTGAGCTGGTGGTCGAGGGACTCGGGGCTGACGCGGATGCCCATGGAGGAGATCTCAAACGCGCGGCCCAGGACGTCGTTCCAGAACAGCAGATCGCCGTTGAGCGTCCAGTCGTCGTAGTCGGGCGCGCGGCCGTCGTGCTTGATGCCGGAGTGCAGGGTAAGACCGATCTGCATCAGGAAGACGGTGCCGTGCTCACGGCAGATGGCGTCCTCGCGCTGCTTGGGGGTGAGGTCGGGGTACTTGTCCTCCAGCTCCTGTGTGGTGATGAAGAACACGTCGCGGGAGAGCTTGGTGTGCAGGCTCGGGAAGGCGATGCCGAGCGCGTCGTTCGTCTCGACGATGGCGCCGACAATGTCACGCACCGTGCGCTTGAGGTAGGAGACGTTGCGGTCTCCGGCGTCGATGACCTTTTCCCAGTCCCACTGGTCAACGTAGATGGAGTGGAGGTTGTCCACCTCTTCGTCGCGGCGGATGGCGTTCATATCGGTGAACAGGCCCTTGCCGACATTGAACTCGTAGCGCTTGAGCGCCAGACGCTTCCACTTGGCGAGGCTCTGCACGACCTGCGCGTTGTGGCCGACGTCGGGGATATCGAAGCTGACAGGGCGCTCCACGCCGTTGAGGTTATCGTTCAGACCGGAATTTTCTTCCACGAAGAGGGGAGCGGAAACGCGGCGCAGATTGAGCGCGTTGCTCAGGTTGACCTGGAAATTACTCTTGATGAATTCAATGGCGCGCTGCATCTCGTAAACGTTCAGCGGCGTGTGATAGTGGGCGGGAATGTAGGTCTTGCTCATTGCCGGTTCACTCCTTCAAAATGTTTGTATGTTTGATATGGATAAAAAACGCAAATTTGATTATAGCAAGTTACACAAAAAAATCAAGAAGAAAATGTGTAGAAAGCGTAAAGTTTCTTTGGCCCGAAATCCCTTGACGCTGCGGGCGAAAAACGGTATCATAAGCGGAGTCTACAGAAGAAACAGCGGAGGAGATCGGATTTGGAAGAGAAGAAGTGGAACGCGGGCAGCATCGGCCTGACCTTTGCGGGCTCCTTTCTCGGCGCAGGCTATGTGTCGGGGCAGGAGCTGTGGCAGTTTTTCGGCTCGTTCGGCGGCGGGGGACTGCTCGGTGTGCTTGCGGCGATGGCGCTGCTTGCGGTGTTTGGGCTGGCGCTGATGTACATCATTTCCCGCACCGGCATCGCGGAGATGGACGCGGTGCTCGTGCCGTGGGAGCGGCTGGCGTGGCTGCGGAAGCTGTCGTCGGCGCTGCAGTTGATCCTGCTCTTCGGCGTCATAGCGATCATGTACGCCGGCGGCGGCGCGCTGCTCGAGCAGCTTTTCTCGCTGCCGACGTGGCTCGGCCGGACGCTGATGGCTGTGCTCGTGACGCTTGTGGCGCTGCGGGGCCTGCGCGGCGCGGTGGGAGCCTTTTCGCTCATCGTGCCGGTGATCGTCGCGCTCACGCTGCTCTTCGGCGGCATGGCGCTCGCGCGGTACGGCGTGAGCCTTCCTGCCTTCGGCGCAGCGGAGGGGAGCAATCCGCTCATGCGCAGCGCGGCCTTCGGCGCGGTGACCTTCGCTTTCTATAATTTCTTCGGCTCGGTCGGCATTTTAGCGCCGCTCGGCGAGGCGGCGTCCTCCAAAAAGGCGGCGCGCCGCGGCGTGCTCCTCGGCACGGCGCTGCTTCTGCTCATCGCTTACAGTGTGCTGCTTGCGGTGATGGCTGTGCCGGAGACCGCGGACGCGGAGCTGCCGATGCTGGCGCTCGCCTACGGCCTCAGCCGCCCGCTGGGCTATGTCTACGGCATCCTGCTCCTGCTGTGTATGTACGGCTCGGCGCTGTCCATGACCGTCGCCATCACGACCTACGCCTCGGCGCGGTCGGAGCGCGTGGAGAAGCGGCGCGGATGGTTCATTCTCGCGCTGGGAGCGCTGGGCTACGCCGCGAGCAGCGTCGGCTTCGGCGACCTCATCAGCGTTGTCTATCCGGTCTTCGGATATTGCAGCAGCGTGTTCATCGTCTGCCTGCTCGTCCATGCCGCGCAGACGCGGAAAAAAGAATATAAATTTTTTGAAAATTCAGGAACAAAAGAGGAAGAAATTTCGTCTTAAAAACAGCACAGAGAAATGGTTACAATTTGTATCCAAATTGTAACCATTTCGCAAAGACTTCTTAAGAAACCTGTGTTATACTATATGAAGTGTATTACACACAGCAAATCCGGGAAAGGAAGAACAGCAACATGGAACAGACGATGGAACCCGTCGCGCAGACGACGCCGGCGCAGAGCGCCGTAGAAACGCCTACCCCTGCCGGCGCACCGGGCAGCGCTCCAACGCCGCCGAAAAACAGGAAAAAACGCAAAAAGACCGTGCGGCGCATCATTGCCGCCGTATTGGTGCTTGCGATCGGCTTCACCCTCCTTAAGAAATTCGGAAAGAAGGATGGCGAGGCGGAGATCGGTACCGCCATTGTGGACTACGGCTCCATCACCTCGATGGTCAACGGCAGCGGTATGGTCAAGGCGAAGAAGAGCGAGAGCATCACGCTTGCGACCGCGGGCACCGTGGGCGACGTCTTCGTGACCGAGGGGCAGAAGGTCGCCGCGGGCGACCCGCTCTTCACCTATGATTCTCCCGATGCGGAGAAAAAGGTGCGCGAGGCAAAGACGAACATCGAGGGCTACCAGAAGCAGCTCAACGCGGCTTATAAAGACATTGCCAAGCTCAATCTGACCGCGCCCTACGCCGGCAAGCTCCTCGAGACCGTGAAGCTCACGGTCGGCGACGAGGTCGGCGCACAGAAGGTCGCCACGCTCGTGGACGACACGCAGATGCGCCTCACGCAGTATTACAGCTACGCCTATCAGAGCAAGCTTTACGCCGGCCAGACCGTGCAGGTCTCCGTCCCCGCGCTGATGTCCTCGATCGACGGCAGGGTGGAGAAGGTACATATGGTCAAGCGTGTGACGAGCGAGGGCTCGGAGCTGTTCAGCGTGGAGATCGTGGTCCCGAACGCAGGCGTGCTCGCCAAGGATATGGCGGCCTCCGCGACCGTGGTGGTGAACGGTGAGACCGTTTATCCCTACGAGGCGGGTAAGCTGGACTATTACCGCACGAGCGAGCTGAGCATTCCCGCCGGCACGGTCGTTGCGACGAATCTGATCGATTATCTCTCGGTCTCTGCCGGCGAGCCGCTGGTGCAGGTCAACGGCGAGAACACCGAGAACACCATCTTTGATCTGGAGCAGAGCCTGCAAAAGGCACAGAAGGAGCTGGAGGAGGCGGAAAAAAATGCCGCCTACGCAAACGCCGTTGCGCCCATTGACGGCATGGTCATCGGCTTGAGCATCACACCCGGGCAGGAGATCACCGCCAGCGCGACCGCGCTGACCATCTCCGATACGAACACCGTCACCATCAGCGCGACGGTGGACGAGCGCAACGTCAGCTACCTCAAGGTCGGCATGGGCGTCGATCTGAATCAATGGGGCAATCCGAGCTTCGGCACGATCAGCTCCGTGAGCCTCTCGAGCAGCGTGAATAACGGTGTCGCGACCTATCCCTTCACCATTGAGGCGGATAATGCGGACGGTACGCTGCAAATCAACAGCAACATCAACTATAACCTCACCGCCAGCCAGAGCGACAACTGCCTTGTCCTGCCCATTCAGGCCGTGCGCACGGTGGGACTTGAGGACGGCACGAGCGCGACGGTCGTCTATCTCAAGGCGGACAGCATGCCCGACAATGCCATCGAGCTGCCGTACTCCGACGAGACGATCCCCGAGGGCTTCTATCCCGTGCAGGTCGAGATCGGTATTCAGGACAACAACAATGTCGAGATCAAGTCCGGCGTGGAGCAGGGCGCGGAGGTCTTTACGCAGTATATGACCGGCTCCGCCACCAGCTGGGACAATTACGGCATGGTATATTGAGGATAGCGCCATGGCGAAATTGATCGAACTGCGAGACGTTTATAAGATCTACTCCGAGGGCCTTGAGAGCGAGGTCCGCGCGCTCGACGGCGTTTCGCTTACCATCGACCGGGGCGAGTTCGTTGCCATCGTCGGACAGTCCGGCTCTGGCAAATCGACGATGATGAACGTGCTCGGCTGCCTCGACGTGCCGACCTACGGCGAGTATCTGCTCGAGGGAACGGACGTGAGCGAGCTGAGCGATATGCAGCTCTCGCGCATCCGCAACAAGGAGATCGGCTTTATTTTCCAGCAGTATAACCTCATCCAGTCGCTCTCCGTGCAGGAGAACGTCGAGCTGCCGCTTGTCTATCAGGGCATCGGCATCGATGACCGGCACGAGCTTGCCGTCCACGCGCTCGAGCGCGTCGGCCTTGTCGACCGCCGCAGGAATAAGCCAACGCAGATGTCCGGCGGCCAGCAGCAGCGCGTCGCCATCGCCCGCGCCATCTCGACCCGCCCGCCCATCATCATGGCGGATGAGCCGACCGGCGCGCTGGACTCCAAAACGGGCCACGAGGTGCTGCAATTCCTCCAGCAGCTCAATAAGGAGGGCAGCACCGTCATTCTCATCACGCACGACAACGGCATCGCCGCCACCGCGCGGCGCTGCGTCCGCCTTGCGGACGGCAAGATCGTTGACGACCGGCAGCAGGAGGTGGATTGGCTGTGAACATTTTACAGGCCTTCAAAATGGCGTGGCGCTCCATCATCGGCAAGAAGGGCCGCAGCGCGCTGACGATCCTCTCCATCTTCATCGGCATTGCCGCCGTCATGACCATCGTTTCGGTCATGGAGGGCATGAAGGCACAGATGATGAAGCAGTTTTCCGCGATGGGCGCGAACCGCGTCTCTGTGAACATCTACTCATGGATGTACGATGCAGACGGCAACGATGTCAGCAAGGACTATTTCCCCGACCTTTACGAATACTGCCAGGGCCTGAAGGAATATGTCATCGGCATTACGCCGAACGGACAGGCGAACGCCACTGTGATCTACGGTACAAAGAACTCTTCCACGATGGAGACGGAGTACGACAAGCAGTGGAACCTCATCAGCGGCCCGCCGACGCTCTACTACGGCTCCGACCAGTACAGCGCGTGCAACAATCTGACCGTTGCCAAGGGGCGCGACCTTGCGTATCTGGACATTCAGAACTATAATCAGGTCTGCGTCATCGGCGCGGAGATGGCCAAGCAGTTTTTCGGCACGGTCGATCCGGTCGGCAAGACCATCAAGGTCAACGGCAACAACTTCACCGTTGTGGGTGTCTACGCCGCGCGCGGCAAGGAGGGCGACAACAGCGTCACGCAGATGGATAACATGGCCGTCTTTCCCTACACGGCGAGCCGCGTGCTCGGCGGCGCGCGCTTCACGGAATACATTGTCAAGGCGCGCGACAGCGAATCGGCGAACACCGCCATCGCCTACATCGGCGGCTTCCTCAAGGGACTTGTCCCGCAGGGCAGCGGCGAATACGAGGTGCTGGCGGCGGACTACTGGCAGCAGTACCAGAATGAGTCGTTCAACATGATCGGTATGGTGCTCGGCGGCATCGCGGCGATCTCGCTGCTCGTCGGCGGCATCGGCATCATGAACATCATGCTCGTCACCGTGACCGAGCGCACCCGCGAGATCGGTATTCGCCGCGCCATCGGCGCGCAGCGCTCGAGCATTGTTACCCAATTTTTGATCGAGGCAGGTATGCTCTGCGGCATGGGCGGCATCGTCGGCATCATCTTCGGCACGATCGGCAGCGTGGTGCTCGGACGCATCATCTACCAGCAAACGATCTATCCCGTGCCGTGGGTCACCATCGCAGCCTTCGCGCTGAGCGTTGCGCTGGGCGTGCTCTTCGGCAGCTACCCCGCCATCAAGGCATCGAAGCTCCAGCCCGTGGAAGCGCTGCGGGCGGAATGAGAGGAGAAAAACTATGAAAAAGAGAGTATTTTCCGCGCTGCTCGCTCTTGTGCTGACGCTCTCGGCGGTGGTGCTTCCCGCCTCGGCGGCAGGCAGCTTCTCCGATGTGTCGGACAAAAAGACGGCGCAGAACGTGGAGGTGCTGCGGCTGCTCGGCGTGGTCGAGGGCAACGGCATCGGGCAGTTCAATCCCTATGCGCAGCTCACCCGCGCGGAATTTTGCAAGATGCTGGTCACACTGATGGGCAGCAGCGATGTGCTGCGCTATAAAACGGTGACGATCTTCCCCGATGTGCGCGCGAGCCACTGGGCCGCCCGCTATGTCAACTATGCCGTGCGCGGTGAAAAGCTGCTGGCAGGCTTGCCGGACGGCACCTTCCAGCCGGATCGCGCCATCAGCTACGGCGAGGCTGTGACCATTCTCATGCGCCTGCTCCGCACGGATGCGGACGCGGCCTCGGGCGGCATTTGGCCGGAGGGCTACATTGACCTTGCCAAGGCCTCCGGCGTGAGCGCGGGCGTGGAGCTTGCAGGCGGCGCGGCTATTTCCCGCGCGCAGGCGGCGCAGCTGTTCGTCAATGTGCTCGGCGCGAAGGCGACGAGCAGCAGCACCGATAAGGACGGTGAGACATCCACAACAACAAGGGTCTACAACCCTGCAAACTGTGTCTCGCGCGAGCGCGTAACGCTGATAGCCCTCAACGGCAATACCGCGCGGGTCTCCGGCGGGAAGAAGAACAGCTATGACCTTGTGCGCCCAAGCTCCGCCACCGTGCTCAACGGACTCAAGGGTGACCTGCTGCTCGACGCGGACGGCAAGGTCCTGACCTTTGTTCCCGTGGTGAGCAGCACGACAGGTGCGGCGGTGAGCAATGCGGCGGTTATTCTTTCGGCGGATAAGTCCACGAGCGGTATCAGTGCTTTGACGGGCGGCAGAACGGACTTCGCCGTTTACCGCAACGGCGTGCTCAGCTCCGTTTCCGCCCTGCGCAGAAATGATGTTGTTACCTATGACGCCTCGTCGAACACGCTTTATGCCTGCGATACGCGCGTGGCAGTGTATTATGAGGCCTGCGATCCCTCGCCCAGCGCGCCGAGCAGCATCACGGTGCTGAATGGAACGCAGTTCACTGTCCTGCCCACGGCACAGGAGAGCCTGAGCAAATTCAAGCCCGGCAAGACCATGACGCTTCTGCTCACAAGCGACGGCAGCGTGGCCGGCGCCGTGGACAGTGAGAACTCGGCCCGCGCGAATGCGGTCGGAGTTGTGGATTCCAACGGCAAGCTCCAAATGTTCTGCGGCAGCAGCATCATCGAGATCGCCGGGACCTATTCCGAATACAGCGGCAAGCTCGTCGGTATCTCCGCTTCCAAAGATAAGCAGGTCAGCCTGTCGGCCAAATCCGGCGGTGCGAGCGGCAACCTGGATGTCCGCGAGGGAACGCTCGGCAGCAGAAAGCTCGCGGATAATGCGCTGATTTATGTGGACGGCGAGCTCAAGAGCCTCTCCGAGCTTACAGAGGTCATCATTCCGCAAAGCCAGATCATTTATGCCCGCACGAACAGCGGCGGTCAGATCGACCTGATCGCGCTGAGCGGCACGGGCGATGGTTCGGCGCTTTATGGCCGCGTGATAAAGGCCGAGAGCAGAGCGGACGGTTCGGATATCTCCGGCGGAACGATCTACAACCAGTTTATCACGATCGATCTCGGCGGAGGGAAGACGATTGAAAAGAGAGGCGGCTATTCCGTTCAGGTCGGCGACTTTGTCGCGGCGGTTGCGGGAGAGAGCAGCTTCACATCTGTGGTCAATCTGACCAAGTTCAGCAAGGTCTCCACCTCCGCGTGGGTCGGCACAACGGCGATCAACTACGGCGGACGCACCTACAATGTGTCCTCCGGCGTTCTGATCTGGAACCGCGACGGCCAAAGCTGGTTCACCGGCGGCGTGGATGCGGCGATCAGCTACGGCGGGACGATGAACCTTTATGTAAAGGACGGCATCGTTCGCGCAATTGAGATCGGCGGTTGATCCTCCGGAACCAATATGACAAACAGGAAGCCCGCAGCAAAAGCTGCGGGCTTCCTGTTTGATTTGTAGCATTGCGTCAGGATGTATTAGAGCACCATCGCCAGCAGGCGCGGCGTCACATAGGTCTCGATGAGCGCCGCCGCGGCGAGCAGCGGCAGGATGACATAGAGGAAGAGCGTCGAGACCTCGGAGAGCGTCCGCAGGATGCGGACCTCCTTGTCTCCGCGCACGCGCGCGGTCACGCGCGAGCAGAGGTACAGCCCTGCCGCGCAGAAAAGCACGAGTGCGGGCAGCTCAAAGATGCCGTGGGGGAGAATGCCGACGAGGTAGGAGCCGAGACCGACGCCGCTGCGTACATAATACACGCCCAGCGCGCCGATCAGAAAGAAGTTGAAGCCGAGCGGGAAGGCCGCAAGATAGGCAAAGGGGACAAGACCCCAGAGGATCGCCGAGAATGCGGCGGTGAGGTTGTTGGCGAAGATGGCGGCTGCCATGTCCCGCGTCTCGGTGACGGAGCTGAGGCCGGCGCTGTCGATCGCCTGCTCAAGGACGCCCATGACGTGGTCGGTCAGCTGTGGAAAGAACCACGCGGCGGCGAAGCCGACAAGCGTGAGCAACGGCGCGACGATGGCGGCGCGGCGCGCCTCCTCGCCGTAGCCGCTCTGCCACGCCTCGGAAAGTGTGCGCCGGAGGTAGGAGCCTAATTCGTTCATCCGCCGAGCTTTTCGATGCCGCGCTTCACGCGGGAGATCGTCTCGGCCTTGCCGAGAATTTTGCAGATCTCGACCGCGCCGCCGGGGGTGACGAGCTTACCGGCGCAGGCGATGCGCAGGGGCCACATGAGCGTGGCGTTCTTCACGCCCAGCTCCTCCGCGAACGCGATGAGCATATCGTGGATGCCGTCGGTGGACCAGTCGTTCAGCGCCTCGAGCTTGGGGAGGACCTTCTGCAGCATCTCGAGCGACACCGCCGCGTCGGTCTTGGACTTTTTGTTCGTGTAGAACGCGAGGTCGTAGTCGGGGAGGGCATCGAAGAAATCGACCTTCTCGGGGATGTCGGTGAGCCTTTCGCAGCGGGCTTGCAGCAGCGCCGCGATCTCAGAAGCGGAGTACGCTTCGTTCTTCACACTCTGACGGATGAACGGCTCGGCGGCCTTGGCGAAGTCCTCGGACGCCATATTGCGGATATAGTTGGCGTTGAAGTAGGTGAGCTTTTCGATGTCGAAAATGGCGGGGGACTTGGAGATGCCCGCGATGTCGAAGGCCTCGGCCAGCTCGGACATGGTGAAGAACTCCTGCTCGGCGCGCTCGCCGCGCGGCGACCAGCCGAGGAGCGCCACATAGTTGAGAATGGCGGGCGTCAGGAAGCCCTGCGCCTTGAGATCCTCATAGCTCGGGTCGCCGTGGCGCTTGGACATTTTGTGCTGGCTGTCGCGCATGACGGGGGAGCAGTGGACATAGGTCGGGACCTCCCAGCCGAACGCCTCGTAGAGCAGGTTGTACTTCGGCGCGGAGGAAAGATACTCGCTGCCGCGGACCACATGGGTGATGCCCATGAGATGATCGTCGATGACGTTGGCGAAGTTGTAGGTCGGCAGGCCGTCACGCTTCAAAAGCACCTGGTCGTCGAGCGTTTTGTTCTCCACCGTGATGTCGCCGAAGATGGCGTCGCGGAAGGTGGTGGCGCCCTCCTTAGGGATGCGCTGGCGGACGACGTAGGGCTCGCCGGCGGCGACGCGGGCCTTTGCTTCCTCAAGCGGCAGGTCGCGGCAGGGATCGTCCGCGCGGTCGAACTCGCCGGAATCCTCGGCGCTCTCCGTCTTTTCGCAGAAGCAGTAATAGGCGCCGCCGCGCTCGACGAGCAGCTCGGCGTATTTGCCATAGGTGTCGCGGCGCTCGGACTGGATGTAGGGAGCCACGGGACCGCCGACGTCGGGGCCTTCGTCGTGGTCGAGTCCGCACTCGGCCAGCGTGCGGTAGATGACGTCGGTCGCGCCCTCGATGAGGCGGCCCTGGTCGGTATCCTCGATGCGGAGGATGAAGGTGCCGCCCGCGTTGCGCGCGATGAGCCAGGTGTAGAGCGCGGTGCGCAGATTGCCGACGTGCATATAGCCGGTGGGGGAGGGAGCGAAGCGCGTGCGGACCTTGCCGTGCGGGATCTTCGCCTCCATCTCGTTGAAGTACGTCATATCAAGGGACATGGGGTGACCTCCTGAAGCAAAAATTTCAGTGTTCTTCAGTTTACATTTTGTGCCCGCGCTTGTCAAGGTTCTCTTGTCTTTTTAGAATAAGTGTGGTATGATATCAAATTGAGAATATAGGCACTTCCCGCGCCCTGTGCGTCAATCACGATAGAAACGAGGAAAACCATCATGGAAGCAAACGCTCCGGCCAAAAAGAGAATTTTCAGCGGCATCCAGCCCAGCGGCGAGCTGACGCTCGGCTCCTACATGGGCGCCATCAAGAACTGGGTGAGCCTGCAGGATGAGTACGACTGCCTGTACTGCATCGTGGATATGCACGCCATCACCGTGCGCCAGAATCCCGCCGACCTGCGCCGCCGCTCGGTCAACCAGCTCGCGCAGTACATCGCCTGCGGGCTTGATCCCGCGAAGAACATCATGTTCATTCAGAGCCATGTGCCCCAGCACGCGGAGCTTTCGTGGGTGCTCGGCTGCTACACGCAGTTCGGCGAGCTGAGCCGCATGACGCAATTCAAGGACAAGGCCGCCAAGCACGCGGACAACATCACTGCGGGCCTGTTCACCTACCCGGTGCTGATGGCGGCGGATATTCTCGTCTATCAGGCCGACCTCGTGCCGGTCGGTCAGGATCAGAAGCAGCACGTCGAGCTCTGCCGCGACATCGCGCAGCGCTTCAACGGCGTGTACGGCGACACCTTCACGCTGCCCGAGCCGTTTATCCCGAAGATGGGCGCGCGCGTGATGAGCCTCGGCGACCCGACGAGCAAGATGTCCAAGTCCGACCCCGACGGCTGCGTTTACATGATGGACAAGCCCGAGGATATCATGCGCAAGTTCAAGCGCGCGGTGACGGACTGCGACGCCTGCGTGAAGTTCGATAAAGAGAATAAGCCCGGCATTTCCAACCTGCTTTCCATCTACTGCGCCGCGACCGGCAAGACCGTCGCCGAAGCGGAGGCCGCGTTTGCCGGACAGGGCTACGGCATCTTCAAGCCTGCCGTGGCCGAGTCGGTCATCGAGCTGCTGCGCCCCATCCGCGAGGAGGCTGAGCGCCTGACGGCGGACAAGGCATACCTTGAGAGCGTTTACAAGGACGGCGCGCAGAAGGCGTCCTACCTCGCGGAAAAGACGCTGCGCAAGGTCTACAAGAAGGTCGGCTTCGTCGCCAGATAAGAGGGAACATGGATATTCAGAAAGAGCTTTTGCTTTGGGTGGGCGCCGCGCTCGTGTGCGCGATGGTCGTGAGCTTCATCATGTGCCCGCTCGTGAAGTCGTTTGCCTATAAGATCGGCGCGATCGACGTGCCGAAGGACAGTCGCCGGATGCACAAGAAGCCGGTGCCGCGGCTGGGCGGGCTTGCGATCTTCCTCGGCTTCATGGTCAGCATCCTGCTCTTTGTCCACATCGACCACCAGATGAAGGGCATCCTGCTCGGAGCAGTCATCATCGTGGTGCTCGGCGTGGTGGACGATATGACGCCGCTGCGCGCGAAGTTTAAATTTCTCGTGCAGATCTGCGCGGCGCTGGTCGCTGTGTACCACGGCGTGGTAATTGAGATCCTGACGAACCCCAACGTCTTTTCCGACGCGCCCTACTGGTCGCTCGGCTGGATGAAGTATCCCGTGACGGTGCTGTGGATCGTCGGCGTGACGAACGCCGTGAACCTCATCGACGGGCTCGACGGTCTGGCCAGCGGCGTTTCGACCATCAGCGCGATGACGATGCTCGTTATTGCCATTCTTGTCTCCGAGCAGCAGGTCGCCATCGTGATGGCGGCGCTCGCGGGCGCGTGCCTCGGCTTCATGCCGTACAATAAGAACCCGGCGAAGATGTTCATGGGCGACACCGGCTCGACCTTTTTGGGTTACATTTTAGCGACCTATTCCATTCAGGGCCTCTTTAAGTATTACGCTATCGTTTCGTTCGCGGTGCCGTTTCTGGTGCTGGGCCTGCCGATCTTCGACACGGCCTTTGCCATCGTGCGCCGCGTGGCGCGCGGGCAGAGCCCCATGACGCCGGACCGTGGGCACATCCACCACCGCATGATGGATATGGGACTCAACCAGAAGCAGACGGTGGCGGCGCTGTATGTGGTGAGCAGTCTGCTGGGACTGTCCGCCGTCGTGCTCACGACGAGCGGCGAGCTGAAGGCGATGCTGCTGCTCCTTACGCTCGCGGCGGTGGCCTATGTCGCCTCGCGCGTTATTTTCCCGCGCGAGATCGCGGAGACCGCCCACGAAAAGGAACTGGAGCAGGAGAGGACGCAGGCAAAGCCTGCCGCGCCTGCGCCGGAGGAGAAGGAAGAAAAGCATGAAGAAGATTAAAGTGATGAGCGTCTTCGGCACGCGGCCGGAGGCGATCAAGATGGCTCCGCTCGTCAAGGAGCTCGCGCAGCGCGAGGGCATCGAGAGCCTTTGCTGCGTGACGGCGCAGCACCGCGAGATGCTCGACAGCGTCATGCAGGTCTTTGGCCTCAAGGCGGACGCAGACCTTGACATTATGACCCCGCGTCAGACGCTCTCGACCATCACCTGCAAGTGCCTGACCGGTATGGACGAGGTCATCGACCGCTTTGCGCCCGATATGATCCTTGTCCACGGCGATACCTCCACGACCTTTGCCGGCGCGCTCTCGGCCTTTTACCATAAGGTGAAGATCGGCCACGTCGAGGCGGGGCTGCGCACCTACGATAAGTATTCGCCCTATCCCGAGGAGATGAACCGTCAGCTCGTCACGCGGCTCGCCGACCTTTATTTCTGCCCCACGGAGAATAACCGCGCGAACCTTGCGCGCGAGAGCGTGACCGAGGGCGTGTTCGTCACCGGCAACACGGTCATTGACGCTTTGAAAACAACGGTACGCAAGGACTATCGCTTTACGACAGAGCTGCTCAACGAGCTGGACTACGCGAGCAGGAAGGTCATCCTTGTGACCTGCCACCGGCGCGAGAATTACGGACAGCCGATGGAGGACATCATGTCCGCGCTCGCAGAGCTTGCCGGGACGCACCCGGAGGCGGAGCTGGTCTATCCGGTGCATCTCTCTCCGGTGGTGCAGGAGTGCGCCCACCGGCATCTGGACGGCATCGGGAACGTACATCTGATCGCGCCGCTGAGCGCGGACGAGATGCACAACCTTATGGCGCGCTGCTATATGGTCATGACCGACTCCGGCGGCTTGCAGGAGGAGGCCCCGGCGCTCGGCAAGCCGGTGCTTGTCCTGCGGCGCGAGACGGAACGCCCCGAGGCGGTCGCCGCCGGCACGGTGAAGCTCGCGGGCGTGGAGCGTGACGCGATCCTTGCGCTGGCAAATGAGCTGCTGAATGATCCCGCCGCCTACGCGGCGATGGCCCACGCGATCAATCCCTACGGCGACGGTCACGCCTGCGCGCGCATCGCGGACGCGATCGAATGGTACTTCGGCCTGCGCGCGGAGCGGCCGGGGGATCACAGAGCTTAAAGGACTGCGGCGGAAAGGAGGCGGCAGGATGGGAAAACAGAAAATGACGCCGATCGGCATTGCGTGCATCCTGCTGGTCCTGCTCGTCGTCGCCTTTATGGTGCGCGGCAGTCTGCGTGAACCGGAGAAGATCGTGCTGCCGCCGGAGCCGAGCACAACGGAGCCGAGCGGTCCCACCGTGGACAACGAGGCCGTTGACCGCGTGGAGGTCCGGCCCGACACAGTGCAGAGCGCCATTGAGGTGCTCGCGCGCCCGCGCGTTTACACGCGCACCATCACGGTCGAGCGCTACTGGAGCGGCGGCAGCGGCGTGAGCGTCATCACGGTGGCGGCCGCGGACGGCTGGCTGCGGCTCGACGTCACGGAGACGGACGGGCAGACCCGCCATGTCATCACCGGCGATGATGCGGTTTACATCTGGTACGGCAGCAGCCGAAAGGTCTATTCCGGCGCCTCCGCGCTCACGCAGGACGCGGAGCAGGGGATATTGACCTATGAGGACATCCTCGCGCTGCCGCCGGAGCGCATCGCGGCGGCGGATTACCGCGCGCTCGAGGGTGTGAACTGCATCTATGTGGAGACCGAGCCCGACGAGGCGGGCTATGTCGAGCGCTACTGGGTCAGCGTAAGCTCCGGGCTGCTTGCCGCGGCGGAGCGCGAATGCGACGGCGCGGTCGTCTACCGCATGGCGGCGCTGACGGTCAGCTACGACGGCGTGGACGCGGAGGATTTCACCCTGCCGAACGGCACAGTGCTCTATGAGCCGGCTGTTGCCGCGACCAAGGAGATAAGCGAAAACGACTGACCGGCGGTCAGTCGTTTTTCATAGAATGAGCAGCAATCCGAGAGCGATGAGCAGCTCGTCGTCCGCCTTTTCCTCAAAGAGAAAGAAGAGCAGGAGCAGCAGCATCAGGTCCGCGCCGTCAAGATCTTGCAAATGGAGCTTTTCCAACAACTTGTCAAGGAATTGAAAGCCCTCGCGGAACGCGCCGCCGTCGGCCTCCGGTCCGCCGCCGTTCGGCGGGGGAGGAGGCGTATCCCGCGGCGGCTCCCTTGGGGGAGGCTCGCGATGCGGAGGCGGCGGTCGGCGTGGCTCCTCCTGCGGGACGCAGGTGTAAACGCCCTGATCGTTGCGCAGATAACGATTGTACACGGCTACTCCTCCCGCGTCGTCAGAAATACCTTGGCCAGATGGATGAGCTTGGCGAGCTGCGCCGCCCGCGCGACCTTGTCGCGCCGCTTGTCGCGCAGAAAGGGCTGCAGCGCGTAGAGGAGCGCGGAGGTCTCGCTGCTCTCGTTCCGGTTCATCTGGCTCAGCACCGGCAGGAGCCGCGATAAAAGCGCGGGGTCCAGCCCGCCGGTGAGCTGTGAGAGCATGGCGTTCAGGTCGCCCGCGCCCGGCATGGCATTTCCGGCCGCTGCTCCGCTCTGCGGCGGAGGAGGCGAAGCCGCGCTCCCGCCGTTCGCCGCTCCTACGCCTGACTGCGACAGGCTCTGCGCGAGCTGCATGACCTGCGCCATCGCGTCCTGGTTGGCGAGCAGGCTATTGAGTTTGTCTTCCAGCTCGCTCATGCGGCCTGCCCTCCGTTTCGCTTATTTTTTCGCGCTCTCGCTGATGCGGCTCATCACCGCCATGCCCTCGGGGCTTTGCATCAGGCTCGAGAGCATCGCCGCGAGCTCCTTGGTGTTGCCCATCGCGGCGCTCTGCGCCGCGCGGTTGAGTGCCACGCCGCCGTCCTGGCGGGTGAGCATCTGCATGAGCTTCTGTCCGTCGCCGGATTGCAGGAGCGACTGCGCCATGGCGGGATTCCTGCGGAATTTTTCAATGAGCTGAGCGGTATTTTGATCCATGTCCGTGCCTCCGTTCCGATTCGTTCAAAGCAGTATATGAGCGGGAACGAAAAAACGTGCCTGCGAAATCGCAGACACGCTTTCCGGTTTTCTGTTTTATGCCTTCTTGCTCTGCGCCTTCCCGAAGTCGCAGTCGGCGCGCAGCGGGCAGCCGTCGCAGTTCGCCTTGCGGGCGGTGCAGCGGTCGCGGCCGAAGAGTACCATGCGGTGGCAGAAATCACTCGACTCCTCCGGCGGGAGGACGGCGCGCAGCTGCTTTTCCACGCTCAATGGGTCTTTGCTGCCGTCGGTGAGGCCGAGGCGGCCCGTGATGCGGATGCAGTGCGTGTCGCAGACGTAGGCGGGCTGGTGGTAGATGTCGCCGAGAATGAGGTTCGCGGTCTTGCGCCCGATGCCGGGGAGACTCGTCAGCTCCTCCATCGTGCCGGGGACCCTGCCGCCGTACTTTTCAAGGAGAATTTTCGCGCACTCGACGAGGTCTTTGGACTTGGTATTGTAAAAGCCGCAGGACTTGATGGCTTCGCCGACCTCTTCATAGCTGGCGTTGGCGAACGCCTCGAGCGTCGGGAACCTTGCGTACAGCGCAGGGGTGACCATGTTCACGCGCGCGTCGGTGCACTGGGCGGAGAGCCGCACGGCGAAAAGCAGTTCATAATCCTTTTGGTATTGCAGCGAGCACAGGGCGTCGGGGTAGAGCTTCTTCAGCGCCTCAACGATACGGCGGACAGCGGCTTTGGATTTCATGGGGTGACCTCCCGAATCATTCTTGCCAAAAGCATACCACACATTTCTCGAAAAATCGACAGAAAAAGTGTGGGCAAACGAGAAAAAATATGCTATGATAAAAGCACCGGGGAAATGGAGGTGCAGCCATGCGCTTACTCTTCAAGCAGCGCTTTTTTTCATGGTTCGACAGCTATGACATTTATGACGATAACGGTGCGACGGTCTTCACGATCGAGGGCAAGCTCGCATGGGGCCATTGCTTACATATCCTCAACGCCGCCGGCGAGCACATCGGCACGGTGCAGCAGCGTGTGCTGACCTTCCTGCCGAAATTTGATCTGTATGAATTCGACCGCTGCATCGGCACGATCAAAAAGGAATTTACGTTTTTTGTGCCGCATTTCACCGTGGAGGGCAGCGATTGGGCGGTCGAGGGGCAGTTCATGGAATGGGATTACACCATCACCAGCGCCTCGCGCGGTGAGATCGCACGGATCAGCAAGGAGCTGTTCCGCTGGACGGACACCTATGTCATCGACGTGGCGGACCCCGCCGACGCGCTGCACGCGCTGATGGTCGTGCTGGCCATCGACGCGGAGAAATGCAGCCGCAGCAGCTGAGGAGGGGAGAGCATGAGCACAAGACCGCTTGCGGACGAAATTCGCCCGCAGCGCCTGGACGAGGTCGTGGGCCAGCGCCATCTGATCGGACCGGGCGGCGTGCTGCGCCGTCTGATCGACGCGGGCACGAGCGCGAACATGATCTTCTACGGCCCCTCCGGCACGGGAAAAACGACCATCGCCAACATCATCGCCAACAAGACGAATAAAACGCTCTACCGGCTCAACGCGACGACCGCGAGCTTACAGGACGTGAAGGATATCATCGCGAGCGTCGGCACGCTGATGGCGCCCGGGGGCATCCTGCTCTATCTCGACGAGATCCAGTATTTCAACAAAAAGCAGCAGCAGAGCCTGTTGGAGTTCATGGAGAACGGCTCCATCACGCTCATCGCGTCCACGACGGAGAATCCGTTTTTCTATGTTTACAACGCGCTGCTCTCGCGCTCGACGGTGTTCGAGTTCAAGCAGGTCGAGCCGCGCGAGCTGCTGCCCGCCGTTGAGCGGGCGCTCGGCATCCTCAAGGAGCGCAGCCCGCTCCCGCTTGCGTGGGAGGAGGGCGTGCCCATGCTCCTCGCGACCCAATGCGGCGGCGATGTGCGCAAGGCCATCAACGCCTGCGAACTGCTTTATGAGGCGGCGGAGACGAAGAACGGAGAGCTTTTGCTGACAAGTAAAGACTCCTTACAGGTGGCGCAGCGCAGCGCGATGCGCTATGATAAGGGCGGCGACGCGATGTACGACATGGCATCGGCGCTGATGAAGTCGCTGCGCGGCAGTGACCCGGACGCGGCGCTCCATTACCTTGCGCGTTTCCTCGAAGCGGGCGACCTCGTGACGCCCTGCCGCCGGCTTTTGTGCTCGGCGAGCGAGGATATCGGCATGGCATACCCGCAGGCGGTCGCCATCGTGAAGGCCTGCGTGGATACCGCGATGCAGCTGGGACTTCCCGAAGCGCAGCTGCCGCTGGCGCAGGCGGCGATCCTGCTTGCCACCGCGCCGAAATCCAACAGCGTGGTCGAGGGCATCAACGCGGCGTGGGCCGACGTCAGGCGCGGCAGGACCGGCGATATTCCGCGCGAGCTGCAAAACGTTCACGCGGACTCCACGGGCCTCGAGCGCGAGCAGGGCTACAAGTACCCGCACGAGTTTCCGAACCATTGGGTGAAGCAGCAATACCTGCCCGACCCGATCAAAAATGCGGTCTACTATCGCTACGGCGACAATAAGGTCGAGCAGGCCGCGGCAAAATACTGGGAGGCGATCAAGAATGCCGATGGACATTAGGCTCCGTGACAGGGTCGAAATGAAAAAGCCGCACCCCTGCGGCGAGAAGATATTTGAGATCACGCGCGTGGGCATGGATGTGAAGCTCAGATGCACCGGCTGCGGCCATGAGGTGATGCTGCCGCGCGCCAAGGCAGAGAAGGGCATTAAAAAGATTCTCGAACGGGAGGAGAAAGCCGATGAATAAGAAAACGCGCGCGATGGCGCTCATTCTGGTGGTTGTGATGATCGTCTCGCTGCTCGCGAGCATGGTCATTCCGTTTCTTGTATAATGAGAATTGAATGCAGGGCCGTCCGTACATTTTGTGCGGACGGCCCTGTTTCGTCCTTTTTCCGCGTCCGCGCTGTGGTATGCTGACGGCATGGAGGGGGGGTGACCGGCATGGTGGTCTACTGGGACCTTGCGGCGCTGGTGAACGGCGCGGCGGACTATCTGCTGCTGCTGTCGGCGGCGCGGCTCGCGGGGCGGACGGTGCCGCGGCTGCGGCTCCTCGGCGCGGCTGCCTTCGGCGCGGCCTACGCCGTGCTCCGGCTTGTTCTGCCGTGCTCACTGTGGCTGACCGCTGCGGCGTTCGTCGGGATGGCGCTGCTCGCCTTCCGCGACACGGGGCGGGCATTCAAACTGGGGCTGCTGACGCTGCTGCTCTCCTGCACTCTCGGCGGAGGCGTGCTGCTGCTTGGCCAATGCTGCGGCACATTGGAGCGTGTCGCGCGCGGCGTGATCTTTGCACAGCTTCCGTGGGGCGTGCTGTTCGGCGCGATGGGCGTGACCTATCTGCTGCTCTCGACTATTTTTCGCGGCGGAGCGCAGCACGACGGCGGGGAGCTGCTGCGCGTAAGGCTCACACGCGGCGGGAAGACCGTCACGCTCCGACTGCTGCACGACAGCGGCAATCTGCTCACCGATCCCCTCACCGGGGAGAGCGTTCCGGTCATCGGGCAGAGCGCCCTGTGCGCGCTGCTGCCGGAGCGCGAGGAGGGTTACATAACGCTTTCCTGCACGACGGCGGGCGGCAGCGGGACGCTGCGGGCGTTTTACTGCGACAGCGTTCGCGTGAACGGCAGGGACTTGGGACGGCGGCTGGTCGCCGTTTCGCCGGACATTTACGGCGACAGCGGCTTTCAGGGCGTATGGCGCATGGAGGAACAGGAGGGGGCACATGAGTTGGTTCAGGCGGCTTTGGAATAGGCTTTGCGCGTGGCTTGCACGGCACGGGCTGCTGCCGCGCGCGGGGATCTTCTACATCGGCGGCAGCGATTCGCTCCCACCGCCGCTTTCGCGGGAGGTAGAGGCCGAGATGCTCGCGCGGCTCGACGAGGGCGACTTTGAGGTGCGGCAAATTCTCATCGAGCACAACCTTCGTCTCGTCGCCTACATCGCCCGCCGCTTCGACAACACTGGCATCAACATCGAGGACCTTATCTCCATCGGCACCATCGGTCTCATCAAGGCCATCAACACCTACCGCAGCGACAAGAACATCAAGCTCGCGACCTATGCCTCGCGCTGCATCGAGAACGAAATACTCATGTATCTGCGCAAAAATGCCAATCAGAAGGCCGAGGTCAGTTTCGACGAGCCGCTCAACACGGACTGGGACGGCAACGAGCTGCTGCTCTCGGATATTCTCGGCACGGACGGCGACACGGTGCTTCGCCCCATCGAGGACGACGTGGACCGCCAGCTGCTGACGACCGCGGTCAGCCGCCTTTCCGAGCGCGAGCGTGAGATCATCACGCTGCGCTTCGGCCTCGGCGGGCGGGAGGAAAAGACGCAGAAGGAGGTCGCCGACTACCTCGGCATTTCGCAAAGCTACATCTCAAGACTGGAAAAGCGTATCATCGCGCGGCTCAAGCGCGAGATTCTCAAGATGTCTTGACAAATCGGTCAATATTGCATATAATAACAGCCGAAAATGCAAGGAAGCAGAAGAGTACGCGGCTCACGAAGCGCAGAGAGAGGGCGGATGGTGCAAGTCCCTCGTGAGCGGGCCGCCGAAGTCACCGCGGAGCAGCCGGGCTGAACGATGCAGTAGGCCGGACGGGAACTCCCGTTACAGAGTCGCGAGTGTCCGCCCAACAGCGGGAATTCAGGTGGTAACACGGACTTTTTGGTTCGCCCTGAGCAGAAATGCTCAGGGTATTTTTTTGTGAAAAAGGAGAATTGTATGGACTATTTTGTACTGCGCTTTGACCACAGCTACCGGAAGGAGGATTTCCGTGCGCTGAGCAAGCTCGCAGGTAAGACAACGCGCAAATGGAGCAGCCGCATCATTTCCGTATTCGGCTTCGCGGTTGGACTGTTTGCGTTCCTTTCCGGCATCCTGATGCTGTGGTCAGACCGGGAAATATCCGATCTTACCGCAACGCTGCTGCTCTTTGGCGGGCTGTGTTTGGTGCTCGGCTTTTTCCGCAACCGCCTGAACGCATGGGGTGCAAGAAAGCAGTCTCTTCAGGTCGAGAACCTGACGATGAAGTTCAGCGACGAGGGGCTGGCGCAGAGCAGCAGCAAGGCCGCGGCATCGGTGCCGTATCATGCGTTCGAGCGCTTGTATCACTATCGGGACCGCTATTTCCTCTTTGTGGACAAGCTGCACGCCTATATCCTGCCGGAGGATCGCTTTGTGGTCGGCGACAGTGCGGATTTCCGCGCGTTCATCGAGGCCAAGACCGGCAAAACGGTGGAATATATCTGAGCGAAAATCAAAACGATAACAGGAGAGAGAAGATGAAATTCGTATTTGAAGCCAAGGCGAGCGACTACGACCTCGCCGCCGAGCAGGAGATCCTGCTGCGCCACGTCAGCAACCGCAAGCGCAACTGGACGAGGGCTGTCATACTGTGCGCGGCGACGGTCGTGCTGTGCGTCCTGATCGTCGTATTCCGGCATAAGGACATGACGGAGGCCGTGCAGGTCGCGGCGCTGGTCGTCGGCGTGATCCTGTTCCAGCAGGGCTATCTGGACTATACGAGCGGCAACCCCAAGGCGTTTCTCAAGCTGCTCTACCGCGGGCGGAGAGATCAGACCTACGCCGACCTGAATAAGGTGCTGCGCATTGAGATCACCGAGGACAGCCCCGCCGTTGAAATTTACAACGAGGACGGCAAGGCCGGCGAGTGGGACTTTCAAAATCTCAACCGCGTGACCGAGAGCGACCGCATTTTTGAGCTTTGCCGCGGCGGCGGACGCTCCAGACAATACCTTGCGCTGCCCAAGGACGCGCTCCGCGAGGGCACGGTCGAGGAGTTCCGCAGCTGCATGGATCGCTGGCTCAAGGGCGATAAGACCGTGGAATACTACGACATTTCCGAGCGCCGCCAAAAGCAGCTCATGAAGGCCAAGTATCAGCTTTTCAAGCATTAAAAATCAGAAATTTACCATAAAGACAGGAGAAAACCAATGAAAGAGCTACCGAAAGTGTATGAGCCCCAGCAGGTCGAGGGCCGCATCTACCGGATGTGGATGGACAACGACTGCTTCAAGGCGACCCCGGACCCCGACAAGAAGCCGTTTTCCATCGTCATGCCGCCGCCGAACGTCACCGGCCAGCTGCACATGGGCCACGCGATGGATGCGACGCTGCAGGACATCCTGACCCGCTTCAAGCGGATGCAGGGCTATGAGGCGCTGTGGCTCCCCGGCACCGACCACGCGGGCATCGCCACGCAGATCAAGGTCGAGGAGGAGCTGCGCACCAAGGAGGGCCTGACCCGCTACGACTTCGGCCGCGAGAAGTTCCTTCAGCGCGTGTGGGAATGGAAGGAAAAGTACGGCAACCGCATCGTCGAGCAGCAGAAGAAGATGGGCGCGAGCTGCGACTGGTCCCGCTCCCGCTTCACGATGGACGAGGGCTGCTCCAGGGCCGTGCGCGAGACCTTCTGCGAGCTGTACGACAAGGGCCTCATTTATAAGGGCAGCCGCATCATCAACTGGTGCCCGCATTGCCTGACGGCGCTCTCCGACGCGGAGGTCGAGTACGTCGATAAGCCCGGTCACCTCTGGTATATCCGCTACCCGCTCGCCGACGGCAGCGGCGACATCGTCGTCGCCACCACCCGTCCCGAGACGATGATGGGCGATACCGGCGTCGCGGTCAACCCCGAGGACGAGAAGTTCAAGCACCTCATCGGCAAGAAGTGTATCCTGCCGATCATGAACCGCGAGATTCCCATCGTGGGCGACGAGTACTGCGAGATCGGCTTCGGCACGGGCGCAGTCAAGATGACCCCCGCCCACGACCCGAACGACTTCGAGGTCGGCCTGCGCCACAACCTTGAGGTTATCCGCGTCATCGCCGACGACGGCACCATCAACGAAAACGGCGGCCCCTACAACGGCATGGACCGCTACGAGTGCCGCAATGCCATCGTCAAGGACCTTGAGGAGCAGGGCTACCTCGTCAAGACCGAGCCGTACTCCCACAACGTCGGCACCTGCTACCGCTGCCACAACGATGTCGAGCCCCTCATCTCCGCGCAGTGGTTCGTGAAGATGGAGCCGCTTGCCAAGGAGGCCATCCGCGTCGTGCAGGACGGCACCATCAAGTTTGTGCCCGAGCGCTTCACCAAGACCTATATCAACTGGATGGAGAATGTGCATGACTGGTGCATCTCCCGCCAGCTGTGGTGGGGTCACCAGATCCCCGCGTGGTACTGCGACGACTGCGGCCACATCAATGTCAGCCGCGAGGACCCGAGCAAGTGCGAAAAGTGCGGCAGCACGCACCTCACCCGCGAGGAGAACGTGCTCGACACCTGGTTCTCCTCCGCACTTTGGCCGTTCTCCACGCTCGGCTGGCCCGATCTGGACTCTGCCGACCTCAAGTACTGGTATCCCACGTCCGTCATGGTCACGGGCTACGACATCATCTTCTTCTGGGTCGCGCGCATGATTTTCTCCGGCATGGAGCAGATGAAGAAGGAGCCGTTCAAGACGGTGTTCATCCACGGCCTCGTCCGCGACGACAAGGGCCGCAAGATGTCCAAGTCCCTCGGCAACGGCATCGACCCGCTGGAGATGGCGGAGAAGTACGGCGCGGACGCGCTGCGCTTCAACCTCATCACCGGCAACTCTCCCGGCAACGACACGCGCTTCTACGTTGAGAAGTGCGAGGCCATGCGCAACTTCGCCAACAAGATCTGGAACGCGAGCCGCTTCGTGATGATGTACCTCACCATCGACCATGTCGAGCTGCCCGAGCAGCTGGAGCTGGAGGATAAGTGGGTGCTGAGCAAGCTCAACACGCTCGTGAAGGAAGTCACCGACAACATGGACGCCTTTGAGATCGGCGTCGCGTCCGCAAAGGTCTACGACTTCATCTGGGACACCTACTGCGACTGGTTCATCGAGCTGTGCAAGGCTCGCCTGACCGGCGACGACGAGTGCGCGAAGATCAACGCGCAGAACGTGCTGTGCTATGTGCTGATCGAAACGCTCAAGCTGCTGCATCCGTTCATGCCGTTCATCACCGAGGAGATCTATCAGGCGCTGCCGCATACGGCAGAGGATAAAGGCGAGTTCATCATGCTGCAGAAGTGGCCGGAGTACCGCACCGAGCTCAGCTTCCCGCAGGAGGAAGAGGCGATGGGACTCATCATCGACGCCATCACCGCCATCCGCGCCCGCCGCAACGAGATGAACGTCGCGCCCTCGAAGAAGGTGCATTACACCATCGCCACCGCGCACGCGGACACCTTTGCGCGCGGCATTCCGTTCTTCAAGCGCCTCGCCTCCGCGAGCGACGTGACCGTTGCCGACGCGAATATCCCCACGCCGGACGGTTCGATCGAGGTCGTGACCCATGCCGCGCGTGTGCTGATGCCGCTCGCTGAGCTGGTGGACTTCGAGAAGGAGCTGGCCCGCATCGCCAAGGAAAAGGCGAACGCGGAAAAGCAGCTCGCCGGCATTGAGAACAAGCTCTCGAATCAGGGCTTTATCGCCAAGGCGCCCGAGGCCGTCGTCAACGGCGCTCGCGAGGACGCGGCCAAGCTCCGCGCTCTCATTGAGAAGCTCGACGCCTCCGCCGCCGCGATGAAGAAGTAAAAGACATTCAAAACGCCCTGCCGCAGGACCTCCCGCGGCAGGGCGTTTACCATATAAGGCGTGTGATTACTTCTTTTTCATTTCCCTAATACATGACAACGATATAGATCAGATAACCCAGGAAAATAACGACTGCGGGAAGGACCATAACGGCAAAAAAGAAGGCTGTGACGGATTGCATGAGCGCCTGATAGACGAGCTCTCCCATAAAAGTTCCTCCTCTCAAATTCCGGATTGTCTATGATATTTTTATGGTAGCAGAGAGATGTGAGAAAGTCAACGGCAAAGTGAGGGCTTTTCAAGTCCCCGTTCTTTTGTTATACTTACCTTACTATCAAAGGAGGGTGACATCTATGCAGAAGATCGAATTCGGCTCCACCGGCCTTGTGATCGAAAAGAACGGCTTCGGCTGCCTGCCCATTCAGCGCATCAGCGAGACGGAGGCGGTGAAGCTGCTGCACAAGGCCTGCGACGGCGGCATCAATTTCTTCGACACCGCCCGCGCGTATTCCGACAGCGAGCAGAAGGTCGGCGCGGCCTTTTCCGGGATGCGCGACCGGATCGTGCTGGCGACCAAGACCGGTGCGCAGACCGCCGAGGGCTTCTGGCGCGACCTTGAGACCAGTCTGCGCACACTCAAGACCGACTACATCGACATTTACCAGTTCCACAATCCGGCCTTCTGTCCGAAGCCGGGCGGCGAGGACGGTCTGTACGACGCGGCGCTCGAGGCAAAAAAGCAGGGGAAGATCCGCCACATTTCCATCACGAACCATCGCCTTGCGGTGGCGCAGGAGGCCATCGACTCCGGGTTATACGCCTCGCTGCAATTCCCGTTCAGCTATCTTGCCGGGGAACAGGAGCTCGCATTGGTCGAGGGCTGCCGCGCGCACGGTATGGGCTTTATTGCGATGAAGGGCATGGCCGGCGGTCTGCTCCGCGACGGCTTGACCGCAGCGGCCTGGATGGCGGCGCAGGAAAATGTGGTGCCCATCTGGGGTGTGCAGCGGGAGAGCGAGCTGGATCAGTTTTTGCAGTGCATCCGCGAGGGTGCGGAGCTGACGGACGAGCGCCGCGCGACGATCGAGCGCGACCGCCGGGAGCTTTGCGGCGAGTTCTGCCGCGGCTGCGGCTACTGTATGCCGTGCCCCGCGGGCATTGAGATCAACCAGTGCGCGCGTATGTCGCTGATGCTGCGCCGCGCGCCGGCGCAGGCGTGGCTCACCGAGGAATGGCAGGCCAAAATGCACCAAATCGAGCAGTGCAGGCACTGCGGTCATTGCATGACAAAGTGCCCCTACGGCCTCAACACCCCGGAGCTGCTGCAGGCAAACTACAAGGATTACTGGGAAGTTCTGGCACAGAGCCGGAAGTAAACTGAAGTATCGTCAAGACAAAGAGCATATCGGGAAAGCGCAGGGAGACTCCCTGCGCTTTTTCAATGCTTTTTTGCCTTTGCGCTCAGCAACTTGACCCGGATGGCGAGAACCGCCACACCGCGTGCCTGCTCTTCCGTAAAGGTATCCTCACGGCCTGCCATGTGGCGCATGAGCGCGGAGAGCGCATCGAGCTTTTCCGCCCCCTCAATGAGCTCTGCCGTGCCGCTGCCGATGACGGAGGCATAGTAGTAGCCGTAGCCGCAGGCGTGGTCGGCGGACTGCAGCTCGCCGCGGCAGTCCATTTCAAAGGATACGCGCGGGTCGCGGCGCAGCAGCTCGAGCTTGCGGCCTTCCCTGGCGCTGTGGCAGTAGAAGGTAAAAACGCCGTCCGCGAAGCGGTAGCCGAAATTGAGCGGGATGATGTAGGGGAGTCCCTGTTCATCAAGCATGGCAAGGCGAATAACTTTACATTCATTGACAATGGAGAGGATCTCCCGGCTGTCGGTGATCTCACGGTCGTGTCTGCGCATGGCACTGCCTCCTTATATCAGGCCGTTCGGCCCTTGATATGATAGCAGCATTTTACAATGTCCGATGGGAAAAGAGCAAACGAAAAAAAGACAGAACAGGCAAAAAGAAACGGAATGGCACATTCTTTCGACAAAAAAACGGCCGCGGACAGGCTATACTGAAAGCGCACAGAGGTGCAGAACGAGCAAGAGGAGGTCGGGACATGGAGGTTCTGACAAGAACAAACGGAAGAGAGATGACGCTTGCGATCAGCGGAGAGCTGGATCACCACGGCGCGCACGGCGCGATGCAGCAGATCGACCACGCGCTCGACGCGGCGCTGCCGCTGTCGATGACGATGGACCTTTCGGGAGTGTCCTTCATGGATTCCTCCGGGATCGCCGTGGTGCTGCGCGCACACCGCCGCATGGCGGCGCTCGGCGGAAGTCTGATCGTCACCGGCGTGCCGGCGCAGGCCCGAAAGGTTTTCGACGCGGCGGGGGTGCCGCGTCTGGTCACAATGCAGTAAGGAGGAAGGATATGAAAAAGAGCAGCAACTACATAAAACTGGAGTTTCTCAGCCGCAGCACGAACGAGGGCTTTGCCCGCAGCGCGGTCGCGGCCTTTGCGTCCCAGCTCGACCCGACGCTCGACGAGCTCGGCGACATCAAGACGGCGGTGAGCGAGGCGGTGACAAATGCCATCGTTCACGCCTATCCCGATACGCTCGGAAAGATCGTGGTCCGCGTGCGCCTGCTGGACGGCGGTGTGCTGGAGATCGCAGTATACGACTGGGGGCGCGGCATTGCGGACGTGGAGAAAGCACGCGAGCCGCTCTTTACGACCGGAGGCGAGGAGCGCAGCGGTATGGGCTTCACCATCATGGAGAGCTTCATGGATACGCTCAAGATCCGCTCCCGCCCGGGCAAGGGGACCGTCGTGACCATGCGCAAAAGGATCGCGCAGCGCGCGGGCCGCGCATGAGCACAGCCGAGACCTTTGCCCTGCTCGAAGCGGCGCAGAGCGGCGACGAGGAAGCCGGCGAGCGTGTACTGCGGGAGAATACCGGCCTGATCTGGAGCGTCGTGCGCCGCTACAATGGCCGCGGCGTGGAGACGGAGGACCTCTACCAGCTCGGCTGCATCGGATTTCTAAAGGCTGTTAAGGGATTTGACCTTACATATGGAACGCAGTTTTCCACCTACGCCGTACCGAAGATCGCGGGAGAGATACGGCGATTCCTCCGTGACGACGGCGCGATAAAGGTGAGTCGGACCCTGCGCGAGCGGTCGCAGAGCATCTATAGTGCGCGGGAGAAGCTGCGGGTGCAACTCGGACGCGAGCCTGTCCTCTCGGAGCTTGCGGAGGAGACCGGCTTGAGCGTCGAGGAGATTGCGGATGCCGACCTTGCCTCTGCCGCGCCAGAGTCCTTTCAGCAGGAGATGGGCGACGGGCTAACGCTGGAAACGCTTCTCGGCACGGAAAGCCCGGAGGAGAGCCTGATCGAGCAGCTTTCCCTTCGCGCGGCGATCGACCTGCTGCCGGAGCGGGAGCGCATGACGATCCTGCTGCGCTTTTTCAAGGCGCTGACGCAGGAGCAGACGGCGCGGGTGCTTGGCGTGTCGCAGGTGCAGGTATCGCGGCTGGAGCGTCGGGCGCTGCAAAAGCTGCGCACGGCGATGGAGACGGAGGGATAGCGTCCGGATCGGACTGAAGCTCCGTCAGCAGCGGCCAGAAGCGCTTCGGCATGTGCGACATGCGGAGCTTCGGGTTTTCCCGTTCGCGGATGGCGATGGTGTCATAAAAGCAACGCCAGAGCCGGCGATAGCGCTTTTCCGCCTCGTCGGGCGGAGCCATGACGAACTCCTCCAGCGGTACGATGGCAGAATGACCGTCGGCATAAAAGAGCGCCTCGCGGTGCGTGCGGTCATAGAGGAAAAAGGTCTCATCGTGGCAGCGCTGGCAGAAGTGACCGCGCAGAAGCGGCAGAACGCGGTTTTTCGGTTCGATCTCCGCGGCGAGCACGCCGCCGATGTCGGAAAAGCGCACGAAGCCGCGGTATTGCTCCAGCTCGCCGTTCAGCTGCCGCACAGCGCGCAGCAAGGGATGGTACGTTTCATCGGAAAGGCGCTGCAGCAGCGGCTTTCCCTCGCGGTAGAGCTTGGCGGCAAAGCGATAGATGGCAAGCTCTTTTTCGGGCAGGCATGTCCAGTACGCGCGGCGCAAAAATGGTCCGACCTCCGGCGAAAAGCGCCGGAAGCCTTCGTATACGCGGCGTGCGTGCGCCGCGTCCGTCGTGACGGCGCGGACCGCATACAAGCATGGCTCGAGCTCTCCGGTGCGGAAAAACGCGGCGGGGAGCTCCTTTTGCGTGTAGCTTTCGTAGATGCAGCACAGAAGTCCATCGAAGCTGCCGTCGTATTCATAAACGACCACGCGCCATGTCATAAATAACTCCTCATTATGCCGGCTCAAAGAGTGAGAGCTGGTCGAGCGATCCCGCCGGAAGCGAGGTGCGCTCCGTGGCGGTCAGATTGCGCCGGACCCCCTCGAGCGAGAGCCGCAGCGGTGCGGTGCTTCGGCCAGAGCAGGTGAGAAAATACTGCGCCCGCTTGAGCACGACGCCGAGCTTTTTGAGGTCCTCGGCGCGCAGCGCCCCGCCGCGGCGCGCGGCAAGGATGCGCTTCGCGCTGACCACGCCGATGCCGGGAACGCGCAGCAGCGCTTCGTAATCCGCACGGTTGACCTCGACTGGGAAGAAGTCGGGGTGCCGCAGCGCCCAGCAGCACTTGGGATCGAGCAGCGGGTCGAAGTCCGGCTGGCCTTCGTCGAGCAGCTCGCCGGCGCGAAAGCCGTAGAACCGCAGCAGCCAGTCCGCCTGATAGAGCCGGTGCTCGCGCAGAAGAGGCGGCTTGGTATCCAAAGACGGTAAGAGCGTATTTTCCACCACCGGCACATAGGCCGAGTAGAAAACACGCTTGAGGTGATAGGTGTCATAGAGCGATTGCGTCAGCGTCAGGATGTGGCGGTCGCTCTCTCCGGTCGCGCCGACGATCATCTGCGTGGCCTGCCCCGCGGGGGCAAAGCGCGGCGCGTGACGGTATTTGACCAGCTCGCGCCGGTTTTCCTGTCCGCGGTCCGCGATGAAGCGCATGGGCCGCAGCACGGCGGCTTTTGTCTTGTTCGGCGCGAGGGCGCGCAGCGACGCTTCGCTCGGCAGCTCGATGTTGACGCTCAGGCGGTCGGCGAGCATTCCGAGCTGCTCGACCAGCTCCGGCGAGGCGCCGGGGATGGCCTTGGCGTGGATGTAGCCGTTGAAGCGGTATTCGCGGCGCAGAATGGACAGCGCACGGATCATCAGCTCCGTCGTGTAGTCCGGCGAGCGCAGCACGCCGGAGGAGAGAAAGAGCCCTTCAATATAGTTGCGCCGGTAGAACTGGATGGTCAGGTCGGCAAGCTCCTCGGGCGTGAAGGTCGCGCGGCGCGTTTCGTTCGTGCGCCGGTTGACACAGTATTTGCAGTCGTACATACAGTCGTTCGAGAGCAGTACCTTGAGCAGCGTGATGCACCGTCCGTCTGCGGAAAAGCTGTGACAGCAGCCCATGACGCCGGATGAGGTGCAGCCGATCTTGCCATGCTCAAAGCCGCGCTTGGCCCCCGAGGAGGTGCAGGCCGCGTCATACTTGGCAGCGTCCGCTAAAACGGAGAGCTTATCCAGAAGCTCCATACCGTTATCCGCGTGCACGGACGCGGCGCGTCTTGCGGCGCGGCTGGTCGAGATAGGTGATGACCTTCATCAGATTCGCCGTGACGGCAGTGATGCCGAGCAGCACAAAGATCGTCGTGGAAGCAGCCATGTTCATACCCTCCGAATCGTTCTAAAACTCTTGTTCTAATCGCATTATAAATCGAACAAACGTGCTTGTCAATAGAAAATAGAACAAATTTTTTATTTCTTTGCAAAATTAGGGGAAAAACGGTTGACCGGGGAGGGGAGATGCGGTAGAATCAAGGAGAATTTTGAGAAAACAGGTGGAACGCATGAGTGATTTTTCTTCCCGCTTCTGCGCGGCGCGCCGCGCGTGCATTGCGCGGGATTTTGCAAAGCTGAATCCGGAGCAGCGTCGCGGCGTCCTGACGACCGAGGGACCGCTGCTGCTGCTCGCGGGAGCCGGCAGCGGCAAGACGACCGTGCTCATCAACCGCATCGCAAACCTTCTGACCTATGGCCGCGGGAGCGACTGCGGCGAGGTCCCCGCCGGTGCGTCGGAGGACGATCTCACTTTCCTTGAGAATTATCCCGCTCAGCCGACCGCAGACGAGCGCCGCCGGATGCGGCAGCTCTGCGCGGTGGAGCCGCCGGCGCCGTGGCAGGTGCTTGCCGTGACCTTTACGAACAAGGCGGCGAAGGAGCTGCGCGAGCGCCTGGAGGCATTCGGCATCGCGGGCGCGGACGACATCTGGGCGCTGACTTTCCATTCGGCCTGCGTGCGCATTCTGCGTCGTGACATTGATAAGCTCGGCTTCTCCAACGACTTTACCATCTACGATACCGACGACTGCAAGCGCGTGGTGAAGGATATTCTCAAGGAGATGGACTTGGACGAAAAGACCTTTTCTCCGCGCGAGGTGCTCGCGGTCATCTCCAAGGCGAAGGACGAGCTGCTCTCGCCGCAGGATTTCTCGAAGAAATGGGCGGGCAGCGGCGACTGGAAGCGCGAGCGCATCGCCAAAATTTACGCGCGCTACGACCGCATCCTCTGCGAGGCGAACGCGCTGGACTTCGACGACCTCATTCTCCACACGGTGCGCCTGCTGCAAAACGAGCCGGATGTACGAGCGTACTACCAGCGCAAATTCCGCTACATCCTCATCGACGAGTATCAGGACACGAACCGGATGCAGTACGAGCTGGTGCGCCTGCTTGCGGACGGCCATCGCAACATCTGCGTCGTCGGTGACGATGACCAGAGCATCTACCGCTTCCGCGGCGCGGATATCTCCAACATTCTGAATTTTGAAAAGGAATACAAGGGTACGCGCACGATCCGTCTCGAGCAGAACTACCGCTCCACGCAGAACATCCTCGACGCGGCGAACGCCGTCATTAAAAATAATGTCGGGCGCAAGGGCAAGACGCTTTGGACCGACGCGGGCAGCGGCGAAAAGGTGACCATCAAGACCGTGTTCAACGAGCAGGACGAGGCGAACTTTGTCGTTTCCGGCATGATGACGGACTTCAACCGCGGCAAGAACTGGCGCGACAACGCGGTGCTCTACCGCATGAACGCGCAGTCGAACGCGCTGGAATACGCGCTCAAGCGCAACGGCATCCCGTATCAGGTCGTCGGCGGCATGAAATTCTTTGACCGCGCCGAGGTCAAGGATATGCTGGCCTACCTTGCGCTCATCAACAATCCTTCGGACGATCTGCGGCTGCGGCGCATCATCAATACGCCCGCCCGCGGCATCGGCGATGCGAGCGTCGAGCGTGTGCAGACGCTGGCCGCCGAGCAGGGCGTGCCGATGATGACCGTCCTCCGCGCGGCGGGGGAGTACGCGGCGCTCAAGACCGCCGCGGCACGGCTGGAGAAATTCGCCGCCATGATCGACGCGCTGCACGACGCGGCGGGAGACACGGAGCTTGCGGACTTCTACGACCTCGTGTGCGAGCAGTCCGGCTATCTCCGCGCGCTGGAGGACAAGGGCGATATGGAGAGCCGCGGGCGGCTGGAGAACGTACAGGAGCTCAAGTCCAACATCCTCGCCTTCCTCGACGGCGAGCCGGAGGACGCGACGCTTGCGGGCTTCCTCAACGAGATCGCGCTCTATACCGACCTTGACAGCGCCTCGACCGACAACTGCGTGACGCTCATGACGATGCACAGCGCCAAGGGACTGGAATTTCCCTGCATCTATGTCGTCGGCATGGAGGAGGGTATTTTCCCGGGAAATCGCGCCGTCGGCGACGAGGAGGAGCTGGAGGAGGAACGCCGCCTCTGCTACGTCGCCATGACGCGCGCCAAGGAAAAGCTGACGCTGACGAACGCGCGGCAGCGTATGCTCTTCGGCCGCACGACGCCGAACGCGCCCTCGCGCTTTTTGAGCGAGATCCCCGCCGAGAACGTCAACTGGCTCTCGAAGCCCTCGGCGGAGCCGCGCAGCCGCTACGACGAGGACTATGCCGACGGCTACGGCAGCTTCGGTCGAAGCTCCGGCTTCGGCAGCGGCTACGGCAGCCGCGGCGGCTCGGTGACGACCGGCTTTTCCGGCACGGTCGCGCGCCCGACGCACCCGAAGACCGCGGTCAGCGCCGCGGCAAAGCCGGCCGCGGGGAAACCGACGTTACAGCTTTCCGCGGGCGATCAGGTCAACCACAAGACCTTCGGCGACGGCATGGTGATCTCGGTCACGCCGATGGGCGGCGACGCGCTCATCGAGGTGGCGTTCGAGCAGGTGGGCACGAAAAAACTCATGCTCAAGACCGCCGGCGTCCACATGACCAAAAAATAACAAGGAGCGAAGCGCAGAAATCTCCTGTGCTTCGCTCTTTTTAACAACTGTAATGCAGTTAAGCTTTACAGCATTTCGCCAAAGTCGCGGATGAAGCGGTCGCAGACGAGCGGCATTTCGTCCTTCGTGCCCTCGAAAAACGGGTCGTACACGCCGATGACCGTCATGCCGCTCGCCTTGGCGCTGCGGCAGGACTTGACCGAGTCGTCGAAGAAAATGCACTCCTGCGGCGTGACGCCGAGCAGCTCCGTCGCCTTGGCGAAAATGGCCGGGTCGCTCTTGTCCATGCCCAGCTCCTGCGCGAAAATGACGCGCTCGAAGCAGCGGTTCAGGTCGTGGACGGCGAGCGCCGTTTTGCAGTGCGCGGGGACGCAGCTCGTGAAGACCGCCATACGCTCGCCCTGTGCGCGGAGCTTTTCCAGATACTCGCGCACATGTGGCTTGAGCGCGACGTGGGCGTAGTTGTCCTTCGCCAGCTCCATCCACTCCGCCATGATCTCATCCGTGCTTTCAGAGAGATGGCAGTATTCCTTGGTGAACACGGCGGCGAGGGGGAAGATAGTGTGCGCCACGCCCTCATAATACTCCTTGGTATAGGGGTAGCCGCGGCGGGCGAGAAAGGTGCGGTCCACCTCCGCCCAGATGCCGTTGGAGTCGATGAGCGTGCCGTCAAGATCGAAGAGATACATGGAAAGGCTCCTATTAAAAAATATTTTCATGGGGTACTTGCCAAACGCGGCGCTTTTTGCTACGATAGGCGATATTCTTGTTTCGTTAAGAATTATACCATCTTTGAAAGGGGCAGGCAAGTGCTATGAAAAAGAGAAATACAAAGCAAGTGATCCTGCCGCTCATCACTTCATTCATTTGGGGCAGCTCGTTCGTGGCACAGAGCCTCGGCGCGGGAAAAGTGGGCGGCTTTACCTTCACGGCGGCGCGTTCGATCCCCGCCGTGCTGGTGCTGGGGGCGCTCGTGCTCATCCTGCGGCGCGTGCGGCACGAGGAAAAATACACGCCGCAGCAGAAAAAGGACCTGCTGGAGGGCGGTCTCGTGTGCGGCATTTTTCTGACGCTCGGCACGAACCTGCAGCAGTTCGGCATTGCCGATACCACGGCTGGCAAGGCGGGCTTCATCACGGCGCTCTACATCGTGCTCGTGCCGCTTGCCGGTATGTTCCTCGGGAAAAAGGCAAACAAACGGCTGTTCCTCTGCGTTCTGATCGCGGTGGTCGGTCTTTACTTCCTTTGCTTCACGGGCAGCGAGGGCGCGATGAGCTTCGGTCGCGGCGACTTCCTCGTTTTCCTGTGTGCCTTTGCCTTCACGGGGCATATCCTCTGCGTGGACCATTATGTGCAGAAGGTGGACGGCATCGCGCTCTCCTGCGTGCAGTTCGCGGTGATGATGGTCCTCTCCACCGTCTGCGCCTTCACCTTTGAAACGGTCGATTTCGCGGCGCTCGGCGAGTGTACGTTCTACATCCTCTACATCGGCATCCTCTCGAGCGCGGGCGGCTACACGCTGCAAATTCTCGCGCAGAAGGACGGCGACCCGACGGTCGTCTCGCTGCTGCTGAGCCTGGAGTCCTTCTTCGCTGTGGTCTGCGGGGCCATCATCCTGCACGAGCGCATGAGCGGACGGGAGTACCTCGGCTGCGCGCTGATGCTCACGGCGGTGCTCCTCTCGCAGCTGCCGGAGAAGACAGCCGACGCAGCGGAGCCGCAGAAAAAAATAAGATAGAGAAAGCAGAAAAACGGCTTGGGACACGATGGCGTGTCTCAAGCCGTTTTTTTCATGGAATGTCAGGAGCAAAGGATCAGGCATTCGCCTTGCCGCCGCGAACGAAGTGGAGGACCAGACCGATGACAAGGCCCAGCAGCGCGGGACAGAGCCAAAACAGCCCGAGCTTCGCCAGCGGCAGGGTCTCCCGCAGCATCGCGAGGACGCCGTCCAGCCGGCAGGCGGCGAGCAGCGGCGCGGGCAGCGCGGCGGCGAAGTCATAGAGCGCGCCGACGAGCGTCAGCACGGTCGTCCAGACAAAGACGGCGCGGTCGTAGGCGAAGAATTTCCCGAAAAGGGAGAGCGCGATCAGCGTGATGGCGAGGGGATAGAGGAACATCAGCACAGGGACGGAGTAGCCGATGATGGAGCTCAGACCGAAGTTGGCGAAGAGCAGGGAAACCAGACTGAAGATCACCGCCCAGACGCGGTAGGTGGGGCCCTTGGGGAAGAGGCCCGTGAAGGTCTCCGCGCAGCTGGTGATGAGGCCCACGGAGGTCTTGAGACAGGCGAGCGTCACGGTCGCGGCGAGGATCAGAAGGCCGACGGAGCCGAGGTAGTGCTGCGCGATCTGCGCGAGGGCGATGCCGCCGTTTTCCGAGGTCTCGAACAGTCCGCGGCTCTGCACGCCGACGATGGTGACGGCGACGTAGATGGCGGCCATCAGCAGACAGCTGAAAATACCCGCGCGGACAGTGCTGCCCGCCACGGCGTCCGGCTCGGTCACGCCGAGGCCACGGATGACCTGCACGACCACGATGCCGAAGGCAAGGCTTGCCAGCGCGTCCATGGTGTTGTAGCCCTCGAGGAAGCCGGTGAAGAAAGGCTGAGAGGCGTAAGCGCCCTCCGGTACGACCGCGCCGACGGCGGCGCCGGGGCGGAGCATCGCCACGATGACCAGAATGCCGAGGAACAGCAGGAAGCAGGGGTTGAGCACCTTGCCGACCCAGACGAGGATCTTGCCCGGGCGGAGCGAGAAGAACAGCGCCGCGGCGAAGAAGGCGGCGGAGAACGCCAGCAGGCAGAGCCGCGTATTGCCGCCCTGCGGCAGCACCTGCTCCAGTCCAACGGTGAAGGAGGTGGTGGCGCAGCGGGGGATGGCGAAGAACGGCCCGATGGTCAGGTAGAGCAGGCAGGTGAAGAACATGGAGTAGGGCTTGCCCACTCGGCTGCCGAGCTCAAAGAGCCCGCCGGAGCGGCTGATGCCGAGCGCCGCTACGCCGAGCAGCGGCAATCCGACGCCCGTTACGCAGAAGCCTATGACTGCGGGCCATACGTTTGCGCCGGCCATCTGACCCATGTGAACGGGGAAGATGAGGTTTCCGGCGCCGAAGAACATACCGAAGAGCATACTGGCAACGTAGGTGTAGTCGCGGCCGCTGAGCTTCTGTTTCATTTTCATTTCTCCTTTTTCATTTCCACCCGCCGGGTTCGATCCGCGCGGTGCAGAATGTTTGAAAATCAGTTTACCACAGCGGCGGAGAATGGGCAATCGGCATAAGCGATAAAAAACCATGCGGGGAGCTTGCCTTTCTTCAAAGAACGAATAGACCTTCCGTGGACGAGCGGCGGAACGGCGTGAAAAAAGATTTTTCAAAAAGTGTTGACAAGTGTAACCAACTATGCTACATTGTGTTTACAACAGTAACCAAAATCCGGAAAAAGGAGGACGGCAAATGGAAAAATTTGATCTTGCGCCCGCCGAATGGAACGTCATGGAATGTCTGTGGGAGCGCGCACCGCAGACCGGCCGCGAGCTGACCGAGCAGCTGGAGGCCAGCATGGGCTGGAGCCGCAGCACGACGCTGACGCTGCTGCGGCGCATGGTCGGCAAGGGCGTTGTGACGTGCGACACGGAGGGGACGAAGAACACCTTTTCCCCCGCGGTGCGCCGCGAGGACGCGGCGCTTGCCGAAACAGAGACCTTTTTAGACCGCGTCTATCAGGGAAGCCTGAGCATGATGGTCAGCGCCATGACGCGCAGGCAGGCCATCTCCAAGGAAGAGATCGACGAGCTTTATGAGCTGCTGCGGCAGATGGAGGAGGGAACAAAATGATGCAGTGGATCGTTTCATCCAGCGTTTTGATCCTGGTGGTCATCGCGCTGCGCTATGTGCTGCGCGGGAAGCTCAGCCTGCGGATGCAGTACGCCCTGTGGCTGCTGGTGCTCGTGCGCCTGCTCGTTCCGGTGAGCTTCGGCGCGAGCGATCTGAGCGTGATGAACGCCGTGCCCGAGCGCGCGCCGACCGTGCAGCAGGGGACCGATCGGCAGGACATCGTCGGCGAGAGAAACGACGCGCCCGCGAACGCCGGTACCGTCGGCGTTCCGGCACAGAGCATGAACGAGGCGGCTCCGCCGAACCTCGTGCAGAACGTCACGACCGCGACGGTGACCGCGCCGACGGTCGAAAAGACCGACTGGGCGCGAATCGCCAAAACCGTCTGGCTCGCCGGCGCGGCGGCGCTGGGACTGGTGTTCCTCGCCGTGAACCTGCGCTTCGGCAAGAAGCTGCGCCGCTCGCGTGAGCGCGTGGAGGAGACCGACGCCTGCCTGCCGGTCTACGAGAGCGGTGAGACGGATACGCCGTGCCTGTTCGGCGTGGCGAAGCCGAGCATTTACGTCACACCCGACACGCGCACGGAGGCGGAGACGCTGCGCTACGCGCTCGCCCACGAGCAGACGCACTACCGCCACGGTGACAACCTTTGGGCGGTGCTGCGCGGCGTGTGTCTGGCGCTGCATTGGTACAACCCGCTCGTGTGGTGGGCGGCGGAGCTTTCCCGCCGCGACGCGGAGCTGGCCTGTGACGAGGCGACCATCCGCCGCATCGGCGAGAGCGAGCGCGCCGCCTACGGCCGCACGCTGATCCGCATGACCTGTGAAAAGCGCCCCGCGCTGCTCGTCACCGCCACGATGATGACCGACAGCGGCAAGGGGCTCAAGGAGCGCATTTCCCTGTTGGTGAAGAAGCCGAAAACGGCGGCGTATACGGCGGTCGCCGTGCTGCTCATCGCGGGGCTTTCGGTCGCCTGCACCTTCACCGGCGGCAGGGAGAATGCGGAGCTGGCCGAGCCCTTTGGAAAGCACTATGTTGAGGAAGCGACCGTCGCCTGCGCACCCGGCTATATGAATGATCCCATCGGGGGCGAGCTGGAAGTCGTTGCGGACAGGGACTTGGACGATGTGCGGACGCTGCTGCTCAAAAGGATGGACAACGAGGAGGAGCAGCTTTACGAAACGGTAGCGGAGGTCACACTCACGAAGGAGGAATTTGATGTCCGTTTCAACAGCAAGACGGACGGACCGACTGAATGGCTCGTCGACGGGCTTTCTGCCGCGAAGCTGCGCCGCGAGAACGCGAAGGCATGGCTGTGCACCTCGTCCACAGCAGATGAAAACGGTTGGGCAAATCGGGTATACTTCCTTCAGCAGAAGGACGGCACGCTCTATCTCGTGATGGCGGCTGAGCAGCCTGAAAATCAGAATAGGAACTTTGTCTGCTGGGTCTTTCGCCTGACCGAAAAGCCCGTGCCGACCTATGACAGCATGGAGGCCTACGCCCTCTCCGTCATCAACGCGCTCAAGCAGCCGAACGGCTACACCTACTACATTCTCCCCGATGGCGCGCAGAGCAGCGCGGACGGTACGCCGATCGAGGTCACCGAGGCGGCAGCCGATGTGCGCGTGACCAAGCTGGAGAAGCGCGGCGACTGCACGGATCTCGCGCCGGACGGCGTGCTGGAGCTGTGGAGCTTCAACTATGAGGTCAAGCCCGAGGACAAGGCGGGGGCGCTGCCCGACCGCTTCTTCTGGGTCGGCGGCAACAACATCACCGACGACGGCTACATCTCCGACGGCTTCTATTACTACCTCACCATGCTGCGCACGAACGACGAGCCGGGCGTCTACCGGCTGCTCGACAGCCGCATGGCGAACGACGGACTGTGGTACAACGGCTGCACCTACACGAGCGCCTATGAATACCTCTACGACTTCTACGCGGACTACGCGAGCCTTGACGTTCCGCGCTGCCTGATCACCGACTTCCTGAACGCGGACGACCTGATCCGCGAGAACACGGTGACGAGCAGCGATGACTGCACGGCGCGGCGCTACGACGGCAATGGCTGGTATCTCTACGTTCCGACCGTGGCGGTGGAGAAAACGATCGGTCAGGACAGCTGGTACTCCGCTTACTGCGACGGAAGCACGCTGTGCGTGGACAAGAGCTACGACAGCGTGGAAACGATGGAGACGTTCTACCGCGATAATGGCTTCACGCTTGAGCAGTACCGCGAGGGCGCGGCGCTCAGCGGACCGTGGCTGCGCTACGACGCGGAGAGCGGCACGCAGTTCGCCAACTACCTCGCGCCGGACCCCGATTACGGCGGCTGCTACATCATCTCGGCCTACTGGAAGCCGACCGACGATACCTCCGTGAACGAGTGGGGCTACAGCACGCGAAACCGTATTCTGAACGAGGCGGTCAAGCTGCGCGCGATGGCGCAGAGTTTTGTGGTCAGCGGGAATGCCGGCTCCATGGTCTCAACCTTCCAAAACGATCTCGACCTCGCCACTGAGGGCAAAGCCGCATGGCTGTATCTCGTTGAGAACGGCGAGACCGTCGGCAGCTATAGTGTGCGCGGCGCGTGGAATGTCCCTACGCTCAACGCCTATCATTACAGTACATGCGATGCACCGGAAAATACTGACAGACAGCTTATTCTCTGGCTCTCGGACAACGACAACTCGTATTTTAGTCTCAACAAGAATACAGGCACGCAACAGCCCGGTTTTACCCCGAACAATAAAACCTCGTATTTGGGGTTCTACGAGGGGACGAACATCGTGGCGTATCACCGCAGCATGACCGATCCGGTGGACTACTACGAGGCGCAGGGCGATTTCGGCATCATCGACAACGACGGACGCACGCTCTACGACCGTATGCTCCAGTGGTACGACGAAGCGGAATTCAGCACGCTGTGCGATGAGGTCGATGAGACCGCCATTCCGAACCGCGGCCAGTCGTGGGAGGAGGCCGCGCAGGAGTATCTCGACGCCTACGAGGGCGCGCATCTCAAGGCGCGCAGCGGCAGCCTGTTCAAGTATACATGGGTGAAGAACCTCGTTGAGCCGGCAGAGGAGACAACGCAGGCCTTCCGCGAGCGCGGCGAGCTGGACGAGAACGGCTACTGCTTTTATTCCACAACCGAATTTGTGCCGGAAAGCGAATGGGCGCTGGGATTTGCGATGGCGGGCAACACCGGAGACTGCGACGACCCCGACGCGCCGGAGGGCGCGTATGAATACAGCCGCTGTTGCATTATCACGCTCAAAGAGGACGGTTGGCACGGCGAGGTACGCGGCACCGGCTGGTAAGTCGAGCGAAAAGCGAACAGA
>ERZ773241.341-NODE-341-length-53122-cov-4.288824_pt1 | contig 53122 bp, 65 predicted proteins | sample MGYA00580989_ERZ773241 | MGnify/ENA primary metagenome ERZ773241 (study PRJEB29015, sample SAMEA2737804) | human gut metagenome | biome: human gut; feature: human-associated habitat; material: faeces | place: China | collected 2012 ... | reverse complement strand
TTAGCGATAAGGCTGCCGAACATGAAAGAGTTGCGAAGTATTGGGAAAAAAGGGCTAATACGATAAACTTGTCCATGCCGGAAAGTATAGATTTCTACGAACATAAGTTGGAACAAGCAAAAGAATATCACGAAGGATTGAAGTCCGGTAAGTACCGACGCGAGCATACATACGCTATGGCTTATGCCAATAAAGCAGTAAAAGAGGCTAAAAAAAATTATGACCTTGCAGTAAAGCTGTGGGGCGATGTTTAATAATTTGTAGTATCTCAAATAATTTACTATGAGAGAATTATCAAAAGAAACCTCATTACAAAGGGTAATGAGGGCTTCAGGTCGTGTACCTGTACAATGCTCATGCAGTGTTTGTAAACAACAATGTCATACGCCATGTTTAGGTACTCCTGATGATATTGAACGAATTATTGATGCAGGTTATGCCGACAGGTTAGCGCTGACGAACTGGGCTGCTGGTATATTCTTAGGGGTTATTAATATTGCTATTCCGATGATTCAGCCCGTTGCTGGTAAGGAGTATTGTGCTTTTTTCGAGAATGGACTGTGTATCTTACATGATAAGGGTTTGAAGCCCACTGAAGGACGTTTGTCTCATCACACAGTCAGGAAGGATAACTTCAATCCTGCTATGAGTATTGCTTGGAACGTTGCAAAAGAATGGCTGATGCCGGAGAATGAGGATGTACTTTCTCGTGTAGTAAATAAATTCTTGAATGCGAGGAAGCCATGAATGTGTGTCAATCAATACCTCGTAGAGATTGTAAGGTGTTTGCTAAATGTGGAGCAAAATCCTTATCACATTGCCGGCGGCACCGCGAAACTGATGAGAAGTGTAAAAGTTGTACTCTAATTCGTCGTAAGCCGCGTAATCGGATTATAGATGATTCAGGACGTGAAATGAAAAAATGTACCCATTGCGGAAATTACTTCTACTTGAACCGGTTCTACAATCGTATAGTGGTGAGAAAAGGTAAGGAATATCATTTGTTGACTTCCTGGTGCCGTATGTGTATGTCACAGATTAATAATCAGAGGGCAAAGAAGAAAAAGTGACTTGTCTATTAAATTTTTTGTATGAAATATTATGCTTCAGTCAGCTTTGGAAAGGATTCCTTGGCAATGCTTTTCATGCTAATAGATAAAGGATATCAGTTGGATGAAGTCGTTTTCTATGATACAGGTATGGAATTTCAGGCAATCTATAACACTCGTGATGCTGTTCTTCCAATTCTTAAAAAACTTGGCATTAAATATACAGAACTGCATCCGGAGCAACCTTTTCTTTGGACAATGTTTGAAAGGCCGGTTAAGAAAAGAGGGACCAATATTATCCATAAAAAAGGATATAGTTGGTGTGGGGGAACATGCCGGTGGGGAACGAGTGAAAAACTTCGTGCATTGAAAGCTCACACAAAAGACGGAATTGATTATGTCGGTATTGCTGCCGATGAGACCCATCGCTTTGAAAAGGAAAAACGACCAAATCGGGTTTTACCACTTCGTGATTGGGGCATTACTGAAGCAGATGCACTCCAGTATTGTTACACAAAAGGCTTTGTTTGGCATGAGGATGGAGTAAGGCTATATGAACTACTTGATCGTGTGAGTTGCTGGTGTTGTGGAAATAAGAACTTGAAGGAGTTGAAGAATATGTATTTGTACCTTCCATGGTATTGGAAAAAGCTGAAAGAACTTCAGTTAAATACCGATAGGCCCTATCGGCGTAATAGTGGAGAAACCATTTTTGATTTAGAGGAAAGATTTAAACGTGAAATGCAACAAAAATAGTTATTATGATTCCCTTATGTATAAATGGAAAAGATTATTATGATCGAGAAGAAGCACTTGCTGCCTGGTTCGAGGAATGGTTAATGAAACAAGACTTTGAGCAAGATCTTATTGATCGAGAGCTGGAACTTGAATATCGAAAGACTCATCCTGATTGGAACACTCCTTATGTGATGTATGGTGTTCGTAAAAAACATAAGTGTATCCAAAAGAATGAAATTGCCGTGTTTTATGACTTGTTACCGAGACAAAAGCGTGCTCGTACTGCTGAAACACATTGGTATAAAGTATTGTACAAGAGAAAGGCCACTCCTGAAGAAGTTGAGTCACTCAAGGCTGGGGAATATACCCGTAGATATTTGGTGTATTCCCTGTTTATTGAGAAGAAAATGACTCTTGACAAGGCTTTATCTCTTATAGTTGCCGATGATAAATTATTAGGAATTGCTGATAATACCATCTCTGAAATTGTAACAGCCTTTGAGACTTTCTTTAACCGTAAATTTAGAATTTATAAACCCGAGTTTACAACTCAACTTAATTTATTTACAGATTAATATGAAAACAACAATTATTTCATGTGTGATTTTGTTTGTGTTCCTGCTATATGTAGGACACTTTTCTATAACAATCAAGCCGTTCACAGTCCAACTTCCATACTGGCATCGTTCGCTCGGACTGTTTCTGTTGATCCTCTCTTTTATAGTATATAATGTCGGTGAACGTGCAAAAGGGTACATTGATGGAATGAAAGAAGGGGAAAGAATTGTACTTGAATTGTTGAAGAAAAAGACCGAATGAAAATGGCGTTAAAATGGCGAAGTTTCTGTTTGCTAAACTTGTCAATAACGATTACCTTTATAGACGTAAAGCATTAAAAGTCAATCAACATGAAGAGGAATGAAAAAATAGAAAAATTAGAAAGACTAGGTATTTTCAATCAATGGAAATATAATACAGAAAGAGCAAATGAGACATTTAATATTGAATGTCCTGACTTCTCAATGACAAATGAAGAGCGGATGAACAATTTGTTAGATGTTGATTGCAGCTTTCATCAGTTTCTAACTATTTCATTCCCTTTTTATAATACTCCTGAAGGTGCTACTTTTTGGGAGAATATTGCAAAAAAATAATCGAACTTAATTGAATTGAAATTATGAGTAAAAAAGATTTAATAGAGCAGAACATCACAAGAGTTCAAGAATATGTGAGGGAACTTATTGAAGATGCAAAGTGTAATAATGGTGTTTCGGAAACTCTTGAATCTACTTCAATAATTGTAGGTAATAGTGATGATATCTATGATTTTGCAATTTTATTTGCTTCTAATAGTGAATGTGTTTATTGTGAATTCATAAATGGTAAAATAGAGTACATTGATTGTGAACTAGATTGTGAAATATGCCAATTTGAAGGAAGACTAATTTTTCAATATATAAACGGAAGTTTTCATAATCCTACTAGTCAAATTATCGAACTGTCAAAATTGCTGATGAAAGGCGAATTAAAAGACACAAAAAGTATCTTTTGTTCTATGGTACTTCGATTAATGGATACTGAAGAATACAGTAACAATTATTGCAAATCTTTGGATTTAGTTCTGAGGCTGTTTCCTGAAATAGATGGAGAATTATTAGAAAAGGAATTGGATAGATATATTTAAGCATTACAAGGATGAGTAAAATGAATTTAAATGAATTAAGAGACAAAGCATATAAAACAGCTTGTGAACATGGGTTTCACGATCAAGAGCTAAGTAACAATCATTTTCTTTGCCTTGTGATTTCTGAACTGATGGAAGCTGTGGAAGCAGATAGAAAAGGAAGGCGTGCTAATGTTGATCGGTATAATAAGAAGATTGCTAACAGCCGCATTTGTCAAGGATTGGATTCTGACATTCCCAAAGAGCGCGGTTACGAAGTTGCATATAACGAAACCATTAAAGGTTCAATCGAAGAAGAATTAGCTGATGCTGTTATCCGCTTGCTTGATCTTGCAGGACTTCGAGGAATAAACCTTGAACTTGCCAACGGAGATATTGATGACTGTATTGAAGATATGGCAGAAGCCTGTAAAGACGAAACTTTCACCGAATCAATCTATTCCATCTCTACACTTCCCGTTAGATATGACGGAATATTTGATTTTTCTACAGCCGTGAATGATATGATACTATCTATTTTCGGGCTTGCCAAGCACTTAGATGTAGACCTGTTTTGGCACATCGAGCAGAAAATGAAGTATAACGAACTCCGTGAAAAGATGCACGGGAAGAAGTATTAACTCTCATAACAATACAATAATGAGTGAAACAAAAATCATATTAGATGCCTGCTGCGGTAGTCGAATGTTTTGGTTTGACAAACATAATCCGAATACTTTATTTATAGACAAGCGTAGCGAAACCGTCACGGCCAAAGATAGAGATAAGATCAGAACCATAGAAGTAAAACCCGATATTGTAGCAGATTTCACTAATTTGCCATTTGAGGACAACTCTTTCTATATGGTAGTGTTTGACCCTCCACACCTTAAAACACTTGGTGAAACGTCATGGATGGCAAAGAAGTACGGCAAACTTCCTTCGAATTGGCAGGAAGTAATAAAAGCTGGTTTCGATGAATGTATGCGTGTCTTAAAGCCAAATGGTACATTAGTATTCAAGTGGAACGAAAGCGAGATAAAAGCTATTGAAATATTGTCTCTTATCCCTTATGAGCCGTTGTTCGGGCACACCACAGGAAGACAAAGTAAGACGATATGGATGTGCTTTATGAAGTTACCAATTGACTAATAACAAAATTAGAAAGTAATCAAATGATAATAACATGGTTTTCTTGTGGTGCAACATCCGCGGTTGCTTGTAAGATAGCATTAAGCCTATACGATGATGTGCAGATTTACTACATCGAGACAGGCTCCGGACATCCTGATAACGCCCGATTCCTTGCGGATTGTGAAAAATGGTACGATCAGCCAATACACACCATTCGCAGCGATAAGTATTTCAACGTAGAAGATGTACTGATTAAAAAACGGTACATAAATGGTCCTACTGGTGCGGCTTGTACATTTGAACTGAAGAAACAGGTTCGTTACAGGTTGGAAAAGGAACTTGGTTCTTGGGACGGTCAAGTTTGGGGATTCGATTACGATCCAAAAGAGATTAACCGGGCTATCCGCTTGAAACAGCAGTATCCGGACACCAAGCCACTATTCCCGCTTATTGAAAAGCAGATTACGAAGCCGGATGCAATGGGGATGCTTTGGAAAGCTGGTATTGAAATTCCGACCATGTACAAGATGGGTTACAATAATAACAACTGTATCGGTTGCGTGAAAGGCGGCATGGGTTACTGGAATAAGATACGAAAAGACTTTCCAGAGGTGTTTAACCAAATGGCACAGATTGAACGTGATGTAGGTGCAACATGCCTAAAAGATAAAGACGGGCGAATATTCCTTGATAAACTACCAACGTGGCGAGGTGACCCAGTGGAAGAAATTATACCGGATTGCTCTCTTATCTGCCAGATAGAGTTTCAAGAGATAATCGACAGGCAGGTAGAACGAGTTTTGAAAGGAGAAATTAGTATTAACGATGTAGCCTAATTAGGCTCAAAACAATTCAGTAATGAATATGAGAACAATAAAATTCAGAGGTAAAAACTTATATAATAACGAATGGATATTTGGTGACTTGATTCAGTACGAAAGTGGTGAAATGGCTATTTTCAGCAAGAAACTTTCCCAATATGGATGCGAAGCTACTGAAATGTTTAATAGAAGTAAGGTAGAAACTACAACCGTAGGTCAGTTCACTGGATTATTAGACAAGAAAGGGATGGAGATCTATGAAGGGGATATTCTTCACACTGTTACATTTGGTTTTGAACCAGAAGAATATACAGCTATTATCCTATATGATAATTGTCGTTTTCAACTTTCTAATGGTCGAAATTTATTCTATTTCGGGCAATCTGACCTTACAAGAATGGATGATACTATTATGATTGGTAATATCCATGATAATCCCGAATTGATAAATATGAAAAAAAGTAATTAACCCTTTAAAATGATACGGCCAAAGCATTACAATTATCACAACCGATCCCGACCATCCAAGCACGTAAGGACTACATTAATCACTTCCGTCAGGGGAAGCCACTTGAAGGGGGTATCTTCATTGACTTTATCCGGGAAGTGCTTGAAATATGCATCAAACGTAGTCTGCACACTATTCTTTTTGTGATCTTCCATGGCAATCTTTGTATTTTCTGCCACTACCACATGGGCAAGGCTCATTACGATCTATGAATTTTATAGCTTGTTTTAAATTTGTAACAGGAGGAGTATTTACTTGTTGAGGTTCGTTTTTCGGCTTTCCAATGATACGTGATACTGACTCGACTAACTCGGCAAATTTTTGCTCGTAATCTGGGTAAGCATCAATCCAATGAAACTGGTTTAAGATGACACGATTTCCGCCAGTCAAGCGCGTATCATCAATGCGAAATGGGATTATATACTTTTGTTCGGTAAATGCAGCATTAAGCTCGCCTTTAACCCACAGTGACGTGGATGATGATTCTGAAAATATGATTATGAATACTTTGCAATTAATTATTGCTGCATCAATCACATCCGAATATTCTGATCCTGAAGAAATATCGCGAGGAGCAATCCAACATCTAATTTTGTGTTGTTCCAATGTATGACAAATAGCCTGTGCAGCCTTACTGTTTTGAGATGAATAACTTATAAATACATCATGGTTCATAATCGTGTGTTATTGTTTTGCCGTAAATATATGAAAAAGTACACATATTAACTTGATTTTAAAATAAAAAAATGAATTTAAACCAACTCCGTGAGAAGATGCACGGGAAGAAGTATTAACTCTCATAACAATACAATAATGAGTGAAACAAAAATCATATTAGATGCCTGCTGCGGTAGTCGAATGTTTTGGTTTGACAAACATAATCCGAATACTTTATTTATAGACAAGCGTAGCGAAACCGTCACGGCCAAAGATAGAGATAAGATCAGAACCATAGAAGTAAAACCCGATATTGTAGCAGATTTCACTAATTTGCCATTTGAGGACAACTCTTTCTATATGGTAGTATTTGACCCACCGCACCTTAAAACACTTGGCGAGACTTCATGGATGGCAAAGAAGTATGGTAAACTCCCTACGAATTGGCAGGAAGTTATAAAGACAGGCTTTGATGAATGCATGCGTGTTTTAAAACCAAATGGCACATTGATATTTAAGTGGAATGAAAGCGAAATAAAAGCTGTAGAGATATTGTCTCTTATTCCTTACGAGCCGTTGTTTGGGCACACCACAGGAAGACAAAGCAAAACAATCTGGATGTGTTTTATGAAATTACCAACCGATTAATAAGAGTATGGATAAAAAGGAGCAACAAGCAATCGACTTTCTTCGTAGTATGGAACGTGGCGATCCGATGTGTTTAGGTTTTTCCGGTGGTAAAGATAGCGTTGTTATTCTCGACCTTGCAGAACGTTCTGGCATAAAGTATAATGCTTCTTATGCAAATACAACGGTTGATCCACCAGGCACAATCAACTTTATAAAGAATAACTATCCGCAAGTTCAAATAATTCATCCTAAGAAGTCATTCTTTCAATTGGTTGAAAGTAAAGGATTACCCGGAAGAATGAGGCGTTTTTGCTGTGAAAAACTGAAGGAGCGATACGGTATCGGTCAGCGCACAATCGAAGGCATGAGGGCAGAAGAAAGCCAATCGAGGGCGTTATATGAGCCAGAACAATGTGATACACGCAGATGGATGAAAGGTGCAAAGCATATTCTCCCGATCCTTAACTGGTCAGAAGCCGATGTATGGAACTATATTCGTAAAAATGGACTTCCATATTCCAAGTATTACGATGCACCCTATAATCTTTCCCGTCATGGTTGTGTTGGTTGTCCCCTTGCAGGTTGTAAGCAGATGCAGGCAGAATTTAAGATGTTTCCCGGTTATGCCCGAAGAATGATAGTCGCTATCGAACGATACATGAACAACAAACCTAATAATGCACTTGCTAAGAATTTCAGTGATCCGTATGAAGCCTTTTACTTCTACATCAATGAAATGCCAATGCAGGACGTTAGACGGTTGAAAAAGGGACTCTTCCACTTTAATGCGAAGGAGGTTATACAGAAAGAGATTTTAAATCGAATAGAGTAAAACAAGAAAGAAAGGAGCTAATATGCGTGAAGATATAATGTACATGATAACCTACCCAAATGGTACACTTGTGATGAATACTCAAAAATATTACCGCAGAGATTGCGTCAGGCACTGGTTGGACGGGACTAATTTGACATGGAAACAGATGTATAAGAAAGGTTTTCGCTGTAAAAAAGTGAAAGTGACATTTGAAATAATTGACAAATAACAAGATAGATATGAAGAAATATAGAGTATATGACTGTTACGGACACAACGTAGCTGTATTTTTTGAAGAAAAAGATGCATCAGACTATTGTAATTGGAAAAACTCTTATAAAGGATGGAAATACTACACGTATGAACTTGCAATTGATTAACTAATAACTAAAACAGAAATGAATATAGATAAATTTATTAATAGTACTATCAAAAGCTATGAATGTTATCGAAAGAATTGCGACATTATAGCTAAGGAGGCGCAAAGATATATCGCCTTTGACAATTTCGTTTCTTGCGAATATATCAATGGCGTAGGACTTAGTATATTGGTAACATTACCTGAAACAGATGATTATACTATTCCCGAATGTGTATGTCCTGTAGTAGGGTTCTTTGAATATGCCAAAGGTAAGGACAAACTATCAGTGGATGACATTAAAAAACTATCATTATGAAACAGACATTAGAAACGGCAGCAATAAATGAATTGTTTTTCAGTTATGCTTGTACGTCAAGAAATCTATCATTTGCCGGGCTTGTATATGACAGAAACGCAATGCTAAATATGTTCCGAAAAGGTGCTGAATGGCATGCAAAGCAATCCCCGTGGATAAGTGTAGAAGAACGATTGCCGGAAACAAATGATGGACAATCTTTATATGAGGTCATCGTAGTTACTTCCGATAGAAGATTCTTAGTTGTAATCAATACAGAAGTAGAACATCTTGTTGGGCTTTTGGGAGTTACCCACTGGATGCCTATTCCCTCTTTCGATGAAATACTGGAAGCCAACAGAGATGTATTAGAACGGATTAAGGAGAAAGGAGATTGATTATGTATGTAGCAAGAGACAAATGTGGGGATTTATGCCTTTTCACTGGACGACCCGTAAAGATTGATGAATATTGGCAACCAACAAAACATTGCTTTGATTGGATTAGGCTTGATTCTGAACTGTTTCCCGAAGTAAAATGGGAAGATGAAGAGCCGACAGAAGTTGAATTGGTAAAGAAGGAAAAATAACTATGAAAAATAGAAAAAAGTTAGCAATAGCAATCCTCTGTCGTGCTTATCTCCATATTCATGGATTTATCACAGATGGTGAAAATGGAAGAATACACTATAAAATTATGAAATGGCAGAAAAATAATAAAGTCTCTATTTCAGAAGCACAATTGGATTCTGCTGATTTCATTTATGATGATAACGCTAAAGAAGCGGAGGAAGAGTCATGCCAATAAGCGAAGTAGCAGAATTAATACTTAAAATCGTATTATTCATCCTCAATGCAACAACCGTTGCCATCATTGTAATTTTGATAGGTAAATGGCACAGACGCATGGAGGGCAAGCTGAATGACATCAAAAATTATATTCAGCACGTAACTGATCGTAATGACATCGTATACATCAATCAGCTTGAAAGCTTTAAAAGAGATCTGATAAAAGCCGAACGTTATGAAGATGTAGAAAAGATAGGTAAATGTATTGAACAGGAATACAATTATCTTAAAAGAAAAATGGAAGACAGAGAACAAATGATTGATCCTTTAAAATAGAAAGGGAGAACCAGCGAGCACGACCAAGCTTAATTCTCCCAAATCTTACACGATTATGATGCAAATATACTATTTACTTTTAAATAATCGTACTATGTTTTCAGAAATATCAGAGTTAAAATCTATCAGAGAGCAGAAATCCAGATTGTCAGAAAGAGAGTCTGAATTATCTGCTCCTATTATGTCGGACCTGGATTATATTCCATCCATATATAAATGGTTTTGCGAAATACAGGATTTTAGGGATTGCCCGGGAAATAAGGATAGCGTTCATATCAGAAAGAAGTTTATATTTATTATTCTTTTCCTTTATGCTCCCAGTGTATTGGCCGGTGGAAGAATGCCAAAAGGACTTCGGGATAAGATTGCCGAATCGGTAAATATCAGCGATAAAACATTTATTTCCCACAATATCGAAACTGTGGTTGTTCTCTACAATAATTATAAGGACTTTCGGAAGGATATAGAGTATATTTACACTGGAATTGTATCTCGGTTGAAAGACAATGGTATGATAAGGATAGATATACGATAGCTATGGGTTTATCAATAAAACAGGAAAAATTTTGCAATTACTATATTGAGTGCGGAAATGCGTCCGAGGCTTATAGGCGTGCATATTCTTGCTCAAATATGAAAGAAAAACAAATTTGGGAAGAATCATCTAAACTATTAAATAACCCAAAGGTTTCCCAAAGGATAAAAGAGCTTCAAGAAGAACAAAAAAAAAAGTCTGATATAACCAAAGAAAAGATACTAGAGGAATTATCTAATATCGCTTTTTCTTCTATAGCAAATATGCATAATAGTTGGGTAGAAAGAACCGAATTTGAAAACCTTACTCCTAGACAGAAGTCTGCAATAAAAAGTATATCAACTAAGATTCTAAAAAAGAACATTGGGACAAATGATGATCCAGAAATTGTAGATGTTGAATATGTAAAGATTGAACTTCATGATAAGCTAAAAGCTATTGAACGCATTTGTAAGATGTTTGGTTGGGATGCTCCAGAAAAGATGGATGTAACTTCTAACGGATCATCCATAGCACCTCCGGCTAACGTTAATGTCAATGTGGTTTATAATAAGAAAGAGGATTTAGAACTTCAGGATAAACAAATTAATTTGAATAATAGTGGAAGCTGCTAATTTAAATATAAGTTGTACTCCTGTTTTTCACCGGGCGATGGTTGCTTTAAATAGCAATAGGTTTAACGTATATGTGTTTGAAGGAGGATCACGATCCTCAAAAACATATTCGCTGATACAATTTTTTATTGTTTATGCAATTAGTAACTGGCAGCGACCAAATCGTATTGTAATAGCAAGAAAGAAGAGTACTTGGTTATCTTCTACTGTATGGACAGATTTTAAAAATATACTTCTTGAGATTGGCTTGTATAATGTATGTAGGATAAACAACACCCTAAAGACTATTCAGATGTATTCTACTTCATTTGAATTTGTTGGGCTTGACGATGTACAAAGATTGCATGGATTGACTACTGATATTTTTTGGATAAATGAGGCGATGGAAGCTTCTAAAGATGATTTTGACCAATTAGAACAGAGATGTGCACGTTTCTCTGTTCTTGATTACAATCCTTCCGCAGAAGAGCATTGGATTTATGAAAATGTGTGTCCTCGTGAAGATTGCTTCTTCGATCATTCTACTATGCTCGATAACCCATTTATACCAGCTAATATGAGACGAAAGATTGAATCTTATGAACCAACAGAGTATAATTACTCACAGGGTACTGCAGATAAGCGTAAATGGTTGATATATGGCTTGGGGAAAAGAGCTAAAATTGAAGGACTTATTTTTGAGAACTATACTGTTATAAAAGAAATTCCTATCTGGGTTAAGAGAAGGTGGTATGGTCTTGATTTTGGCTACACAAATGACCCCACAGCTTGTTCTGAAAACGGCTTTTTAGATAATGCTATATACATTGATGAGAAGTTTTATAGAACCAATATGCTTTCTTCTGACATAATCAAGGAGTTTAAGCGGATGCCTAAGCTCAATATATGGTCAGAGAGTGCCGATCCTCGCCTTATCGCTGAAATATATAATGCAGGATTTAATATAAGACCGGTAAATAAATATCATGGATCTGTGGAGGCAGGCATAGATTTTATGAAATCGAAGAAAATATATATAACAGAGGGGTCTATAAATGCTAAAAAAGAACTTGACAACTATACATATCAACAAGATAAAAATGGGAAATGGCTGAATATTCCAGTAGATGATTTTAATCATATAATTGATGAGGTTAGATATTGTTGCATGATGGAGTTGATGGGAAGAAAATCTATATCAAAAGGGTTGGAAGCATTTAATCATTAAAAATATAACATTATGACATTAGAGGATATTTTAGCATTAGAAGATGTAGATCAGAAGATCGAATATTTGAAGAAAGGGCGTAAAACGGAGGAACCCAATACCGGTGAAAACTGGAAGGATTGGAATGCTGATTTGCATGAAATCATTGTGGATAAAGAAAAATACCCAGATATTGAAGTTGTTGAAGAGAAGGAAAGGGAAGAATGGAATGATAGTACCGGTAAAAGCACTACTATCCCAGCTAAAAAACGTACAGAGCCGTGTAACCGTATATCTATCCCGCTGGAGCAAGATATAACCAATATTCAAACAGCGTTTACAGTAGGGGTTGAGCCTAAGATGGATTGCGCTCCGTCAAATGAGGATGAAAAAGGGCTATTTTATGCTATCCAACAAGTACTGAAGAAGAATAAAATAAAGTACCAGAATAAACGTATAGTTCGTTCTTGGCTTTCTGAACAGGAATGTGCCGAATACTGGTATGCAGTCAAAGATGATTCGTTCTGGACTAAATTCTGGAATAAAATACAGAAGGCTTTCGGGGGAAGTGTAAGACCGCAAAATAAGCTCCGCAGCGTAATATGGTCGCCATTCAGGGGAGATAAACTTTACCCTTTCTTTGATGACGCCGGAGATTTGGTCGCCTTCTCACGTGAATATAAAAAGAAAGATCTGGACGATGCAGAAATAGTATGCTTTCAAACTGTTACCGCTACCCATGTTTACCAGTGGGAAAATACGAATGGATGGGAAGCGGTAGAGGAGAAGTCTTTCAGGCACGGGTTTAAAAAACTTCCTGTCTTATATGGTTATCGCCCGGAGACTTATTGCCATAATATAAAGACTATACGTGTACGCATAGAGAAGATATTATCAAGTTATGCCGATTGTATAGATTATCACTTCTTCCCTTATTTAATGCTTTTTGGAGACGTATCAGGCTTTACAGGGAAGAAACGCAACAGGATCATACAATTGACCGGAGATAAGGCGAACGCTCAATATCTGACATGGAATCAGGTTCCTGATACTGTTAAATTGGAACTAGAAGGGCTTACTAACAGGGCGTACGATCTGACGAATACTCCACGTATATCACCGCAAGAGTTGAAAGGCCTTGGAAATGCCATTTCGGGAAAAGCGTTCAGGTATATTTTTATGGGTGCGCACATGGCGGTATCTAATCATGCGGAAGTAATTGGGGAGTTCTTTCAACGGAGGGTAAACTTCTTGGTATCAGCTTTGGCGGATATTAACCCATCCGAATTTGACAAGGCGTCCCATACTATTGATATTGATGTGGATTTGGTTCCATATATGATTGATGATATTGACGAACGGGTAAAAACGGCAGTTAGTGCAATAGATGGTAAAGTGTGGTCCCGGAGAGAGGGAATTTTGTTTGCCGGTAATGCCGAAAGGGTGGATGAAGTCCTGAAAGAGATTGAGGAGGAAGAAAAGAAGGAAACTTCTGAATCAGTCAAAAAGGACAATGTTTAGGGTGCATGGTTAGAAAAGTTACGGGGATTATACAAAAATCATAGGAAAAATAGAACAAAATAGTAAATCGTTGCAATCTTTTTAATGTATAGTTCGATTTTAGCTCAAAAGACAAATAAACCACAATTCGCTTATTGTGGTTTTCCGGAAATGAAAATTTTAGGCTTATAATTGGATATGAAATAAATTTGTGCATGGAAAATAATACGGCTATCCTCACGGCTGAAAGATATAACGCCATCGGTGAGAAGTGAGGAGCTTGCCTTTGGCGCTTTTTTATATGCCAGGCGTGACAGGTTCAGCAAGTCGGTAAGGCGTGGGAGGTTCGAATCCTCGCTTGCTACAAAATCGGACAAATTAAAATCCCCAAAAGCGGAAGTGTCCGAGCCGCTGATGGGGATAGTATTAACTTTATGTTGCAAATATAATGATTATGGACCAATTAACAAAATCAAGTACAAGTGAAGAAATCAAAGAGTATTTCAATGCTATTTTAGCTTTGAAAGAGAAAAATGAACTTTATCCAGTAAATATTGACGATGTATGGCCGCTTGTCTATTCAGAGAGAGGGAAAGCTACACGAGCGTTAAAAGCTAACTTCATTGAAAATGAGGATTATATACTTTTTGCCCAAAATGGCAAAAACCTCAATGGACGTCCTAAAGATGATTATAAGCTTTCTTTGTCTTGTTTCGAATACTTTATTGCTCGGAAGGTTCGGCCTGTATTTGAGGTATATAGGCAAGTCTTTCATAAAGTAGCCGAACAGAGGCCATTATCCCAACTTGAAATACTGGTCCAGTCCGCACAAGCTTTGCTTGAACAAAGCAAACGGATTGAAAACGTAGAAAAGAGACTGGATGCAATGGAACAGGAGAGAGAAGAAAACGGGAAATTATTGTTGGCGGTTGCTGTTTCATCGGAAAAGGTTCCGGAAATTTCTCTTCGTGATAAGATCCGCCAACTGGTGAACAAATATGCTTCGGCAACCAACACTAGACAACAGGACGTTTGGCACAAGGTTTATGAGCAATTATATTACCTCTATCACATTTCTATTAGTAACTATAAGAAGAAGTTCAAGGGAGAAACAAAACTTGAAATAGCGGAAAGAAATAATATCTTAGATAAGGTTTACGCCATTATCTCAAATATGGTCCGGGAGCGAAACGTTGCATGAGAGACTATACATAAAGAAAGGGCAGCCCTGAAGCTACCCTTTCCCCACCTCCTTAACAGAGATGTAGCCCGATTTGGTCGCCGGAAACGCTACTTGTACTTTTCAATTAAGCATATTGGATATTCTGATTAACTTCTTTACAAACTCTTCCTCTTCCTCGAATCCGGAACGGGCAAAGTCCCGGAAAGCTCTGATAACCTTCATGCACGCAACGCCCTCAATAGGCTTATAGTCACATTCAAAAGTACTCATTCGGGGAATCTCAATCAAAGAGAATCTATACCGTTGCTTCTTGCTGGACTTGAATCCGTTCGGGTAATATTTATCTTCCAGTCTCCTTATTCCTTCTACGAACAATTCTTTTGCGTATTCCTTGCTGTTTTCCGTGTAACGGGAATATTCCCTTACGAACGGGATTATCTTCGAAATAAAAACCGGAAATGTGGCTTCCTCGAATGGCATATAGCTCTGTACTTCGTTATATATCTTGTTTATCTGTCTACTTTGCTTCAGTGTGAAATAATTCTGTTTCATAATTTCTTTTCTTTTTTTTGATGCTAAACTTTTTGATATAGTTGTGGCTGTCCGGCATTGAAACGGACTGCGATAAATGTGTGAATTAGGGAAGGGATGGGTATTATACTATCCTAACTAACTTCCCATCGGAAATTTTTCCGCCAAATAGGTGGTTCAGATAAGCCAATCCCTTTTGGGTAACTAGCACTTTGGTTACGACAAATCCCGGATGGTTGTTGCGCTCGATGAACTTCTCCTTCATCTCGAAGTAGCCGGCATCAATATACCGCTGTTTGGGCTCGTTTCGGTTGGCGAAGAATACGCCCGCTTTCCTTAGCTTATCGAATAGGGTATTTCGCCCGAATCCTAGCTTTAGGATCTTGGCGGACATTCCTATGTCTACCTTATCGTCGGTGGCGAAGGCTGCGTCGGCAAAGGCTGCCTTTGGTTGGAGTTTGGCGTTTTGCTGTTCCAGTTGTTGCTTCTCCGCTTTGGCTTGCTCTAGGCGTCTGTTTAGTACTTGCATGGCGTAGGCTATCGCTTCATCGTCATTAGAGACGGTTGTTACTCCGGTCTTTAGGAGTTCTTTGATACGCTTATTACACCATATAGCAAAAGCAGGAGATAACCAACGTGCAAATTCCAATGCTGCATCTTCATGCATCCAGGTGCCTTGCTCACTTTTACCACCCTTAACTGTTTGAATTAGTGTCGATATGGGAATCTGCATATCGGTTGCAAGAGCTTCTGTAAATTCCGTTGTTGTTTTAAGACGAAGCCAATCGCCAACTAATTTACCAAATGGTTTTGCCATTTGCGTAGCATTTACCATCACATTTTCGCCACTCATAAAAGAAATTTGACTACCTTTGTAGTCGTAAACTACTGGATTGTTCATATAATTAAGTTGTTTATGGTGAGCAGGTGCTACGAACGCCTGCTCACATTGTTAATTAATCTCCTACGTAATGAGCGCCGTATCTTCCTGTACTAGCTGTATAGTAAGCCGATGCCGGTATGCTCTTATTATTGTACCCCTTATCCATTGTAGCCTTAGCAGTGTTGCTCATAGCTTCATGTCTTTCCGCCAAGAACTGATCCGTTCTAGCCTTCACCGCTTCCGGTGAGCAGTATTCTTGCAATTTCGCAAGGCTCCAAGCTGATTTCAGACATTCGGAGAACGTTCTTTCGTTGCCGGCACGTTTGTAAGAGCGCCAAGCGGATTTCATTATTTGGGATAAGTTGTAGCGTTTCATTGTATTTATATACTTTAAATGTTTATTTCTGGTGCAAATATACATATTAAGTTTATTGTGATATTCATTATTTGGTTAAATAAAGTGAAATGGTAAACTTTTAATGTTTATGGTTGATGAAAATAAACATATAGGGTTATATTTGCACAGAAAAACCGATAAACATTTAAAGTATATGGAAATAAGATTAAAAGAGTTATGTCAATTAAAGGGGACTACTCAAAAAGAATTAGCTGCTAAATTGGAAGTAACAGAAATGACATTGAGTAGGGCTTCAAAAGGGAATACATCTATTCAATTGCTTGAAAGAATCTCTGAAGAGTTAAATGTTGAGATATGGGAACTATTTACAGAAGCTAGAGATAGTCGAGATTTTATGGCAATAGTTAAGGACGGGAAAAGCTATTATAACGCTACAACTTTAGCCGAATTAGAAAAAATTGTGGCTGAAATCAAAGAAAAGTAAAAGAATATTTGCTTTTTTGTGTGTTTGTGTGTTAATTTGGTGCATTGTATAACTAACTAAAAACACGCAGGTATGAAAAAAATATTATCTTTTCTTCTTGTTTCCTTGCTACTATTTGGCTGTCAATCACGTGAAGAGAAAGCACAAGAGCTTATAAAACAAGACATGTTCAAAACTCTATATGATTTTGCAAGTTATGAACCTATTGAGACAAAAATAGATAGTGCATTTACTTCCATATACACTGATACGTTAGCCTTATTATATGCAAATGGAATAAATGAAATGTTTGAAGAACTCGAAGATAAAAGAGTAGAATATGAAAGCGCTAGAAGTGCTATGGAAATATGGGCTGATAGCTATTCTTCGCTTGGAATTTATAAATTTAATGAGGCTAAACGAAAGGTTGATGAGTATATTGAAAAGATGGATGATGTATTAAAGGAGGCAAACGATGTATATGTGAAAATAAAAGAAAGAAAACAGAAAATAGGGCGTTCTTTTATTGGATGGGAAGCAAAACATAAATTTAGATGTAAAACTAAAGGTGGTAATTTTGATTTAGGCAACTATTTGTATGTTTTTGATAAGGATGTCAATCAAATACTATATAGTAAAGATATGGACAGCAAAGATTACTTGCAATTAGTTGGAATAATAAAAGAGGCTATTCAATCTAATAAAAAAAATATAGATTCGGCTAAAACAAGGAAAAATACAAATAAAGATACATCTGCAATAAGTACAGCTGATAGTCTAGCGAATGCATTAAAAGGAGAGTATTAAGTTTTATTTATAACAATATGGAATACGAGAATTTATTGTCTTCTTTAATTGATAGCAAAAATAAAGAACTTTGGGACTTTTGTAGCTCAAATGCGGTAATAGATTTAGAGTTAAGCGAAAAAAATGAATATGGTACGTTTTCTCAATCGGGAAAGCATATTATATCTGTCGACCCACTTAACTTAGATCCTGCAACTTTCGCCCATGAGCTTTTGCATGTATATTTGGATATAAAGGGGGTATATGTAGGTGGAGCGTTATCTCTTTGGGTGGATGCATCACATATAAACAATATATTTACACCGCCTTTGGTAGACCATGTGTCTAATTGTTTAAACCACATAAAAATGCTTCCTTTGTATTTGGATATGGGATATGACATTAAACGCTTTATTACAGATTATAATGTTAGTAAATTCTCGAAAAGAGAGATGAATATCTTAAGAGATAATTTAAAAATATCCAAAGGGGTATATCAAGCGGGAGGAGTTGATTGTTATATTGGTAAATACTTCGCAATGAAAGCTTGTCCCAATAAAGTATTTGATTATTCTAAGGGGTATATTTTGTTAAAGTCACTAGATCCTGCTTTGTATAATATCTTGGAACAAACTATAGCAGAATGGAATGACTATGATTATAATCAGAATGATATCTTAGCCAAAAGTTATAGAGATGTAGTTTATACTCTTGTGGATGGTCTAAAAGAATGGTCTTTAGGAAAAACTATAATTTGAAACCAAATAACACAATAGAATCATGAAAAAAGAAAACATTCAAAATGGAATTGCCATTCAGTCTGGCAAAACCACAGACAGCATGGAAAAACTGACAAAATTATGTGAGCAAGAAGCTGAAAAGATGTTGTCAACTATCGAAATTCCTGAAAACGAAATTGTTTCCGTTCCTTTTTGGGTTCAAGAGCCCGGATTCCCCGAACTTATCTGCGTGGGAAAATTCAAAAGGGATGAAAGCGGAAAGGTTATCTACGAATTAGATTTTTCGGAGTCAACATTGTAACTCATTCCCGCCCTTCGCAAGAGGGCAAAAGAAAAGCGGAGGTTACTCCGCTTCTATATATAATTTACACACCACTCTTAATTTTGCTTTCCTTCAAGATTTGCAAGATTGATTGTTGGCAATATGATCGGCCTAATTCCTGATAAAGAAGTTAGAGTAGAAATATACGCTCTTACGTAAGGGAATAATATAGCTGGAGCATTTATATTAAAAAATATAGATTTTGTCCTATCATCTATGTCTGAATCAAATTCAAATAATCCAATAAGATTTGCATATACTTGAAGATTTTGTTCTTTATCTGCAATTTTTACACCGAATTCTAATCTATACAGATTTTCGTCTTCATTAGACATACTTTTTCTTTCAAGCTCAATAGATATGTCTTCTGAAATTGGCATAGAAGGATTAAATTCTATATTAGCCTTATTTATTTTATATTCTTTTAGTCGGAATTTAGCTACTTTTTCTGTCATAATTTAAGCTGCAAGATTAAAATATTCAATTGTATTGGTATAATTATTTTCAGTAATTGTATAATTGAAAGATTGATATATCCCGTCAAAATCAGGAATAACACATGAACTTTCACAAGAAGTATACCCTGAAATGGATATTGGGGCTATTTTTTCAAATAATATATTATCCATATTATTTGTGTCGCTAATTTCACAAATTAAAATATCCTCATGAGGAAACATTGTACGAAAATTATTCCACAACTCATACTCCATCTCCATATATTTTTCATCCCCTCTTCTTATTTCTTCTGGAGAAATTTCTATAATATGGAAATTAGTAATCTCATCATAAGCATATCTTATGTTAATTTGAGATATTTCATTAGCGATTCTAACCAAACTTTCAGTAATAAAATCTTTAGCATTCATAATATTCCATATTTTTCAGTGAGTAATTTGTTCAATTTTTCAGCGCTATCTTTGGCTCTAACAACATCTCTGTCTGTTATTTCCTCGTTAGAATAATCTGCTCTCTTTCTTAACATTTTTAATATGCCATAATAAGTATTATAGTCAATTCCATAAAATCTATTCTTTTTGGATAACTTCTCACTTATATGACTAGAAATATAAAAATGAGAATCTACAGATTTAGTTTCCCTATCTTGAATATCGTAACTAAGCCCTTCATAATGAGCTAACACGTATTTAGACAATTGGAAACAAGAGTAATATAAACAATGAATTGATGATGCAAGCTTTCCATTATCTACTAACAAATTAGCAGCAATAATGTTTTCTTCAGACTTTGCTTTTACAATAGGCATTTTGCAATTGTGTTATATTAATTGGTGATTTTAAATCATATACTATACACCAAACATTGTTTATTTATTGGGGGAAATAAAAAAAACTTCTCTTTCTAAATGGGATATCTTCTTATCCCTTAGCTGATTCGTAAGCATGAGAAGTGATTTAGAAGGATTTTCTATCATCAGTGTGTGTTGCGTGTACAATAATGGCTTCATGTTTATCTCCTTTCATAGAAATAATTAATTGTAAGACAATCTATATTTCTAGTAAGTGTTATTGCTATATAATTATGTGTTTAGTACATATCGACGTGCAAATATACAACAACAACATCAAACACCCAACAAACGATCACTAAATTGAGCATTTTCAATGGTTATTTAACCATCACTAACCTCACAATGTTAATTATTAACAGTTTCAGCATCACCTTCTCTCTCACCAATAGCACTAACTTCATTACCTTGTATTCTCTGTCTATTAGAACGGCTAATATCACAAAGAAGAGCATTTATTTATGCCTTAAAACAACTAATTTCCCACAATTGGGCAATTGTGGTTTATCCCTCATGTAATTATTTTATAGCTTTCTTCTTTGAGTGTAACTTTATGCTGTTGAAAATAAAAACTAATTCATACAGTATGAAAGAAAAAATCTTAGTAGCACTAAAAACGAAGTATAAAACCTTTGGGTTTGGTGATAAAGCGTTTGACGGGGTGGCTGACTACTTGTCTAAAACCGTAACTGAAGAAAGTCAAATAGAAACTGCTATTAGTGGGGTCGAAGGACTTCTGAAGGCTTTTCAAGGAGACATTGATACTGTTAGAAACGAAAAATCGGGTCTACAAAAACAATTGGACGAATTGAAAAATAAAATCGAGAATCCCAATCCTAACCCAAATCCGAAGCCGGAAGAAAAGAAAGATGATATAGCGACCATCATTGCGAACGCAGTGAGTGCAGCCTTTAAACCTCTTTCTGACAAGCTCACTCAACTTGAAACGGAGAAGGCGCAGGCCACTCGCCAAGAGCAAATCATGGGAAAAGCGAAGGAGTATGGTATTCCCGAAAGCCTTGTTCCTATGTTGAGCATTCCCGAAGATGCAAACTTGGATAACTATTTCAAGGATGCAAAGCAGACGTTTGCCAACGCAGGATTTCAAGATGTGAGAACTCCCGAATCGGGAAGCAATGAGCAGAACAATTCAAACGACATTGCCACCCTGATAAACAAGGGAACTGAAGAAATTAAAAACTCTAAACAGGATTAATTATGCCAGCAGGTTTTAAGTATGATTTAAGTCCGATTGAGAAGCAAATGCCGGAAATGTGCCGTTTTGAAACGGTTTATATATATTCCGGTGGCTTCAATCTGGATATTTCGAATTTGACAGGGGTTGCGCAGATCCCGCCTCTTACCCCTTTGGTTCTTGATTTTGTGAAACGAACGGCAAAAGCTGTTTTGAATGTTGAAGTAGCCGAGAAGATCACTGCCGGTTCTACTTCGTTGAAGATCAAGAAAAATTCTCTTGCGTACGTCGGTATGCATATTGGTAATGGTACAAATGGCGGTACAATTGAAGCTATCGACAAAAGTAATGCGGAATATGATACCGTTACTCTGGCCGCTTCACCAACGCTTGCCGCAGAAAAGGATGCGGTATTGTTTGAAGCTACTGCCGCAGCCGGTAAAACGGCAAAAGCGACAGCTACGGCTTTGAATTATGCATGGACTAAAGTAGAAGCGGGTGCAACTGTTACCGCTATAGGCCAAGCGTACGAGATCAGACCGACAAGACTCATTGTTCCTATCTCCGATAAGGATAAGGAGACTTTGGGTGACAGATTCATGTTCACTTATTAAAGAAAGGAGGAACTATGTATTTGACTATTCAAACATTACTGAATGATCCGGGAGTGGTGAAAGCGGTTATCGACCGTGTGCAGGCTCTAAGACTGGATCAAATTTTTTGGAAAAAGCACCTCGATTTTGAGGAAACGAAATCCCGTGTGTTCAAAACATATTTGGGGACAGTAACGGGTGTTGTTGCCGGTTCTGTAATTGACCGTAACTCTAACAAGCCGTTAAGAGAGCGTAAATCTTTGGGTTCCGGATATGGCGAAGTTGCCTATATGGGGGATAGATACCAGATGGACAACGATAGACTCGACATGCTTCAAGAACTAATCAATAAGTTCAATCAGGCGAAGACACCAGATCAACGGGCCGCACTGGACGACATTATCAACTACATTGTAGATGATATGCGTCAGGTATTGCTTGCTCCACACAAACGTATGGATATTGTGGATGGTGATCTTCGTTCTGATGGTAAGGCATCCGTAAAAGTAGACGATAATCCGCAAGGAATTGAATTGCTTGAAATGGAACTTCCGGTTCATCGTATCACTCCACAAGTTGCAGACAAACTGAACTTTGTTCGTTATCTTATGGAGAAAACCGTTGAATTACGTACTAAGTTCGGCATGTTCGTTTCTATGGAAATGTCCCGAAAGACTTTTATCAATAGCATTATTGGATCAAAGGACTTCGGGGAATTTTACAAACAAAGCTTTGATTCTAAAGAAGTCCAACTGTCTGCCGGACTTATGTCTAGTGAGATGGCGACCACTATCTTTAGAGGATTGGGCTTGCCGCCTATCGTAATCAACGAAGATTTGGTGGAATTGTCAGACGGCACTTTCAAACAGGTATTTAAAGACAACCGTATTTCTTTGTTTACTACTCCTAAACAGGGAAAGATGCGCTGGCATACTCCGTATGAAATAACCGATCCGGTTCCGGGAAAGACTTACACCCGTTCAGAAGGTGGTATGTATATTTCCAACATACGTACGGATGAAGGCCGCTTCATGGAATATGGAGCCGAATGGATTCCGGAATTTACATCTCCAAACAAGATTGTAATTTTTGACCTGGACACGATGAATGCGTAAGTATGATAATTAGTGACTACATAAAGCAAAAGTTTCAGTCCTTCGGCATATCATTGTCGGAGGCTGACTTGGTAGAGATTAATCTTTCTTCCGGGGTTGACCCTGACGGGGAAATGACTGAAGATAATTTGCAGTCTATCTCTGTTGCTATAGCAAGATTTATTCCCTCCTTATTGCTTAGAGCTACTTCTAAATCGGTATCAGAAAACGGTCATTCAAAGTCTCTTTCTTGGGATATTTCTGGTATAAAGTCCTATTATTCTTTTTTATGCAATAAGTATGGACTGAAGGACGAACTGAATACAGATAAACCTAAAGTAACATTTTGGTGATATGCTAGAAACTGCCCCACATAAATTACAAATACAGGTTATTACTCCAGAAGAGAACGACGAGTATAACCGACCAATACCGGGAACCGGTGGAGAGTCTTGGCAAGATGTAACAGATTGCTTCTGCCATGACAACTCCCAACAAAAGGAAGTTTCTGTCAATGGTGAACGTTGGGTGTATAATTACCATGTGGTTTATGAGGGTAAAAAGATTGTTTTAGGATCTCATATCAGGTGCTTGGATGCTGAAGGAAATACTGTAGGAGAGGGAGATGTGAAGAAGAATGCCGAATGCTATTCGGAGGAGTTTAAGGGTAGATGTGATATTTGGGTATGATTGTAACGACTGACATAGCGAATATTATTTTTAAAGATTGCAAGTCTTTTGGAATCTCTGAAATGCATCAACGGGGAAATATCCCGGAAGGTGAAGTAAAGACCGAGAGAATTGTAATCTACCCCAAAACTCAACAGCCGGATGCTTACTGGGAAAAAGGATATGTTGAAGTAAATCTTTGCGTTCCTGTAACAAAGACAGGTAAGGCAAATTTGATTCGCTTGAATGAACTTGAAAGGAAAGCAAGGGAAATGTTCAAAGATGGCATTGTCGGACAATATGACGGCTCCTGGTATCGTTACTCTTCTGAAAGTCTCGGAATAGAAGAAGACAAAGAATTATGTTGTTACTATGTAAATGTGAAATTATTATTTGAAACTCTAAACGTAAATTGAAAAGATATGAAACCGTTTATTGGAATTAAAAAGATTTGGTACGGTGATGTTATAACTGCCGCTGTCACTAAAACCTCTCTTAAGACATGGTTAGGAACTGCCACGGAAGTTGAGAACTCCCATCAAGATACTTGGGCGTATACAGAGGATGATCCGACCTATACCGACTACATTAATGAGTTGAATGGTAGCATTTACTATCGTGATGTTACTCAAAAAGGAGCTAAAACAATCGCTTTCACTATGGGAGTTTTCTCCTTTGATGACAAGGTTGAATTGGAAGGTGGTGAAAAGATTGATACTGATGCAGGATGGGCTTCTTCTGACACTCCGGGAATTGTAAATAAGGCAGTCGTAGGCCAGACAAAAACAGGCAACTACATTGTATTTACCAATGCTGCTGTTATCGCAAAAGGTAATGCGGTAGAAAAGAATATCGGTCTGGGTGTAACAGCGGTGGCTATGGAAAATCCTAATACTGGCGTTAAGAGCGACTATCTGTTCGATGGCGAAAAGGTGGACGCTACATGAACTGATGAAAAGGTAGCTCTTGCTTCTTCTGAATCGCCTTCTATAAATAGTTATTCAGCCAGATCAAGGCGGGTGAACGCTGGGAGTACTGTAAACTATGGCTCTTCAGGAGAAGATGGAACGCAGCCGTCAGAGACATTATCTATATTGTAAAGTGGTGAGGGGTGAGGATTTGTGTTTCTCGCCCCTTTTTAATAAATATCATTATGAATAAAGCAGCTATACTTGTATCTGAAGCTATCACAGGAAAAGATTTCATTCCTATAATTGTAAATGGGAAAATGTACCGTGTAAACCCGCCTACTATCCATAAAATAGCCGGTGCTTCGGCTTATCTCGCTGTTCTGGAAGATAATAAGGATATTGCGGGCGTCATTTCTTCGTTAAAGGACATTTCCGTCGCTTCTCGTGCACTTTCTTGGTTTATTGAAGGGAATGATAGCCTTGAACAAGAATTGTCAAATGGGACGTTAGAAGAAGTGTTATATGGGCTTACGGCAGCTTACTCCCTGATCTCTGTAGAAAATTTTACAATGCTGTTGGATTTAGCAAAGAACGTAGCAAATCTGACAGCAAAACAGAAGTTATAGGGAATGATTGTATGTTAGGACAAATTGCGTCGTTCATGGAAAATCTTCATCTCTCTTACGATGAAGTAGTTTATAAAATACCATATCGCAATTTGGTTATTATGCAAAAAGATAAGTTACATACCGTATATGATGGGGAGGTACTAACAGAAGTATCGGATGAGGATTTCTTTAAAGGAAAAGTTAAGTTTGATGAATAATGAAAGTAACAGTGGATTTGTCCGGTCTTGATGAATTCGTCGAAGAAGTAGATGAGAATGCTACCGAATTGATGAAAGAAGCAGCTCAAAGAGCCGTTTATATGCAGAAGGAACGCAATGTTAGTAATAAGAAAACCTATCAAAACCATACTTGGAACCTTCGCAATGCTCCCGGTGCTGCTATTGTCAGGGATGGAAAGATTGTAGACCTCTATATCCCTGCCGATGGAGAACATTCACTGGCGAAGAACAGGACAGAGGCAATGCTGATCTTTGGAAGTAAGCCTAAAGACGGTGTTATTGTGGCGGATGGAATGGAATATGCAAGCTTTGTGTCTAGTAAAGGTTTTGATGTCCTGGATTCGGCAAGCCTAACCCTAGATAAAGAATTAAAACAGTCATTTGGTAACGATAATGTAAAAGTCACATGGCAGGAATGAAATTTAATGCAGATATTGACCTTGAAAAGATTGTCAAACTGCGTCAGGAAATAGATAAATTAAAAAAATCTCTTATTGAGATTGCAAGTGTACCCAATAGTGATGCGGCTGTGAAAGCTCTTGAGAAGCAATTAGCATCAGCTTTAAAGAAATTGGAAAAATATAAAGACAAATATGTTCAAACCCAACAGGCAAGGATAGACCAAGAAAAAGCTGCTTCAGAACAAATTAAAAAACAACAAAAAGAAATAGACTCTCTTATCAAAAAATATGAAGCACTACAAAAACAGATAGAAAAAGGAACAGTCAGGGCACCTCGTTCTCCTAAAACATATACTGACGACCAGATTTCAGTTGCATTAAAAACTCAAGTACAGTCAATAAAAGAAGCTCGTGAACAACTAAAAGTACTCCGTTTCGCTCAAGCTAATGTAACAGACCAGCAAGAGAGGGAAACTGGTGCTAGGACGAAGTTAAATATCAAGATTCAAGAAAACACCCGGTATTTGAAGCTGAATTCGGATGCTTATACCCGCCAAAAGATGGAGATTGGTAACTATGAGGAAAATATACGTAGGGCTTTGGATGGTACAGGACAATTCAATCTATCTCTGTCGAAGATGCTGGGTGTTATTGGTGGTACTGCCGCATTAAAAGGATTAGTTACCGATATGATAAATGTCCGTGGAGAGTTCCAGAAAACATCTATCGCCTTTGAAACTATGTTGGGTAGTAAAGAAAAAGCCGATGCTTTAATGGCTCAAATGGTGGAAACGGCAGCAAAAACACCTTTTGATTTACAAGGAGTAACAAGCGGGGCGAAACAGCTTCTTGCTTATGGAACTTCAGCGGACAAAGTGAATGAAACTTTGGTTCGTTTGGGGAATATTGCATCCGGTCTTTCTATTCCGCTTGGCGATCTTGTTTATCTATATGGTACGTCTATGTCCCAAGGACGATTATTCACTCAAGATGTAAATCAGTTCATGGGGCGTGGTATTCCTTTGGTTGCCGAATTATCAAAAGAACTGGGGAAAACAGAATCAGAAATCAGAAAGATGGTTACTGAAGGTAAGGTAGGTTTCCCTGAATTGCAAAAGGTTATAGAGAATATGACTAATGAGGGTGGTAAGTTCTATAACTTGATGGAAATGCAATCTACGACATTGTCCGGTCAAATTTCTAATTTGGGTGATGCTTGGGATTCTATGTTAAATTCTATTGGAGAAGATACGCAGGGAATTGCATCTATGACAATATCGGCAGTAACGTCTATTATTGAAAACTATAAAGAGGTTGGAGCAATCATTGCATCTTTAGTAGCTACCTATGGGACATACAAAGCGGCTATAGTTGTGGTTAATATGTTAGAACGGGCTAATATAATGATTTTACGACAAGCAGTAGTTGAAAAGAAATTAGCTGCTGCTGCAAATATTGTATTGTCTAATTCTATGGCTATTGCTGCCGCAAGAGGTAAGATATTTGCAACAGTTCAAAAGAATATCATCTCAACATTTAAGGGTGTGGGTAAGGCATTGGCTAATCCGTATGTCTTATTCGCCGCTGCTGTTGGAACTGCGACTTATGGATTATATAAGTTCTATACACGTGAGACGGAAGTCGAGAAAATGCAGAAACGGTATAATGAGACAAAAGAAGCTGCCGCCAGACGTGAAGAACAGCATAAAACAAAGGTCGAAGAATTGATAGCCTCCATAGAGGATGAAACTAAGGCTGAAATGGAGAGAGTGGGGGCTATGGATCTTCTAAAAAAAATGTACCCTGGTATTATTGAAAAGTATATTGATGAAGAGGGACATCTTAAAAACTTGATAGCTCTCAAAAAAGAACTATCAGAAGCAGATGCAACAAGAAAAGCCGAAGAGAATAAAACGGAATTGCGAAGCTATGACGAGCGCATAAAGAATCAGAAAGAATATATCGAACGGATGCGTACTAATGACCAATCGGCTTTTGATGATGAAATAGCAAAACTAGAGCAATTAAAAAGGGAAAGAGAAAAAACACGCCAAAAAGTTGTTTCTGACTACATAAACAACTCAATATCTGGCGCAAAATCAATGTCTGATGATGAACTAAAGAATACAATAAAAGCCTATAAAGATGCCTTATCTCAAAATATGGGTGGGGAATGGTTTGATAGTAATCAAGATTTCAAAATAGATGAAATAAAACAATATGTTTCAGCTTTAGAAGATTTACAAAAAGCCCGTTTAAATGCCGTTCAGAATAAGGAGTATTGGGAGAGCAAAAAAAAGCAAGCAGAGGATGCTCGTGATGCTTTAGATGTTTCTAAAAAGAATTCAGAAGAATGGAATAAATACACTAAACAAATACAAGATGCACAAAAGCAAATAGATAAGTATTCGGATTCTAAAACAACCAAAGAGTATAACTCTATTTTAGACCAACAAAAGAAGATAGCCAATCTTTTGGATAAACAGGCTCTTGAAAGAAAGCGAAGAGAAGAAGATTTGGAAAATCAGGCTTTCCAAGCTCGTATTAATGCGATGGAGGAAGGAGAAGCCAAAATACGGGCGCAAAGAGCCTTAGATAACAAGAAGGAAATCCAAGACTTGGAACGCCAAAGAGAAGATTATATCCGGACAGAGATTGAGTATCAAAGGAAACTTTTTGATGCAAGGGAAGAATTGAATGTAAAGAAAAATAAGAACTATAAAAAGAAAACATTCGATCCTTCTTCTGTTAAAGTAGATACCTCTTCTATTGATGCTACTATTGGATATGTGAGTAAACGCCAAATTAACGACCAAATACGTAACCAAGAAGAGGCGTGGAATGAATATATCATAAAATATGGTACATTCCAACAGAAAAAAGAGGCTATTACCCGAAAATATACAGATGCCATCAATAAAGCCGCCAATGCCGGAGAAGCAGCATCTCTACAAAAGGAGTTTGAGGAAGCTTTAGCTAACTTGGATTTGAGTAAGCTTAAAGAGGAAATAAATTGGGAAATGATTTTCGGTGATTTGAGCAAAGTTACTAAAGATCAACTAACAAAAATAAAGAAGCAGTTGCAGGAGTTTAAGAAGTCTCCTGAATTCAAAAATGCTACTCCGGAACAAATACAAGTTATTGAAACCGCAATAAATTCCATCAATGATACCCTTGTCGATAAAGGTGGTTTCTTTGGAGGTATGGCTGATTCTATGAAAGAGTTAGCGGATGCTACAGAACAACTGAAAAAAGCAGAAGAGGAACTGGTTGAAGCTAATAAGAAAGGAACGGATGCCGAAAAAGAAGAAGCACAAAAGAAAGTAAATAAAGCTCAAAATACACAAGTCAATGCACAGACCAATGTTGAAAAATCCAGGGATAAGGCAATTAGTAATATAACGGCTGTTGCTGATGCAATGAAGCAACTAGGAAGTGCGGAATTTAACCTAAGTAGCTTTGGTAGTGCTGTTGGAGGATTGGTAGATGCGTTAAGTGAATCCGGTAGCAAAATAGGGGGAATTATTGCAGCTATCCTCTCTCTTCTTGATGAATTTGGGAAAGATGGAGGAGTCGAATTTGGCAAAAATATTGTGAACAATGTTATTAGTGCCATTGGTGGAACTATTGAGGTTCCGTTCAAGATGTTAGGAATTGATTTGGGGCTCGGAGGTGCAAACTATTCTGATTACAACGAAATGGTAGCCAAGTATGACGTATTACTTGATGTTTGGGATCAACTCTTAGATAAGAAAAAAGCTTATATAAATGAATCATACGGAGCGGAAGCAACCAAAGCGGGCAAGGAAGCTTTAGACCTATTGAAAGCCGAAAGAGATATAACTAGGGAGCTTGCTAGTGAACGCTTAGACGCTGGAGCAAGTGCAGGCAGTCACTCTATGGCGTATAGAATGTGGCAAGGCTCCTATAAATATGAAGGTCAGAACTGGAAAGATGTAGCTGGAGAAATATCTAGTGCTCTTGGAGGTGTCGAATTCAGCAATATGTGGAACCTGCTTTATATGTCAGCCGATCAACTGGAGTGGATAAAGACAAATTATTCCGGTCTGTGGTCACAAATGGACACGGATTTTAGAGGTTATTTGGATGATATTATTCAATACGGAGAGACGGAGGCGGAAATCATAGAATCAGTAAAGGAGCAGATTACAGGAATATCCTTTGATAGTTTCCGAGATAGTTACGTAAGCCTGTTATCTGATCTTGATAGCACCAATAAAGATTTTGCCGATAGTTTTGAAGAGTATTTAAGAAAATCCATACTTCAGTCTGTTATATCCAAGAACTACGATACTAAAATACAGGAACTTTATGATAGTTGGTCTAAAGCTGGAGAAGATGGATTATTCAGTGAATCAGAAGTAGACAGGTTGCGTTCTATGCAACAAAGTATAACAGATGCGATGTTGGCGGAACGTGATCGACTGGAGGAAGTTTTTGGATGGTCTTCATCTTCATCCCAAGAAGCCTCAAAGAAAGGCTTTGCCACTGCGTCACAGGATTCAATCGACGAGCTTAACGGACGTTTCACCGCTTTGCAAATTGCCGGAGAGGAAATCAAGAATCAGAATCAGCTACAAACAATGTCTATTCTTGAATTGAGAGCGGATATGCTGCCTATTATTGCCAATACCACAGGGATAAAGGACATTGCTAGTGAGACACGGGATTTGTTAAGGCTGTCTTATGAGGAGTTGACTGGTATTCATGATGATACAACAAGCATGAACAAGTCATTGAAGAATATTGAGACGGATATTGCTGAAGTTAAACGAAATACATCAAAATTATAATATATGGCCGACTTATTAATTAACAATAAAGACGCTTTCGCAACGTGGGGCGTGAGAATGGGAGATGGGTTCATTGAAGCTATCTACGCTCCGCTTCCAATGAAAGAAGTTATAGAGAATAAATCCCGTTTACAGGACGGGAAGAAAATAATTATAGCCAATCGGAAGATTGACGAACGGGATATAACACTAACCTTTACCCTACAAGGAAGTTCTCCGTCTGACTACATCACCAAGTATAAGGCATTTCTGAATGAGATTACAAAAGGGGAATTTACTGTCAAGGTTCCCGCCTTAGGAGAGGAGGTTTATCATCTATATTACACCCGTTCACAGCCTTTCGGTTTCAATACGGCAAGGACGTTTTCAAAGATTTCGGTAAAGCTTAACGAGCCAAATCCGGGTAATAGAGAGTAAAATTACCACAATAGGCAAATTGTGGTTCATAGGATTGCCGGATTTTATGTTTTGACGTTTCTATCTGCGAACTTTGTGATATGGCAGAATTAGTAGACATCAAAGACATATCCGGCAACATTCGCTTTTCGACTACTATCAATGAGGGTTCGAAAAGACACTTCCTTTTGATGCAGGAAGATTATATCACTTTGCTATTTAGCCTTTCCAATCCGGTGTATTTCAAACTAGGCGACTACGTAGACAATGAGTTGGGAATATTTGAGCTTGTAGACCTTTATAAGCCTACCTACAATACAACGACAGGTGCATACGACTACGAACTCCGCCTTGATGCTTATTACTGGAAATGGAAGAACAAGAAGTTTTTCTATACACCGGAAACCACCGGACGCGAAGCCGCATGGAATCTCACCGCTACCCTTGACACGCATTTAAATGTTTTTCTAGATAACCTGAATGCACTCGGATATAAGTTCAGAGAGGAAGAGTTTACATACGAGATTGACAGCACAGTAGAAAACACTTCCAAGCTCATTTCCTACGATAACGTGAATCTGATCGACGCTCTCACACAGATGGCGGAGACTTGGGAGTGTGAATGGTGGATAACAGAGCACGTTATTCATTTCGGACGTTGTGAATACAGCTCACCCGTTGATTTCAAAGCCGGTGATTTGACAGACACAGAAAACGTGAATGTCAACAGCATGACACGCAGCGACAGCCAGACCACTTATGCGACCCGTATCTACGCTTTTGGTTCTACCCGTAACATTCCTTCCAGTTACCGGAAAGAATTGATATTCGACGTAAAAGAGGTTAATGGACGTAATATATCCGATACGTCAAGACCGCTCAAAATAAGCTACTTTCCGTCACGAGTTACATATAAGGAAGACTATACCGCTAGTAGCAACGAAGGCAGCGGTTCTTTTACTCCCTCTTATACAGAATGGACGCTTGATAAGACTTTAGCTTCATCAGCCAAGGGTGGTTCTTATAAAGTTGTTTCGGGAGGAATTTCAATCAATATATCAACAGCCGTTCCGCAAATAGGGAACCGTGCTTTTCTACCGGCAGGAGATTATATATTGAAGGCGTCATATATCTATAATGTTTCCGGGGAATCAAAAGAGGTGATTATTGGTAATCAGACCGTTTCATTAGCCCAAAATCAACAATATGAGATTGTGTCTAAAATACAGGTTCCCGACACGTTGGTTATCGACAAAAACAGTTCTGATTTAAAAGTAAGGGTATACGTTCACGTACCAGCTCCAGCTTCTTCCGAGCTGTTATCGACTTTTCAGGCGTATGTAACATACGATATTAACGTGTATGGCGGTTCTTCTGCAACGACTTCCGTAACATTCCTTTCCGGTGCAAATGCCGGACAGACTTTTGCTGCTGTTTACAATCCCGACCTTTTAACCGGTGACGCAGCAAACATTATCCAGTTACCGGAAGGTGTAACCGCCTCTTTAGGTAATCGGTACACCATTAACAACATCATAAGCGGTAAAGTCCCCGATAACTACTTCAGTAAGGATGACAAGGAAATGACCCTTAACGGAGTTGTTCAGAAACGTCTTATGCTCCCGGAGGGTATTTCTTATGTAGATGCTTATAAATACAGCCCGACCGGTGAACGTATCAATATCGGAGATGAACGCTATAATGATCCGGATAACGTGGAAATGCCAGAAGAGGAAGCAATCGAAGAGATCGTTATATTTGAGGATGAATATCCCCAATACAAGGGCACAATATCCAGTGTCATCCACGATGACAAGGTAGACGATAACGATAAGGAATATCGGATCTATAATTTCAAAGATACGGGACTGAAGAACTTTACAGAAGATTTTAGGCTGGATGGTGAGGAACTTCACATGATATTCCAAACTGGCAAGCTTGCCGGGATGGACTTTGCTATCAATATTGTAGAAAGCGATAACACCGGAACAACCTTCGAAATTGTCCGCAATGAGGATTACGGTCGCTTTCTTCCGGATGATGTTCTTTATCCGCAAACCGCACACATGGAGGACGGTGAAGAAGTCCCCGCAGACACATATATCCTTTACGGCTTTGATACCGCATACATCTCCGAACAGATGTTGCCGGACGCAGAGCAGAATCTACTCAAAAAGGCAAAGGAATACGTAAAGAAATCCATGATTGACCCGTCCACCTACGATTGTGAGATGGATGCTGATTTCATCTACAATAAGGGTAATATCCGTACATACGAAGTCGGGGCTAAGATCAATCTGATAAATAAGGCATTTTTCCCGGAAGGCAGACAATCAAGAATAATCGGTTTCGAGTGGCCGCTGGATATTCCTTACGATCATCCGATTTATACAGTCGGTGAAACTGCCTCATATTCTCGTATCGGAGAGATAGAGAGCAAGCTTGATTCCCTTACTTACAAGGGACAAACCTATTCCGGCTCTGCTGTCGGAGGTGGTGGAATCAGTGTATATGTTATTGGGATTAATGACAAGACAATCCCGTCTGACAGAAACGTATTCTCTGCAAAAAGAGTGCTTCAGGAGATTATAGCTTATGCTATAAGTAAGACGAAAGATGATACAGCACTAGGGCTTATTTCATTCCTGAACGGCATTAACGTTACCAAAGGTATTGTAACGGACACGATAACTGCAACAGGATTGAGCAGCAATATTGTAAAGGTGCTTGATAAGCTTACAGCCAATAATGCCGCCTTCTCCGGCAATATATCTTCTGTTGATTATGCTGAAAAGTTACTTGGCTGGCTGATAACCCCATCCGGAGATATAGATGCGAAGTCGTTGCGCCTACGTGATTTCCTTGAAGTACCGGAATTGCGATATAACCGGGTATCAGTTATCACGGGTGAGGAATGGAACGCACCTGGAGGCGGTATAATCGAATCAGTGGACGAAGAGAACAGCATCGTTTACCTGAAGCTTGAACCGGGAGAGGTTGCAGCTGTTGAAGTGGATGATATTTGCAAGGCTAACTTTAACAATGACACAGGCTTTCAGACAACCTATTTCCGGATCACCGAAAAGCTGGATAATGGTTCTTTTAAATACGTTCTCCGCAGCGGATATACTTACCATCCTCAAAAGGCTATGCACTTTGTTTGCTACGGTAACTTCACCAATGCGGAACGCCAGAAGTCCAGCTATTCCACGCAGAATTATATCCGTTTCCTTAAGGGTGTAAACAACTGGGAGATCACAAAGGATATGATTGCCATGCAGTTGGGAGACCTGTCTAACCTGAAACTGTTTGGAATGGATATGACCGGACATAGTGCATATCTTAACAGAATCTACATGACCGGTACGATCAAGCAGATTTCAAATGACGGTGTGACGGAAGTACCGGTTCCGGCTTTTAAGGGTGAATGGAAATCCGGAACGTATTGGTATTATGACGAAGTAACCCACAACGGAAGCACATGGATTTGCATTGAATCTACGACTACGCAGGAGCCGTCAGATTCTTCTACTGACTGGTTGAAGGTTATTTCTAAAGGGGAAGATGGGCAAGATGGACAGGATGGAAAAGACGGTAAAGGCGTACAGAGCGTTGATGTCCTTTATTACCTATCCAGTTCTTCAACCTCCCTTTCCGGTGGTTCATGGTCTACAAACTCACCAACTTGGGTAGATGGGAAATACATTTGGAGCAAAACCAAAGTGGTATATACAGACGGTTCATCTATTGAAACCAATCCCGCTTGTATCACCGGAGGTAAAGGTAATACAGGGGATGATGGTAGGGGAATATCAAGCATTGTCGAAGAGTATTATCTGTCTACTTCTTCTAATTCTTTGGTTGGTGGTTCATGGAGCACAACGCCTCCGACATGGGAAAATGGGAAATATATTTGGACTAGATCAGTAATAACATATACAGACAGCACATCAACAACCACTAACCCTATCTGCTCTACCGGTTCCACGGGTGAAACTGGGATCGGAGTCAAGAGTGTTGCCGAACAATATTACCTGTCTACATCATACAGCACGCCTACCGGTGGATCGTGGCAGACTTCTGTTCCGGCATGGCAGGATGGCAAATACATCTGGACACGTGTAGTTATCACCTACACTAACAATACATATACAGAGACAGATCCGGTATGTGTAACAGGTGGAAAGGGACCAAGCGGAAACGATGGCGTAGGGATAAGTGCTGTTGATGTTTTGTTTTACCTGTCAACCTCTTCTTCATCATTAGAAGGCGGAGCGTGGTCTACAACGTCTCCCAAATGGGAGGATGGTAAGTACCTATGGACTAAAACAAAGGTAACTTATACGAATGGTTCGACATGGGAAAGCGATCCGGCTTGCATCACTGGAAGCCAAGGAAAAACAGGGTTACCCGGTGCAATGCTCCGTCCCCGTGGAGTATGGAAAGCCAATACCGAGTATTATAACAATGAGACATTCATAGATACAGTAATCTATGACGGTCAGAACAAACTTTGTAAGATCACGCATACGTCTACAACTTCTTTTGACTCAACAAAGTGGGAAGAGTTCAGCGAATTTGTGAACGTGGCAACAAACGTCCTTCTTGCGCAGAATGCGACAATTGATGTTCTCGGTTCTTCCGGAATATTTGTTGGAAACTTAGATAAAACGAAGGGCTGGATAATGACTGAAGGCTCTATTAAGCATAATGTTACAGGTGTCGAGCTAACATCTGACGGTAAAATATCTCTTCCAGAAACCGGTGGAATAAACGTAGGCGGAAAGACTTTCATAGAAGCCGGCAAGATAAAGACGGAGTTTATTGATGTTGATAATTTGACCGTAAAGAAACTAGCAGCCGTAGAGGGAACAATTGCCGGGTTTAAAATATCTGATACACATATCGGTGTTGATGATCCCAATCATAACAATGCTTATGAAGGATTATCCCTATACAAAGATTTCATTAAATTTTCAGATGAAAAATCATGGGCTGGGATTGGAACTAATGTGTTTCCACTTTCTTCGGGAATGTCATGCTTAGGAAGATTTGATTTTACAAGCTCGGAAGTAGATTCCGGTACTGCCGTTTATGCAAAATTCCGTCCGGCTGTAGACGATTTAGGCTGGTCACAGCAAACAGCAATCCAATACGATGGTAACATATACGGCATAGGACAACGTGCAATATTCGAAGATGGATATATAGGGCAAGCCTATACAGATGTGCTTACCACTTTTATAAAAAGGACTCATAATTTTGTGTTTAATGGTCAGTCTGTTGTTAACTTAGGAATGGTTTTACCAGGAAAAAGAAATTTAGGAATAAATAATGATGTCTCTTTTCTCTTAAGTATTGTCATTACATGGAACCCAACCACAGCTCATCGGATTACCTTAAAAGGTTCATCTGATGGTAGACTGTTAAACAATGCAGGAGAAGTCCTTAGCCCAGAGTTGGATTCAAATGGAGCAATTTCTTTGGGAAGAGGAAATACCCTTTTGCTTAGATATTGCTCCTCACATTATTATATAGTTAGCTATAGATATCAATAATAATTATGAAAATAGACTTTCGAAAAATAGAATTAACCGATCTCGAAGGGAACAAGAGTACCGTCGATGTATCTAAAGCATTCGGAAATGCGATTTATCAAAATACAGGTGATCTTGGAGAATTTAATCTTGCTCAAGATATATACCGGAAAGGAGAAGTTGATATATCCCCTGAACAAGCTAAATCTCTAAAAAAGTATACGCAGTTATTTACTCGTGTCATTGATCGAATAGCTGTCAGCAATGCTCTATCACAAGAAGAATAAATAAGTTGAAAACAATGGTAGCAAAAGGAACGATCATAAAATTAGCAGTATCTATTGAACTACCTTCGGGCTTGACAATGGATGACATAGATTTCGAATGCAAGTTCTCTGTAACTCTCAATTCCCAGACGATCAAGAAGTCGGAAATGGTACGTAATGATAAGAACAGCTATACTTGTTTCCTTGATACCAACATCATAGGGAGGGGAGAAATTTGGATAGAAACCACGGCTTATCTTCCTGACACTGATTATGAAGGAGGAATAAGACCGGAGGTAGACAAGTCGGCAACCGGAATAAGAATTGTATAATATGGGATGCATACGGGTTAACATAGAAGCCTCGAAAGGAATAAAGGTGGGCACATCTCCTTTGTCTGGGATAAATGTCTCTGTAAATCCCAGCCGTTCAATTAAAGTGTCGGTAGGGATTGTCTGTGACGTTGGCAAAGATGCTTATTTGAGAGTAGAGCCTGATTACATCTGGTTGATGCCCTCCAATAACTTTGAAGATAACGTAGATGTATTGTCAAATGTGGTATGGACCACAGCAACAAAAGAATAAAATTTTATTGTTTAATTACTTAATGATTTGAATTATGGCAAAGCCTAGTTGGTTAAATTTAAACCCTTCAACTGGAAGCGGAAATGGGACAATTGCAAACAGTGCAAGTGCTCATACAGGTCGTACAGCTAGAACCGGTACGGTGACAATAACGGGTGTCGGAGTATCTACTCCTGCAACTTATAAAGTAACTCAAACTCCTAAATCCGAGTTTGCATCTTTTGATAACGGAGCGGAAATGTCTGCGCCCAAAGCTGCCGGGACTGTCACAGTTGAAGGTAAGACTAATTCTCAAAAGCTGACCTTTGCATGGGCGGGTAGCGTATCAGATGTTCCCATTCCAGCGAAATATAGTGCGAATGGGACACAGACAGATAATGCGGCTAGCATCACAGGTGACCCAGGTGCTACAGCAGAGTTCCCATTCTCCATAGAACTTGAATTCCCAGCAAATGAAACTATTGAAGAAGTTGTAAGAACATTAAAAGTAACCGCAAACGGTGGTCAGGCTGTACAGATTGCAATCAAACAGGCAGCAGGAGACGCAAAACTATCCGTTTCCCCAACAGAAATTACAATTCCTCAAAACGGTTCAGCTGTTTCCGTTGCTGTTACGTCTAACACTTCTTGGACTGCCGCATAATGGATATACTTGTACCTTGGAAGGAAGAAGAAGGAAACATTGTCATTACGCCCGGCCCTAATGGAGCCGCAAGCGTAATGAGCGATGTTGCCAATGAAGGATTGGACAGGCAACAAACTGTCGTGTTCTCGACTACTAAGGGCAATAATCCAGTTTCCGTTTCTACTACGGTATCTCAAGAAGGGAAAAGACAGGCATTTGCAGTGACCGAAGGACGGTTTATACTGTCTGACGGCAGTACGTTTAACGTTATAAAGAGTAAGTTCTATGAGTGATTATAACAGTCAATATTCGGGAGCTAGGATTGAAGAACTATTGGCAATGATACCCAACTTGGCTAAAGCAGACCTCTCCAACGCTATGACGGTTTCTTTGGGAGCAAACGGTTATGCCAAGTTCAATAATGGGCTTTTGATACAGTGGGGGACAAGAGTCGGAGCAACCGGGGGGGCAATTAATCTGTATTTTCCTACCAGTTTCTATAATACTGATTATAACATTTATTTCACTGGAGCAGTAAATAATACAGGTGAATCTTTTATATATGCTCCGGGGTATGACCTTAATGGTAAATATACATCATATTGTAGAGTTCTCACCCGTGGAATAAATTCAACTCCGGCTATTGTTTGGACTAGCTGGAATTTTACATGGTTTGCAATTGGTAGATGGAAATAAGGAGGTAATATTATGGGAAAAATATATTGGAAAAATGGTTTCTATGATAAACCACAAGAAGGAGCAGTAGAAATATCGGTGGAGTACTGGCAGGAATTGCTTGACGGTCAATCATCCGGAAAAGAAATCAAGGAGAACGAAAGCGGTTACCCGGTATTGGTTGAGCATGAGTACACCATTGATGAATTGAAAGAGATAAAGATCGCAGAGATCAACGCTTACGACAAGTCGGATGCTGTAAACTCCTTGACGCTGGACGGAAAACAAATATGGCTGGATAAAGACACCCGTGTAGGATTAGTCAACTCAATAAACATAGAAAAAGAAGCGGGCCGGGTATATACTACTTTGTGGTACAATGCGGAGAAGTATGTAATTCCCGTAAATGACGCTTTAAATATGCTTGACCAATTAGAATTATACGCTCTTGATTGCTACAATACTACACAGGCTCATATTGCAGCCGTGAAAAATTTGCTTAGCAAAGAAGAGGTTAATTACTATAATTATAAAACCGGTTATCCGGAGAAACTCAATTTTGTATTATAAACTATAAACAGATAAAGCTATGATTCTACTAGTATTAATGTCGTTCATCCTCATTGCCGGCTACGTCTTTGCAATGATTAAAAAGATGGAGGAAATTCCTTACTCTATCAGTGACACCTACTATGCCCTGACGCATAAGTTTTGGTTCGGTTTGTGCATGATCGGCTCCGGTGCATTGCTTCTTCCGGCAGCATTTGAAGCAAGTACGGAAAACAGCCAGTTTCTTGTATTCCTTTCGGTTGTCGGGATGATTGTATTGGGGGTATCTCCTAATTTTCGAACAGAACAAAAAGTTCCTCACTGTATCGGCGCTGCCATGTCTTTGATCTTCTCCCAGATATGGGTAGGTTGCAATTCTTGGTGTTGGTTACTGTTATGGGTTGGATTCATTGCGTACATGGTTATCTCCATGAAGAAGCACTGGACAGGCAATTTCATCTCTGACTTCATAAAGAGAAAGCCTATGTTCTGGATTGAGGTAATTTCGTTGTTAACCGTTTATCTAACCTGTTTAGTATGAAAAAGAATACAAAAGAAGATATACAAGTATGGACCGCAGTGGGAATGTTGTTTGCTGGAGTCGGATTATCCGTTGCAGGTTTTGTTGTAGAGCCGTTAGGTCAGATTCATGACAGTGTATTGTGGTTTTTTGCTCAATGTCTGATATATGCTGGCAGTATATTTGGGATTGGGATTTATGTTAATGGGAAGTTTAATAGTTTGGTTGATAGGCTTAACAACAATAAAGAAGTAAAGGGTGATGAATCACATAAATAAAATCAGCGCATTAGCCAGCAAGCTTCTATCCAAGATCGGAATAGACGGCATGGCACATATTATAGTATGCCAGAACTTAGTTATGTGGCTATCAAAATATACGCCACTGTGGTCAGCAATCATTATAACCGTCGTGATCTTCGTCCTGAAGGAAGTGTACGACAAGTATTTCAAGAAAACAGAGTTCTCAATTAAAGACATCATCTGTGATTGCGTGGGTCTGGCGTTGGGAATATTAACATTGATATTATAGGAGGAAATAAACATGAGTTTACCAAGAGGTTTGAGAAACAATAATCCGGGTAACATCCGGATCACAAAAGATAAATGGCAGGGATTGAGAGAAAAGCAGGAGGACAAATCGTTCTTCCAGTTTACGGAAATGAAATGGGGTTACCGTGCCCTTATCCGAACCTTGCAAAACTACCGTAAAAGACACGGCTGTCAGACGGTGGCAGATTTTGTCCACCGGTGGGCACCGGAGAACGAAAACAATACAGCCGGATATATCAGCCGTGTATGTAGCGAAATGCAAGTCCCGAACACATACGTTCCGGACATCAACGATAAGGCGACTATGTGCGCTTTTGCTGCCGCCATCTCACGTGTTGAGAATGGAATTCCGGCTGTTATGGCTGACATAGAAGCCGGATGGGATTTATTATAAACTTTAATCAATAGGAGGAACAATCATGGCAACAATAAATTTGGAGTTCAAAAAGAACAGTAGCGTATGGTATGCGGAATTTCAGGTAAATTCTGATTTCAATATTCATTTGGAACGCAACAACTACGGTCGGGTGAATATTCTTCAACGGACGACAAGTGAGGGGAATTTTGAACTCGTTGTTTTGCCTGGAAGTCTTGCGTACAATGCGGGGACAACCATAGACTGTGATTTTTCGGCATTAGTCTATCCAAAGACAATTCGTGTTGAAAGTGACAGCGAAGTATTAAGTGGAACAGTAACCGAATCCGGCAATGAAGCTTAACAGGGTGTCTTTAAATGTAGTGGGGCTTAACCGGATCGGATTAAACCGGATCGGTTCGCCCTCCCGTGGCTCTTCTTCCGGTTCCGACCGTTCTTACATCGACCCAGAAGTCTTAGCCTCCCTGAAAGCCGTCTGCATCTGCTACGGTAAAAGCAACGACGACCCGGACAGGGCTGTTGTCAAGAACTTGGTGGACCCTGACAATCCGTTTGTGATTAGTAACGCAGCTTTCAAGCTTAATAGCGGGTTTGGGAAGTATGAAGTTGACTTTAATTCTTTAGATAGGACAGACCAATCAGTGCTTACAACTGATTATAAATTTATTAAAATCAGTAAGATTAAACAAGAATCTGATGGAAATGTAGTTTATAGTTGGGGGAAAAGTCTACCAGCTATTGATTCTGTAAAAATACGAGTACGAGGATTGGATGAAGTTGGTGCTAGACTAACCTTTACTTATTTAGATGATTCAGACCAATATGTAAGAAAAACATATTATTCTGATGGTACTTATGATTTACCTTCTTCTTCTGCGCATGAAGGAGTTTTTGCTACTAATTTTAGATTTGCGATATTTGGTTATAAAGGAGATTGTAATATAACTATCGAGCAAATCCCCTCTTTCGAGGGCGCATTCGTCACCGACGGAGTGAATGATATGATTACTTCCACCAAAACCGTACAGGAGATGCTGGGAGGAAGTAATGAGATTACGGTGGTGAGTTTAATAACCCACATATCAGGCACAGGAAAGTATAATATCATAGGAGATGGCGGAATCCAAGTAAGCGATTATTCCGGTCAAACCTTTATGGCAGGGACTAGCAGTAGTGGTGAAAAGATCGTGGAGCTTGGAGACAAAGAGAAGCTGCAAGCTGTTCAATATACTACCTTTGATTCGAAGTTAGCCATCGGGCTTGAAGACAGCAGTTATGCGTATTATGGTACTTTTGTTTTTAATAAAGAAAACGTGCCTGTAGACTGGATTCATCAGGTAATCGCCTACTTCAACTTGGATAGAACTCTTAAACCTGATATACTGTGTAATACTATCAAGCAGGGAATCACCAACGAGAACCACGCAGAGTTTGGCGATAAGCTGATTGACTTTTCCGGTAACGGTAGGTATATTCAGTTGAACAATCTAGCTTGGGACGGGGATAGTGGTATAGGTAAGTATAATTATCCTAACTGGAAGGTTAATGTTACACAAGGGAATAAATACGCTCGTATTGTTTATTATGATTCTATCAATGGTACTTATTCGGCTAACTTTAAAGGAATAACAGATCTTTATAAGAGTTATGGCTTGTCAATAGAGATTAGAGTAAATAGAGCAAACACTGTTGATTTTCATTCAATAAAGGAAGATGGTATATACACTATGACTCCACCCGATGATACTACAAGTATAGATATACGTTTTGGTGGAGAGAACGTTTATAATGCTTCTTGTGATATAACCATCACCCAAATCCCTTCCCACGCAGGTGCTCTCTGGCTTGACGGAGTAAATGACTTCGGTAAGGTGACAGGGATGCCGATTTACAAGGATTATACGGTAGTAACCGATAGAGAAATATTTGCTAATATTGGAGCTATATTGTCAAAGAATAATCCGGGGGCATTTGTGGAAACTGCCGGAAATAGTGTTTATAGTTTTGGTCAAGCTACTTCTGGTCTAAATTTTATTTCTACTAGAAGTATATCTTATTTATCTAAATACTCTTATTGCGGGCAATCTATAACAGCAGGTGCAGCAGAAGATGGAACTGATATGTGGTTAGGCACGATACGAGATAATGATAGCCGTTTCTTCAACGGAGCTATCTACTCTCTCATGTCCTTCCCATATAGTATGTCCGAGTTCTTGATAGAGCGCCAGTTGAAGAAGCATAAGCTGGGTACGCTGTATCCGGATATGGTGGAGTTTAGACCGATAGTGAAGAGTAATCTACCTTATTCTTCCATAACCTATTCTGTTAATCCCGGAGAATATATCTCTGTAGATAGCATGGTTACCATCACTGTAACGTTGCCAAATACCTCTGATAAGCTAATGGAGGTATCGTGCAATGCTATCAGTGATATATCCATATCCGGTGACAATGGCGTTTACGAGATTACGGGAAAGATAGTCAAATCCCCTCAAAAGATAAACCTTGTTATCTCCAGTTACTTGACAATGTTAAGCAACTCAACTTTAATTTCAAATGAAACATTAATTAAAAACGAATGATATGGAAAAGATATTTGACATAGCAAAAGACTCCGAGCAAAAATGGGGAGTCATTGCGAAAACTATTGACCGAAATAACGAAAATTTATATTATTATAGCAATCCTACATCAGGTGTGATTGAGAAAAATGATAATGATAAAATATTTCTATTAGCTGTAACTTCTTTGTGGTTGGAAGTTCTGGATGAAAGTATTTCTCTGCCAGACAAACTATATTGTACTTATCTAGGTAACTCTTCCGGAAATTATAAAACAGTAGTACGCTTTGATGATGCTTCCGGTAAGACGTATTTTTCTAAAACTTATAGTGATGGTCCCAAATCAGGAATGGAAGAACTACAAATATACGCTGCTTCAGCAAGTGGCGTTTCGGGTAAATTCCTCCTTCATGTCATAGTTAATTGGGACTCTATAACAGATCAATATTTGCAACCTAATACGGAAATAAACACCTCTTCTTTGAATAGATCAGAAGTAACATCAAAGTTGTCAAAAAAAGATAAAATATCTTCTTTAGAAACCCGGATTTCAACGATAGAAAATAGAGATGATAATCTTTACGGTAAGACGATATTGTGTTTTGGGGATAGTATTACGGAGATGGCGGATGCATATAAATTAAGGTATAGTGATTATATGCAGGATATATATCAATGTAAAGTGTACAATGTAGGAATTGGTGGCACACAGATTCGGCAAAGGACTAATCCTGTAGAAATTCCTACCAGTTCAAATCAGGCTTATGCTGCATTAGATATCATAAATCTGGTTAAGGCTGCTTGTTCGGGAGATTTTACAATTCAGGAAAATGCAGCAGAATATTTAAAAAACAATACGTCAGACGATAATACTGCAATAGTTCAAATATTGAAGTCCGTAGATTGGGATTCTGTTGATGCAGTCACAGTTTTTGCAGGAACAAATGACTGGCCTTCATATTCTGCGACTTTAGGTGAGAGTGGAAGTACGGATATTGGTAAGACTTTAGGAGCTGTCAATGAAATTATAAGATTGTTATCATCGACATACCCTCATGTGAAAATCTATTGGTTCACCCCTATTGTTCGATATTCGTCTTACTCTATTTCCGAATGGGATGATAGGTATTGGAGTGATAGGATGGGTAGCACTGAACAACCATATCTTCCACAATCAGGAAGCAATGAGCCTAACACCTCTGACTCATTGAAAAATGGGACACTTAAAGATTTTAGTGAAGCTATTGAAAATGAAGTAAGACTTAACCATATCCCATGCTGTGATATGTATAATACGTTGGGGTGGAATAAGTATAATTTCAGCCAATACTTTAATGATAGTGATGGTACACACCCTAAAAAAGGATTCAAGGAAATAGCTAAAAAAATTGCTTCTTTCCTAATCGCAAATAAAACGTTTTAATAGCAATTATGAAATACATTACATTCCCCACAGCGAATTTGAACGAGATTATTAACAAAATAACATTTATAAAATAACTTATGTCAACGTTACAGTACATCGTTTTTCCATATTCCGATTTGGAGGAAGTTCCACAAGAGGAGCTGGATAAAAGAAATTTAGTGCCTCGTATAAGCCTAAATGGTAAAAAGGCTTTGATGAAAGCCGAACATTATGCTGAAATATTTGCAAGTAAAATGATTATGACTCTTTCGGAAGACGGAGGGACACCGATTGTGTCTTACCCTTATCCGGTATACGAAGGCGAAGAATTGAATACTTTGCTGGCAAGTTCGGAGTGGTCTTCAAGCGATAGTGTTTTATGAAAAACTTGCTCTACATCATTCTATTGATGCTGGCAATATGTCTCACATCCTGCCGGAGCATTAAGTATGTTCCGGTAGAGACCGTGAAAACGGAGTACAAGACACGTGACAGCATCCGTTTTGACAGCATCTATGAGCATGACAGTATATTCCTATTCGTAAAGGGAGATACTGTCTACAAGGAGAAGTATCGGTATAAATACCGGTATCTGACAATTAACAAAACAGATACGGTTATGCTGACCGATTCCGTGCAGATCCCTTATCCGGTGGAGAAACAATTAACCCGGTGGCAGCGGATGAAAATAGAGCTTGGCGGCTGGGCTGTTGGCGTAATTGTAATACTATCTATAGTGCTAATGCTTAAGCTATTCAGAAATTAACCGGCACTATCTTCACAGACCGTTTCCGGTATGAAAAGTTTAAGTTTCACTTATATAACAATTTCCTACGGAAAAAGGTTTTAAAGGAAAGGAGGATAAAATGATACATTAATTAATACTAAGCACTAAGTTTATCCGGTAAAGTAGAAGGCCGGTAATCGTTAATGATTATTGCAAGGGTTATATCTTTGTGTTTGTCCCTGGCTATGTAGTCGGGGATTTTTTATACCTTTGCCGAAAACTAACATGGGAGGATGAACCTGTTGAATTGAGATAGAAAAGGCAGCCGGATAAGCTGCCTTTTTGATATTAAATGATATTTAGTTGTTCATCTACTTTATATTCCGCACATTCAAAAGCCGCACACATTAAAACAAAACGATCTTTAATGCTTAAACTGGTATATCTATTGACAGCATTGCTGTTTTTTGAATGTAGTCCTGCAGCATATTTATCAATTTGAACTTTATTCATCATATCTACATGGGTTTTTCGGGCAAGTTTACTGCTTGCTATTTTATATAATGGTCTATATTCATTCTTTCCGGTAGATTCATTAAAAATAGGGGCTAAACGTTCTATACCGCAATGTTCTAATAATATTTTTATTTTGTCATTATATCCACGTTCTCCAGACACGTAACGAAGGACCGGGAAATTAAAATTGTATTTTTGTATAATTTCTAAAGCAAAGCGCATTAATGGAGTTTTTATTTCTATTCTAGTGTCATTCTCTTTTATTGTTTTTCTTGGAAGATAATGTATGTATGGTATATTCTCTTCGATGCTAATATTTTCGAATGATAATTCTTGAAAGTCTCCAACTCTGCACCCTAAGCTACATTGTAGGATAAAAGCATCTTTTGTCTCCTGTAAAGAGGAAGGAACATTGGTGTTTTGTATTTTTATAAATTCGTTTTTTGTCAAAAATATAGGTTCGTCATATTGCTCTTTCATCATTATCGTTTTGCGTTGCTTCCCTAGCTTTCGAAATGGTGAAACGGCTATTTCGTCATTGCTTTCTAGTTCATTGAAGAACGCTTGAAGTTTTTTTAGTTTAGTTGCGACTGTATTTTGACCTCTTGGTGATGTTGGGATGTTGCGATTATCCATATTTACATATAAACCTCTATATTTTTCTACCAATATGTATTCATTAAATAGAAAATCACGGAATAAAATAAGTTTCTCATTATTAAAATCAGTCGGAGTGATATTACTTATTTTATTGATAATAAGGAAACGATTAATTTCTCGTAGCAAAACATCATAATGCTTTTTTCTACCTTCTCCAAATATCCCGTCTTTGTATGATTGTTCTATGTATAGGGAAAATCTGTTGTAAAGGCTTGAATTTGCTTCTTTAACATCATATTTATCCGGATTGAGATATTCATCTATATGTTTATTTAACTGTTCGCTAGTTTCTATCTTGTATTCTGTATATAAGCGCAAAATTAAATTTTTGCGTTCAGTTATGTCTCTATATAATTCTTCTCTAGTTTTGCAATGAATTGGTATAATGGCTTTGGTTTTATATTGCTCCTTCTTTTCGTCCCAGATAGAAGGTTGCACTAAAAATTCAGAAGTATGAAACATCTGGATTTTTCTTCCGTCGGATAAACGAAATCGTATATTAACAAAGTTATCCTTTTTGTCTGAACGAATAAATGCTTTTACTGTTGCCATATAGTTATCATTTTACGGTTGTGCAAATATACTATTTTTGCACAACGAAATCTCAAGATTGCAAAACTATATTCTATTTTATCCAATACTATTTTTTGTTATTGGCTGATAATCAAATGTATGTCATTTTGCAAAATCTGTGCTAATTGGATATCTTAGACCGCACCGGGGTCACAGAAAAAAACGCAATTACTTCATCTGTTAGTAATTGCGTTTTTTTGTTTTCTATTTATTCTTCTTTCGGGCGGGAAGTGCAGACTAATTGTTTGTTGGTGTTAGCCGGATTATTTATATCATCATAGAATTCCCAGTCTCTTTCTAGCCTTTTAGCTACATCAATTCCTTCTGTATAATAGATATATTCTTTCTTTGCTACATCAAAAATGCCATAAGAAAGAATATCCTTCTCTTTTCCTTCCTTGTCTTTATAAGTGTTCTTGACCAATAATATTTTATATTTTCCGTCTTCCCGAACGCTGTATTCTTTATTGGCTTGAAGAGTGTATGTGCCGGAAACATCTGTCACATTGGAGGCGGCAGCGTCCATTTCTACAACAATTTGTTTGGGCTCTCCGGTAGTCGGAGTGTCTTTTGAGTCGTCATTGCAGGCAAACAGCAAAACAACTAATAGTAAATTAAGCAATTTCATCTTTGTATTTTTATAGGTTCTTGATTTTTTCTTAATCTATAATGTGTTCAATCAAAATTATTTCTTGCACAAATGTACAACTTTTGCATGATATAAAGGTCGTAATAGATAGATAATTGTGTTTCCTGTTATTATTTACAGTTGCATAATTTAGTCTAAAGAGAATGAAAAGTTGTTTTAGATGATTGAAATCTCATAGAAAATGCTAACTTTGTAACGATGAAGAAGTAAACAATAATATGTTGATATAGTATGTTCATAGCTTTCCAGATGTAGACATTTGACGATAAATTATATTAATCCCAATAAATATAAATAAGAATGGAAGAAGCTAGAAAAAAGAAATGGGGTAGTGTTGCGCTGATTATCGGAGCTATTGGTTTTATCATTATTATGATTTACTTTACAGTTATTTCAAGTCTCAACATGTAAAACAGATCATTATGGCGTTGAAAAATTAAAGCTTGGACATTTCGTTTGAATCTGTCCAAGCTTGTTTTTTATGGTTCCGGATGATTGACCGGCAATATGGTAACGCTTTCTCTTTAGCTTCTTGAAACCTGAAGTCCCTTATCAGAAAGAGTCATTTCTACAAAACGAGCACGAGGATTGGGGGCTTGTTCCGTCAGTATCCGTCGGATTTGTCCGGCTGCTTGCGGGTCTTTGGCTACCATATATAAATAGCCTCCGCCACCTGCACCGGGGAGTTTGTATCCCAGGGTGTAATCCTTGATTTTTTCGATAATGGCTGCTACTGCCGGTGGATTGGTTCCGCAGTCTAATGCCTGGTTCTGTATCCAGGTTTTGCCGACCAAACGACCGAAACTCTCGAAATTACTTCGTAAAATGGCTTCACTCATATCCATTGCATGAGCTTTCATTTCGGCCAGCAAGCTTAGATGCGGACCGGAATTGAGGAACATGGAACTGACGATCTCTGCCAAAATACTTTTAGCAGTACGAGTAATTCCCGTATAATATAACAGATGACAGTCGCGGTAATCAGGATGAACAAAGAGCTGATCGGGTAACCAGCGTACTAATGGATTCTGTTCGAAACCAGTTTCGGATTGAAGCAACTTAATACCGGAAAAGACACCGCCATATTGATCTTGCCAACCTCCTCCAGTGGTCAGGAGCTGCTCTAATACTAATGTGTAACTACATATATCATTTTTATCCCAAGCCAATCCGCAGAAATCATTGATTGCTCCGAGCACGGTAGATGCCAGTATGGAACTGGTTCCCAAGCCAGAGCCCGCAGGAATAGCAGCCAGCAGAGTAATTTCGATTCCTGAACCGAAATCTTCCAGCTGTTTAGCTAAAGAAGGATAAGATTCCGTAGAGAATGCCGGTGCAAAGCCCGCCAATGTAAGGGCGGCTTTCGGAATAGAGAATGGAGAACCTACCTTTTTATAATCTTGCAGTTCTTCGTAATTTCTTATCACTTCCATTGCACCCATGTCGATAGAGCGAAGAGTGATGTGATATTCCTTGCATGGTTTCACATATACTTGTAGCGGTGGTTGACCGTTTAGTTCGATAGCAAGATTTACAACACTTCCCCCTGAATAAAGAGAGTAGGGAGGTGTGTCCGTCCATCCTCCGGCCACATCGATACGCACAGGACTGCGTCCCCATACGATTTGATCGGAATAAACGTTGAGTATGGGATGGCTCTTTCGTTCGCTCATTACCCCCAATAAACCGTCGCGAAGCAGTTGAAAGGCTGCCTGTTCCTCTTTGGCACAATCTTTGTCTTCACGTAGTTTCATGATACGTGCACGAAGCATCCGGTTGTGTATCCGTAACATGGGGGCAGCATCTTCTTTCAAGACGTCAGGCATGTCCAGATTGAAACGTACAAATTCATTTGCGGCATCCAGCAAATCGAGTTGATAGAATACGCTCTTCTCATAATTGGCCGCCAATCCTTTCCAGTTCTCCTTACGGAAAGCATTGCGCTGTTCGTAAAGACGCTTGAGGTTGGCGCTTGCGGATATTTCGTCTGCAGAAACTTTTTCTGCTTTCAACCAAAGTTTTTTCCCTTCTTCCAGTTGTGGCTCCGAGGTCATCCAGCGTACTAATATGCCTAAATCTTCAACAGAAGCCACTTTGGGGAAGATGGATGCCGATTGTAAATCATCTGTACGCCCTTTTATATCCTCCCAGGTAATTCCTCTATCTTCCATCCAACGGGTAAAAGGAACATTAAGGTAAGTAGTCGTTATTTTGTCCAACGCTCCTTTGAATACATCATCCAATCCATACGGACGCGCAACAAACTCATTCTCACCGATAGGAATAATGTCGATGCAAACCCCATCCGGCAAATTTATGCTCCACTGGTTTTCAGGAACTCCTGTAATAATCTGGCGGGAACCTAATTTCCATTCTTTTCCCACTTGGCTATTCTCAATCCATAAATTGGCGTTGTCGGCAGAAAGAGAAACTTGTGTGATGGAATTCTGTATAAAGATAGCCGGATTTGGCTTTACTTTCCGGTGCATGATTCTTCTTTGGTCCCGTACCTTGTCCTGTATGGCTAAAGTAGAAGAAATCAGTTCGTGACTTGTGCCGTAATGGTAGAATTCTCCACCTGGCAACGGCAATATAGCTACGGATAACTGATTAATTTCTTCATCTTTCGTTTTAGGATGCTCTCCCAAAGCCAAACCATAGTCCGAGTATAAGTCATAATAAGTAATATCCTTCGTACCTTCTTTCAATGACCGTTTCATCAATACTTCTATGGCGCGGTCACTCAAAATCCAGATGCCGATATCCATCAGGAAAAGATGAGTTTTCGACAATCCTTCCAACTCTTCCAAAGAAGGTTTCTGCAACATGAAATCGAGCACCTCCGGTTTTTTCCGGTCGGAAACAAACACGCCATGATGAGTTGCCAATGAAGGATTCACCCACAGCCCGTAGCATACTACATCTGCGTTCGGAATATCCTGAAGCGGTTTTTCCGAACGGATATATACGTCTCCGCTAGCAATCAGCGTATTCAGACCGGCCGGAGCCTGATTCATAATCCTTTCATAGAGCGGGAGCTGCAATGATAACAGATTCTGTCCCAGCTTTTGTCCTCTTTCCCAACTGAAGATCGGGATAGGAGTTAATATTTTGCCGGAAGGGCCGTAGCTGGGTAGCCGACGGCTTTGTCCGCCTGCATGGAGCAATATTCTTTTTTCATGTCCTATCCAGTTGCTGAAAGACTCTTGTGGAGCGAATGCCTGATGGCAAGCTTGCAATAACCATGTGGTTCCGCCGCCGGAGCCTAGTTTGCTCCCTATGGGGTCTGATGTACAAAACCAATCGGTATGGTTAACTTCTTCCAGTTCGTGGAAGCAATGGATCAAATTGGGTGGTAAAGATAATAACTTTTGCATAGTAGAATCTGCGTTGGCTTAGATAGAATCTAAGCGAATTAAACTCCCGTAAAAATACTATTTATATTCCTGCTTTTCAATATTTTTCTTCTGTTTTGAAGAATAAATTTTCTTTTCAGCTTTTAGATGTCATTTTCAGTCATCATGTCCCAGGTGTCATTAAGTGCCTGCATGGATGGAAATAATAAATCAGCCCCGGCATCCAGCAACACTTGCCCGTTCAAAGGACCCGTATTGACTGCTATGGTGAAAATACCCGCGTTGTGTCCGGCTTCCACTCCTAACGGAGCGTTTTCTACTACAACCGCTTCATCCGCTTTGATCCCTCCTTTTTTCAAAGCCATCAAATATGGCTCGGGATTGGGTTTGCCATATTTTACATCGAACGCTGTAACCATCAGTTCTTTGTGAAACATTCCCGGATAGTGGTGTTCCAGCCGTTCGAGCAGGGATAACTGACCGGAGCCGGTGACCACCATCGGAATCAGCCCGTCCTTCTTCACTTTTTGCAGTAACTCCCATGCACCGGGCATAGGCTTTGCTTCGGGATATGAATTGAACAAAACACTTTTCTCCTGATAGATACTTTCTATCTCCTCCTGTGTGGCTTCTCTACCCAATTCACGTTGAAAAACAATATTGATTGTAGAGGCTCCTGTCCGTCCTTCATGCATATATGCTTCTTCGCGACTAAGAGTGAGCCCATGAGATTTCATTACTTTATGCCAGGCTTCCGAATGATAAGGCATAGAGTCAAAGAGTACGCCGTCCATGTCAAACAGGACGGCTTTCAGTTTCTTTTTCATACTTTGTACGTTGCGGAATCTTTTTAAGATGATATTTTATTTTTTATGAGCATTTTCTTCAGATCAGACACGGGAATAACTACATCGTATTGTTTCCCGGAATCCTTGCCGATATATCTGTAGGTAATATTTTTATTGTTCTCCACGCAGGTTTTTATGAATATCTGGGTGGCAGGATCGGTCTGACTTGCTAGCGTTGACACAATACCCTCTTTCACTTCAGCTGCGTTTTCTTCAATCTGGCTGATAGGACACAACTCTTCGTCCACACTGCATATATAAACAACCGATTCACCTATGATTTCGATTTTTTCGACAACGACTTCTTCACTGGCCTGCATTGGAAATTGCAGATTCGCCATTTTCAGTTGCGCTTCAAGCTTTGTCTGTCCGCTTTGTGCCGGGTCGGCATTTGTATTGATAACCTCTTTCAATTCTTCGGCAGTAAGTTCGCAAACCGCTTGTTCGCCCGACTTATTCCCTACAAATATCATGTGTAATCCGGAATTACACTTAGCCATCAACTTCAGCATTTCCTTTACATCAGCAGCCGGATTCTGAAACATCATTTTGATAGATGATTTCATGCTTTCCGGATTATCTTTCAAAATCTTAATATTGGTAATTTCCTCGTTCATGTTGAGAGTGTACACTACGTTATCCCCGTCGTAGATGATACTGGTAATATTGCCGACTTCTCCCATGTCCAGCGGACACTGTTTGTTGGCTATCCCGATTACAGTTTTGAGTTTGGCTTCCTGACAGCCGGTCATGACTATCATTAGCAATGATACGCTACATAGTAGCATGAGTCCACTGGACTTCTTTAATAAATTTCCTGCCATTCTATTTGTTTTTTAAGTTTGATTCGCTTCATCTACAACTGTATACGAGGCAAAGATAACGATAAAAAATGAGAGATAAGTTAGAAAGGGAAGATAGTTGCAAATGATGCTCCCAAGCGATTAACTACATAATTATTTGCTGTTTAGAAGAATATGTGTATTTTTGTAACGTTATAAACTCGACGATAGCATGAA
>ERZ773241.322-NODE-322-length-54778-cov-4.457157_pt1 | contig 54778 bp, 45 predicted proteins | sample MGYA00580989_ERZ773241 | MGnify/ENA primary metagenome ERZ773241 (study PRJEB29015, sample SAMEA2737804) | human gut metagenome | biome: human gut; feature: human-associated habitat; material: faeces | place: China | collected 2012 ... | reverse complement strand
GACCGGCGTATTTATACGGCCCTTACAGGAATCCTTGCAGTGTGCCGACCGAACCGGAAAGACTGGGAGGACATCCATGGCTGAGGACACTACGAAAGCAGGGAAGGGAACTGGTGTAGTTATAGGAAAAAATAAAGGACAAATAATGCACACAAAGTTGTCTGCTTGCCAGTTGAATATATTTCGTGATAGAATGGTATCATTGTTTGGGAACTGAAATTTTACGACGGGATATGGAAAATTACGGATGAGAAAGTCTAAGGGATTAAGCTTTTATAGGAGACGGAAGAAAATAAGTACGGCGATACTTCATGAGATTCTCAGTTATGTGCTGGGGATAGCGATTGCTGCTTTCCTGGCTTTTGTGATTGTTTATTTTGTGGGGATACGGACGAGTGTGATTGGGGTCTCTATGGAGCCGGCGCTTTATAATGGGCAGGAGATTCTGATAAACAGGTTTATTTATAAGCTTTCTAATCCGAAGGCCGGGGATGTGGTGGTTTTTCTGCCTAACGGGAACCAGAATACGCATTATTATGTGAAGCGTGTGGTGGCTGTTCCGGGGGAAACGGTGCAGATTATGGAGGGTATTCTGTATGTGAACGGGGCTCCGGTGGAGGATGATACTTACGATCTGATTGCGGATGCGGGGATCGCGGAGCATGAAATAAAGCTTGGGAATGATGAGTATTTTGTTCTGGGGGATAACTGTAACAGCAGTGAGGACAGCAGGTCCGGGAATATAGGCGCTGTCGCACGGGATGATATTGTGGGCAAGGCTTGGTTTAAGTTAAGTGAGGGCAGCAATTCTATGGGTCCGATTAAATAAGGTGCGGAAAAAGCGCACGCCTGCAGGGGCAGGCAGATAGGAGTTTGGCATGAATTACCAATGGTATCCTGGGCATATGACGAAAGCAAGGCGTGCTATGCAGGAAGATATCAAGCTGATAGATTTGATTATAGAGCTGGTGGATGCAAGAATTCCCTTAAGCAGCCGGAATCCGGATATTGATGAGCTTGGGAGGAATAAGGCGAGGCTGGTTCTTATGAATAAGTCTGATTTGGCGGATCCGGCATGCAACAGGGCATGGACAGCCTGGTTTCAGGAGCAGGGGATCAAGTCTCTGGAAATCAACGCGCAGAGCGGGCAGGGAATGAAGGCTATTCAGGGAGCCGTGCAGGAGGTATGCAGGGAAAAAATTGAGAGAGACAGGAAGCGGGGAATCCTGAACCGTCCGGTACGGGCTATGGTGGTCGGGATACCCAATGTGGGGAAGTCTACTTTTATCAATTCTTTTGCCGGAAAGGCATGTACTAAAACGGGCAATAAGCCCGGTGTTACCAAAGGAAAACAATGGATCAGGCTGAATAAAGGACTGGAGCTTCTGGATACACCCGGAATCCTCTGGCCCAAATTTGAAGACCAGAGCGTTGGCATGAAACTGGCATTTATAGGCTCCATGAACGATGAAATCATCATTATGGATGAACTGGCCGTCGACCTGATAAGCTTTCTGCAGGAATGGTATCTCCCTCTTCTGAAGGAGAGATACGGCCTTACCGGGGAGGAAACGCCGGTACAGGTGCTGGAGGCGGCAGCCGAAAGGCGTAAGTGTTACAAGAAGGGCGGCGAACCGGATTTGAGCAGAGCGGCCCAGCTGGTGACCGATGATTTCAGAAGCGGCAGATTGGGAAGAATTTCTCTGGAAAGGCCGTAATCAAACAGATTGGAGCATAAGAAAATGAAAAATGTGGTAAAGGAAATTTTCAGTACAATTCTTTACATCCTGGTGGTGCTGTTGGGGACCTACCTTTTGATTACCTTTGTCGGGCAGAGAACGTCTGTGAGCGGCAGTTCCATGGAACCTACCTTAAGCAATAACGATCAGTTGATACTGGATAAAATATCCTACCGCTTTTCAGAACCGCAGCGATTTGATATTATTGTATTCCCCTTTCAATATGCTGAGAAAACTTTTTATGTAAAGCGTATCATCGGTCTGCCGGGAGAAACTGTGCAGATTGATTTACAGGGCAATATATATATAAATGGACAAATACTGAACGAGGACTATGGAAAAGAAACCATTAATTTTGCCGGACTGGCAGTAGAACCGATCACTTTAGGGGATGATGAGTACTTTGTGATGGGAGACAACCGGAATAACAGTTCGGACAGCCGGGATCCCAGCGTGGGGAATATCCGCCGCAGCAATATTATCGGTAAGGCCTGGGTAAGAATCTGGCCGTTAAATAAATTCGGTGTTCTGAAGCATCAGTGATGAAATAAGGGCAGGTATCAGAGATGAAAATACAGGAGATAAAAGAGCAGTTCGGCAATTGTCCCACAGAGCGGCTTCCGGAGCTTATAGAGGCCTATAAAGAGGATGAACGAAGCGGGATAAAGGCTGAAATCGCAAAAGCGGAAAAGAGGCTGGAAGCGCTGGAAAAAGAAAAAGCGCGGATGTTCACCATGCTGCGTTTTGAAAGAGAGTATGGGGATGCCGGGTATATCTGCGGCATTGATGAGGTAGGCAGAGGCCCTCTTGCAGGCCCTGTGGTGGCAGGAGCGGTTATTCTGCCCAAAGACTGCAGTATTCTTTATCTGAATGATTCCAAGCAGCTTAGCGCCCGGAAAAGGGAAGAGCTTTATGAGGTTATTATGAAGGAGGCAGTGGCCACGGGTATCGGCTATGCTTCACCGGAAAGGATAGATGAAATCAATATCCTGCAGGCTACTTACGAGGCTATGAGGGAGGCTGTCGGCCGTCTTTGCGTGAAGCCGGATATCCTGCTCAACGATGCGGTTACGATTCCCGGACTTCCGATGCGTCAGGTGCCGATTATCAAAGGGGATGCCAAGAGCGCATCCATTGCGGCGGCGAGTATAATCGCCAAGGTGACCAGGGACAGGATAATGGTGCAGTATGACAGTGTGTTTCCGGGATACGGCTTTGAGGCCAATAAAGGGTATGGAGCGGCAGCTCATATCGACGCGCTGAAGAGGCTGGGGCCTACGCCGATCCACAGGAGAAGCTTCATTAAAAATTTTATGGAAGGTGCCAATGAATAAAAGGGAACTCGGGGAATCCTATGAAGAGGCGGCCAGTCTGTATCTTCAGAAAAAAGGAGTACGTATCGCGGAAAGAAACTTCAGGTGCCGTCAGGGGGAAGTGGATCTGATTGGCTGGGATGGGGAATATCTTGTTTTTTTTGAGGTGAAATACAGGAAAAATAAGAATGCAGGCTATCCGGAGGAATCGGTTGGAACAGGAAAACAAAAGAAAATATGTGGTGTGGCGGATTATTATCTTTACCAAAGGAGACTGGGGGAAAGCATTCCGGTACGGTTTGACGTGGTTGCAATATGTGGGGAATGCGTAAACTGGTATCAGAATGCTTTTGATTATATAAGGCGGTATTGACAGAAAGGAAAAGGATTGCATGGATAATGTAACGGTAATTAAGCGGAAGGACGCATCCCGGCCGGTTATGCGCCAGACGGTAATAAATGGAGCGGAATATCTGGCTTTTCCTGCGATTGAAGAAACCGGCGTGGTCAGGCATTTGATGAGCACAAGGCTGGGCGGCGTCAGCGAGGGCGATCTGTGGTCTATGAATGTCAGCTTCAGCAGAGGCGATAAAACGGAAAATGTGAACGAAAATTACCGCCGGATTGCGGCGGCTCTTGGATGTACCCCGGAGGATTTTGTGTTTTCCGATCAGACGCATACTACCAATATCCGCCATGTTACAGAAGCGGATAAAGGGAAGGGGCTCCTGCGTCCCAGAGATTATACGGATGTGGACGGCATGATTACGGATGAACCCGGAATTGTGCTTTCCACCTTTTACGCGGATTGTGTACCTCTGTTGTTTGTGGATCCCATGAAGCGTGCTGTCGGACTGTCTCATTCAGGCTGGAAGGGGACAGCCGGAGGAATGGGGAGGAAGACCGTGGAAGCCATGGAGAAGGCGTTTGGTTCCCGTCCGGAGGATATCCTTGTGGGCATTGGGCCGTCAATCTGCCAGGACTGCTATGAAGTGAGCGAGGACGTGGCGGAGGCCTTCCGTAACCTTTTATCCGGCGAAGAAATGAAAAAAGTGAAAACCATAACAGAAGAACAGATACTGAAAGATAAGAGGAACGGAAAGTACCAGCTGGATTTGTGGAAGGCAAATGAGGCGGTTTGCTTATCGGCTGGTATCCGGCCGGAACATATCAGTGTGACGGATATCTGTACATGCTGTAATCCGGGATATCTTTTTTCCCATAGGGCAAGTAATGGAAAAAGAGGCAACCTGGGGATGTTCGTTGTTTTAAATTAAAGGAGCGAAAGCGGATGGCAAAAACAGAATTGGCAGTAGCGGAGTTGATATGGAATATCATTGCGAGAAAAACGGGAAATGTGGGGAAGGTGGATTTTTTTCCGCAGAAACCGGCCTTTCCCTTTGGGGATACTTTTCCTGAACGTGAGGACGGACAACAGCCTCTGGAAAGAGCAGTTCCGGAAAGCCAGGGAGTATCCTCAGCGCATTTGGCGGCTTTCCTCAAGGATTTGGCGCTCCATGAAAACGTGGATATCCACCAGATTATGGTCGTGAGGAACAACAAGGTCATCTGTGAATGCGGGTTTGAACCCTATCCTGCCGGTATGTGGCATGCCAGTTATTCTATGTGTAAAAGTGTTACCGGCATGGCAGTGGGAATGCTTATCGGTGAAGGGCATCTGCGTCTGCAGGATAAGGTAATAGATCTTTTCGGTGGAAAGAAGAACCTGCTCAATATTTTCCGGCTCAAGGATATTACCGTAGAGCATCTGCTTACCATGACAAGCTGTGTCAGCTTTAATGAAACAGGGATTGTATCAGGAAATGACTGGGTAAGGGGATATCTGGAATCCGGCCTTATTGGAGTGCCCGGTAAGAAATTTGAATATAACAGTATGAACTCCTACATGTTGTCTGCAATAATTACGGAAGTGACAGGGGAATCCCTTATGGAATATCTGCGTCCCCGTTTGTGGGAACCCATGGGAATCCAAAAGGTTTTTTGGGAAACCTGTCCGAAGGGGATTACAAAGGGCGGCTGGGGATTATTCTTATGTCCCGAGGACGCGGCAAAGCTCGGTATTCTTTATCTGCAGCATGGCAGCTGGAAAGGACAGCAGCTGGTTCCGGAGGATTGGGTGGAGATGTCCCTTAAAAGACATGTGGAAACCCCGTCTTCCATGAGTAATTATGGCTATGGCTATCAGCTGTGGAAGGGAGGAAGGGAGGAATCCTTTAACTATAACGGTATGCTGGGGCAGGATGTTCTTGCTTATCCGGATTTGAATATGGTTGTAGTCACCAATGCGGGGAGTAAGGAACTGTTCCAGAACTGTGTACTGCTGGGTATTGTAAAAAAGTATTTTGAAGAGGATTTCAATCCCCCCGCCGTACTTCCGGAGGATCTGCGGGGACAGATAATGCTGCAGCACGTAATAGAAGAAATGGAAGGCCGCCGTACGGGACTGCCGGTGATTGAAAAAGGCGGCTGGGAAAAGAGAAAGGCAGTATATATCAGAAGTACCCTGAGACAGAAGCGGATAAATTATCTGGATGGTAAACTTTATGAAATGGAAGAACAGCAGGTGGGGCTGATGCCTCTTATGATGCAGGTGTTTCATAATAATTTTACGGATGGCATTCATAAAATCGGTTTTATGGCATCCGGAAACCGGCTGTTTATTGATTTGTATGAAGGAAAGGAAAAGAAGTCGCTGGAGGTTGGATTTGTGAAGGCGGTGGCGTCGAATGTATCCTTTAACGGGGAAATTTACCGGATAGGGACAAAAGGGGAGTTTTCCACGGATGAGGACGGCAGAATGGTATTGAAAATTGATTTTGCCTTCCTGGAAGAGGCATGCAGACGTAAACTGAAGCTTTATTTTGATGAAAATACCCTGGAAGCCCACTGGGATGAGACTCCCGGAAAGGAGGTCATCATGGAGGGCCTTGATTCCCTTACGGATCTGGGAGGGAAAATGGGCTTTTTAATGAATACAATCAAGGAGAGCGGCGGAATTGATGTATTTCATCTTTTGGTAGAGCGTACGGTACAGCCGGTATGCGTCGGTAAAGAGATAAACACAGAGGATGAGGAAGCGGCGAAGAATGAGCCGGCTTACCAGGATCAGACAGAAGAATGAAGATAGGGAAAGGGAAAAACAGGTATGAAAAAGAAAGCGGTTATTTGCAGCATTATTACAGTGCTGTGCATTGTGGCGGCGGTATTTCTTCGTTTCGCCATGGAGGACACCAATCCTGAGTATACGGAGGTCAAGGCGACGGTCGTAAGCTCGGATAATATCGTCAGGAAGGTACTCGGGAAGCGGCAGACGCAGTATGAAGTGGTTGTGGAGTATGAAGGGCAGGAATATAAACTCAAGAATACGCACAGCAGCGCTGCTTATATACCGGGAAAGGAAGTGACGGCGCTTCTGCATGACGGCAAGCTGTATGCCAATATCGAAGGAATAACCAGTACCACTCCGGTTGCCATGGTCTATTTTGTTTTCCTGTTCGGTTCTTTTGCCATGGTATGCGTTTCTGTGACACTGATCAGCAAGGCGCGGACGGAGGGCTGATTGATACATAAGAAGTAAAGCACAGGTTCCGGAGACGGATTCTCACTTTAACATAAGTGGGAGCATGTCTCCGGAATTTTTTATGTAAAAAGGTATGGAACGGTATTTATGGTTTACACATTAAAACAGGGTGTGGCCAAGGTATTGATGAAATGAATTTTTTGATTTGAATGTTTGCTAATATATAAACAAATATAAAATAAGTTCGTAAATATATAGACAAAAAGAAGAAAATGATATATGATGTCAATACCGACCGACATCAGGCGTAGAAAATGAGAGTATAGGAAACAGGTAAAGGAGGCGGAAGCAATGTCTTATGATAGTTTGGAAAGCCGGGATGAGGCTTTTTATGGCGCGTCACTGGAGGAACTGAAGCGGGGATATAAAGAAACAGCGACAGAGGTACAGTGCCTGATTTGCGGAGAGATATATGAAAAAGGAGAAGTCTTTCCAAAGGATGGAAAATATTATGATGCGGCAAAAAGGATACAGCTTCATCTGAAGGAGGAGCATGGTTCCATGCTTCATTTCCTGCTCCATTCCGGATTGACGGGTATATCGGAAATCCAGCAGTCTGTTATAGAGGCTATGGGGGAAGGGCTGAGTGATAAGGAAATAGCGGAAAGACAGAAGATTTCTGCTTCTACAGTCAGGAATCATCGGTTCAAGCTGCGGGAGAAGGAGCGGCAGGCCAGGGCATTCCTGGCTATGATGGAATTATTGAAGGAGATGGGAGATAAGATGGAAAAGAAGACGGAGGATAAGCTGTGTGAGCCTCATCGTACGGCTGCGATGGTGGATGACAGATATATTATAACGGAAGAGGAAAGAAAACAGATAATACAGACCTTCTTTGACGAGAACGGGCATCTTAAGGAAGTCCCTGCAAGGGAAAAGAGAAAGCTTGTGGTTCTCCGGGAGATTGCGGATAATTTCAAACCGGGAAACAGATATACGGAAATCGAAATCAACCGGATCCTCAAGCGGATACACAACGATTTTCCTTATATCAGGCGGCTTATGATTGAATATGGATTCCTGGAACGGACAAAGGACGGTTCCGAATACTGGCTGAAGGAATAGTCTGATGCGGCGGTCAGCCCCGCATCAGCTCCTTCATAGCTTCTTTCAGACCTTTGACGGTGAGAGGGTACATGGAAAATATTTCTTTGACGGCAGTTTCGGATTCGCGCCAGGGAGCGTTTCCCTTTGCCATTTTGGGATTCAGCCAGATACTTTTTTTGAAACATTCTTTGAGAAGCTGCATCCATTCAAAACCGGTCAGTCCGTCATTGGGACCCCGGTAATTTCCGGAAGGAGAGAACAATTCTTCCGGGGCCATGGCGGCGTCACCGACAATAACCACCTTCGTATCGCCCTTGAGGTTATGGAACAGCCATTCTGTTTCAATCCAGTCTCCATAATCACACGCAGGGGTATTATACAGCTTTCCGTAAATACAGTTGTGAAAATAGTAAAATCTGGTTTCTTTAAAATGATTAGACCTGCTCACAGCCTGGAATAGCTCATTCATCAGGCTGGAATAGGGGAGCATGGTTCCGCCGGAATCCATGAGCAGCAGCAGCTTCACTGCATTTTTACGGGGAGGCTCCATGACGATTTGGAGAAACCCGCCGTTCCGGCATGTCTTACTGATTGTGCCGTTCAAATCCAATTGGGTACGGGGCAGATCGCGCCGGGAAGAATACTGTCTGAGACGGCGGAGGGCCTGCTGGAACTGACGGTTGTCTATAATCCGATCATCCCGGAAATCTTTGTACCTGTGTTCGCCCATGACGGCGAAGGCAGACTGGTGGCCGCTTTTGCCGCCCGCACGGATACCTTCTGTATGAGCGCCTGTATTTCCGTAGGAGGATTTCCCCATGGTCCCTATCCAGTAATCCCCTCCGTTGTGTTCGCTTGTCTGTTCTTCAAGCCGTTTCCTCATGCGCTCTTCGATTTCTTCTTTGGAAGAATCGTCTTCTTTGCTTTCCGGGTTTTCGCCGGGAAGCATTTTTTTCTCTTCCTTCCATTGCTGAAGGAGTTCATTCATGTCCGGCTTATCCAGCCACTCCAGCAGGCGGGCGGTCAGAGGGGTATTGCCGCGGATACCATTAAAATACTCTTCAAAGGCAGAGTCGAATTTATCATAATCCGTCTCTCTTTTCACCAGGAGCATACGGGAAAGAGAGTAGAAGGAGGAAAGGCTGCTGCCGCACAGTCCTTTATCCAGAGTCTCCTGCAAGGAAAGCCATTCCCCTGGCGTGACAGGGACTTCATGATTTTTAAGAATAACAAAAAATGCTTCAAACATAACCGGCACCCCTTACAGATAACGGTGTTTTTTTACCGCATCCATATCTTCGTCTTTTTTAATAAGTATTCCTGGAAAAGGAAGCTCTTTTGCAAGGATTTCCGGAGAAATGCCGCTTAAGGAAAGTGCGTTGACCCAGTCAATCAATTCGGAGGTGCCTGGCTTTTTGCGGAGACTGCGTATGGAACGTATTTCCTCAAAAGCGGAAACGGCAGCCTCTAACAAGTGGGCCTCTACCAGCGGAAAATGCACTTTGACTATTTGAGTCAACATGGCCTTGTCAGGGAAATCAATGTAATGAAAGATACAGCGCCGTAAAAATGCATCCGGCAGTTCTTTTTCCGCGTTGGAGGTGATGATGACGATAGGGCGTTCTTTTGCCCGTATGGTAACGCCGGTTTCCGGGATATGGAATTCCATCCGATCCAGTTCCCAAAGCAGGTCGTTGGGGAATTCCAGATCTGCTTTATCGATTTCATCAATGAGCAGAACAGTCCGGCTGTCCCGGGTAAAAGCCTCTCCCAGCCGGCCGAGCCGGATGTAGCGGGAAATGTCGTTCACACCCTCTTCCCCGAACTGACTGTCATAGAGTCTTTTAATGGTATCATAGGTGTACAGGCCGTCCTGGGCCTTGGTGGTGGATTTGATATTCCAGGTAATCAGCTCCATGCCCAGAGCTTCGGCTACGGCCTGGGCAAGCATGGTTTTGCCGGTGCCGGGTTCTCCTTTAATGAGCAGCGGCTTTTCCAGGGCGGCAGCTATATTGACGCTGTCTGTCAGGCTTTGATCCGCTATATAGGTTCCTGTGGACTGAAAGCAGTTTTGCATGGGTATGAATTCCTTTCCTCTTTACTGTCAGGCGGCCTTATAAACAGCCGTATCTTATATGGTAAGGGAGAATGGCAGCAAATGCAAGAAACATGCGATCAGATGATAAAAATTTTTAAGAAAAACTTAACAATAATCCCATTGGAAATTAAATCTTTCATGATTTAATAAAATAATAGTTACCCTGGTTCATTATGTGGTATACTGATGCAAAAAGGCAAAGCGTGCTTAAAATCGCAGGAATGCTGCGGAAAAGCTTTGCGGAAGGAGCGACTGAAGATGACGAATATTCTGGTATGCGATGACGATAAAGAGATAGTGGAAGCGATTGAGATTTATCTTGCGCAGGAGGGCTATCATGTGATTAAGGCTTATGACGGGGAGCAGGCGATCCGGGCGCTTAAGACCAATGAAGTCCATCTGCTCATTATCGATGTCATGATGCCGAGGCTGGACGGAATACATGCCACATTGAAAATCAGGGAATACAGCAGCATTCCCATCATTATATTGTCGGCCAAATCGGAGGATGCGGATAAGATCCTCGGGCTGAACATCGGGGCGGATGACTATGTGACCAAGCCCTTTAATCCGCTGGAACTGGTGGCAAGGGTGAAATCCCATCTTCGCAGATATACCCAGCTGGGCAACCTGAATTCGGAAAACAACGCGATTTTCCGTGCGGGAGGCCTTGTGATCAATGACGAGACGAAGGAAGTGACCGTGGATGATGAACCGGTCAAGCTCACTCCCATTGAATACAATATCCTGCTGCTTCTTGTAAAAAACCAGGGCAGGGTTTTTTCTATCGACCAGATTTATGAAAGTATTTGGGAAGAGGAAGCTATCGGAGCAGATAATACGGTGGCGGTCCATATCCGTCATATCCGGGAAAAAATAGAGATAAACCCCAAAGAACCCAGATATCTGAAGGTAGTGTGGGGAGTGGGATATAAGATTGAAAAGCAGTAAAGACGGAACAGCACAAAAGGAAGCAGGAAAAATGACAGCTCCGGGAGGAAAGTTATGAAGAAGTCGAATGTTTGCGGGAGAGGAAAGCGGATATTTCTTCTGTTTACAAAAAGAATATTGACGGCGGCAGCGGCAGGCTGTGTGATCGCCATTATATCCAATTCATTCATAACTGTGGAGGGGACAAACGGAAAAAGCCGTTATTTCATATCTCCCTTTTCCCAAAAGGAACTGTTCGAGGATTCGGAAATTTTTGATGATATCCTCCGGAATGATGTCCAGGATATTACCCGGATGTCCGTTATCAAGAGCCAGCTGGAAACCAACGGGGAATATGAAGGGAAAAAGAAGATAGACATCACCGCTTATGTAAACAGAACCAGCATGCTTTCCGAATCGGAGGTGACGGCGGAATATTATCTGGATGATTTGATTAAATGGGGGAATTATGGTTTCAATTATGAAACCGTCTATGGTATGGAAAATGATTTTTCCATTTATTTCGGCCTGGGGAAAAGTGATACGGAGATTCCCGGGGAGCTGAGTGTCGGGGATTTCAAACTGCAGCAGGATCTGTCTAAGCAGGCCATTAAATTTTCCGCCCAGGCGGCGGAATCGGATTCCCTCAGCATGCGTATGATCGCCGAGCTTCCCGACAGCCTGGAGGGATATCTGGAGAGGGCGTCTGAAAAAGGGGAAATAGAAGTGGATACGGATGAAGTGATCGCCCTGGATATTCTGGTGCCTCGCTATTATTCCGCAGAGGGCCAGGATTTGGCTGATTATGCCTCCGATTTGGATGAATATCTGGTGCTGCGTGACAATCTGGTGGCAGCCTGCAACCAGCTGTACCATAATTTTACGGAGTACAGCAGCTTTAAAAAATTCTACGGGGAAGATAAGACAAACATCCGGTATTGCTATCAGATGACGGTGGACGGAGAGCCGCGTTATTTTACGAATATACCACAGAATTTTAACGGAAAGAGTGAACAGGAGATTACGGAGGAATTCAGCGGGTACGGCAGATATCTGTACTATAATCCGGATCGGGTGGAAATCAAGACCAATACACAGATGACTACGGAAGAAATGAGGGGGATACTGAGCCCCTACGAGTATGTATTTGCAGAGAATTCCAGAGTCTGGATCGGTGTGGACACATCCTATGGGGTGGTTGACAGCCTGGCTCAGGCGAGGAATACGTTTGTCAGTTTCATGCCTTATTACTGGCAGACGGCGGTGCTGGGAATTCTGGCGCTGATCCTTTCCCTGTGGCTTCTGGGCGTGCTTACGGTTTATGAAGGCAGGAAGGAAGCGGAGAATGAGGACGGCTATGTGGTGGAGACAAAAAAGGGCGATCGGTTCCCGACAGAGATTTTCCTGACACTGGGCTTTTCCGTTACGGCAGGCTTCTGCGTACTTTGTGCCGCAGCCTATGACATTGCCTTCAGCTATGCGCTGGAAGGAGACATAAGCCCGTTTATGATGACCGCGGGTGCGGTTTTGGCGGCGTTTCTGTTTGACTGGATAGCCACATCCTTTTATCTGGGGCTGGTACGCCGGCTCAAAGTGCACCGGTTCTGGCGGGATTCCCTGCTTTGGCAGCTGGGACGTCTCATACGAAAGCTGTTTTTCCGTTTGTATGATAACAGCCATATAGTGAGCCGGCTTCTGATTCCGTTTTTCTTCATAACAGCCCTGAATCTCTTTTTCGGAATGCTTGGCGTGCCGGGGATTCTGGCGGCGGGTGTTATTGATGTGTGCGTGGCGGCGCTTCTTTATCAGGAACGTAAGGACCTTCAGAAAATCGTGGAAGGGACACAGACCATCGGCGAAGGCGATTTCGGGTTTAAAATAGACGACAGCAGGATGCATGGGGAAAATAAGATTCTTGCGGAAACAGTGAACAGTATCGGCGACGGGATACAGGAAGCGGTGGCTACCAGTATGAAGGATGAAAAGCTGAAGGCGGATCTGATCACCAACGTTTCCCATGATATTAAGACGCCCTTGACATCCATAATCAATTTTGTCAATCTGCTGAAAAGAGAGGATATCCAGGACGAGAAGATCAAAGGGTATATCCAGGTGCTGGACAGTAAATCCCAGAGACTCAAGCAGCTGACCGACGATTTGGTGGAGGCCTCCAAAATTTCCTCCGGAAATATATCCCTGCAGATGGAAAAAATTAATTTTGTTGAGCTGATCAACCAGACCATGGGGGAATTCTCGGAAAAAATGAATGAGAAATGCCTGATAATGGTTGCGGCCATGCCTGAAAAGCCGGTATATATTGAAGCGGACAGCAGGCGTATCTGGCGTGTGGTGGAGAATCTGTTCGGAAATGTATATAAATATGCGCTGGAGGGAACCCGGGTTTATCTGGATCTTTCCGTGAAGGAAAAAGACGGGAAAAAGACGGCAGCCTTTTCCATGAAAAATATTTCGGCCCAGTCCCTGAATATCAGCGCGGATGAGCTTACGGAGCGTTTTATACGGGGAGATGTTTCCAGAAGTACGGAAGGCAGCGGCCTGGGCTTGTCCATAGCCAGAAACCTGACGGAACTGCAGAACGGTAAATTTGAGATTTATCTGGACGGTGATCTGTTTAAGGTGATTCTGACCTTCCCCTGTATGGATGATTAAGGGCTGAGCCGTCGTTTATCAGAGAAAAGAAAACGGGCAAAGGAAGATGTGCCGAAGCACAATCCTTTGTCCGTTTTTGTATGAGAGGGAAGAGAAGAACGCATTCCCTCAGCTGTCAAATGTGATATTCTTCCCGGTTATTGTATCTGGCCAGGATTTCATTGATTTTTTCCGTAGGCGTCATTACGTGGGACATGGAAACATCATGGTTCATGAAGTCGATGATCGAAGCCAGGAATTTACTCATATCCGCTTCCGTATAATAAGGCCTGGTGTATATCTCCGGAGGCTGGTAGGTGAGATTTGTGGTGATTACCCGGTCGAACCAGCAGTTTTCATACGCTTTGTCAAAGGATTCCAGTCCGTTGGTGAACAGGCCGAAGGTACAGCAGATGAAGACGCGTTTTGCATTCATTTCCTTCAGCTGACGGGCGGTATCAAGCATGCTTTCACCGGTGGAGATCATATCATCGATGATGATAACATCCTTGCCGTCAATATTGTCCCCCAGGAATTCATGAGCGACAATGGGATTCTTGCCGTTTACGATGGTGGAATAATCCCTGCGTTTATAGAACATACCGGTATTGACGCCGAGAACATTGCCGAAGTATACGGCACGATCCAGCGCGCCTTCATCAGGGCTGATGACGATGGTGTGCTCCTGGTCAATTATCAGATCATCCTCTGTATCGAGCAGGGCACGCATGAACTGATAGGGAGGGGTGAAATTGTCAAAGCCGTTTAATGGCGTGGCATTCTGCACTCTCGGATCATGGGCATCGAAGGTTATGAAATTATTGACACCCATATCGGCCAGCTCGGTGAGCATATAAGCGCAGTCCAGAGATTCCCGGCTGGTTCTTTTATGCTGTCTGCCTTCATAGAGGAAGGGCATTACCACATTTATCCGATGGGCCTTTCCTGCGGCAGAAGAAATCATTCTCTTCAGATCCTGGTAATTATCATCCGGGGATCTGTGGTTCGTATATCCGTTGATGGAATAGGTCAGACTATGGTTACATACATCCACGATTATGAAAAGATCCTTTCCTCTGACGGACTCCCGGACAATTCCTTTCCCTTCACCGCTTCCGAAGCGGGGATTGGAGGCGTCCACCAGGTAGCTGTCTTCGATGTATCCCCGAAAAGCAGGATCATCATGTTTGGTATTTTTCATATTTTTCCGGAATTCAACAAGATAATTGTTGACACGTTTCCCGATGGCCGAGGCGGATTCCATGGCCAGAACCTTCAGAGGGGCTACAGGAAGTGCATTTTCCAGTTCGCGTACATTTGGCATATCCTTCTCCTGTCTGTCTGCCGGCAGCAGACCTTTCTTTATTTGCAGCGAAGCATTTACTGCTGCAAAACTATGTAAGTATTATTTTGAAAAACACATAGCTAATTTATTTTATAACATTATGCTAGTGACACGTCAAGGAAATTCTAGTAGAATAAGGAAAGGAAAAGCCGTTCAGGCGAGAAAGACAAAAGTGTACCTGGTGCACGGATGGGAGTTTACATGAAAAGAAAAGGCCATTTAATCCAGGCTGTCAGTGAAGACGGGATTGCCTGTGAAATGGGGATTGAGCCGGGAGACAGGCTTCTGGAAATTAATGGGGAAACGGTGGAAGACGTTTTTGACTACCAGTATATGATTGAAGAAGAATATGTGGAGGTACTGGTGGCAAAGCCCTCCGGTGAAGAATGGCTCCTGGAAATAGATAAGGATTATGAAGAGGATTTGGGAATTACCTTTGAAAACGGGCTGATGGATGAATACCGCTCCTGCAGCAATAAATGTATTTTCTGCTTTATCGATCAGATGCCGAAGGGAATGCGGGAAACCTTATATTTTAAGGATGATGATTCCAGACTTTCCTTCCTTCAGGGTAATTATGTGACGCTTACCAATATGTCCGAAAGGGATGTGGAGAGGATTATTAAATATCACCTGTCCCCCATTAATATATCTTTTCAGACAACGAATCCGGAGCTCCGGTGCCGGATGCTGCATAACCGGTTTGCAGGGGAAGCTTTGAAAAAGGCGAAGCTTTTTTATGAAGCGGGTATTCAGATGAACGGACAGATTGTCCTTTGCAAGGGCTTTAATGACGGAGAGGAGCTGGACCGCTCCATCAGGGACCTGACCAGGTACCTGCCGCATCTGCAGAGCGTTTCCGTCGTCCCCGTGGGATTGTCCAAATTCCGGGAGGGTCTGGAGCCGCTGGAACCGTTTACTCATGAGGATGCTAAATATGTGCTGGAGCAGATTCACGGCTGGCAGGAAAAGATTTTCCCGGAATACGGGCTTCATTTTGTACATGCCAGTGACGAATGGTACATCCTTGCGGGAGAGGAAATGCCGCCGGAAGAAACCTACGACGGTTATCTCCAGCTGGAAAACGGCGTGGGTATGATAAGGCTTATGCTGGAGGAATTTGAAGATGCCCTCCGTCAGCTGGAAGAACCGGGAGCGCTGGAAGGCAGAATCCTGAAAGGGACGTATTCCTCCGTCACAGGAAAGATCGCTTATCCCTATATCCGCAGAATGGCGGATCGTATCATGGAACGGTTTCCGGAGATATCAATCCATGTTTATCCTGTAAGGAATGATTTTTTCGGGGAAAAAATCACGGTCACAGGGCTGCTCACAGGACAGGATATTATCGCGCAGCTTAAGGGGCATGAATTGGGTGAAATCCTGTATTTACCGGAAAATATATTAAGGAGTGGTGAACAGGTTTTGCTGGATGATATTACGGTCAGGGACCTGTCAGGGGCTTTACAAGTGAAGACAGATATTGTAAAATCAAGCGGATATGACTTTGTTAACGCTTTTATCAGAAGAATGGATGGAAAAAATATATGAGTGATACAACGAGAAAACCAATTGTAGCGGTGGTGGGAAGACCTAACGTGGGAAAATCCACCCTTTTTAACGCTCTGGCAGGAGAGATGATCTCCATCGTAAAGGACTCTCCCGGGATTACCAGGGATCGTATTTATGCGGATGTGACCTGGCTGGATCGGGCCTTTACCCTGATAGATACCGGCGGAATAGAGCCGGACAGCAGTGACATTATCCTGTCGCAGATGCGGGAACAGGCTCAGATAGCCATTGATACCGCAGATGTTATCCTCTTCATGGTGGATGTAAAGCAGGGGCTTGTAGATTCGGATTCCAAGGTGGCGGATATGCTGCGGCGTTCCCATAAGCCTGTGGTTTTGGTGGTAAATAAGGTGGACAGCTTTGACAAGTTCATGGCGGATGTCTATGAATTTTATAATCTGGGCATCGGAGATCCCAATCCTATTTCAGCGGCGAACCGGATGGGGATCGGCGATCTGCTGGATGAGGTCATCAGGCATTTCCCGGACAGGTCCGAGGCGGAGGATGAGGACGACAGGCCCAGAATCGCCATCGTCGGAAAACCGAATGTCGGGAAATCTTCTATTATTAATAAGCTTATCGGAGAAAACCGGGTAATCGTATCCGATATTGCCGGCACTACCAGGGATGCCATAGACACGGAGGTGGTGCATAACGGAAAAGAATATATCTTTATCGATACGGCAGGACTGCGCAGGAAAAATAAAATCAAAGAAGAGCTGGAACGGTATATGATCGTCCGTACCGTGGGAGCTGTGGAGCGTGCCGACGTGGTAGTGCTTGTAATCGACGCCCAGGAGGGCGTTACCGAACAGGATGCCAAAATTGCAGGAATAGCCCATGAACGAGGCAAGGGCATGATCATAGCGGTGAATAAATGGGATGCCATTGAAAAAGATGATAAAACCATATACCGTTTTCAGGAGAAGGTGAGGAATACGCTGGCCTTCATGCCTTATGCGGAAATCATTTTTATATCGGCGAAGACAGGACAGCGCCTGCCCAAGCTTTTTGAAACGATTGATGCGGTTATTGAAAACCATGCGCTCCGGATTGCTACCGGTGTGCTTAATGAGATTATGGCCGAGGCTGTGGCGATGCAGCAGCCGCCGTCCGATAAGGGAAAGAGGCTCCGTCTCTATTATATTACCCAGGCGGCCGTGAAACCGCCTACCTTTGTTATTTTTGTGAACGATAAGGAATTGATGCATTTTTCCTACACTCGTTATATAGAAAATAAAATAAGGGAAGCCTTTGGATTCAGAGGAACCCCCCTGAAATTTATTATCAGGGAACGGAAGGAGACAAGATAAGATGATTCGAGTAGTTTGCCTTTTGATAGGCTATGTATTTGGCCTGTTTCAGACTTCATTTCTTTATGGAAAGATGCATGGCATCGATATCCGTAATTACGGAAGCGGAAATGCCGGTACCACGAACGCTCTTCGTGTACTGGGCACTAAGGCGGGACTGATTGTTTTTGGAGGGGATGTTATTAAGTGTATCCTGGCGGTGCTTGTTGTAAGGCTTCTGTTTGGAAACAGCCATCCGGATATGAAATATCTGTATATGCTGTATGCGGGAGCAGGTGCAATCCTGGGCCACAATTTTCCTTTTTATCTTAATTTCAAAGGAGGAAAGGGAATTGCGGCAACAGCCGGTCTTATCCTTTCTTTCCATCCTTATTTTATACCTGTAGGCGTGGTTTTGTTTTTCGGTGCGTTCCTCACCACTCATTATGTATCTCTGGGCTCCCTTCTCGTTTATGCGGGATTCATGATTGAACTGGTAGTATTGGGCCAGATGGGTATTTTCGGAATGAGCCAGGCGGCTCTCATTGAGCTTTACATAGTCGGCGCATTTCTCACCGTTATGGCGTATTGGAAGCATAGAGAAAATATCAAACGGCTGCTTCATGGAAATGAGAGAAAAACCTATCTGTTCAAAAAGAATAAAGAAGCAGTAAAAGAATGAAAGAAAAAAAGCAGAGTCTGGCGACAGGCGGAAGGGATCGGTAATGGCTGAAATAGGAATGATAGGAGCGGGCAGCTGGGGAACAGCGCTCACCTGGCTTCTTACAAATAACGGGCATCATGTGACGGTATGGTCCGCACTTGAGGCGGAAATTGAGATGCTGCGGGAGAAAAGGGAGCAGAAGGATAAGCTTCCCGGCGTAATCCTTTCGGAGGATACTGTTTTTACCACAGATTTAAGGGCTGCGGTGGAAGGAAAGGATCTGCTGGTGCTCGCAGTACCTTCGCCCTTTACAAGAAGCACGGCGGATCAGCTGAAAAGCGTTGTGGACAAAGGGCAGATTATTGTCAATGTTGCCAAAGGAATCGAAGAAAACTCCCTGATGACGCTTTCCCAGATCATTGAAGAAGAAGTGCCCCAGGCTGAGGTCGCCGTACTTTCCGGCCCTTCCCACGCGGAAGAAGTAGGCAAGGGGCTGCCCACCGTCATTGTCGCGGGGGCAAGGAATAAGAAAACAGCGGAATATATTCAGAATATTTTTATGAATGAAGTGTTCCGTGTGTATGCAAGCCCTGATGTACTGGGAATTGAAATCGGCGCGGCGCTGAAAAATGTGGTGGCGCTTGCGGCAGGAATCGCCGACGGACTGGGCTACGGAGATAATACGAAGGCGGCGCTTATTACCCGCGGAATTACGGAAATCGCCCGCCTGGGAATCCAGATGGGAGGCCATTTTGAAACCTTCTGCGGATTATCCGGAATCGGGGATTTGATCGTTACCTGCGCCAGCATGCATTCCAGAAACCGCAGGGCCGGAATCCTTATCGGGCAGGGCTGTACGATGGAAGAGGCCATGAAAGAAGTGAAGATGGTGGTGGAGGGCGTATATTCCGCCAAAGCTGCCATGGCTCTTGCAGAAAAATATCAGGTACAGCTTCCTATTATTGAGCAGGTCAATGAAGTGCTGTTCCATGGGAAGCCTGCGGCACAGGCTGTGAGCGATCTGATGCTGCGGGATAAAAAAATAGAAATTTCGGACGATACCATGTGGGCGTGAAAACAGAATATGGCTTTCACTCTGGTTTAGGGAGGGAATGATAAGAAATGCAGGAGAATAAGCTTCAGGAATTGTTGGATTCCTTATCTTTGACGGAAAAAATCGGACAGCTGGTGCAGGTGCCTGGCGAGGTGCTGAATGCGGAGGGACAGGAGCTGGGTGTCAGGGAGGATTTGGGGCTCAGTGAAGAACTGGCCCGTAATGTGGGTTCCACCCTTAATGTGGTGGGAGCACAGCGGGTCAAGGCGGTACAGAAGGCTTATCTGGAACGGAGCAGACATAAAATCCCCCTGCTGTTCATGGCGGACATTATTTATGGTTTCCGAACGGTATTTCCTATTCCGCTGGCCCTGGGATGCTCCTTCGATCCGCAGCTTCTGGAAAGGCTGTGTGAAGTGACCTCGGAAGAAAGTGTGGCGGCTGGAGCCCATGTTACCTTTTCGCCCATGGTGGATCTGGTAAGGGATGCAAGATGGGGGCGGTGTCTGGAGTCCACAGGGGAAGATCCTTATATGAACAGCCTTTATGCCGCGGCTATGGTAAAAGGCTTCCAGAAGGGCCTTGGAGAAGCGAAGCCGGCGGGTATGGCCTCCTGTGTGAAGCATTTTGCCGCCTATGGCGCGCCGGAGGGCGGCAGAGATTATAACACGGTGGACATGTCTGAGCGCAGGCTGCGCCAGGAATATCTTCCTTCCTATAAAGCCGGTGTGGATGCAGGCTGTGAAATGATCATGACTTCCTTTAATACCGTAGACGGAATCCCTTCGACAGGAAATAAATGGCTGATGAACGATGTTCTCCGGGAGGAGTGGGGATTTGACGGCGTGGTAATCACCGATTATGCGGCAATAGCCGAGCTGGTGCTTCACGGAGCGGCAGAGGATCAGAAGGAAGCGGCCCGCCTGGCTATGGAAGCCGGTGTGGATATTGACATGTGTACCGGCTGTTATGCCAATTACCTGGAGGAACTCCTGAAGGAAGGCAAAATTGATGAAGGCATGCTGGATAAGGCGGTAATGCGTATCCTCAGGCTGAAGAATAAGCTGGGCTTATTTGAAGATCCTTACCGCGGAGCCGATGAAGCGGAAGAAGCCCGTCTTTTCCTCTGTGAAGAAAACCGCAGGCTGGCCAGGGAAGCGGCAGTGAAAACCATGGTTCTGCTGGAAAATAAACAATGGATGCCGCGCTCCGCGGGCGGCACTTATGCTCAGGAGAAAACCCTTCCATTAAAAAAAGGCTGCAGGATTGCTGTCATAGGGCCTTATGCGGATAACCAGGATGCCCTGGGTATGTGGGCCATTCATGGAAACAAAGAGAATGTGGTTACCTTAAAAGCGGCATTGGAAGAAGTTGCGGGAAAAGAAAACGTGACAAGCGCCCCCGGCTGTGAGACCTTGCTGGAAAAGGATTACCGTGACCTTCCGTTTATGATGGAACAGATGGGAACGCAAGCTTGGAGTACAGAAAAACGTCAGCAGGAAATGGAAAGGGCCGAAAAGCTTGCGCAGCAGGCCGATGTAGCGGTATTGGCCCTGGGAGAAGCCGTGGTGCAGGGTGGAGAGGGCGGAAGCCGTACCTGCCTGGATTTGCCCGGCGATCAGCTTGAGCTTCTCCGCAGAGTCCGGGAAAAGGCGGCGAAGGTTGTTGTTGTGCTGTTTGGCGGACGTCCGCTTGTTCTGGATGAGGTTGGCAGGTTATCGGATGCTTTGCTTGAAGTTTGGTTCCCGGGGACCGAAGGAGGGCATGCAATTGCCGATGTTCTGTTCGGAAAAGAGAATCCTTCCGGAAGGCTGTCCATGAGTATGCCCCGCAGGGTGGGACAGATGCCTTTGTACTATAATCATTTCCGGACGGGAAGACCCTATGACGGGACAACGCCGAACCGCTTTTTCTCCCGTTATACAGATTGTGATAACGAGCCATTATATCCTTATGGATATGGTCTTTCCTATCACAGGGCGGAATACAGCCCGGTTACTCTGAGCAGCCATATTATGCACAGGGAAAGCCCTCTGACCGTAAAAGCGGATATTACCAATACTGGTGACATGGCGGGCGTGGAAGCGGTGCAGCTGTATATCCGTGACGTGGCCGGCAGTGTGGTGCGTCCGGTGAAGGAGCTGAAAGGCGTACAGCTGGTTTCTCTGGAGGCAGGGGAGACAAAGACTGTGGAATTTGTTATTACGGAAGACATGCTGCGTTTTTATGGAAAAGATATGGAATATCGTTCGGAGGCAGGTAAGTTCCAGGTGATGGTTGCTCCTCACAGCGGCTGTGAGATGCAGGCAGAATTTATTCTGGAATGATTGGAAGGCTGTAAGAAAAGTGCATATAAAAATTCCCCGTCCTTTCGAGCAGGAAAGGCGGGGATTTTTTATATGAAACAAAAGGATGGCCCGCAGAGCGGAGCCCTTATATATCGGATTGGTCTATTGGATGGCGGATACGATTTCCTGTGCCACCTTAGGCTTATTCATCGTATAAATGTGGATACCATCCGCATGATGCGCTTTCAGATCCAAAATCTGACGGATGGCATAATCAATGCCGGCCTTTCTCATATCCGCGGGATCATCACCATAGGTGGCAATGATATCTGCCAACTGTTTGGGAACGGCTGAGCCGGACAGGGAAACCGTGGTTCCCAGCTGTTTGGCGGAAGTAATGGGCATGATTCCGGCGCAGACGGGAAGCGTGATTCCGGCATTCCTGCTTTTTTCCAGGAATTTATAGAAAGCTTCATTATCAAAAAACAGCTGCGTGATCAGGAACTCGGCGCCTGCATCACACTTTTCCTTTAAATGAAGAAGATCACTTTCCAAATCGGCGGCTTCATAATGCTTCTCCGGATAGCAGGCCCCGGCGATATGCAGATCCGTTTCCCCTTTCAGATAGGTAATTAAATCTGCAGCATGGGAAAAATGACGGCTGTCAAACTGCTCATCGCTCATATAAGAAGGCCTGTCTCCCCGAAGGGCCAGCACATGATTTACATGAACTTCTTTCAGCTGGGCGGTTACCGCATCAATATCTTCTTTTTTGGAGCCCACACAGGTCATGTGCGCCAGCGCCATGATATGAAGCTGGTTTTGTATATAGGAGGCAATTTCCACGGTTTTTTTAGATTTACTGCCGCCGGCGCCATAGGTAACACTGATGAAATCAGGCTGAAGGACGGCAAGGGAATCCAGCACGGCAAAGGCATTGGCGAATTCGTCTTCCTTTTTGGGCGGAAAAACCTCAAAGGAAAGTAATTGCTTTTTTTCGGCAAAGAGATCTTTTATCATTTGTTTTTCCTCGTTCGATTTAATTTTACGATATAAGATTTGACTCGTAACAGATAGTATCGTAACATGTTATTGGGTGAAATTCAAGGAATGATTGTCTGTGAACAGGCATATGGAGGACGTATATAATGGAAAGCAGCAGTTATTATGTACCATATATTTATGGGAAAACAGGACAGGACAGGAAAATTAAGGTACGGGTTCCCGGCTCTAAAAGCATCACGAACAGGGCGCTTCTTCTGGCCATGCTGGCGGATGGCTCCTGTACTCTGACGGGAGCCTTATTCAGTGATGATTCCCGTTATCTGCAGCAGTGCATCGCAGATTTGGGAATCGATATAAAAGCGGAGGAAGAGAAAGCCCTTATCCGGGTAGGGGGACTCGGAGGCAGGCTGCCGGTGAAGGAAGCTTCTGTTTATGTGGGGAGTGCGGGTACGGCAGCCCGTTTCCTGACGGCGCTGCTGGGGCTGAAGACGGGTGTCTGGCATCTGGATTCCTCGGAGCAGATGAAGCGCAGGCCCATGCTGCCCCTGCTGCAGTCACTTCAGGAGCTGGGAACCCGGGTGGAATATGGGGAAAAAGAAGGCCATTTCCCTTTTACCCTGTATCCGGGGGAAAACGGAAAGCAGGAGATTTCTGTGGATATCGAACACAGCAGCCAGTTCCTGAGCGCACTGCTGATCGCGGCCTGCTGCGGGGACAGAAGCCTGGATATTCATGTAAAAGGGACGCATGGTATGGCTTATATTGATATGACTCTGCTCATGATGGAGCAGTTCGGAGTATTTGTACAAAGAAAGGGAACCGATTGTTTCCATATCGGTACGGGACAGGTTTACCGGCATCAGGATTATGCCATTGAGCCGGATGTCTCGGCGGCCTGTTACTTTTATGCGATGGCGGCCGTTCTGGGAACGGAAGTTTTAGTGCCCGGAGTACATTTTGATTCCCTGCAGGGAGACGTACAGTTCCTGCGTATTTTGGAAAAAATGGGATGCCGGCTACAGGAAAGGAAAGAGGGCATTTGGCTGAAGGGGCCGGAAAATGGACGGATACATGGTATAGAAGCGGATATGCACGCCTGTTCGGATCAGGCGATTACCCTTGCGGCCATAGCCCCTTTTGCGGATGCTCCGGTAAAAATAACCGGGATAGGGCATATCCGTTATCAGGAAAGTGACCGGATGGGGGCGATTGCCGCAGAACTTGGCAGACTGGGAATATCATGCATGTCAGAGGAGGACAGTATTCTTATCCGGCCGGGGAAGCCGGCTCCGGGATGTGTGGAAACCTATGAGGATCACAGGATGGCGATGGGCTTTTCCCTCATCGGACTAAGAGCGGAAGGCATCATAATCAAGGATCCGGGCTGCTGCCGTAAAACATTCGAAGATTACTTCCAGGTTTTGGATCATGCGGTGGAAGAACTGCTTTCCTAAAACAGCTCACAGTTCAGCTTTCTGAACTGCTTCGGTCTCAGGTCCGGCGCGCAGGAACGGATCTGAGACCTGTTTTCGCTGAATATTCGTATAAACTGCACAGTAAATACGTAAATTCGTCCAGGCTGTTATGAAAATAGTTACAATCTATGAAAAAATAGGAAAAAGTACTTGATTTTTTCATAGATGTCGTGTATTACATAACTATCAAAGAAATCATCATACATCACTAATCATCATATTATTTAATTTAACACTTGGCAAACTTGCTGAAAAGCAAGGACGCAAAGCTACAGGGCCTTCCCTCAAAGAGGATGGCAGCCAGTTGCCTGATACATAGTAAAAACGTATGTATTTGCAAAGTAGCCTTGGTCGCCTTATGACACAAGACTATTTTTTTTACTTGTCAGGCCTTTGAACTTGAAAAAGGCGTGAAAACTACATTCGGCAAACTTATTGAAAAGTAAGGACGCAAAGCTACAGGGCCTTCCCCTTAAAAAGGATGGCAGCCAGCTGCCGGTACCACACGGTACTGTATCGATAGTCGTAAGACTGTCACTACTTTTAAATAACTGAAAAGCCTGAGTAGTTTTCCATCATTTTTCAATCGACACGATTTGAAAGGATGAAGGAAAATGAAGAAAGCAATTATCACCGTATTAGCAGTATTAACAATCATCGTAACAGCAATGGCACCCGCAGCAAAGATGGATGCAAAGGCAGCAGCAGACCAGACTTCTACCATGAATGCAAGACTTCTGGCAGACATCAATAACTTAAGAGCAGAGCAGGGACTTCCCGCACTGACCCTTGATAGTGAATTAAACAGCTATGCAGCAGTAAGAAGTGAAGAAATCAATACCGTTTGGAGCCACACCCGTCCTAACGGAACAAGCGGAGCAGATATGATTAGCTCAACCAAATGGCGTGGAGAAAACCTTTCCTATATTACATACGGAAGCTTCGGATTTTCAGATTCCGAGCAGAACAACGCAGCAGACAGCGTATTCGCAAGCCTGAAGGCAAGCCCTTCACACTACAGCAACATGGTAAGCGGCAACTACACAAAGATTGGTATTTATACATATGTAGCCAATATCGGTTCCGGTGTTAAGCTTTGTACCGCTTATATGTTCTCTAACTAAGCAAATCCCTTAATTTTGATAGATGATATGATGATGATTGGAAAAACAGCAGTATGATCAACTGCTGTTTTTTCATGTCCAAAATAATAGTTTCAAAAATTCTGGCATACTGACATCTCTTTTTCAATTCTGCATAAAAACCGAAATTCTCCATATTACTAACAAGAATAAATTGACCGTATTTTCAGAAGTTATACCGGTCAGAAAGGTGGTTGGAATGGCATCTCAGGAGACATTGTATCTGAAGCTGGACAGGAATGTGGAAGTACAGAAGGATGATGTGCAGCTTTCGGATTTGGGGAAATTGGTATGCGCGAATAAAGATATTCTGGCACATGCTAAGGCAATGAAAATATATAAGTTCAAGGATACGAAGCCTCAGCGTCAGATAGTAAGCGTAATGAAGATCATTGATTCATTACAGACAATGTACCCGGATTTATCAATAGAGAATATTGGTGAGACGGAAGTGATAATGGAAAAGGTAAAGGTAAAAAGTGAAAAGGGATTCATGCAATGGCTTAAAATTGCATTTGTTTCCCTTATTTGTTTTTTTGGAACAGCTTTTACTATCATGGCTTTCCATAATGATATTGGCATCAACAAGGTTTTTGTGAAGGTATATGAAATGATTTCAGGCCAGGCATCGGATGGTTTTACCATATTGGAGGTGACCTATTCCATTGGACTGGCTGTAGGAATTATCGTTTTCTTCAATCATATCGGCGGACGAAGAATTACCAAGGATCCCACCCCTATTGAAGTGGAAATGCGTATTTATGAGGATGATGTAAATAATGCATTGGTGGAAACGGCGGACAGGGAGGGAAAAACCATTGATGTTTCTTAAAAGTGTATTTATGGCGGTCATTGGTTTGAGCTTTGGGTTCCTTGTATCGGCCGGAGTTTTTACGGTATTAATCGCTGTTGGCCTGGTTCCGCGATTCGCGGGTAAGACACATACCAGCAAAAAAGTATTCCTATATGAAGAAATGGTGGTGGCAGGCACATTATTCGGTAATTTTATCAGTGTTTTTGAGTATTCCTGCCATATAGGGGAATGGGTAAGAAACCTTCAGCCTTTTGGGGGTGTTACGGACAGCATGTGGAAATGGATAACGGTCATACTATGTATATTTTTTGGATTCTTTGCGGGTATTTTTGTTGGATGCCTGGCTCTGGCCATTGCAGAAATGCTGAATACCATACCTGTTTTTGCGAGAAGGATCCAGTTCCGGCATGGATTGGGAATTGCAGTTCTGTCCATTGGATTGGGAAAGCTTGTTGGCAGTCTGATTTATTTTTCCCAGCAGGTATTTTTGACGGGCGGCTGAATAGCCGCCTTTGCGGCGGGATTGCGAGGCGGCCTGAATAACCTGCGATATCACGACATAATGAGTGAAAACTTGTCACCATTCTATCTAATACTTTTTAACCGGACTCTATATAATACAGCTTAAAAGGGGTATCAAAAAATATGATATGGAGGGTTACAGAATGACAGAAAAATTTCAACCAACGTTGGAATCACTGAGGGAGTATGAATGTCCGGAATGGTTCCGGGATGCCAAATTCGGTATATGGAGCCATTGGGGGCCGCAGAGCGTACCGATGTGCGGAGACTGGTATGCCAGGAATATGTACATACAGGGCAGTCCTCAGTACAATTATCATGTCCGTCATTACGGGCATCCGTCAGAATTCGGGTATAAGGATATTTGTAAACTGTGGAAGGCGGAAAGGTTTGATCCGCAGGAGCTGATGGGACTGTATTACAAAGCCGGAGCCAGATATTTTGTGGCGCAGGCCATGCACCATGATAATTTCTTTAATTACGATTCAAAAGTGAACGCCAATAATTCAGCGAAGATCGGGCCGGAAAAGGATATCTGCGGAATGTGGAAGGAAGCGGCTGACAAGTACGGAATGCCTTTTGGCCTGACGGAGCATCTGGGGGCCTCTTTTTCCTGGTGGTATGTGAATAAGGGAGCGGACAGCTACGGTCCTTATAAAGGAGTTCCGTATGACGGGGCGGATCCGGCATATAAAGATTTTTATTATGAAAACAGTGAGCATATCATGCCGGAGCATGGTGAGCTTGCCCAGTGGCTTACAGGAAATAAGAAATTCCAGAAGTACTGGCAGGATACGATGAAGGAACTGGTGGACAGGTTCCATCCGGCACTGCTGTATTCCGACAGCGGGCTGCCTTTTGAAGAGGAGGGATATCAGCCCGGACTGGATGCTGTTTCCTATCTGTATAATGATTCGATTGAGAGGAATGGGCAGAATCAGGCAGTTTATACCCAGAAGAACAGAAATCAGGAGATTTACCGGGTTGGTGTGCTTGATATTGAGAAGAGCCAGCTGCCGGGAGTGAATCCCAGTCCCTGGCAGACGGATACCTGTATCGGGAACTGGTTTTATGATGCGAAGCAGACGTTTAAGCATCCTGAACAGATTATTGAAATGCTGGTGGATATTATCTCCAAGAATGGCTGTATGCTGCTGAATGTTCTGCAGCGGCCGGATGGTACTATTGATGCGGAAACCCGTTTTATCCTGGAGGAGCTTGCCAAATGGTTCGCTGTCTGTCAGGAAGGTGTATATGGGACAAGGCCTTTCCGGGTATTCGGAGAAGGCGATACAAGGGTGCTTATTGAGGGCTTCCGGGAAGACAAGACGGAATGGAACAGTTCGGATTTCCGGTTTACCAGGAAAGGTAATACGGTTTACGCTTTTATGCTGAAAGCGCCGGAAAACAGGGCGGCGGTCATCAAGTCGCTGAAGCCGGAGGAAAGAGTAAGGTCCGTGCGTCTGCTGGGCGCCGGCAATGTGGAATTCTCTCAGTATTGCGGAGTCCTGACCGTAAAACTTCCGGAGAATCTTCCTACGGAGTATGTGAACTGCCTGGCTTTGGAGATGCAGGAATAAGAATAAAAACAGATAAGAAAAAAGCAAATTGCGAATATAAAACGTAAATTGCGCCCACCGTATTTGCCATTCCTTTTTCAATAAAAGAGGAGCAGGCTTCGGAATTTTGGGAGGGCGGATATAGATTGAAGTAAACAAAGATAAGGGAGGCGCCCACACCGGCAAACGGTTAAGTGGGGGTCTCCCTGTTTTTGCTTCTGTAAACGGAGGGAGCCAGCCCCATTTGCCGGGTAAAGAAGCGGTTGAAATGGGAGGCATCATACATGCCGATGCATTCCCCTATTCTTTCACAGGACATGGATGTGGTATTCAGCAAGGAACAGGCATATTCGATGCGTTTCAGGCTTATGTATTTCAGCGGTGTGGTTCCTACATATCTGCGGAAAATGCGTGTGAGATAGGTGTGGCTCACATGCAGGTGTTCCGAAAGGCGGCAGATCCGCAGATCCTCCGTAAAATGCTGTTCGATATAGCTCAGGGCATCCGTAACCAGCTGGGGATGACTGCGTACAGGAGAAAGGCTTGCCGCTTCCAGCAGATCCATAAGAAAAGCGTAGTACATTTTGGATAAACTGAAATCATCGGTTTCCGGAGCAGCCTTCTGTGCTTTGATGATGGAAATCAGCTGAGCCAGGGGTTTTTCGGTATGAGCGGCGTCAAGGGTATGGATATGGTTCATTTTGAAAAAGCCGGACAGCTCCTGCTGTCCCGGAATAGCAAGCTCAATCCAGACAAGGCCGAGAGGATCCCCGGAATAATTGGAATAGGTATGGGCGTTTCCTGCAGTTATAATGAAGGCATCCCCTTTTTTCAGCAGATAATCTTTTCCGGCGATATGGAAGAAGCCGCAGCCGTCGAACAGGAAATGAACGGTGAAATAGGGATAGTCGGCATTTCTTTGTACACAAAAGAAAGATTCCTCATAACCGCAGCCCATCCGGGAGGCACGGATAATAAACGGCAGGCCGGTGCCGCTGTTTTCAGGGGCATGATACAGGTAGGGAGTGAAATTTTCGGGATTATAGATATCCTGCATGATATTTTCCTTCCGTTAAAATAAAGCTGATGTGCGGCTGTCAAGGTTATTGTACTATTGGGGAGGGAAATCAGCAAGAAGAGGTTTTAAATTTTACAACAAATCAGATAAATCAGGGAATTCCGGTTTCCGGCGGGGGAGGATAAAATAAAGATAAAAGATAACGGTTCGGGCCTGTCCGGACTGTTGTGATAAAACTGATTTCTGCTATGGGAAAGGGAGGGCGCTGTTATGACATCCAAAGAAAGAGTGAGAGCTGTGATGGAGCACCGGAAGCCGGATCGTGTTCCGGCGGCTTTTGAGGCGGTGGGCTCTGTAACGGAGAAGCTGCTGAAGCATTATGGTTTTACAGATTACAGCCAGCTGCTGGAAAAATATGAAATAGATATCGTGACGGCCGGGCCGGAATATATCGGGCCGGAATTGAAGACCTATATGAATGAAAAAGGGGAGCGGGTGGAGCAGTCCTGGTGGGGGTTCGAAACAACCATGCATACGACCGCGATCGATACTTATGGAACCACAACCTATTTCCCTTTAAATGGGGTGGAAACTGTGGAGGATGTGGATGCTGTCATGTTCCCCGATCCGGACTGGTTTGATTACAGCGCCGTCAGGAAGGTGTGTGACAGCAATCCGGATAAGGCAATTATTGTAGGCCATGAGGGCCCTTTCCAGATGGTTACCTTTCTGATAGAGATGGATCAGTTTTTTATGCTGATGCTGGATGAGCCTGATACCGCCAAACGGATCCTGGAACGCATGAATGAATTTGAGATGGAATATTACCGGAGAATTTTCGAGGCCGGGGAGGGCAGGGTGGATGTCCTTCGTCCTCATGATGATTACGGAACACAGATATCCCTGCTGTTTTCGGTGGATATGTGGAGAGAATTTTATCGGGAGAATACGATAAAGCTGGCGGATCTGGCGCATAAATACGGCGCATTTTACCAGCAGCATTCCTGCGGGGCCGTGGCGCCGCTGATACCGGAATTTATTGCGTGCGGCGTGGATGCGCTGGAGCCGGTTCAGAAGGTGCAGGGGCTGGAGGCGGAACGTCTGGCACAGCTGTATAAGGACAAGATTCTTTTCCATGGAGGAATTGATACGCAGGGGCTGCTGCCTTACGGAAAGCCGGAAGAGGTACGGGCCGAGGTACGGAAATTCATAGATTTGCTGGGGAAGGACGGCGGCTATATGCTCATGGCCAGCCAGGGCTTTGAAGGGGACGTGCCGATAGAGAATATTGAAGCGGTATATATGACGGACAGGAGTATCTGATAAATAAATGGGTAGCTGACAAAAACGCCTGCGTGGGATTGAGTGAATCCCCTGCAGGCGTTTTTTACTGCCGGTGGTGTCTTTCCACTGAACGGCGTTCCCGGCGTCCCCGTTCTCTGCTGTCTCGGCCTCTGTTGTCTCGGTCTCTGCCGCCGTACATTTCTTTTTTACTGCGCCAGTCGGCCAGAAGCTTATCCAAAATGCGGGAGAGCTGTTCCTTCTCTTCCTTATCCAGGCAGGAGAAGAAATCCTGTACGGAAGTCTCTCTGCTGACGTGCATCTGTTCGGCGGCTTCCAGACCTGCGGGAGTGAGAGTGACGTCCACGCCTCTTTTATCCTGTTCATTCGGAGAGCGGGTGATATAGCCTTCGGCTTCCATTTTTCCCAGGATTTCACTTAAGGAACCGGAGCGTACATCCAGAATATCCATGAGCTGTCTTTGGGTGATGGGGCTTCTGGCGGCCAGAATGGAAAGGATACGCAGCTGTCCGGATTTGCCGTTTCCCGGATGGTGCAGTGCATGGGCACAGGCTCTGAACTGCTCGAAGAGCTGTTCTTCGCCGGTAAGAGGCTGTCCGTCGGGAAAGAAGTGTTCCGGGAATGGTTCACGGCCGTTTCTTCTGCCGCGGCGTTCCCGGAATTCCTCATGGCGTTCCCGGAGTTCCTCATGACGGGCATGGGCGGAATGATGGTGGGAAGCATTTTGAGTGTCTCTTTCATCCGATCCGGGCTGATTCGTTTCGGAAGCTTCTGAAAAATAAGCCCTTCCTTTTCCGCACTGTAAAGCATCGGAAGGACAGTGGTTAGGACAGCAGGGACATGATTGGTTTGTGTTTTCGTTCATAGGCAATTCCTTCTTTCTTTTCAAATATGATTTGCAATAATTACTAGGTACCTTATGAATTAAGAATACACCATGGAAGAACAAATGTCAAGGTACCTTGTTAAATTTTAATATTTTTATGAATATGGGAATTTCTGGCTTTCCCTGTATCGGAATGCTATAATGGCCTTAGAAATACGCGGTAAAATCAGGACGGACAGGTATACTCCATAAATGATATGAAAAGGGGAGACAGGCAATGGAGAAGGATTGGTGGAAGAAGAGCGTTGTCTATCAGATTTATCCCAGAAGCTTTTGTGACAGCGACGGGGATGGAATCGGTGATTTAAACGGGATTACGGGGAAGCTGGATTATCTGAAGGAGCTGGGAGCGGATGTTATCTGGCTTTCGCCGGTATATGAGTCGCCCAATGACGATAATGGTTATGATATCAGCGATTACCAGGCTGTTATGAAGGATTTCGGGACGATGGCGGATTTTGACCGGATGCTGGAGGAAATCCATGCGAGGGGAATGAAGCTGGTGATGGATCTGGTGGTGAACCATACCTCGGACGAGCATCCCTGGTTTCAGGAAAGCCGGAAAGGTAAGGACAATCCCTACAGGGATTATTATATCTGGAAGAAACCCAAAGAGGGAAAGGAGCCGAATAACTGGGGCTCCTGCTTCGGCGGGCCGGCCTGGGAATATGAGGAAAGCAGCGGAGAGTATTATCTTCATCTGTTTTCCGTTAAGCAGCCGGATTTGAACTGGGAGAACCCGCAGGTACGCCGTGAAGTGTACCGGATGATGAACTGGTGGCTGGATAAGGGGGTGGACGGCTTCCGGATGGATGTTATCAGCCTGATTTCCAAGGATCCGGATTTTCCGGACGGCCCGGCGGGAATTACCGGCTATGCAGCTTTTAATTATTGTGCCAACGGGCCGCGTGTTCATGAATATCTGCAGGAAATGCGGCGGGAGGTACTGGACGGAAGGGATACCATCACAGTCGGGGAATGCTCCGGCGTTACCCTGGAGGAGGCGCTGAAATATGCTTCCTGTGACGGAAAAGAACTGAGCATGGTTTTCCAGTTTGAACATGTGGATTTGGATTTTGATGAAAAGGGAAATAAATGGACCGACAGGAAATGCCGCCTTACGGAATTGAAGGAGGTTCTTTCCCGGTGGCAGACAGGGCTGTATGGCAGGGCCTGGAACAGTCTTTTCTGGTGCAATCATGATCAGCCGAGGGTGGTTTCACGCTTTGGGAACGATTCACCCGAGTACAGGGAGGTTTCCGCCAAAATGCTGGCGGTGTGTCTGCATATGATGCAGGGTACCCCTTATATTTATCAGGGGGAAGAGCTTGGGATGACGAATGTGCCTTTTAAGGGGATTGCGGATTTTCGGGATTTGGACAGTATCAATGCCTATTGGGAGCTTACGGGGAAGGGGATTTTCAAAGAGGAGGAAATGCTGCGTTTCCTTCGGTATAAGTCCAGGGATAACGCCCGTACGCCCATGCAGTGGGATGCTTCCCCTAATGCCGGATTTACGGAGGGAGAGCCATGGATTATGGTGAATCCGAATTATGGGGAAATCAATGCTGCAGACCAGATCGGGAGGGAGGATTCCGTATTTTCTTTTTATAAGGAGCTTGTGAAGCTGAGGAAGGAAAAGCCGGTTATCGTGAATGGGGAGTACCGGCTGCTGGATCCGGAATCGGAAGACGTGTTTGTATACGAAAGAAGCTTTCATGAGGAGCATCTGCTTGTGGTGTGCAGCTTTGCGGAAAAAGAGCTTTTATGGCGGCTTCCGGAGGAAATGGCCGGGCAGGCTGCAAAACGGGTTATCGGCAATTATGAGGGGCAGCAATGGGGGCCGGAGCTTATGCTGCGCCCTTATGAAGCTTCTGTTTGGGAATGGACGAAAGGAGAATAAGGGATGGGGAACAGATGGAGTAAGGAAAAAATCAATGCGTGGTATGAGGAGCGTCCGTGGCTGATGGGCTGTAATTATGTCCCGGCAGTCACCCTGCATAATACGGAGCTGTGGCAGGACGATACAAGGGAAGAGGTTCTTGCGTCTGTGAAAGAAGAACTGAAGCTTCTGCGGGAAACAGGGCTTAACAGTGTGAGAATGTTTATGCCTTTTCATGCCTGGTACTTTGAGCGGGAGCGCTTTTTCGGGAAGCTGGACGAGCTGCTTGCTTTGCTGGAGAAGTTCGGGGTTACGTTCATGCCGGTGCTGTTTAATGACTGTGCGCCTTTTGAAAGGCCGGATCCGGTGTTCCCTGAGAAGATGAGTGAGGGCTGGCAGCCTTATGATATCGGGCATCATGGAGGAAAAGCGGAAAATCCCTTTACCGGGGAAAAAAGAAAAACGGGCTGGATTTTATTTGATGAGGAGGAATGGAGAGAACCTCAGTATACCTATGCAAAGGAAATTATCAGCAGGTACGCCAGGGATCCCAGGATCATCATATGGGATTTGTGGAATGAACCGGGAAACAGCAACAGGCATTCCCTGAGTATGGGATATCTGGAGCGTGTGTTTGAAATAGCCAGGGATATTGATCCGGATCAGCCATTGACGGCGGCGCCCTGGTCTTATCCGGAAGGGTATGGGGTTTCGGAGGATGCACAGCTGGAACCGATTCAGAAGAGGGCTGTGGAGCTTTCGGATATCGTTTCCTTCCATCAATATGAAAATTTTGAACGGGTGAGACAGGCGGTAAACGGGCTTTCCAAAGAAGGCAGGCCGCTTATAAATACAGAATGGCTCAACCGTATCCTGGATAATAATATCGGCGAGCTTCTTCCGTACTTTTATGAAAACAGGATCGGCAGCTACCATTGGGGGCTGGTTGCCGGAAAGTCACAGTTTTATCTTCCATGGGATTATCTGAGAGAAGAAGAGGGGCTTGATTTAACGCTGTGGCAGCATGATTTATATCATGAGGATTTTACGGCTTATGATGAAAAAGAGATAGCGTTGTTTCAGAAGTTCGGGAAGAAGGAATAAAAGAAACCTCCTGTCAGACAGGGGCGGGCAGCGGCCTGTCCCTGTCTGGGCAGGAGGTTTTTTATCGGGCAGATGTTTTTCAGGGAGCGGATTCTCACTGTGTTTCCTGGCGGTGTTTTCGGGTGGCTGTTTCCTGAAAACGGAAGAAATCCGGACGGTGTCTGGACTGGGTATATTCAAACATGATACCGTCCGCATTATAGGTCTGATTGGTGACTACGGCCAGACAGTTGTAATCCTTCAGTTCCAGATATTTTTCATCGACCTGGGTGGTATGCTCCACCGTCATGGTTCGTTTGCTGGTTATGATCTGCATGCCCAGCTCTTTTTCAATGTAGTCGTAAATGGAGCCTTCCGCAATCTCGGGGGTGAGGCCGGGCACCTGGGATTTCAGGAACATATTGATATCCAGTATCAGGGCTTTTCCGTCAAGGTAACGGACACGCTGTATATAATAAAGAATGCTTCCTGTGGGGAAGCCGGTTTTGGTATGGATGTGTTCGTCGGCAGATATTTCGGCGAATTGTACCACATGGGTGGAGGTCTGGCGGTGGTTCCTTTCGGCGGATTCCCGGAAGGACTCGATGCCTCCTATATAAAAAGAAGCCTGATCCACTGGCTGGTAAATAACCCGGACGCCTTTTCCGTGGAGGGACTGGACGTAGCCTTCCTCCACCAGCTGGGCAACAGCCCTTCGGATGGTGTTTCTGGAGCAGCCGTAGATTTCCACCATGGTGTTTTCTGAAGGAAGAAGTTCCTGGCAGGGATATTCCTGAGACTCGATTTTTTGTTTCAGATCTTTGTATATGGATTCGTATTTTGCTTTTGGCATGGTTGATTCCTTTGCTTGTTTAAACATCTATTCTTATTATAAACGAATGGAGGCGGAAGTCAAGGGTGTGGGGGGACGATAAAAACGAAAGGTACCAGCCTCCTGGCCTCCCTGGGTCCGTATGCGGGGGCGCTCTCTATGCTTCGGCGGATGCAGACAAAAAAAGGGGCTGTATCTAACTGTTTCGTTTCCGTCCTCCGCTGCCAACGCGGCTTAAACTCCTCCCGTTGGTCGTCAAAGGGGCTGTCGGTTAATACCGATTTTTAACCTCTGACAGCTAGTGAGGAGACAATCCCATAGAATCCGGGCTTTTTTTAAGCCGGAATTCTCTATGGGATTGTCTCCTCCTTTTGCAACTTCTATTTTAGGGCGCAAAACCCCCCTTGTCTGGATTTTTTGAAGCACATCTTCAGCTAAGCTGCTTTCTGCTCCTTTTTCCCTTCGTACGTTTCGATTTCATGATGTAAGAACCGATGGTATTTCATGATGTTCCGTCCGATCGCATACAGCATGAACTCTTTATAAACTTTCTCCTCTGACCGGTAGTTGAACCGACGGAAGCTTTCGTTTTCCTTGATATCTCCAAAGTGTCCTTCTGTCTGGATGGAACGGATCTGCCGTTTCAAAATCCCTTCCTCACTCTGGATATTTGCATTGGATTCTTCCCGCAGTTCTTCCCAGCGTTCGTTGATCTTCATGACTTTATTCCGGTCTGGATTCTTCCCAGCATTGTATTTATAAAGACATTTGGATTTATGCTCACAGCCCATGCAGTCCGCACAACCATATACCTCTACCGTCTGGGTATAACCCTCCTGCTCTTTGCTTTCCGTCCGGATATGACGCAGCTCTCTTCCATCATGGCAGATGTAATAGCGTTCATCCTCAAAGACGGCGTATGTCATGTTGTAATACTTCCCGATATCTTCCTTATAAGCCCGGGTTTTCCGCTTCTCATGATCCGGAAGCTTGATATAGCTTCGGATCCCGTTCTCTTTGAGATACAGCAGATTCTTTTCACTGCAGTAGCCGCTGTCGGCAGTCACCGCCTCCAGGGTGTCTCCAAACGCATTCCGGTGCTTTTTCAAAACGGGGGTCAGCGTATGATAGTCTGTCCGGTCATTACTCACATATCCGTGGACTATAAAGTAATTCTCTACCGCGATCTGGACATTGTATGCCGGCTTTAGCTGCCCGTTGAGCATATGATCCTCTTTCATCCGCATGAATGTTGCTTCCAGGTCCGTCTTGGAATAGCTGTTCCGGTCTTTTCCCATGTTCTCGAAGCATTCCTTATACCCCATCAGGCGGCTGCCGCATTCTTCCAGTTCCTCATAGAGTTTCTGAATCTCCGGCTTATGTTTCCCTTTTTCGGAAACGAATTCGATCCCTTCCCCTTGCGCAATCCGCATCAGGTTTTTCTGCAGCTTCAGGATCTCAAGGGGAGAACAGTGGTCGATCTCAATGAGGGTGTTATTGGAAATCTTTTTATGCTTTGTCAGTTTCCGTTTTCTGTTTTCTTCGATGACCTTCCTGACTTTGTCCATTCCTTCGATCACGAACATATGGGCATCCCCGAGATCGTATTTCGTCCCATATCCATTCTCCGACAGGAATGCGTTGTACTTGGCATAAAGGGCATCAATGGCATCCAGCAGGCCGGCAAGGTGATAGTTGAGGCTTCCACGCCAGACGAACGTGTATCTGTTTGCGTTCGCTTCAAGCTTTGTTCCGTCAATGGAAAGCTCTTTGAGTGTGATAAGGCCTTCCTTCTCCAGGCGGCGCATGAACTGGTAATTCAGTTCATCCAGGACTTCTCCCGTCAGCTTTTTTCCTTTAAAATCGTAAAAAACATCCCGCTGGGGCTTCTGCCCTTTGGTCAGCCAGATAAAAGCAAGATCTCTCTGGCATAAGTCCACAATACGGTCAACAGCTCTTACCCCGCGCATGTTTGCGTAGGTAACAACAGAATACAGCATGATTGGGTTAAACCCGGTTCTTCCCTTATCTGAATAACAGGCCAGCAGGCCTGAAAAATCTAATTCCTCCAATACCTTTTTCAGGGTATAGACTGGATCGTCGTCGGGTAGACTCAATTCGAAGAAACTGAAGTTGATTTTCTGTTGCCCAATTTCAAAAAAGTTGTTATAATAATCTTGTTTTTGCATAGTCCCATTATAACATGGAACGGAGAGAAAGATGGTTGTTGTTAGCCATCTTTTTTTCTTTTTGAGGAAATATTTCAGGGGCCGGTGTGACTCAAGCGAGTCACACCGGCCCCTGTCTGGGACTATCTATTTCCCGACAGCCCCTTTTTGCCTGTTTTGGGAATTCTGTAAGAAATAGGTTTTTAATTGTTATACCCGGCCGCCCTATCGTTTTCGTTTCTCAGCCCTCATAAATCCTACGGTGCAAAAAGGATTTTCTGGTCATTTTCCACTGCTCAGAACAGCTTTAATTAGACATATCTTATATAATTAAATAAAATGAGATAAAAATATTGACAAATTGCGCATGATTGCTATATAATCGAGTTAACCGGTTAACCAAAAGGTAAACCGGTTCAAAAAGAGATATAAAAATCAGGAGCCTTTTTAAAAATAAGGCCCAAGGGGAAGCATTTATGAAGGAAAAAGCAACGATCAGGGATGTGGCCGCCGCCGCAGGCGTGTCCGCGGCTACCGTGTCTTATGTACTCAACGGAAAGAAAAAAGTATCAGAACAGACGAAAAATGCAGTTCTTGATGTGATCCGCCAGATGGAATACGTTCCGGATTTGAATGCAAGGGGACTGTCCCTGAAGGACACGAAGCTGATCGGAGTTGTGGTTCCCCAGACAGAACCGGGAAGCACCCTGATGTTCCGAAACAATTTCTACAGTGAAATATTAGGGAGCATTGAATTCCATGCCAGGCAGAATGGCTATCATGTTCTGATATCTGCCACGGACGTGACGGAGGATTATCTGGATTTGATCAGGGAACGCAACCTGGACGGGGTCATCATTATAGGAACCTACCAGAATAAATTTTTAAGCCAGCTGAAGCAACTGGATGTGCCGGTGGTCCTGGTAGACAGCTACTGTAAGTATGACTGGTTCCACGCGATCCGCATTGATGATGAAAAGAGCTCTTATCTGGCCACGAAATATGTGCTGGATGCAGGACACAGGAGAGTGGCGCTGGTTTCCGGTATCCTGCATGAAAATGGAGTCATGAAGAAGCGTTTCAGCGGGTATCAGAGAGCGCTGGCTGATTACGGAATTCCGTACCGGGAGGAATATCTGTTTGAAGGGAACGTAGATTATGACAGCGGCGTCAGTATTGCGGAGCGGATTTCCCGCGAGAAGGTGGATGTTACCGCGGTGGTCGCAGCGGCCGATATTTTTGCAATCGGTCTGATGAAAGGCTTTTATGAGGAAGGGATCAGGGTGCCGGAGGATATTTCCATTATCGGTTTTGACGACCTGGATATTTCCGCCTATCTCACTCCGGGGCTCACCACAATAAAGCAGCAGATTTCCCTGAAGGGAGAACGGGCGGTAAACATGCTGGTGCAGAATATGGCGGATCCCAACATGGCGAAGGTGGAAGAAATTCTTCCGGTACGGCTGGTGGAACGGGCCAGCGTAAAGCGTATCGATCCGGATAAGGAATAAACCGCTTTCCGAAAGAAACGGAAAAAGCCGGGAAAATGGAAACCAACAGGTAAATATACAGCAAATGATGGAGATGTGTGTATGGAAGAAAGGATAATGGGTTCAGCCCCCTGTATGTATCATGCGGCGCCGGAAAAGGGCGGGCAGGCCGTGCTTCGCAGGGAAAATGCCGGTGAGTCGGATATCCTGTACATTGACGTTCCTTATGAAGGCGCTTATGGTATGGGAGAAAAATATAACGGGCTGAATCAAAAAGGAAAAACTGCGGTAAACCAGGTGGTGGAAAAATTCTGCCGGCAGGGTGAAAACACGTATCTGGCAGCCCCGTTTTTCGTAACGGATACAGGATTGGGAATTTATGTGGAAACGGCGGAAAAAACAGAATTCCGTTTCCGGGATACAATCGAATGTGAAATACCTGCCGAAGCGGCGGTACATATATTTGCGGGTACGATAGAAGAGATAATCGCCGCATATATGAAGATTTTCGGGCCGGCGCTGCTTCCTCCAAAATACAGCTTTGGAATCTGGGTTTCTGCGAACCACTGGAACAGCCGGAAGGCGGTGGAAGAGCAGCTGAGGGAGCTTGAGGAATATGGGTTCCCGGCCAGCGTGATGGTGCTGGAGGCGTGGAGCGATGAGGCCACATTTTACATCTGGAACGGCGCGGATTATGAGCCGAAGCCGGATGGAGGGGCGCATACCTGTGAAGAGTTTGATTTTTCCAAAAGCTCTTACTGGCCGGATCCCGAATCCATGATCCGAAAACTGCATGAAAAGGATATCCGGCTGGTTCTCTGGCAGATTCCGGTCTATAAAAAGCAGGGAAGTGACGAACGTGTCTGCAGACAGCTGGAGCTCGACAGGGAAAATGCGGTCCGGAAAGCGCTTTGCGTGAGAAAGGAAGACGGAAGCCCCTACCGGATTCCGGAAGGAAACTGGTTTGCCGGTTCCATGATACCTGATTTTACCAATCCGGAGACGAAAGAGGACTGGTTTGGAAAACGGCAGTATCTGCTGGATATGGGAGTAGACGGATTTAAAACGGACGGCGGGGAGTTTATCTATGAAAGCGATTTGTTGTTTTCCGGCGGCATGACAGGTGCGGAGGCTAAAAATGCTTATGCACAGACTTATACAGACGCTTATACCCAATTCCTGAAAGAAGAAAATGTGCTGTTTTCCAGAGCGGGATTTGCGGGAGCCCACAGAACGCCCATACACTGGGGAGGCGACCAGCAGTCGGAGAACGGGGAGCTGTACAGTGTCCTTCAGGCAGGATTGTCGGCGGCCATGACGGGTATTCCATTCTGGAGCTTTGATATCGCCGGGTTTGCCGGGCCTCTGCCTTCGCCTGATTTGTACCGGCGTGCGACACAGCTTGCCTGCTTTGTGCCGGTGATGCAGTGGCATTCGGAGCCGGACGGGGGACAGTTTAAGGAGCTGATGCCGGGGATGGACGGAAATAATGAGCGAAGTCCCTGGAATATAGCGAAGGCCTGGAATTGTCCTGCATTCATCGATGAAATGAGGTTCTGGCACAGGCTCAGGATAAATCTTCTTCCCTATTTGTACAGTACGGCACTTCAGTGCTGCAGGGAGTACCGGCCGATGATGAGGCCTCTTGTTTATGACTGGCAGCAGGATCCGGAGGCGGTAAGGGCGGAGGATGAATATATGCTTGGAAACAGTCTGCTGGCGGCCCCGCTGCTGCAGGAAAATCAGAGAATAAGGAGCCTGTGGCTTCCGGAAGGCAGCTGGTACGGATTATTTTCCCGTAAAAAGTATGAGGGCGGAAGGCGTATAGAATCGGATGGCGAAGAACGGTTCCCTGTTTACTTAAGAGCTGGTCACGGGCTTGCATTAAAGGGCTCTGCAAGGGAAGGCCTGGATGCCGATACCGGAAATGGAACAGGAAAATGTGAGGATCTGCATTTCCTTCTGGCAGGGGAGACAGGCGCCGAGAGATTTTGGGATGAGGAACATGAGGCATGGATCCGGTGGAATAAAACAAAAGTGGATCTGGAGGGCACGGATGGCCTGCATATCACATGGGAGTTTGTCACCGGATAGGGAAATTCAATTTTTTTTGAGAGGTTAACCGGTTAAACAAAAAATATATGCTTTCGGGCAAAAGGATTTGCGCCAAATAATGCGCAGAAGGGAGAAAAAAATGAAAAAAGGAAACCTGAAAAAATTACTGGCAGTTATGATGAGTGCGGCGATGGTCGCTTCTATGGCAGGGTGCGGTTCATCTGCAGCCACAACGGAAAGCCAGGCGCCTCAGGAAACAGCTTCAAAAGCGGAGGAAACAGGGACAGCGGCAGCGGAAACCGTGGATATTTCCGCACAGGGGGATAACCAGGAGGCGGTGACCATCACCTATGCCAATTTTAATGCCTCCGGGAGCAATGAGGAAACACTTCAGAAGATGTATGAAGCTTTTCATGAGGAATATCCCAATATCACGGTAAATATCGAAACCATTGGCTATGATGATTATTTTACCCAGATGCAGACCCGTGTGGCCGGCGGGACGGCTCCGGACTGTTATGAACTGAATATTGAAAACTTCGCGGCTTATGCCAATAAAGGCGCGCTGGCGGAGCTGACCGGCATCGATACCTCCGGTTATGATGAAACGGCGCTGAGCGCATTCAATGTGGACGGCAAACAGTATGGTGTGCCCGGAAACTTTTCCAATGTAGTATTGATTTACAATAAGGATCTGTTTGATCAGGCTCAGATCGATTATCCTAACGACGACTGGACCTGGGACGATGCGCTGAAAGCGGCAGAGGCGATCAGGGCGCTGGATGAAAATACATACGGCATTTACCAGCCCATTACCTTCAATGAATTCTTTAAGGTAGCCGCGCAGTACGGCGGAAGCATTTTAAATGAAGATAAGACCGCTTTTACCATCAATTCCCCGGAAAACCTGACAGCGGCGGAAATGATGATCAATAAGGTGACGGAGACGAATGTACAGCCGAACGAGGAGCAGATGGGCGGCATGGGCGACTGGGATTTGTTCCAGAGCGGGCGTCTCGGCATGATTCCTACCGGAATCTGGGCATTTGCAACCTTTACCGATGGCTGTGACTTCGCATGGGATATCTGTGTGGAGCCCGGCGGAACACAGAAAGCGACCCATTTCTTCAGCAACGCCCTTGTGGTGAATGCGAAGAGCGACAAAAAAGAAGCGGCGGCAACCTGGATCAACTGGCTTGCATCCAGCGATAAATCCGCACAGATGAGAATTGATGCAGGCTGGGATCTTCCTGCTGTTAACAACCAGGAGGTGCTTTCCGGATATCTTGCCATCACGCCTCCCGAGAACCGTCAGTCCGTATTTGATTCCCTGAATTATCTGGTGGTAGCTCCTATTATTGAAGATTACTCTCTGATGGCCGATATTATAACGGATAAGCTCACTATGGCAGCCTCCGGGAAAATAACAGTGAAGGATGCGCTGGATCAGGCTCAGAGCGAATGTGAAGCACAGATTACCCTTAAGTAAAAAATAGTCTCAGCTTAAAAGTAAGTAAAATATGCGGCGGCAGCGGTTCAGGTACGTCTGAACCGCTGCAGGCAGTCTGACGGTCCGGCAGAGGACAGGGTGCAAAAAGGCCGCCGCAGCCAAAAAAGTGCAGGAAAAGTCCTGCGGTGGGGATAAAATATTATGAAGAAAAAAAGAAGGATTAAGGATCTTCTGCAGTCGGTTCCTTTCATGCTTCCCAGCTTTGCGGGCATGATTGTGTTCAGCCTGCTTCCCATTCTTATTTCCATTATTATCAGCCTGACCGACTGGAACGGGCTGGATGCGCTGAACTGGAAAACCCTGTCCGGACATTTTATCGGCCTTGATAATTATATGAAAATCCTGACCACGGCAGAGTTTTGGAAGGTTCTGGGGCATACGCTGTATTATATCGTCCTTTACATTCCGCTCGTTTTTGTGGCGGCCCTTGGAGTCGCTGTTATCTTAAACAAAAGCATGAAGGGAATCACTGTGTTCCGTATCATGTATTATATCCCGGTTCTGACCTCCTGGGTTGCGGCAAGCCTGATTTGGAAATGGGTGTTAAGCCCTCAGTACGGGATCTTTAACCAGCTTCTTTCGTTTGTCGGCATTAAGGGACCGAGCTGGCTTACGAGTGAAGTGTGGGCCATGCCGGCTATTGTGCTGGCTTCGGTGTGGAAGGACATGGGATTTTTCGGACTGTTTCTGCTCTCCGGGCTGAAAGCGATTGATGTAGGATATTATGAAGCGGCGAGAGTGGACGGCGCAGGAAAAAGCAAGCAGTTTTTCAGGATAACCCTTCCGCTTCTGACACCATCTATCTTTTTCTGTCTGATTATGTCCCTGATCAATGCCTTCCAGCTTTTTCCTCAGGTAATGATAATGACGGAAGGCGGGCCGAACGGGGCGACCCAGGTTATGGTGGAACGGATTTATACATATGGCTTTAAGTACTTTAAGATGGGCTATGCATCGGCATATTCCTGGCTTCTGTTCATCATTATTTTTATCCTGACCGGCGTGCAGATGAAGCTGCAGAAAGGATGGGTGCATTATGAATCATAAATTCTGGCGGGCTTTCCGCTTTTACCTGATATCCTGCCTGCTTGCGGTGATCGTGATGGTTCCCTTTTTGTGGATGCTTTCCACTTCCCTGAAGAGCAAGGGCGCCCTGATGGAAATCCCGATCCGCTGGATCCCGGAAAATCCCACGATGGACGCCTACCGGAAGGTGTTTTCAAAATTCCCGTTTCTCAGGGCTATTTTCAACAGCTTCTTCATCACCACAAGCTATACGCTCATTACCATTTTGTCGGCCTCCATGGCGGCGTTTGCCTTTACCAAAATCCGGTTTCCCGGAGCGGACGGCCTGCTGAAACTGTATCTGGCCTCCATGATGATACCGACCCAGGTGACGCTGATCCCGCTGTTTGTGATCATGAATAAGCTCGGCCTGATCAATACCTACCCCAGTGTGATTCTGCCGTCTCTTTTCCGGGTATTCGGTATTTTTATGCTGGTGCAGCAAATGAGATCCATACCCAATGATTTTATGGAAGCGGCCCGGATCGACGGCGCGGGGATGTTCCGGATCTTCCGGGTGGTCATTCTTCCCCTGTGCGGCTCTTCCATCGCCACACTGACCATAACCACCTTCATGGAAAGCTGGAATGATTATCTGTGGCCTCTGCTGATGCTGACGGATAAAAATAAGATGACGCTGACGCTGGCGCTTAACAATCTGAACGGACAATATGGGACGGAGTATAATGTGCTTATGGCGGGCAGCCTGATTTCCATGCTTCCCATCATCATCGTTTATGCCTGCGCCCAGAAAAATTTCAAACAGGGCGTGATGGCAGGCGGAATCAAAGGCTGATAAAGGAGATTTTTATGATAAAAAGATATGTGTTCGGTACACCGCTTGAGACAGATGCTGTCCTGAATAAACCGGCGGCATGCCGGGATAAGCCCCCTTATCTGGGGAAATGTGAGAATGCCCTTATATATAAAATGGACGAAGAGGATATCGTATACGGTCTGGGAGAAAATGTGCGCGGCATGAACAAGCGGGGCTGGATCTATGAGAGCAATTGTACGGATGACCCTGTCCATCTGGAAGAAACCAAATCCCTTTACGGGGCGCATAATTTTATCCTTGTTTCCGGAAAAAAGCAGTTCGGCCTGTTTCTTGATACGCCGGGCAAGGTAGTTTTTGATATCGGATATACGAACAGCAGCCAGCTGAAAATCATCCTGGAGGACGGGGATTATGAGCTGTATCTCATTGACGGGGGCACGCCTGATGACATCATAACCTGGTTCCGTGAGCTGATTGGCTCGAGCTATCTTCCGCCCAAATGGGCTTTCGGATTCGGGCAGAGCCGGTGGAGCTATGCATCTTCGAAGGAGGTAAGGCAGGTTGCCGCCCGGTACCGGGAAAACCATATTCCCCTGGACAGCATTTACCTTGACATCGATTATATGGAACGGTACAAGGACTTCACCATCGACAGGGAGGCCTTTCCCGATTTTGAACAGCTTGTTGAGGATATGAAACAGCAGGGAATTCATCTGATTCCCATTATAGACGGCGGTGTCAAGATAGAGGATGGCTATGATGTCTATGAAGAAGGGGTAAAAAACGGTTTTTTCTGCAAGGATGAGGACGGAGACGATTTCGTGGTGGGGGTATGGCCCGGCAAATGCCATTTTCCTGATATGCTGGACGAGAAAGCCCGGGCCTGGTTCGGGGATAAATATAAATTCCTGCTGGACAAAGGGATCGAAGGCTTCTGGAACGATATGAATGAACCGGCTATCTTCTATTCCGAAAAACGTCTGAAGAAGGTATTCGAAAAGCTGGAAGAATACCGTAAGATGAACCTGGATGTGAATACCTTTTTTGAATTCCAGGATCTGGTTTCCACCATATCCAAGAATCCGGAGGACTACAGAAGCTTTTACCATACCTATAAGGGGAAACGGATCCGCCACGATAAGGTGCATAACCTGTTCGGCTATTTTATGACACGCTCCGCAGGGGAGGCTTTTGAACGGTTGGAGCCGGATAAAAGGATTCTGATGTTTTCCAGGGCTTCCTATATAGGAATGCACCGGTACGGCGGCATATGGACGGGGGATAATAAATCCTGGTGGTCCCATATCCTGTTAAACCTGAAAATGATGCCTTCCCTGAATATGTGCGGATTTTTGTATTCAGGGGCCGATATCGGGGGCTTCGGTGCAGATGCCACGCAGGATCTGGTGATGAGGTGGATGGCGCTCGGTATCTTTATGCCTTTGATGAGGGATCATTCCGCCAGAGGGACCCGCAGGCAGGAGGCCTATGCTTTTGAGGATATAGAAGCCTTCCGCGGGATTATCGGGCTGCGTTACCGGCTTCTTCCCTATCTCTACAGCGAATTTATGAAAGCGGCGCTGAAAAATGAAATGTACGCAAGGCCTCTCGGCTTTGTCTGGCCGGAGGATCGGATCGCGCGCCGGGTGGAGGACCAGCTTCTGATAGGGGAGAGTATCATGATAGCCCCGGTCTATGAACAGAATGCCGTGGGCAGGACGGTATATCTGCCTGAAGAAATGAAGCTTCTGCGTTTTCACGGGCAGGAGGTGACGGAGCAAAGAGTGCTGCCTGCCGGTCATCATTTCCTGGAAATCCCGCTGGAAGAGGTGGTTCTGTTCATCCGGAAAGGCTGCCTTCTTCCGCTGGCTTCAGGAGGAGAAAACGTGGAGCAGGTGGACTGGAACCAGCTGAAGCTTTATGGCTTTGCAGAGAAAGGCGATTCCTATGAGCTATATGATGATGACGGCGTCAGCCCTCATGTAATCCTGGAGGAAAACCTGAGAAGGATTGTATTGAAATAAAAGGATGGTAAAAATACCGGGCTATGGCGGACTCATGTCCACCGCGCCCGGTATTTTGGTGTTTTTAGTTGCCTGTGGGAAAATTAGTTGTTATAGTAAGAGGAAAGTAAGCGGAGGTGACAACCATGGAAAATCAGGAAAAGAAGCATAAACGCCGTGTCCGTTATTCCGGCGCCTATCCTAAGAGCTATAAAGAAAAATATAAAGAACTTAATCCGGAAAAATACGCGGATACCGTTTCGCGGGTCATACAAAAGGGAAGCACGCCTGCGGGGATGCATATTTCCATCTGTGTCAGTGAAATCCTGGAATTTCTTCAGATTAAGCCGGGACAGACAGGCCTGGATGCCACCCTGGGTTACGGCGGGCATACCCAGGAAATGCTGAAATGCCTGGATTCACGGGGGCATCTGTATGCACTGGACGTGGATCCGATAGAATCCGCCAAAACAAAGGAGAGGCTTGAAAAGCTGGGCTTCGGAGAGGACATCCTTTCGATCCGGCTGCAGAATTTTGCCGATATCGACCGGGTGTCGGAGGAGGCGGGGCTGTTTGATTTTGTGCTGGCGGATCTGGGGGTTTCTTCGATGCAGATAGATAATCCGGACAGAGGCTTTTCTTATAAAACAGAAGGGCCGCTGGATTTGCGGATGAACCCGGAAAAGGGGATCAGCGCCGCAGAGAGGCTTAGGAATATCACGCAGGAGGAACTGCAGGGCATGCTGCTTGAAAATGCCGATGAGCCTTATGCCGGAGAGATTTCCAGGGAGGCGGTTTCCAGGCTGAAGAGGGGTAAAACCATTGATACCACAGGGGATCTGCGTCAGGTAGTAGAGGATGCTCTCGCTTTTCTTCCGGCTGCGGAGCGAAGGGAGACGGTCAAGAAGTCCTGTCAGAGAACCTTCCAGGCATTGAGAATCGATGTGAATAACGAGTTCGAAGCGTTGTATTCCTTTATGGAAAAGCTGCCCGGGATTCTGGCTCCCAATGGCCGTGTGGCTATTCTGACCTTCCATTCCGGAGAAGACCGTATTGTGAAGAAAAGCTTTAAGCAGTTTTATAAAGAAGGACTTTACCGTGAGATTTCTAATGAGGTCATCCGGCCTTCCGCAGAGGAATGCAGCAGAAACAGCCGCGCCCGTTCCACGAAGATGCGATGGGCGATCCGGGCGGAGGGATAGTTCCTTCCGCCCCGGAGAGTGCCTTAAGAGGCATTTCCGCCGATGGATAAAATACGGTCCGCCATCGCTTTTACATTATCACTGTCACTGACGATGACTGCGGCCCCATTGTCACGCCGGATCCGTTCCCGGAGGGTTTCCAGAATCTTTCGTTCTGTTTTCTCGTCCAGGGCGCTTGTGGCGTCGTCCAGCAGATACAGGCGGGGGTGGGTGAGCAGCATGCGGGCCAGCAGGATCCGCTGCTTCTGGCCGCCGGAAAGCATGATCCCGTTTTCTCCCGCCAGGGTGCCCAGCCCGTCCGGCATATGCATTACTTCTTCTGCAATACAGCAGTCATTCAGCGCTTCCAGGCAGGATTCATCAGAAAAATCTCTGCCCAGGGTGAGGTTTTCACGGATGGTGGCGTTGAGCAGATGGGAGTTCTGCAGGCAGACTGCCGCGTTGGGCAGCTGAAACAGGGAAAAGGGATCCTCCGTTTTTTCTCCGTTCCACAGGAGCTCTTCGAAGGTGCCGGGAACAATGCCAAGGAGGGCATGAAGCACGCTTGATTTTCCTGAAGCGACAGGGCCGGTCAGGACAAGGATTTCTCCGGCGCGAAGGGTGAAATCCACATCCCGGATTCCTCTGCCGTCCTCATAGATGCAGGACAGAGCCTTTACGTCCAGCTGTCGGAAGGGCTTTGCAGGCCGGGCGGAAAAGGCAGGCGGAAGATCGGCCGTTTCTTTCGGAGTGAGATTGCTTTTTTGTTTTCCCGCCAAAATCAGATTTCCTGTCTGTCCCAGAACAGCTGTATTTTTATCTCCTGCAGATTCCCTGATCCGCTGCCAGGAAACCTCGGCCTTCTTTGTTTCCGTATACAATTCTATTATGCGGAGGATACAGTCATTCAGCGTATCCAGATAACAGATGAAAATAGAAAAGTCGCCCAGCGGGAACCTGCCCGCACGCATGAGTCCCGCGACGCCTGCCATCATGGCGGCGACACAGATGACGGAGGCGATATCCACTGCGGCATTCACCCCGGACTGGAACAGCGTATCCTTTACCTGTGTTTTGGTCCGCTGCTCCAAAACGGAATCGTATCTTCGCAGGACGGATTTTTTCCCGCCCATGGTTTTAATGGACAGAACAGCCGTGGTGATATCGGACAGCGTATCTGAGGCAAAATCGTGCATGGCCCTGTTTTTCTTCCGGCTTTCGCCTATTTTTCCCGACAGCTTTTTTATGAGGAAAAGACACAGGGATAGGGGAAGGAAGATAAAAAGGGTTATTTTCCAGTTGACAAGCAGAAGGGAACCGATGGCGGCTAAAGTATAAACCACATATCCAGTCACTTCCGTCAGGAGTTCCACGGGGAATGTGGCGGCAGGTACATCGTCGTCCAGCCGTTCGAAGACCTTTCCGGAATTGACGGCTTTTTCCTTAATATAATCGTTTTTCAGGAGTCCTTTGAAAAACTGCAGGCGGAGGCTGTCCTGATAATAATAGCTCCGAAGGACATCCGTATAGGCGGAGCCTTTGATGCACAGGCAGCGTAAGATTCCGTTTACAGCCATGATCAGGAAGCAGGGCCAGATCACGGACAGGATCCCCTGCCCCCGTATATTTTCCTGCAGACTGTTCAGAATCCAGCGTAAGCAGCTGATGTTCACGGCGGCATAACAGAAAATATATATATTGAGAAAGATACTGAACAGGGTGAGCCAAGGCCGTATCTTAATGGTTCTCAGGAAGAAGTCCCTGTAGCTGTTTTTATTCATAAAGAAATTCCTCCTTTCTCATCCCCTGCCGTAAGCGCTTTATAGTAAAGGGAACCGGGATTGTTCATAAGGCGGCGTGTTTCGCCCTCTTCCACGAGGATGCCGCCGTCCAGCACAAGAATTTTATTCACCATTCGCAGTGCCTCCGGATGATGGGCGATCATGAGGACAGTCCTTTCACCGCTCAGCCGTTTTATAGCGTTCATAAGCTCCTTTTCCTTCTTTTTATCCAGGCTGGAGGTGATTTCATCCAGAATGATAACCTGGGGATGACGGAGAAAAAGACGGATGATGCTTACAAACTGGGCCTCACCGGCAGATATACTGCCTTCTGCAGAAGAAAAAGAGGTATCCAGGCCCCTTTCAAAGCCTTCCAGCCAGTGATCAAGCCCCAGGGCGCTTATGGCTTTATAAATATCCTCATCCCTGATATCAGGATCGAATAAAGTGATATTATCACGTAAGGATGCGTGCAGAAGCTGGGGCTTCTGGGGACAGTAAAGAATCTCTTCCCTCAGCTCTTTCAGACTGTAGCTGTCAAGCTCCAGGCCGTTTATGAAGATACTGCCGGCCGGACAGCTGTAAAGCCTTGCCAGGAGCTTCACCAGCGTGGTTTTGCCGCATCCGGTTTCCCCCATGATTCCGATGAGATCCCCTTTATGTATGGTAAAACTGATTCCCCGGAGTATTTCCGTTCCCTCCTGGTAACTGAAATGAAGGTTTCTCACTTCCAGGGAAGAGAAATCCATCAGGGAAGCCGCGGAAGTATTTTCACCCTGTGCAGGATAAGGGACGTCCTGTGCAGAGGGAGCAGTATAACCGTTGTATTCTTCAGGGATGCCGTCTTCGGCAGGTTCCTTCAGAAAGGCTTCCACACGCTTTTTCCTGGCGGAAGCATTCTGCAGGCCTCCCAGATGATTGCGGAAGGACTGGAGGGGAGCATAAATTAAATCTACATAATTGTAGAACAGATAGGCGGTACCCAGGGAAATCATTCCTTTGTCCCATAACAAGGAGGCTATGAGCAGGGTGCCTCCCACGCTGATCACTTCCATCACCGTGGATGCCCTCCAGAGCCTGCCATACATCTGGCCGGCGGGAAGGGATTCCCGGAACTTTTCATGCATGGCTTTTTTCAGGGAAACCAGCGCATGTCTTTCTGCGCCTGCCAGATGGATTTCCACAAGATTATCCAGCTTATCCTTCAGGATGCCGTTAAAGACGGCGGCAGCCTGGCTGCTTTTCAGATAGCATTTGGTGCCGAAATCAGAAATGACTTTGTAAATCCATATGCTGAACAGGCTTACTGCGAGCATTAAGAGGGCTGTCAGACGGTTTTTCATGGCGACAGAAAGAATGACTCCGACGAGAAGAAGGACGCTGGTTCCGATCCGAAGGAATAATATCTGATAATATTCGTATACACCTTCCACATCCTCGTCCAGCCGCGTCATGATTTCACCGCTGCTGAAGGTATCATGCTTGTTCATGGGGAGATCAATGAAATGTTCCAGCATCTGGTGCCTTATCCGATTGGTGATTCTTCCGCCGAGCCTGCAGGAGATAAATTCTTCGCAGAGGCCGGCCCCTTTCTGGGCGGCTACCGTAAACAGATAGCCTGCGATGATCAGGGCTATGGCTGTCATGGGCGCATTGGTTTCCGCCCTGTCGATAAAAGCGCTCAGAAACCTGGGCACCAGGATCTGCAGGCCTGTATTTGCCAGTATGACGGCGCTCAGAAGAAGCACCGTTCTTTTGTTGTTTTTTAAGATATCCATATTTTCTATCCTGTAATTTTTTTGCGGCGGGGTTCCTTCCTGCCATGCCTGAGGCCATGGAGGAAAAGGGATAAGAACAGTTACCTGTGAAGTTAATGATTATTCCGGAATCCCCGGAAGGATTACGGCAGTCCTGTAAAGCTATAATAACGGGTCTGTGGGATAAGAGACAAGGGAGAGAACAATTATAATTTTTTTTGACATAATTCCATATATGGTACCGTTCATACCTTTCCTGAAAACTTTATAATAAAAATAGTAATTATTTCTATTATTGTTATTGACAATCAGAAAAAGAAGGGATATACTGGAAACATCAAAGGAAATGACCTGTGAATTATCTGGCCGGCGGGTAAGGATCAGGAACTGGAAAGGCTTTATAGTAGAAAGGACACAGGATGAGCAAGCATAATTTTACGGATATCAGGGTTCCCATAGAACCGGATAATCCGTCTATATGCAGGGATGAGGCCAAGTGCATCAAATGCGGCCAATGTAAAAAGGTATGTACGGAAAGCATCGGGGTAGCGGGACGCTATGACCTGAGCCTTACGGGTGATAATGCTATCTGTATCCATTGCGGACAGTGTGCCAATGTCTGTCCTGCCGGAAGCATTACGGAAAGATATGAGTATGAACGCGTCAGAAAAGCCGCGGCCAATCCGGACCGCATTGTTATTTTCAGTACTTCCCCCTCCGTCCGTGCGGCGCTGGGAGAGGAATTCGGGATGGCGGACGGAAGCTTTGTCCAGGGTAAGATGGTGGCGCTGCTGAGAAAGCTGGGTGCCGATTACGTTCTGGATACCAATTTTGCGGCAGATATGACGATTATGGAGGAAGCCGGCGAGCTGGTGGAACGGCTGACCAAAGGGACCGCGCCTCTTCCTCAGTTTACCAGCTGCTGTCCCGCCTGGGTGAAATACGTGGAGACCTATTATCCTGAAATGAGAGATAATGTATCTTCCGCCAAGAGCCCTATCGGGATGCAGGGGCCTACCATAAAGACTTATTTTGCAAAGAAAATGGGGATTGATCCCAAATGTATCGTAAATGTGGCGCTCACTCCATGCACGGCTAAGAAATTCGAAATCCGCAGGGAAGAGATGAATGCCGCAGGGCGATATCTGGGAATAGAAGGGATGCGGGATATGGATTACTGCATCACTACAAGAGAGCTGGCCAAATGGGCGAGGGAAGAGGGAATCGACTTCGCGGGGCTGGCGGACGAGGATTATGACGACCTGATGGGAGAAGGCTCCGGTGCCGGTGTGATTTTCGGGAATTCCGGAGGGGTTATGGAAGCCGCGGTACGGACAGCGTACCATATGGTTACCGGAGAAGAAGCCCCGCCCCTGCTGTATGAGCTGCAGTCCGTGAGAGGGCTTGACGGAGTAAAGGAAGCCTTTGTCTATATTAATGACGATGTGATTCTTAAGCTGGCGGTGGTTTATGGTACCGCCAATGCGGGCCGCCTGCTGGAAAAGATCAAAAACGGAGAGAAGCAGTATCATTTCGTGGAAGTGATGACCTGCCCCGGAGGCTGTATCGGAGGCGGAGGCCAGCCTAAGGATACGGAGTGGAAGGGAGATACCCTGATAAAGGCCCGTATCCAAAGCCTTTACGAGAGAGACCGGCAGATGAAGATACGCTGCAGCCATCAGAATGAAGAGCTTATAAGGCTGTACGAGGAGTTCTACGGAAGGCCCCTGAGCCATCTTGCAGAGCAGATGCTGCATACTTTTTATGTGGACAGAAGCGCTGATTTAGGAGTAAAATAAAAGTATCTGGCAGTTACGGACAAAAAATTTTATCAAAAGAAAAGGAGAATATGTTATGGCTGATTTAAAAGGATCCAAAACAGAAAAGAATCTGGAAACCGCATTTGCAGGAGAATCAATGGCGAGGAATAAGTATACATACTTTGCATCCAAGGCCAGGAAAGACGGCTATGTACAGATTGCCAATATTTTTGAGGAAACGGCAAACAATGAGAAAGAGCATGCAAAAATGTGGTTCAAGCTTCTGAATGACGGTATCGGTTCCACCGCAGAATGTCTGCTGGCAGCAGCAGAAGGCGAGAATTATGAATGGACTGATATGTACGCTAATTTCGCCAAGGAAGCCAAAGAAGAAGGCTTTACTGAGATCGCCAGATTATTCGAAGGCGTTGCCAAGGTTGAAAAAGAGCATGAGGATAGATACAGAAAGCTTCTTGCAAACGTGGAAGGAGATATGGTATTCTCCAAGGACGGCGATGTGGTTTGGCAGTGTTCCAACTGCGGACATATCTGCATAGGCAAGAAAGCTCCTGAAGTCTGCCCTGTATGCGCACATCCCCAGGCATACTTCCAGGTGAAAGCTGAGAACTATTAATAAGCCGGTTTTACAGCAGCCTGGTGGGAAAAATAAAAGAACAGCTGAATATCCGCAGTTCCCTGTTGACGGGGACTGCGGATATTTTTTGGAAAGATTTCTTTCCCGCAAGCGGTATCCGGACAGACTGCCTATTTGAAAATAACCTGTACAAGAAACATATACAGGACAGTTCCTCCGCCGATGCTCAGCAGCATATTATGCTTCCACTTATGTACGCAGAGAACGAAGGCCGCCGCGAGAAGTTCAGGGATTCCATGGGAACCCTTCAGGATGGAAACGGATTTGAAGCAATAGACTACCAGCATGGCCATGGCTGCAAAAGGCAGGACCGTGCCCAGGTAATTAACAATTTCCGGTGTCTTTTTCCCCGCCGGAAAGAACAGAAAGGGGAGCGCCCGGGTCAGGATGGTGACGAGAGCGATAACCAAAAGTGTGATTAGTATTTGTAAGCTTGTCATAGGGACCTCTCTTTTGTACATTGTTTTCTGAAAAGTATAAGGAATACAAGAATACCGGCCATGGAAAAAAGAAGGAAATTATCATGGCCTGCCGTAATCAGGCACAGGAACGTAATAACCAGCCCTGCAAGCGCCGGGATATGGTTGGAGGTACTTTCCCATTGCTCCAGGAAAATAACCAGAAACAGCGCCGTCATGGCGAAATCAATTCCCGTGGAATCCAGGGGAAAAATGTTTCCCGCCAGAACACCTGCCAGGGTGCCAATCACCCAGTAGCTTTGATCGAGAAGAGCTATAAAGAAAAGAAAATATTTCCGTTCAACGCCTTCCGGCGGTTTTGCCGAACATTCCAGGGAATAGGTTTCATCGCTTAAAGAGAATATCATATAAGGCTTAAGCTTTCCCATAATTTTAAAAGGTTCCAGCATGGAGAGCCCATAAAAAAGATGACGGGCATTCACCATAAGAGTTACCAGAGCCGCAGACAGCGGAGCAAAAGGGGTGAGAAGCAGTTCAATCGCTACAAACTGCATGGAACCGGCGTATACAAACAGGCTCATGAACAACGCCCATCCATAAAAAATCCCCTTACTGGTGAGAAGAATACCAAAAGCCATACCCAGAAAAAGATATCCCATCATAACCGGCAGGGTATAAGGAAACGCCGCCTTAAGAGCTTTTCTTTTCATTAGTCCGAACCTCCTGATTTATGTAAAAATTTGCATTCCGTCAGCCATCCTGCGTTCCATCGCAATACTGATGGTTTACCGAAACTTATTATATCCGTATCCGAACATGTTTGCAATCATCCTTTTATTTTACATCATCCTTTTATGCCGCAGCTCAGCCTTCCGCTTCATAGCCCAGCCCTCCCCGCCCGCCGTTTTCCGCACCAGCCCTCCAGATGCTTCTCCCTCCGGATCGGATCCTATTCCCTGCAAAGGCCTTCTAAAAACGCCGGTCCTTAGCACTACAGCGAACATTTTAGCTTCTTGTTACGGTGAGATTGATAGGCACAATGAT
>ERZ773241.300-NODE-300-length-56553-cov-5.415785_pt1 | contig 56553 bp, 33 predicted proteins | sample MGYA00580989_ERZ773241 | MGnify/ENA primary metagenome ERZ773241 (study PRJEB29015, sample SAMEA2737804) | human gut metagenome | biome: human gut; feature: human-associated habitat; material: faeces | place: China | collected 2012 ... | reverse complement strand
CGAACGATATGGCATGACAACGTTGACATAAGCTTATCGTGTCGACAGATGGCACCATCCGGCGATTTGTGGGTCATACGACGCACACGACATCGCAAAGCCTGTACCACACCAGGGCTTTTTTGCCTCTTTTCGGCCTTCTGTGGTACACGCGCCCGATACCGGTTTGGAGTCGAATCCCGTCTTCCTTGATATTTCAAGGAAAACGAATGACATCATGTACCACACCAGGTCATGTAAACGTTTGCACGAGCTGGTGTGGCCATCGGCGTGGCCATACCACGGCCAAATCGGGCAAAATCACGCTGGTGTGGCACAACTACGAAACGAAGGGACGCGGCGACCTGCTGTCTCGGCCAAAATTCGAGACGCCGAGCTGCGGATGATACCCCGAAAGTGCTCGGCCACCCCAGTCACCTTTTGCGAACAGCCCTCGACCCTGCAGTTACGGACATGCCATGCATGACCAGCCATGCATGACCAGCCTGCTGGTCTCACTGCCGTTCCCCGCCGACAAGCAGCCCGATCCGCTAGCGGGAGCCTACAGGCTCAAAAACAACTCGTGAATGCGGGTGTCGTCGGTGAGTTCGGGGTGAAAGGCCGTGGCGAGAATGTTGCCCTGTCGCAGACCGACCACACGCCCATCAACCTCGGTCTCGATCGTGGCGTCCGTCCCGACATCGGAGACGAACGGCCCACGGATGAACACGAGCGGAAAGTCCTTGATGTCACCGAAATCGGCCGTGGAGATGAACGAACCGAGCTGCCGACCGTAAGCGTTGCGGCGAACCGTGGCGTCGAGGGCGCCGAAGTACACGTTGTCGTCGTTTTCCAGTCGCTTCGCGAGCAGAATCATTCCGGCGCACGTGCCGAACACCGGCTTGCCGGCGGCGATGTGCGCGGCGATCGGCTCGAACAGACCGGTGGAGCGCAGCAGCTTGCCCTGTGTGGTCGACTCGCCGCCGGGCAGAATCACGCGGTCGATGGAATCGTCGAAATCCTCGGCTGCGAACGGCTCTTCCTCAAGATCGATGTCGGAGGCCTGCACCATTTCCACGCGCCATTCGCCGTCGAGGCTTTGCTTCAAATCGCTCGGCTCGCCGATCGCGGGAATGTGAGAAAAGGTCACGTGATTGGAATGTGCCGGCGTGCGATTCACTGCGAACACCGTGGGGTCGGTGAGCCACGCGGCGGATGCGGTGGTGATCTTATCTGCCATGATTTCCTCGTTTCCGAAACATAACTTCGTTGTTGATGTAGGTTTAGTTGGTGTGTACTTTTGTGTACTCAGAGTAATAAACTCTTTTACTAGCATGGTAAACGTTGTTTACTTAAATTGCAAATCTGCGTGTTGCGTTATTTGCAACTGAATTTACTTATATGGCGATAGGTGACGGCAAATGGCGGTAGTAATCATGATTGCAGATGTCGGTATTTGATAATCGTAAGAACTGCGATTGCGACACGCCGTTTGGGGGCTTTGTTTACTAAGGAATTTTACTTTCGATAGTAAACATCGTATACTTAATTTTCGAGGTCAACGGGTGATCTCATCAAAATCTTCTAAGGAGAAGAGATAATGAGCAATACGACCACTACTGCGAACGGCACGGCTCGTCGCGGAAAGCTCGGCCAGCGCGTAGCGTACGCGTGCGGCAACCTTGGCCAGTCCGCGTTCTATAACGCACTGAGCACCTACTTCGTCGTCTATGTGACGAGCTCCTTGTTCGCTGGTGTCGATAAAGGCGTCGCCACCAAGCTGATCGGCGTCATCACCGGCCTGGTCGTGGTGATCCGTATCGCGGAGATCTTCATCGACCCGCTGCTGGGCAACATCATCGACAACACCACCACCAAGTGGGGCCGTTTCCGCCCATGGCAGTTCCTCGCCGGCGCGATTTCGTCCGTGCTGATCGTGCTAGTGTACACCGGCCTGTTCGGCTTGGTGAACGTGAACACCACGTGGTTCATCGTACTGTTCGTCATCACCTTCATCGTGCTCGACGTGTTCTACTCCCTGCGTGACATCTCCTACTGGGGTATGATCCCTGCATTGAGCTCCGACTCCCACGAGCGCTCCACCTACACCGCACTCGGCTCCTTCACCGGCTCCATCGGCTACAACGGCATCACCGTCGTGGTCATCCCGATCGTCACCTACTTCAGCTGGGTGTTCACCGGTGAGCACGCCGAAAGCCAGTCCGGCTGGACCTGCTTCGGTATTATCGTCGGCCTGCTCGGCCTCTTGACCGCATGGACCGTTGCCTTCGGCACCAAGGAGAACGAGAGCGCCCTGCGTTCCAAGGCCCAGAAGAACGGCAACCCGATCGAAGCCTTCAAGGCCATCTTCCAGAACGACCAGCTGCTGTGGGTTGCCCTGAGCTACCTGCTGTACGCCATCGCCAACGTGGCCACCACCGGCGTGCTGATCTTCCTGTTCAAGTTCATCCTCGACAACCAGGCCGCATACTCCCTCACCGGCGTGATCGCACTGGTCGCAGGCTTGGTTATGGCTCCGCTGTACCCGATCCTGAACAAGCGCATTCCGCGCCGTTACCTGTACATCGGCGGCATGATCTCCATGATCGCCGGCTATGTGATGCTCGGCATCTTCTCCGACAACATCATCATGGTGTTCGTGGCTCTGGTGCTTTTCTACGTGCCGGGTACCCTCATTCAGATGACCGCCATCCTGTCGCTGACCGACTCCATCGAATACGGCCAGCTGAAGAACGGCAAGCGCAACGAGGCCGTCACCCTGTCCGTCCGCCCGATGCTCGATAAGATCGGTGGTGCCATGTCCAACGGCATCGTCGGCATCATCGCCGTGGCCGCTGGCATGACCGGCAATGCGACCGCAGCCGACATGACCGCATCCAACATCCACATCTTCAAGATCTGCGCCTTCTACATTCCGCTCGTGCTCATCATCCTGAGCCTGATCGTGTTTCTGTTCAAGGTGAAGATCACTGAGAAGATGCACGATGAGATCGTCAAGGAGCTCGAAGTGAAGCTCGCCAACGGTGAGATCGAAGCCGACGACGCTCAGACCGTGGAAGCCGTCGAGGCGGTTGCCGTGGCTGAAACCGCTGGAACCGCTGGAACCGCGACTCCGGCGGGCCAACCTGAATCCCGATAACTGAACTTCCCCTTCCTTTCCGACAACCAGGGCCGCCTGAAGCACTCCATCCGCTGCAGGCGGCCTTTCATGTCTTTTCGTCTCCTTGCCTCTCATCCCGTCCGGGTTCCTCCACGCACTGGAACAATCTGGACGATAAAAGGCCTGTCAGCGGGAGGATTCCTCCACTCACTGGAGGTTTTTGGACAGTGCGGGGGTGTTTTGCGGTCCGGATTCTTCCAGTGACTGGAGGGATATGGATGCTTGAAGAGTTGCAGACGGGGCGATTCTTCCGGTGGCTGGAGGTTTTTGGACGTTAACAGGTCTGTTAGCGGGTAGCTTCCTCCACCGACTGGAGGTTTTGGGTCGCTAAGGCGTCCGGAGCTATGCTTCGCCGATGAGGGAGCCGCGTTCGTGGATCGTCGGCACCAGTGTGCGGATCACGATGGTGGCCTGTCCGCGCAGGGTGAGATCCTCGCCTTGCCTGCAACGGTGAATTTGCGGCGCCTCCTGATAATCCGTGGTCACGGTGCGGCTGATTTCGTTTTCCATCGCGTCGATGAATTGAGTATTGACGATTTCCGGCGCACCATATACCGAAATGTCGCGCAGATCCAACAATCCTGCCGGTATGGCCATGACGCGCCCGAGCAACGCGCCCGCTTCGGTGAGAATATGCGTACGTGCGGCGGGATCCTGCGAGATGCGTTGCTGCAACCTGTCGCCGGAAACGAATGATTCGAGACATCCCTGTTTGCCGCATTCGCAGATTGGCCCGTTCGGGTCGACCACCACGTGTGCGATTTCTCCGGCAGTGAAGGAACTTCCTTCGATGATGACGTCGTTGAGGCATAATGCCGCGCCGACGCCCCGCCCGATGGAGATGAGCATGGAATTGGGAGAGCAGTCGCCGAAGAATCGTTCCGCCACAAGTGCCGCATTGGTGTCGTTGCCTACGATCACGGGCACTCCGGTGGCATTTTCCACTTCGGTTTTCAGCGGCAGTTCGCTCCACCCCAAGTGCACGGATTTGCGCACCACTCCGTTGGGTTCCACAATGCCGGTCACCGCGATGCCGATGCCAAGGATCGGCAGTGGCGTTGAGCTGATGAGCTGCTTGCACAAGCTGATTACGTCATCGACGCTGCAGCCATGGTCGACGGGAAGCTCGGTGCGGTCCACGATTCTGCCGGAAAGATCCGCCAGCGCTCCTTTGACGAGCATCGGATTCGACAGGTCGACGGAGACGATTCGCCAGAAATCGGTGTCGATGGCGAGCACTTGTGAACGTTTACCGCGCCCTTCGCGATTGTCGGGGCCGAGTTCGCGCAGAATGCGATTGTCGACCATTTCGCCGGTCACTTCGCTGGTGGTGAAGCGCGAAAGTCCGATGAGTTTGCCGATATTGGCTCGCGACATTTGCGTTGCGGGGAAAAGCTGCTCGAATGCGGCGGTGATATTGCTGATTCGAATGTCGGAAGGTGATGCCTTTGCTTGGGTACCGCTCACGATGTCCTCGCTTTCTTGTGTGGAGCCGATACATATTGTAGTTTGTGGCGATACAAGTGCGTTATGTAATTTTTATTGGCAATAAAGATTACTAAACAAGAGTATACGGCATTTTTCCTCGAATTGCGATTGCTTTACGATTGTTACTAAATGGCGGAATTTCAGCTTTTTTGTGGAATAGCAATCGCGTGCCGGATTTAAATGTAAGGAAACTTGACAAAAAAGGATTACGTAGGTATGCTGTGACTATCCGGTGCAAGGAGGTGCCGGAATAATCTCACGAAGGAGAGAGATATGCGATCCCACACTCAGCGTTTGATGGTTTGCGCAGCTTCTTTCGCGGCTCTGTGCATGGGTCTTGCAGGATGCGGTTCCAATACGGCCAGCACCGGCGGGGATTCCGGGGAGGTCGTCAACCTCACGTACATGCACCGTCTTCCGGATTCCGAAGGCATGACCTTGGTCAAAGACATTGTTGCCAAGTGGAACAAGGATCATCCGAACATTCAGGTCAAGGCCACCAAGTTCGATGGTGCCGCACAAGATATGATCAAGAAGCTGGAAACCGACGTCAAGGCCGGCAATGCTCCGGATCTTGCACAGGTCGGCTACGCCGAAGTGCCTGAGGTGTTCACCAAGGGCTTGCTCGAAGACGTGACCGAAGAGGCCGCGAAGTACAAAAGCGACTTCGCCGAAGGCCCATATTCCATGATGCAGGTTGATGGCAAGACCTACGGCCTGCCGCAAGATATCGGCCCGCTTGTGTACTTCTACAACCAGAAGGCTTTCGATGAGCTGGGCATCAAGGTTCCCAAAACCAAGGATGAGCTGATCGAAGCGGCAAAGACCGCGGCCGCGTCCGGCAAGTACATCATGGATTACGAAGCCGATGAGGCCGGCAACATCTTCGCAGGTTTGGCAAATGCTTCCGACCCGTGGTACACCGTCAAGAACGACGCTTGGGTGGTCAACACCAACGGCAGCGGTTCGCAGGCTTTTGCTGAAACCTTCCAGGAACTGATCGACAACAAGGCCACGCTGACCAACCCGCGTTGGGTGCCGTCGTTCGACGCATCCCTGCAGGATGGCACGCTGATCGGCAACATCGGCGCCGCTTGGGAGGCTCCGCTATTCAAGGACTCCGCAGGAGACACCGGCAAGGGTGACTGGCGTGTCACCCAGATCGGTGACTGGTTCGGCAATGGCACCAGCACCGGCCCTGACGGTGGTTCCGGCGTCGCAGTGCTCAAGGGTTGTGAGCACAAGGCCGAAGCCATGGAATTCCTCGACTGGTTCAACACTCAGGTTGAGGATCTGACCTCCCAAGGTCTGATTGTGGCCGCCAGCACCGAAACCGCGAAGACCCCTGAATCCTGGAACGAATTCTACGGCGGCCAAGACGTGATGAAGGAATTCGCTACTGCCAACGACAACATGGTCGCATTCAACTACATGCCGGGCTACTCCGCGGTCTCCGCAGCTATGCAGGAAGCCGCCGACAAGGCAGCCGACGGTTCCGGCAAGGTGGCGGACGTGTTCCCTGTGGCACAGCAGACCTCCATCGACACCCTCAAGAACTACGGCCTGTCCGTAGCGAAGTGATCGACGTATGGAACCAGGGATCACCCGCTCTGATTCCATAACCCCTCCAACGACGGTGTGGAGCCAACGCAACACACGGCTCCACACCGTTCCTTATGAAAATATTCCTTGTGAATATTCCCTATGAATCGATCTAGCTGATTCGACGGAGCGGCTGAAACCGGCACTCCTCTCCCGTGATGACGATTTGGATACGGCGATTCGAACTGTGAAAGATGCCATCAACGATGAATGGCATCCGATGCGAAAGATAGGTACATCATGACTGCAACAACGCAAGCGGCGAAACCAAAGCGCACTGATGCGCAACGCCGCGAGAATCGAACAGGATGGGCGTTCATGGCGCCATTCGGCATACTGTTCGCCATCGTATTCATCATCCCGATTTTCTATGCCATCTATTCCAGCTTCTTCCGTCAGGTCACCGAGGGCGGCGGCGCGTACGGCGGCGGCGAATTGGTGAATAAATTCGTAGGATTCCAGAATTTCGAGTACGTGCTTACGTCCGGCAATTTTTGGTCCGGTGTGGGCAGGGTGCTGATTTACACCCTCATTCAGGTGCCGCTGATGATCATCATCGCGTTGGCTTTGGCGATGGTCATCGATTCGTTCGTGGTCAAGCACATCACGGGTTTCCGTCTCGGCTACTTCCTGCCGTACGCCATTCCAGGTGTGGTCGCATCCATCATTTGGGTGTACCTGTATAACGGTCAGATTTCGCCGATCGTCAAAGGTCTTGCGGCCATCGGAATAAACGTTGATTTCTTCAGCAAGAACGTTGTGCTCGCTTCCATGGCAAACATCACCACATGGACGTTCACCGGCTACAACATGCTGATTTTCTTGGCCGCACTGCAGGCGATTCCGCACGAACTGTACGAAGCCGCACGCATTGATGGCGCAAGTGGATGGCAGATCTCCATGCGCATCAAACTGCCGAACGTGCGTTCCGCGGCGCTGCTGTCCATGTTGCTGTCCATCGTCGGCACAATCCAGCTATTCAACGAACCGCAGATCATGCAGACCGCCGATCCGGGCATCTCCAAAACCTATACGCCAATGATGATGGCCATGAACACTTCCCAAGGCACGCTGACTCCGGGCGGTGACGGACCCGCATCGGCGGTCGCCATCGTCATGGCACTGATCGCAGGCGTTCTCGCCATGATCTACGCACTGGTCGAGAGGAAGGCGAACGAACAATGAGCAACGCAGTCGCAGCAAGAAAAGACGAACGCGCCCGCAGAAAAGCGGAACGCATGATGGAAAAGCAACGCGAAGCGGCCGAACACGATCTGCCGCGCTCCATGCGCCCATCGCCGATCACCAAAACCATTACCGTGATCGTGCTCGTCGTAGCGCTGATCTACTTCCTCTTCCCAATCTATTGGGCCATCATCGCATCCACCAAAACACCATCGCAGCTGACCAGCAGCAACGGATTGTGGTTCGCCGTCGGACTTGACCAGATTCCCGACGCCATCGCAACCAACTATTCGAAGCTTATGGGGTGGACCCGTGGCCAATTCTGGCGTTGGGTGCTGAATTCCCTGATCTACTCCGGGGTTTCCGCACTGATCGGCACCATCATTTCGGTGATGGCAGGCTATGCCACCGCAAAATTCAACTTCCGTGGCAAGGCCATCGCCATCGGCGTGGTCATGGGATGCATGCTGATGCCGGTCGCACTGCTCACCATTCCGCAGTACTCCATCTTCCACGCACTGCACCTGACCAACACCATGCTGGCGATCATCATCCCGTGCTGCGTTTCGCCATTCGGCTTCTTCCTCGGACGCGTGTACGCGCAAACCTCCGTACCGAACGAACTGCTGGAAGCGGCCCGCATCGACGGCGCCGGTGAAGCGAGAATCTTCTTCACCATCGTGCTCCGACTGCTCGCCCCAGCCATGGTGACCATCTTCCTGTTCCTCTTCGTAGGAACGTGGAACAACTTCCTGCTGCCGTTGATGATGGTTTCCTCCGACACCCTCAAGCCGGTCACGCTCGGCCTGTATGGCATGGTATCGCTCGCAACCTTCAACGATCGTGGATCGCTGATGATGGGCGCACTGCTCGGCGTACTGCCGGTGATCGTGCTCTTCCTCGGCTTGCAGCGCTACTGGCAGGCCGGTCTTGCGGCAGGCGCGGTCAAGGGTTGACGGGCATCCATCCAACTCCATGCGTGGCATGCAAACGCCACGCATGGAGTTGGATCAACAGAACAACCGTAATCCGGGCCCCACTATTTCAGGCAGGTACATGCAATGAACGCAAGACTGCACCATAACGGCCGTTCGCAAGGATGCGTCGGCATCGACATCGGCGGAACGAAAATCGAAGGCGTGCTGCTCGACGCAACAGACCGCGTCATCGACGTCTGCCGTATGCCATCGCACTCCGGTGAAAGCAATGTCGTAACCGACATCGTGCGCGTCGCCCGCATACTGTCCAACGAAGCGCTGCCCATCGGCATTGGCATTCCAGGGCAGGTGAACTGCGCGACCGGGCAAGTGAGCAACGTCGTCAATCTTGATATTGAAACGTTGGAACTTGGCGAACGCGTCAGCGCAATCATGCACGCTCCGGTGCACGTGGAAAACGATGTGAACGCGGCTGCGGTCGGAGCCGCGGAATTCGTGGAACAAGTCGACGGCAACGCAACCGTCGTATTCCTCAACTTCGGCACGGGACTGGCCGCAGGACTCGTGCGCGGCGGGCAAGCCGAACACGGGTACAGCGGATCCATCGGCGAAATCGGGCACCTACCCATCGACCCCAACGGATTCGAATGCCCATGCGGGCAGCGTGGATGCTTGGAAACCGTGGCATCCGGCGGGGCCGTGGCAAAACTTTGGCCCTCCGCAAACCCGCCCATGCCTGATCTCATCCGCAAAGCGCGGCAAGGAGACGGGCATGCCAACGACGTGCTCACCATGGTGGCCCACGCCATGGGCGACACCATCCAAATCGTCGCGCAAGCCTACGATCCGCAACGCATCATCATTGGCGGAGGCATGGCGAAAACCGGTGACGCACTCATCGAAGTCATCCAAGCCGAACTGAGCCGCAGAGCCGAAGGATGCCGATTCCTGACCACACTCGACATCGCATCGAACATCAGAATCGCAGCCATTGACCAACCAATCGGCGCAATCGGCGCGGCGCTCGCGGCAAAACGAGCGCAACCGCAATCGTGAATGCGTGATACTTCAGGCAGACTGGAACAAGCGCAACAATTCCGGAAATCCAGATCCGGCAATCCCGGCAATCCCGGCAATCCGAGAATCACAATCGAGAATTGAAATCGATAATCGACAATCGAAAGGCGAATCGATGGCAAGCGAGAACACCCGCAAATGGGCGATCATTCCCGAACCGAACAGCATGACGGTCGGCGAAGGCACGGTGCTGTTGCCCTATGCGGGGCGCGTGAACGAATCCATTGCGATTGGCGATGGCGATTTCCTGCTTGCGCATCAGCTTGTTGCCGACATACGTTCCGCGACAGGCACTGATTGGGATATTGCGACGGGCGATATGTGGTCGGGCTTCATCAGATTGCGTATTGCGGATTCGCGGGATTTCGATTCGCAGGATGGCGGTACCGCCGGCGCATACACGCTGACTATCAACACTGACGGCATTACGATTACCGGTTGCGATTTCGAGGGCGTGCGCAACGGCGTGCAGACCCTGCGCCAACTCATACGGCAAAACGGTGCCGTACTGCCGGAACTGCAGATTGCAGATGCCCCCGCATGCCAAATCAGGGGATATTATTTGGACGCGACGCGCGGCCGCGTGCCAACGCTCGCATGGCTCAAACAGTGGGCCGACAAACTCTGCCTCTACAAATACAACCAATTGCAGCTGTACATCGAGCATACGTTCGCATTCGACGGTATGAGCGAAACATGGCGCGGATCAAGCCCGCTCACGCCGGCAGACACACTCGAATTCGACCAATACTGCGCGAACCTTGGCATCGAACTCGTGCCGTCAGTCTCCACATTCGGACACCAATATGTGGCGATGCGCACGCAGGAACTGCGCGAACTCGGCGAATTCCCCGAAGACGCAGACCGGCCGTTCAGCTTCATCGAACGCATGAGGCACCACACGCTCAACGTCGCCGACGATCGAGCCTTCGCATTCTCTGCGCAACTGGTCGACTCGTATCTGCAACTTTTCCGTTCGAAGCGATTCAACATCTGCGCCGACGAAACCTTCGACCTCGGCAAAGGCAAGTCGAAGCAGGAAGCGCAACGCGTGGGCGTCGCAGCGCTGTACGCAACATACGTGGGCAAACTCTGCGAACACCTGTCTAAGCAGGGCCGCGAACCCATGTTCTGGGGAGATATCGCCATCGAAATGCCGGAAATTCTCGAAACCCTGCCGAACAATGTCACCCTGCTGAACTGGCAGTACGATCCGGAAGCGACCGATGAGAAAATCCAACTTGTGGCGAAAGCCGGAGCCAAACAAATCGTATGCCCGGCCGTATGGGGGTGGAATGCGCTGCTGCCGCGCATCGACGATGCGTGGAACAACATCGCACGCATCGCGCGCTACGGCATCGACTGCGGTGCGGAAGGCATGCTCGTCACCGATTGGGGCGATTTTGGGCATGTCAACGATCCGCGCATGGCCGTGCCCGGCATGATATTCGGTGCGCAATATGCGTGGAATCCTGCCGGAGATACTGCCGAAAATGATTTGCTTGAGCGTATTTCGCGCGTCGAATATGGCGATTGCAGCGCACGATTCGTTGCATTGCTTCGTAACGCTTCCGCGCAAGCCGTATTCACTTGGCGTGAGCTTGTGGAATATCTCGAATTGGATGACGGCACGGGAAACTGCAATACCGATGTTGCGCAAACCATTCCCTGCCTGGCCGATCGCTTGGTTGATCATTTATCTGACTGTGGAAACGCAATGACTGTGCGTGAAGCACGCAATCGCATGATGCGCAATATGGCAACGACAATCGAACGAATTCCGCAAGCCAATCGTGCATTGCAACAATGCATGGTCGACATCGCGCCGATTGCGGCACATATGGGAAATCCGGGCATTACTGCTGCCGTACGCATCGCCATGGAAGGGCAGCTGCTGCTCAATCGAGTGGGATTCGCGCTCGCCGAAGCACATGACGTGCGTGATGCGCATGACGCTGGCGATTGGCGGCCTTCCGATTATCGTGCGCTGGCGCGCGAGCTCGAATGCTGGTGCGAGGCCTATGCGAAGGAATGGAACGCGACAAGCCAACCGTCGGAACTGCATCGCATTCAGGAAACCGTGTGGAAAGCAGCCGACGAGCTTCGCCGAATCAGCAAATAAATCATCAAACAAATCCTCAAGAAATCAGCAAAACGAAAAACGTCAATCCAATGCCAATGAAAGGAACATCATGACCGAAGTCATCATCGTGAAAAACGAGCGCGAAGCAGGCGATATTTACGGCCGTTCAGTCGCCGATCTCATCAAAACCAAGCCGAATGCGGTGCTGGGACTGGCAACCGGATCCAGTCCGCTCGCCGCATACCAGTCGCTCGCACGCATTGTGCACAGCGAGCATATTGACGTATCGCAGGTGCGTGGTTTCGCATTGGACGAATATTTGGGATTGCCGCTTGATCACCCGCAGTCATATCATTCCACCATTCACCGCACGGTCGTGGAACCGCTTGGACTGAACCCTGATTTGGTGCACGTGCCTGGTGACGTGCTCGACGGGGCGCCGCTGAGCGACGGCGAACGCATTGCGGCTGCCGGCCCTGCCTACGATAAGGCAATCGAAGAGGCCGGTGGCATAGATGTGCAGATTCTGGGCATTGGCACGGATGGGCATGTGGGCTTCAATGAGCCGGGATCGTCGCTTGCTTCCGGCACGCGCGTCAAAACGTTGGTTGAGCAGACGCGCATCGATAACGCCCGATTCTTTGACGACGACATCGACAAGGTGCCTACGCATTGCATCACGCAGGGTATCGGCACGATTCTCAAAGCCCGCCACTTGGTGCTGCTTGCCTTCGGATCAGGCAAGGCCGAAGCTGTGGCCGAAACGGTGGAGGGCGGTGTGAGCGCGTTCTGCCCGGCGTCCGCGCTGCAAATGCACCCGCATGCCACCATTATTGTGGACGAAGAGGCTGCGAGCCGCCTACGCCACAAGGACTACTACCGTTACGCCTACGCCCACAAGCCCGCCTGGCAGCGCATCTGATTGCTGCTCCGCAGTCGGTGTCCGCTAGCGTCCGGATTCTTCCACTCGCTGGAACATTCTGGACGTTTTTCGGCCTTCCAGCGGGAGGATTCCTCCACTCGCTGGAAGGTTTTGGGCAGTACGGGGGTATTTGGCAGTCCAGATTCCTCCACTGACTGGAGGAATTGGGACTCTGAGGTGGCTGTTAGCGGGAGGATTTCTCCACTGACTGGAAGGATTGGGTTGCTGATGGGCTTGTCAGCGGGGTAATTCTTCCACTGAATGGAAGAATTGGATGCTAATTGAGGAATATGGCTGGGAGTGAATTGGAAGGTATGAAGATGGAACAGTCTCGTGAGCGGTTTGCGAATGAGGTGGACGTTGCGTTAGCGCAGTCGGCCCGTCCGTTTGCGATTCATAATGCGCGCAAAGTCGATGCGCGAGGTGTTGCGGAACATTATTGGCTGGTTTCCGATGGTAGCGCGATTATTGCGACTGGGAATCGGGACGCTGATTTTGCTGCGGCTTGCGCAAGCGTCGGTTTGGATGCCGATGCTGATTCCGATTCGGTCAGTTCGGCTGATTCCGGCAATGCCATGACCGGTTCGGCCGGTTCCGTAACCGACGCTGCAGGTCGCATGATGACTCCCGGTTATGTCGACATTCATGCGCACGGTTCGTGGGGCAGTTCCTTCGATGATGGCGTGCAGGGCATACGTTTGGCTCGCGCGGGTCACATGATGCACGGCACCACCCGCCAAGTGCTCAGTTTGATCACCAATCCGCTTGACGTGATGTGCGCCAATCTCGAAACCGTGCACGGCATGATGAGCGCCCGCCCTGACATTCTCGGCGCGCATCTGGAAGGACCGTTCCTTGCGCTGTCTCGCAAGGGTGCGCATGATCCGGAATGTTTGAAGGATCCGGTTCCCGAATATGTTGATCGGCTTTTGCAAGCGGCAGGCGGCTGTCTGCGTCAGATCACCATCGCCCCCGAATTGCCGCACGGCATTGATGCGATTCGTCGCTTCGCGGCGGCCGGAGTGGTTCCTGCGGTAGGACATTGCGATGCCGATTATGCGACCGCTCGCAAGGGTTTCGACGCGGGCGCGGGCATTATGACGCACATGTTCAATGCGATGAATGGCTTGCATCATCGCGAGCCTGGTCCAATTCCGGCTGCTGTTGAGGATCCACGCGTCACTATCGAGTTGATCAATGATGGTTTTCATGTGCAGAATCCGATGGTGCGTTTGGGATTTGGTTTCGCACCGCATCGCACGGCATTCGTGACTGATGCCATGGCTGCTACCGACTGCCCGGACGGTCATTATCTGCTGGGTGCGTTGGATGTGGATGTGATCGATGGTCACGCTCGGCTCGTGTCGAATGGTGCGATTGCCGGTTCCACGCTGACGTTGGAAAAGGCTGTTCAGCGTGCGGTGCTCGAATTGGGATTCACGCCCGCCGACGCGGTGGAGGCCGCCACGTTGACTCCGGCCAAAGCATTCGGTTTCGACCGCGCGAACCCGGTCACCAAGCAACCTCTCGGTCTGCTTGCTCCCGGCTACGCTGCCGACGTGCTTCTGCTCGATCCCGCCACCTGGTCCGTCACCCACGTCTGGTGTGACGCTCGCCCTCTCCGCTAAGGTGAGATTACTGAAGCGAGATTACTGAAGCACAATTGCAGGGCCGGCTCCGCAATAGGATGCCGGCCCTTGCCGTATCTCAAGTTTTTATATTTAGTCTTGCGGGGTGAAGCTGTCGCGTGCGACGAGACTGGTGGAGATTCGCATATGCTGGCTGATTTTGCGGTCGGCGGTCAGCGCTTCGGCAAGCATAAGCACCGCGGCTTTCGCAAGCTCGTCCTGGCTAATGTCGTACGACGACAATGCGGGAGACGTGTATTTTGCGATCTCCTGATTGTTGATGCTGATCACTTTGATATCTCGCGGCACCATCACATTTTCGGTGGCAAATGCCTGCAGCACGCCAACCGCCAACGGATCGGCTGCGACGATTACCGCGTCGGGCAGATCGTCCGCATGATCCTGCACCAACTGACGCCCCTGCAAACGGCCGTTTTCCACAGTGAACGGGCCGTCCGCATACACCAATCCTTGCGCATCCAATCCCAAGCGCAACGCCCAATTGCGGAATGCGAACGTACGAATATCTTCCGGATATTCATGCTTGCCCATAATGTTGCCCAAGCCGCCAATGAAGCCGATCCGAGAGCAACCCGACCCCATAAGCGCGTCGATCGCATCCAATATGGTTTGTTCCAAATCCGGCTGTACCGAATCGAACAATGCCGGCGCAGGATTGATGTCGATGAATACGCCGTGGGGGAGCTTCTTATGCAAGCGGTGAAGCGTCTTGTGATTTAGTGGGGACGGGCCGATCGAAATAAATCCCGCGTATTTATCGGCATCGGCGATCAGCGAATCCACGTCCTCGTGCATGGTCACGTTCATACGCTGCTCTTCGGCATGCTTGACGAGCACTTCGCGCAGCTCGTCGAAATACGCGTCCTGCAAGCCCTTGTCGGGTACGACATTGTCGAGAATCGCAACATCCTGCGGAATGGTGATGCGCTGGTATTGCGGTACGTTCTTGTATCCCATTTCCAGACTGGCGTTTAGAATCTTCTCGCGGGTGGAATCCTTCACCGAAAAAGTGGGATCGTCCTTCAAAACCCTGGAAACAGTGGCTTGGGAGAAACCTACCCGTTTCGCTATCTCTCTGATAGTGGCCATGTGAATCCTCCTCAAAGCCATCGTTGGCTAAACACGTTTACTAATTAATTTAGCACACATGCTCCCATCTCGCCATATTTCCTCCAAGCGTTTCACGAGATGAAGCAATCGTGCGACAAACGAGACTCCTCTTTACTCAGCTTGCCTCGGGGTGGCTTCGGGCAATGAAGTGCCCATGGTTTCGAGGCGCATGAGGAACTCGTTGGCGCTCATGGCGTTGCTCAACAGCGTGCCCTCGGCGAGCGTGCCTCCGATGGAACGGATGAACTCAACCTGGTCCAGGGACTCCACGCCATCGAACACCACATGGAACGCATCGTTATCGCGCGAAATCTCGAGCGTACGCTGCATGATCTGCTTTGCGCGAGGCGTACGGAAATCGCGAACCACCGTCTTGTCGAATCGTGCGAAATCCAATGGCAGATGCGCGAACGCGGCAACCTCCGAATACGTGGTGCCAGCATTGGTCAAACCCAACTCGACGTTCGGCAAAGCGGCAAGAGCGGCAACCTCATCATCAACTTCATCATGCACCACATGAATGGCATGCGATCCCAACTGCAGGCCGAAACGCAGCTGTGGCTGCTCATGAGTCAACTGCTCCAAGCGCTCGTGGAAGATGGACGCGCCTAATTCCGAACCATTCATGCAAATGTCCACAATATCCAATTCGGGTGCCACCTTGCGGAATGCGGTCATGTCTTTCACGCAGGTTTCCAGCACGTCGAGCGTCAGCTGCACGCTCATGTTGAGACGATGCGCTTCAGCCGTTACGAAATACGGTGCCAGCGTACGGCCCTTCGCGTCATGCACGCGCACAATCGTATCCAGCGAAGTGATACGTTTCGTATTCACATCGAAAATCGGCTGGTAGAGCACGGAAATCGTATTGTCTTCGATCGCATGGCGAAGCACGTCGGAAGCGTTGAAATAGTCTCCCGAACCATTCTGCGCGGCGAGCGTGGACGTCATGCCGTCGACTACGGGCAGATTGGAGCTCTCCGACTCGTAGATGTGCGCGCTCGCATCGGCGAGGAGCACGGAGAAGCCGTCTGTCGCATTCGAGAACGAAATGCTGCTCGATACGTCCACGGAAACCTCGCCTTCTTCGGTGTATACCGGCATGACGGCAAGATTGCGCATGCGTGTGGCCAACTCCTCCACATCGCTGGTTGACGTCACATCGGTTACGATCATGGCGAATTCCGCGCCGTTCACGCGCGAAAGCGTGGCGTTTCCCGGCAGTAGCTGGCTTAAACGCATGCCCACGGATCGCAGCACGGCATTGCCGATTTTGCGTCCATAATGTTCGTTGACGGTGCGCAAATGCTCCACGCCGAAATACACCACGGCAACCAGATTATGCACATTCTCGGTCTGCAGACTCTTCAAATGCCCGATGAACGCACGATACGTGAGTGCGCCGGTCAGCGTATCCGTTTCCGATTCGGTGCGTAGCAGCGTCACTTCCTTGTTCACGCGTAACGATTCGGTAAGCACTTCGCCGCAGGTGAGCAATATCGTCTCGTCGGTCGACATGAACGGACGATTCCAAATATTGCGTTCCATCGCGAGATAATACTGTCGCGAGCCGGTGGAAATAGGCGCGGAATAGCGGTAGGAATACCCTCTTTTATCAAGATTGTTTGCATTGCTGATGAAACAGCGCATGCGGGTGAGGCCACGATTGATGCGTCTTACGACGGTCTCTTCCGGCACTTGATTCGGCAACGGCAGCGCGTCGCTCACATTCGCTATGCATTTCAACGCACTTCGGGATCGCGTGATCCGGCTCATCGTATCGACCGTCATCAGCAACAGCGAGTAGGCGATCAGTGCCAGCATGAACACGGAAAGCACGGTGGCAGTATCCGAGCCAATATTGGCGAACTCCAGAATTTCAGGAATCCACACAATCGCCATCAAATCAGCCAAAGCCATGGCAAGAATGTGAGACAGCGAATACTCGCGCATGGCTTTACGAATCGGAATTTGTACAAAAAAGAACGTTACAATATCACAAATCAATCGAATAATCGGCACTGCAACAGTCATAATCAGTAATGGCAGCAACCAATGCTGGAATTGATAAGGATTAATCGCAGCATTGACGGAATTCTGGCTGATGATAATTGACAGTACGTGAGAAGTATTCGCAAATAATATTTTGATCAGTGGGATTGGCGCAAGCGTGGTTCCGGCGCGAAGAATGCCGATTTTCAGACTGCGTGCGGTGATGATCGACGTGATGATGGTAACGATGATCAGGAACATGGCCACGTCGGGGAAATAGCCGGTTACCAGCAGTATGACGGTCAACGGTGACAGCACGGTGTGTTCGGCGGCAACGCGATACGACGAACGCTTTTTGTGGTAGATCAGGCACAGCAGAAAGCACAGCGACCATATGCAGATGCGCGCAGGGTCTTCCATAAGTTGCTGCACGCCTTTCTGTGCATGGAATGCGATTGCGGCCGCAATGCACAACGCATAGATGATGGCCAGAATGGTGAGTCTGGCTGGTTTTCTGATGCCGTCTTTTGGCTGGCTGCCGGTGGCTGCCTGATGCTTTGATTGCTTCGATGTCATGATTGCCTGATTTCGTTCCCCTGTTGCGTGCCACTTTTACCGAAAAGTAGCGACTGCCTTGTGTTCCTGCCTTGTATTGTGTCTGTGGTTGCGTCTCGCTGCGGCAAGCGTTTATAACACCGGTCCGATGATGCGCCACGGTGCGTTCGTGCCTTCCTCGGCGCTGTCCGGCTGCTCGTTTTCGTTGTTGCCCAACGATTCGTAGATATTGCCGTTCCAGATCACCTTGTCGCCTTGCTTGTACAGTACTCCCGGTTCCCACGTGGGGTAGGCCTGCTGCGAGGAATTCCAGCTGGCATTGTCGAAGTCGACGAGCGTGCCCGGCGTGCCTCGGAATCCTGACCCCAATGTGGTGGCGAATTCGCCGTCCGTCTGTTTCATGCCGCTGCAGAACGTTTTGAGCGTGTTGGTGTTCGTATAGTTTTCGCCGCATTGCTGGTCGCGGTTCAGCGACCACATGCTTAAGTGGCCCAGGCTTGTTTCCAGTGCGAACGTGTTGATTTCGCGCGCATTGTCGAGCGTGAAATACTCGTTTTTGGTATCGTTCTGGCCGATGAGCACGGTGGCTCCCAACAGCTCCCAGATCTGATGGTCGCTGAAGAGTTTGCCGCGACTGTACAGCAACGTTTTGTATTGCGCGTGGGCCGCGTTCAGCGAACTTTTGATCAGCGTGGATTGCGTGATCGACGTGGACGCCACGTTGAAATCCATGGTCATGAGATTCACGGTGGATAGCGTCACGCCGGCATCCAGAAACGCGTTCACGGTTTGCATTCCTTGCATTGTAAGACCTTTCGCGTCGGCTGGAAGCGTCAAACTGATGATCAGATCGTGACTGGTATCGTCTTTCCCTTTGTCTTTGGCTTTTTCGTTGGCGATGAGTTTTGCCACGGCTTGCGCTCGCCGGGTTGCGGTTTCGCTGTACCCGTCGAGATTCGAGTTTTCGATGTCGAAGTCGAGCGAGGTGATGTGATAGCGGTCGATCACCTGCTGGTATGCGTCGGCAAGGGAATCGACGTCGGAGCATGCGCTGGCAAGTTCGGTGCCGTTCTGCCCGCCGAAGCTGACGGTTACCGTGCGATCGGTTTTGTAGGTTTGCGCGATACGGCTGTCGAGATCGAGCGTGGAAGCCGCTTCGTCGAGCGTGTAGTAGCCGCCCCAGCTGGGCTGGCAGCCGTCGCCGGCGGTGACGAAACCGAGGGACACATTCCGGTAGACGTTGCCCACTTTGGATTCAAACTCGTATGAGGGTGTCGCGGTCACGTCCACATAGCCGCCGAACCAGGGTTCCGGCAATTTCTTAGCCGCCGTTCGCGTGAACGTGATCCACGACCATGTGCCGGCCGCGACGAGCGCGATGCACAGTATCGCTATGAACAGTCGGAGGAAGGAAAATCGTCTTCCTGGAAACAGGGGTTTCATCATTCCCTTTCGAAATCGTCAGGTCACCAATGCCGATGGGGACATTGGGGTGTCTAGCAGGCTGCGTCCCGCTGGGCTTCGGTGCATATGCGGGGGATTAAGCTTTCCTCTCGTGCGCTGTTTTTCTTATATCTCGCTTACAGTTAGGGAGTGTAGTCTGTGGCTAGTACGACGATTTCAACAGTGATGTATGGTTTATGCAGGTGAGGCAGCGCTGATAATGCAAAGGGGTATATGGTGGCAAAAATAGGGGATTTTGACGGCGATGACCGCAGGCACCAGTGGGGTGCTGAAACCTCCACGCAACCGCTTGCGATCATGCATGCCAAGCCTTCGCCAACGCGCGTTGTGCTTGGCTACGTTGCCATCATCTGCACGGTTGTTTCGTGGCTGATCTACATGATCACGATGATTCTGTCGTTGTTCGTCAACAATCCTTCACTCACGTTACGTTTCGTGGTTGAAGGCGTGCTGTACATGACGATTGTGACCACGCTGATTTTCAGCGCGCTCGTCTACTTGACCACACGGCAAGGGGCGCTATACCGTTTCATCCGGCATGAACGCGTGCCTCGGGCGATGCTCGACGACCATTTCGCACACAACTACGATAAGGGAATCACAGTGCTGATTCCTTCGTACGTGGAACAGCCGAAAGTCGTCGAAAAAACGATCTGGTCGGCGGCATTGCAGGAATTTCCCGACCTTGCAGTCGTACTCCTAATCGACGATCCTCCGCATCCTAAAAATGATGAAGCGCGAGCGATTCTCAAAGCAAGCCGCGAACTCATGCCGAAAGTATTGGCCGAATTGGCGGCACCTGCGGAACGTTTCACCAAAGCGCGCGACGAAACTGTTGCGGCGCTCGCCGATCAGATGGACGCAAGGCGTAGTGTGGTCGCACGCTGTGCGGAAGACTATCGTGCGGCCGCGCAATGGTTGGAGCATAAGGCCGACACATGGCTGGTCGAAGATCATACCGACGATTTCTTCTGCGACCAGGTATTGCGCGGTCTTGCACGCGACCTGCGTTTGACGGAACAGGCGTTGAACGAATCGATCACCCTGCAGCAGCATGTCGACGCGAATCGCATTCTGCAACTGTACGAACGTTTGGTACGCATTTTCACCGCAAAAGGATGGTCGTTCGAACGCAAGCTGTATGCGTCGACCTCCCGTGAAGGCAACAAAGCCATGAATCTGAATTCGTTCATCGGATTGATGGGGCACTCGCTCAAGCGCGTGGAAACGTCGGACGGGGTGATTCTGCGTGACGTGCGCGAGGGGGAATCTCCCGATTTCGTGATGCGCAATTCCGAATACGTGCTGACGTTGGACGCCGATTCCATGCTGTTGCGCGACTACTGCCTGCGCTTGGTGTACCAGATGGAACAGCCCGGCAATGAGCGCGTGGCCGTGATCCAAACCCCGTATTCCTCGTATCGTGGCGCGCCGACGCGAATCGAACGCATCGCGGCCGCCACCACCGACATTCAGCACATGCTGCATCAGGGCATGACCTACTATGACGCCACGTTCTGGGTAGGTGCGAACGCGGTGATCCGCAAGGCCGCGCTCGACGATATCTGCGTGGTGTCGACTGAGGGCACGCGCACGGTGAAAACGTATATTCAGGATCGCACGGTGATCGAGGACACCGAATCCAGTATCGATTTGGGTTATTTCGGCTGGCATTTGGTCAACTATCCGGAGCGGTTGAGCTATAGTGCCACCCCGCCTGATTTCGGTTCGTTGGTGGTGCAGCGGCGGCGTTGGGCGAATGGCGGTCTGCTGATCATCGGCAAATTCTTCCGTATTGTGCACGCGCGGCATCAGCAGGGCAATGATGTGAAGCTGGGTGAGTGGGCGCTGCGCGTGAACTATATGGCGTCCATCGCATGGTCGAGTTTCGGCCTGATGTTCCTCTTGGCATATCCGTTCGACCAGCGGTTGCTGAGCCCGTGGGTGGTGCTCGCGTCGCTGCCGTATTTCTCCACCATGTCGAGCGATTTGAAACGCAACGGGTATAAACGTTCCGATATTTTCCGTATTTACGGCTTCAACATCGTGCTGTTGACGGTGAATCTTTCCGGCACGCTCAAGTCGATTCAGCAGGGCATGACGAACACGAAGATTCCGTTCGCGCGTACGCCGAAAGTCAATAATCGTACCGCTTCTCCGGCATTGTATGTGACGATGCCGTGGGTGATCATCATTTACTCGTGCATGGTGTTCTACGCCGATACGCTTTCGCACAATTGGGGCAACGCGGTGTTCGCCGGCTTCAATGCGATCGTGACGTTCTGGGCGTTGACCGCGTATATCGGCATCTGGCATTCCGTGCAAGACATGGTGGTTGGTCTGGTCCGTTGGTTCTTCGTGCCGATCAAGGAGCCTCAGCAGGAGGCGGCCCGCAAGAAGGCCTCTTGGCGTGACGCCCTCTACTTCGGCGACCGCCAAATGATCTACGAGTCCCGCCCGCTGTAGCCTTGAGACTTCTCTAGCCCGTGTGTACGTGTACGGGCGGCGGTTGTAGATGCCTCCATTCCTATGCAACTTGCGTTTCCGTCTGCACGTCCTAGTGTTTGGGGAGGATGGCCGCACGTTTTTGGCTTGCTGACCTCACGATTTGGGAAAAAGCGGAAAATTAAATCGTAAGGTCGAAACCAAATCGCAATCGTGCGACGGGACTCAAGATTGCAACGGTCGGTACATCAAAATCATGATATGAAGGAACGGGGTCGCAGCATCCTGGTGTCCATCATTTCGAGGAATGACGGGTAGGTGTGTCGAAACGTTTGACAAAGCTGAGTTGCTGGCTTACGATTAGTGAAACGTTTCGACGAAACGATTCGATAAAATACGAGCGTGATTCTGCGGAAGAAATTCCGGAAGGCTCGGCGGATGGCTTTGTTGAACGATGGACGAGAGCTGCGGTACGCATGACGTGTAACGCAAATGACTTGGAGAGCCGAAGGAGGCGGAAGATGACGGGCATCAAAGATGTGGCTCGGGAGGCGGGGGTGTCAGTCAGCACCGTTTCGTACGTACTTTCCGGCAAGCGTTCCATCTCCGCCAAAACCACCGATAAGGTGATGGCCGCCGTTGAACGACTTGGATATACTCCGGATGCCAGCGCCCGTAAAATGCGTGGTATGCGTAATCATATTTTTGCGCTCAGCGCGCCGATTCGCGGTGATATCAATCAGGCCAAATACAACGCTTACTTTCTGCAGACCGCATGGCAGGCAAAGAACCGTGGCTACGATGTGCTGTTGCTTACCGGCGAGGACGCGGTGGCCGACATTCGGCGCGTGACGCAAAGCAACTTGGTCGATGGCGTGGTGCTGCTCGACATTGAGGAACATGACGAGCGTACCGCCCAGGCTGGCTCATATTCCAAACCCTGTGTGGCCATCGGTTACCCTGCAGAGCATGAAGGCTGTGCCTGTGTCGATATCGATTTTGCCACGGCTGGTCGTATGGCTGTGGATTGCCTGTATTCCAAGGGGCATCGGAGCGCTATGTTTTTGCGTGACAATGAGACCGATTACGATCGCGGTTCGGGCTATGTGCTGCTGTTCCGCAAGGCTTTGCTGGAACGTGCCGAAGAGTTGGGCATGACGATTCATGAATCCTCCAAGCATCGTGACGATCGCTTTGATGCCGCGGAATTCGTGCGTGAGCTTCGTTCTTTGGATGAGCGCCCCACGGCGATTGTCAACCAGGCGAACGCCAATGTGCTGAAGTTGGTATTGCAGCAATTACAGGCTTCGGGATTGCGGGTGCCAGATGATATTTCGGTATTGTCGTGCGGCACGTATTTCGAGGGAGAGCTGATGCCGCAGCCGATTACCGAGATGCCGGTCATGCCGCAGGAATTATGTTCTAAGGCTGTGGATCTGCTGGTCGACGCCATCGATGAGCATCGCGACATCAAGGGATTGGTGGAGCTGTCCGCTCCGGTCATGCATAGTCGAGGTTCCGTTACCAAAGTTGGTGACGTGTGAAAAGAAGGTTGTAGGAGTATGTCCGTGAAAGGCGGACGGATTTCCGTATCCATAATCGAAACGATTCGAAAGTAAGTGAAGGCGTTGTAGCCGAAGCGAAGATGGTGATTGCCGAATTGAAAAGCGCCAATCCGCGGCCATCGTCGAAACGTTTCGAAAAAAGGAGGCGACACATATCAATCTTCATAACTGAAAAACAACTTGAGACATAACTCAACAACACAACCACCAATAACAAAGGAGAAACCATGAAGATCACACGAGGCATCGCACTTGCGGCCGCGGCGGCAATGTCGCTGACCACGCTCGCTGCATGCGGCAGCGACACCGCGCAAGACGAGGAAACGCCAGACAGCCTGTCGTTCTGGTATTACGAGGAAGACGACGCTGGCCAGACCCAGGCATGGCGTCGCGCCGCGGAAGCCTTCGAAAAGGAAACGGGTGTCAAAATCAATTTCGAACGTAAGTCGTTCACGCAGATCGCGCAGAACGGCAGCCAATTCCTCAATTCCGATGAGGCGCCGGATCTTATGGAATCCAATCGCGGCAACGGTTCGGCCGGCGTGCTCTCCACCATGGGGCTGCTCACCGATTTGGGTGATTACGTCGATCAATACGGTTGGGACAAGAAGGTGACCGGCGCCAATGCGGCCGTGGCCAAGTATGATGAAAACGGCATCATGGATGGTGACACCTGGTACGGCATGACCAGTTACGCGGAATTCCAGCGCGTCTACTACAACAAGGATCTGTTCGCCAAGTACGGGCTGGAGATTCCGACCACCTATGACGAGTTCGTGGACGTCTGCCAGAAATTCGTGGATGCCGGAGTGACGCCGATCGCCGCCGACGCGCAGGAATACGGCGTGATGTGGCTGTGGTGGCAGCTGGTTTCCAAGGAGGCCGACGCCAAATTCATCGACAACTGGCAGCTCTACAAGGGCGATGTCGACTGGAACTCCAAGATTCTCACCAATTCCGTGAGCACCATCAACGACTGGCTCGACAAGGGCTTCATCTCCCACAACGCCACCGGTATGAAGGCCGAAGACACCACGCAGGCATTCATCAAGGGGGAGTATCCGATCTATCAGACCGGCACCTGGAATCAGGGACGTTTCGTCAAGCAGATCACCACTTTCGATTGGGACGCCGCGGTGATGCCGGAATCGAATTTCGCGATTGGCTGCGCAGGCAATCTGCTGGTGATTCCGGAACGCTCTCACCACAAGGATCTCGCTGCGAAGTTCATTGACTACGTGCTTTCCGACGATGTGCAGAACTACCTCGGCAACGCCGGCGGAATTCCGGTGGCGGGCGACGCCAGCAAGATCAACGACGAGAAGAGCAAGGCCATGATCGAGGAATACGCCTCCTACGCCAATGATGGCAAGCTCAGCTACTACCCGGATTACGCCGCTTCCAACCTTACCGATGCTGTTCCGGCGGAATTCCAGGAACTGGTGAACGGCACCAAGAAGCCGGCCGACGTGCTCAAGGGTATCCACGAGAAGTACGACGTCGGTGTGGAAGACATGGGCGTCAAGACCAACTGATCGTATATCTGATCTCATATCCAATCTCATATCCGACATCGCACGGGATTATTCCGGTTTTGCTCAGTATCAATCATGAATAATCCCGTGCGGTATCGCAAATTACAACTTGCGAACCAATATCGCAATCGTAAATATTCACAGGCAACGCAGCGCAACCAAAGGAAAAGCCAAAATGTCAAAGAAGACCAAAAACGGGGGAGTCTCAATGTCAAGGCTTCCCGGAAACCGTTCCGCAAAATTCGTACCATATCTTGTTCCCGGACTGGTAGGTCTGCTCGTTATCGTCGTTATTCCATTCGTGTGGAACATTTACTTGAGTTTCACTCGATGGCGTGGAGTTGGCCCGGTTAAATTCGTTGGATTGCAGAATTGGAAACGTCTGTTCGCTGATTCCACGTTCTGGATTTCATTCGCTAATTCATTCTGGATTATTGTGGCTATCGTAGTTATTCCTACGATTCTTGGACTATTTATTTCGTCACTGCTGACTGACGTTATTCAGAAGAAATTCGGCGGCAAGACGGCTTCCTTCCTGCGAGCCATGTTCTACCTGCCGCAGTTGCTGCCGGTTGCTGTCGCGGCCATCATCATGGGCTGGATCTTCCGTCCGGAAGATGGCGCGGTGAACGCGCTGCTCGTCAAGCTCGGCCTGGGATCGTTGCAGCATAACTGGCTCGGCAGCCCTGATAGCGCGCTTCCGGTGCTGATGTTCATTCTGGTGTGGATCCAGTTGGGCTATCCGATCGTGATCTTCATGTCCGGTCTGCAGCGCGTGGATCCTGAACTTTACGAGGCGGCCGGTCTTGACGGAGCCAACTGGTGGCAGAAATTCCGTGTGGTCACGCTGCCGTCCATCATTCCCGAGCTGCTGGTGGTCATCCTCACCGCCACCATCGGCGCGCTGAAAACCTTCGCACCGGTCTATCTGCTCACCAAAGGCGGGCCGGGAACGGCAACCACCGTGCCATCATACTATTCCTACAATCAATTCTTCCAAGTGCAACAAGTCGGCTACGGCGCGGCCATCTCCACAGCGCTCACCGTGGTCATCATCGTGTTCTCCATCGTGTTCACCATGGTGCAGAAGCACGTCGAAAAGGAACTGGTCTGAACGGTTCAAACCGCAACTGACCCGTAACATGTAAGACTCGCAAGACTTCGAAAGTCGAGGAAACAACCATGACGCAAACCATGACCGCATCGGCAGCGCGGAAAGCATCCAAGAAAACCCAACATGTGCGCTCGACCGGCGACTGGATCACCCTCATCGTGCTCATCGCAGCCGCACTGCTCGTGCTTTTCCCGTTGCTCGTGCTCACCGTCAACGCGTTCAAAACACCCGCCGATTACAATGCAACAGGCCCGCTTTCGCTGCCGAAGCATTTCACCATGGACGGCATCATCTCCTTCTGGACCACCACCAAGTTCCCGCTGAAATTCTGGAACAGCTTGGTTATTTCGCTGGTAGTGGCTGTGGCCGCCGTCGTGCTTTCCGTGCTGAACTCCTTCGCGCTCGGCATCGGCAGGGTCAAAGGCAACACTTGGATTGTGCTCGCCATCATGCTTGCCAATATGATGCCGCAGGAAGCGCTGCTCTACCCGCTGTACACCATGTTCAAGCAGGTCGGACTGTACAACACCAAACTGGCGATCATCATCATCTTCACCATCATTCAAAGTGCGTATGGCACGTATCTGCTGTCGTCCGTATACGGTACGTTCCCGCAGGCCATTCTCGAAGCGGCAGCCATTGACGGCGCCTCGCGCTGGCAGATTCTGCGTAAGGTGGTGCTGCCGATTTCCTGGCCGACCATCAGCGTGCTGTTCGTGTTCTTCTTCGTGTGGACGTGGAACGAATACATGATTCCGATGGCATTCCTGATGGGCGACGACGTGCAGACCATTCCGCTGGCGCTCGCCACATTGCAGGGCCAACGCACGATGGATGCGACCACACTTGCTTCGGCTTCGCTGCTGAGCATTGTGCCGACTATTATTTTCTTCATTATTTTCCAGCGCAAGTTGTCGCAGGGCATTACCGCTGGTGCCGTAAAGTAGCGGGAAAAGGGGTTTCTTATGACTCGAGATAACGATTGGAGCACCATGCAAAACAGCTCACGTCACGATATGCAGGTTGATTCGTTGGGTGCGTTCGCCGCGCGCAGTCCGCTGGACTTGCTTGCGGTTGCGGCACCAGGGCGCACACGTTGCGTGAACGCCGAGAATCCCACGGGCGGCAAGGGCGCTGCGGCCACTGCAGCCAGTGCACTTGGTCCGTCGCGCAAGGGCAGTCCGTGCATCCAGACCGTAAAAGCGGGGGAGAGCGTCACTTTGATGGATGTGGACGGTCCGGGCGTGATCCGTCATATTTGGATGACGGTCACCGACCGCACGTCGTCTACCGGTCCGAACGTGCTTCGTAACCTGATCCTGGAATTCTATTGGGATGGCGAGGAGACCCCGTCCGTGCAATGCCCGATCGGCGACTTCTTCTGCTGCGGCCACGCGCAGGCCTGCCGAGTCAATTCGATGCCGGTGGTGGTCGTACCCAATCGCGGCTTCAACTGCTACTTCTCCATGCCGTTCGAACATGCGCGCATCGTGCTCCGCAACGATCACAACGAAGACGTTCCCGCGTTCTTCTACCAGATCGACTACACCGAATACGATGCGCTTCCGGCCGGCACCATGCGTTTTCATGCGCAGTGGCGTCGCGAGCGCGTCACCGAACTGGCCCGCGACTATGTGGTGCTCGACGGCGTGCATGGTCGTGGCGCGTATATCGGCACGTATTTGGCGCTCACCGCGTTGGAAAGCCGCTGGTGGGGCGAGGGTGAAGTCAAGATGTACATCGATGGGGACGACCAGTATCCCACGTGGTGCAGCACCGGTGCCGAGGATTATTTCGGTGGCGCGTGGAGTTTCGCCGATTTCGACGAGCATGGGCGTATGCATGAGCAGACGTTCTGTGCGCCGTACGTCGGTTTCCCGTTCTATTCGCAGCGTCTCGCCTCGCATCGCGAGAGCGCGTATTGGGATGTGAATACGCCGGTGACCCGCGGATTGTATCGCTGGCACATTCCCGATCCGATTTATTTCGAACATGATTTGCGTGTGGAATGGCAGCAGATCGGTACTGAGGAGGGCGGCAATTTCGAGCGTCAGGACGACGTCGCTTCCGTCGCGTACTGGTATCAGCTCGAGCCGCATACACCGTTCGATCCGATTGGCGATCGTCGCTTCCGTCAGCCCCGCTGATTTTTGCCCCCCAAGCTTACGATTTTCGGCCTATCCGGTCGGTTCGGGGGTGTTGTGCTGTCTGCGCGACTTGCGTTCTGCGTCTGCACAACCCGGGTTTTTAACCCGATTTTATGGGTTGTGCAGATGCAGGGTGCGGGTTGCGCAGGCGGGAAACGTGACTAGATGGGGTTAGATGTCACGGCGTCTGCTGCGCTGATTATCGTGCGAACGTTCTGCGCATCCAAGAGACAGCCAGCTGCGGCCAGATCTGGATACTCGGTTCAATGCCGTTGATGCCCTGCCATGCGGTTTCCGCAGTGCCCAACGACAGTCCATGCCCGCCTTGCGGGAATAGGTGCGCTTCGATGCTGACTCCGGCTTTCTTGCAAGCGTCGATCAGCATCAGTGTGTTTTCGTATGGCACGGTTTCGTCGGGAACGGTATGCCATGCGAAAACCGGCGGTGTTTTGGCGTCGATATGACGTTCGATCGACACGGATTCAAGTGCTTGTGAATCGTTGCGGCGTTCACCAAGCAGCGAATCGAAACTGCCGCGATGGGCGAGCGGGCCAGACGTGATCACCGGATAGGCGAGCATCAAACCATTCGGACGCACCGCATCCGGATCGTAACCATGAGCGACAAGAACATCGTCGCTGGTGGAGGTGGCGAGATTCGCAGCAAGATGACCACCTGCGGAAAAGCCAATCACGGCAATCGCATCCGGATCGACATGCCACTCGGCGGCATGCTCACGAATCATCGTCATCGCATCGGCGGCTTCCAACAGCGCAACTGGAAAAACGGAAGGCTTCACCGAATATCGCAGCACAAAAGCGTTGAAACCGGCCGCAAGAAACTGCATCGCAATCGGCTCCGCCTCACGATCCGACGTCATTTCGTAACCGCCGCCCGGAATCACAAGCACAGACGGACGCACACGGTCGGGAACGACTTCTTCGCTGTTATCAAGGCAATATCCGACGAATTTCGCTGCGCTGCCGTCGATGCCGGAAATTTCATATTCGAAATGTTTCATATATCCATCATAGGTGGAACACGGCGCACGTTATGCAGGAACTATTTGGTCCCGCTATTTTTCGTACCTTGTGATCCGTGGACGCAAATTGTGCAGTCGGGAGAGTGTGTCCTACTCGAGCAGCCAGTCGAGGATGTTGCGGTGTCGAATGTCTTGGTAGTCGCCGAGCCCGATGGTATCCAAGGTGAGCTGTGTGACGTAGAGGAGACCTCCATATGTGAGATACCGGTCGAACAGCGCATTGTCATTTGCTGTCGGTTGCAATGCATTTCGGTATTCCGAGAAAGACAACGGCAGCATCTTGAGCTCGACATATCGTCCGGTGCAATGGATGATTTTGCGTTTTTTCAGAATCGTCCAGTGAAATGGATGATTTTTGCGGAGTGGGTGAGTGATATAGACGTGCGATTGGGCAAATCGGAAGTAATGTTGCGATCATTCGACGGAATTCACGAATGTGTATGGCCGCTCACATGTCTGATACATTTTTCTCAGCTAATTGGCAGGAACACGTATCATTCCTCCAAGACTCGGGCGCTTATATAGAACATGTCAGCAGTTACGGCGGCTGGCGAGGTTCCTGAAGAACCCCATAACTGAACCCTTCTTCTCTCTTCTCTCTCAGCCGGCGGCCCTTCTTTCCGCCGGCTTTCTTCTTTTCTGAACACGATTCATGCGATTCGTGCGATTCGCGATTTATGTTTCGCGATTTTGCCGAAAAGAGTTGCAAGACAAACGGCCGAACATACGTGAGTAATGCATGGTCGGCCGTTTGTGATGCTGGTGATTATGCGTGGTCGCGTGCAGGCATTCGTGATTCAGCAGCGCTCGTACGAGAACCTGCGCAGGCGTTCGAAGCATTCCACGCTTTCGTCAAGCCATGGCATGCCGATCACGAACACGTGGCCGAGCGTTTCGTGGCGGCGTGGCTTCGGGTCGAACAGTTCGAAATCGGCTCCCTTGCGGGCCAGTGCGGCAGCAAGCGCCAGATTGTCGGCCTCGAGGAAATCGTCGCCGCAGGTCACGATGAACAGTGGCGGCAGGTTGACGTTGAACGCCAGGCCTTCGGCGGTGAGGAACTTCGGGTCGGCGGCTTCGATGCCGTCGAAGAATTCGACGCCCAGCATCTGTTCGAGTCCGGTGCGGCGATTCGGATCGTAGCCTACGGTCAGTTCGCTTCCCATGGTTTCCAACGATGCGGAACTGTAGGCACCGCACACCGGAGCGGCACCGGCGAAACCAATGCCCGAAGGCTCATCCACGCCGAATGCGGCCGCGGCTTCGGCATTGTTTTCAATCGCCAACGTCAGCATGGTCAACGCGCCGCCTGCCGAATCGCCGGTGAGGAACACGGCGTTCGGATTAACCGGATAATCAGTCAAATGCGCCTTGATCCAACGCAATGCCGCCTGAACGTCCGCCAGCTGACCCCTCAAATCGGTTTGCGGGGCCGGTCGGTAGTTCAGTGAGAATACGGCGAAGCCCGTTTCGGCCAGATGCACGTTGAAGTTGCGGTTCAATTCCTTATATCCGTAAGTGAAACCGCCGCCGTGTATATCGATGTACACCGGCAGCGTATGCCCGCAGCGCAGCACCGCATCGTGCGGTAGATACAGGTCGAGCAAATGTCCTCTGCACTGCCCGGCTTCCGTATCGTAGCCACCGTCAGGCAGGTATGGAATATCTTCGATCACGTCGATTGTGTCAGGTGTGTGCCACAGTTCGGAACGCGGGGTGTCAACCGCGATCGCGCCGAAACGCATGTCGAGAATGCCGCGGACGCGCTCTTCGGAAAGGCCTTCGAGATCGCCGTCGGTTTCCGTCCAACGTTCCGCATGGTCGATCATCTCACGGGTGATGCCATATTTTGCCGCGCATTGTGCGCTGAGTTCCTCAATGGTCTGTGTGCTCGTCATCGACGCCGTCCTTTCATGATGTTCATGCGATTGCGGCCGTTCCGTCATCGGAATGCCGCACCTCGATATATCGTACCGGTTCGATATAGAAAGCGCTACTGCGATCACCCATATTCCTTTACGTCCAGAGCGAATTTATGTAACGGTACATGCGTTGATTTTATTGCGATTGCGACACGCCGAAATCACTCACGTTGCATCAAAAAACGGTTCGCATAGAATAAGTCGCGTTTGCGAATCCGAACAGGGGTTTCGACCGAGAGAGACGGCAACGGGACGCTCGACAAACGACGGACGTGAATCGTAACGGCAACGAATGGCCGTAAAAGCAACGCAAAAACGCAAAACCAACCCACGAAAACCCAAACAACCAGCAAACAATCCGAAGGAACGCTACGTATGTACGTCGATCCGAATCGTAATACAGAAGCAGGCAACCTTAAATGGATCTTGCCATACTGCAAACCCGACCTGCCACGAGTGGCCGGCGCGATAGTGCTGTTCTGCGTCAACAACACCATGGCGCTCATCATTCCGCTATTGTCAGGCCTCATCGTGGACCGTGTCATCGTGCAAGGCCAAGTCGACGAACTGACGCGACTGTGCATCATGATGATTGTGTTCACCATCGTGCGCGTCGCCTCGCGCTACGGCTATCAAATGTGGATGGAACGCTTCGGACAGAACTCCGTATTCCGTCTCGTCAGCGACGAATACGAGAAACTGCACGAACTCGACTTCACCTATTTCAACCACACGCGTACCGGCGACATCATGAGCCGCATGACCTCCGACACCGATGCCATACGCCACGCGCTGAGCTGGGTGAGCTACCAGGTGCTCGACTGCGTGGTCATGTTCATTGGCGCGCTCGCCATGATGTTCACCATCGACTGGCGGCTCGCGCTCGCGCTCGCATGCGTCACGCCGTTCATTTTCATCCTTACGCGCGGACTCTCCACGCACGCAAGACCACTGTTCTTCGCCATCCGCAACTCGCTTGCCGAAATGAACTCAATGGTCGAAGAAAACATCGAAGGCAACCGCGTGGTCAAAGCGTTCGTGCGCGAACCGTATGAAACCGAAAAATTCGACAAACACAACGACGATTACATGCAACGCAACATGGACCAGGCCTACAACAGCCGCAAATACATGCCATGGCTCGACGGTCTCGGCTTCTCACTACAGCTGATCACGCTTGGATTCGGCGGATTCCTGGTCATCACCGGGCGCATGACCCTCGGCAATCTCGTGGCGTTCAACTCCTACCTGTGGATGATCGACGGGCCGGTACGCCAATCCGGATGGCTGATCAACGACTGGCAGCGATTCAACGCATCCTGCATCAAAATCCGCAAACTGCTCACCGCTCAGTCACGTATTACGGAAAAGCCGGAAAATACGGAAAAACCGGGAGACAGCGCCGACGCGAATCACGCCAGCACAGCGGCTGCAACCGCTGCAACAACCAACACAACCCGCATCGCAGGCAGCATCGACTTCCAGCATGTCAGCTTCGCCTTCCCCGACGAACCGGATACCCCCGTGCTCGAAGACGTCGACTTCCATGTTCCGGCAGGCGCCAAACTCGGCATTCTCGGCGAAACCGGCGCGGGCAAATCCACCCTCGTCAACCTCATCTCCCGCTTCTACGACCCGACCGAAGGCCATGTGCTCATCGACGGCGTCGACGCGCGAGACTGGCCGCTCGCCACATTGCGCTCGCAAGTGTGCGTCGTGGCGCAAGACACGTTCCTGTTCTCCGACACCATCGGCGGCAACATCAGCTTCGGCGCGGGCGAACAACGCGAATACGACGAACAGTACATTCGCCGCATGGCCACCATCGCCGGCGCGGACGGCTTCATCCGCAGCATGCCGGAAGGCTACGATACCGTGGTCGGAGAGCGTGGCGTCGGCCTTTCCGGCGGCCAAAAACAGCGCCTGAGCCTCGCACGCGCGCTCGCCGACAATCCGTCGATCCTCATCATGGACGATACGACCAGCGCCGTCGACATGGAAACGGAAGCGGAAATCCAGCGCCATCTGCGCGAACTGGACGAACAGAAAACCATCGTCACCATCGCACACCGTATTTCATCGGTGAAAGATTCCGATCTGATCCTCGTGCTTGAGCATGGCCGCATTGTGGAGCGCGGCACGCATGACGAACTGGTGGCCGCGCACGGCCGATATTGGGAGATCTACTACAGGCAGCTCGGCTTGCAGGCGGGTCGTTCGCAAGGTTTCGAAGCGTAGGCGCGGGAAAGCAGGAAAGGGGGAAAACCCATGGCAAAACGTAACACATACCGCGAAGATGAAGAGCTGGAAGAACAGATCAACCTGCATGATATTCTGCGCATCGGCGTCTATGTAAAGCCGTATATGTCGCGAATCATACGCATTCTTGCCGTCGTCGTCATGATGAGCTGCATTGCGGTAGTCGTGCCATATTTGACGAAAATCATGATTGACAGCGCGATTCCGTCAAAAAATCTCACCTTACTTGGTGAATTAACGGGGTTGATGGCCGTACTTATTGTGATGTATGAGTTTGGATTGCGTTATCGTACCGTCGAAATTACTCGCGTCGGTCAGCTCATGTTGAAAGACATGCGCCGCGATATTTTCACGCATATTCAGACGCTGCCGTTCAGCTATTTCGATTCGCGTCCGCACGGCAAAATCCTGATTCGCGTGGTCAATTATGTGAACACGCTTTCCGACACGTTGAGTTCCGGCCTGATCAATGTGATTTCCGACGTGTTCACCTTCCTGATCACGCTGGTGGTCATGTTCGTGGTCGATTGGCGGCTTGCGCTGTTCAGCCTGGTGCTCTTCCCGTTCCTGATCGCGTGGGTGCTGGTATTGCAGCATTTCCAGCGCCGCGCGTATCAGGTGTTGTCGAACAAGCAGAGCAATCTCAACGCGTTCATTCACGAGTCGATCACCGGCGTGAAAACCACGCAGACCTTCGCCCAGGAGGCGGCGCAGTTCAAAACCTTCCAAGAGCAGCAAGACGACGTGCGCACCTCGTGGATGAAGGCCGTGCATATCCAGTTCCTCATGTGGCCGGGCATTCAAACCATTTCCGTCATGACGATCGCATTCATCTACTATGTGGGCGTCACGGGCTTCGGCGCGGTGAACGTTTCCACCGGCGTGCTGATCGCGTTCGTTGGCTATGCGAATAATTTCTGGAATCCGGTGATCAGCATCGGCAATTTCTACAATCAGCTGATCACTTGTTCCGCATATCTTGAGCGTATTTTCGAAACGCTTGACGTGCAGCCGGAGATTCGTAACGCTCCTGACGCGACTGAACTGCCGCAAATTGAAGGACACGTCGATTTCAACGATGTAGTTTTCCGTTACGAGCCTGACGGTCGCAATATTCTCAATCTGGTCGATCTGCATGTTGAGCCAGGCAGCACCGTTGCGTTGGTTGGTCCGACCGGTGCCGGCAAAACCACGATTATCAATCTGCTGTCGCGTTTTTACGACGTTGCAGAAGGTTCGGTCACAATTGATGGTCATGATGTGCGTTCGGTCACATTGGAATCGTTGCGTCGGCAGATGGGCGTCATGCTGCAGGATACGTTCATTTTCTCCGGCAATGTGCGCGAGAACATCCGTTACGGCAAGTTGGATGCGACCGATGCTGAGATCGAAGCGGCCGCGAAGGCGGTGCATGCGCACGAGTTCATTATGGATTTGCCGAACGGATACGACACGGTGGTGGAGGAGCGCGGTTCCACGCTTTCCGCTGGTCAACGTCAGCTGATTGCATTCGCCCGCGTGCTGCTGGCCGATCCGCGCATTCTGATTCTCGACGAGGCCACGTCGAATATCGATACGCGTACCGAAGAGGCACTTCAGGCCGGATTGAACCACCTGCTGAAGGGACGCACGAGCTTCATCATCGCGCACCGACTGTCCACCATCGAGAACGCGGACATGATCTGCTACATCGATCATGGGCAGATCATGGAGCAAGGCAACCACGCCGAGCTGCTCGCCAAGCGTGGCGCCTACTATCGCCTCTACGACTCCCAATACGCCATGATCAAGGTCTAAATGGGCTGATTAGGGCTTGGACTGATTGGCTTGAAATCAGCCTTCCTGCTAGCCGCTTGTCGTTTTTCGGCCGGCGGCTAGCCGCAAATTATCAGGTACGAGGCGGAAGATAGGGAAGTCAGAAAGCAACGCATGTTGCTGCGCACGAAGATGACGCGTGAATGCGTCGATGAAACAACGCGGGAAGGTTTGGTATGGCAGTAGAGAAGCCAGTTCTCACCCAGGAGCAGCAAGATGCGGTCGCAGCGCTCGCATCCACCAACGTGTATGCGAAGCAATCGAAATTCAAAACCTTCCGCGAGCTGCCGCCGAAAGACAAGTGGCCGTACTTCAAGCAGAACTTTCTGACCGATGTGCTGATCATTATCGCAGTGGTCGGCTTGGTGCTTGCTTTCGTCATCTCGTATGTGACCAAAGGTCCCGAGGCCGAGCTGAATCTTGAAGGTGTCGATATGGCGGAATATTCCGAACAGATTGATGCGTTGGGCGCTGATTTTGTGAAGACGCAAGGTATTGAAGACGAGCGTCTCGTGCGGACGGATGCCTCCATTGCGATTAGCGAGAATGCCGCGCAAGATGGTTCCGCATCGTTGACGGCTCGCGTTTCGGCAGGTCAGATCAACATGATTGTTGCCGAAACCGATATTTTCGCCGAAGTCAATGATCGCGGCGACATCACCAAACCCGCGGAAGTGATGAGTGCCGCCGATCTTGAGCAGGTCAAGGATGCGCTGGTCGACGCCAAAGGCAATCCGGTTTCCGATGTGAACGACGCTGTCGGATTCGACTTGTCCCATTCGAAAACATGGACTTCCATGAAGGGACTGCCGAAAGAAGGGGTTATTCTCGGATTCAGCAATATCACGGAATCCAAGGATATGCCGATTCAATTCGTGGAATATCTGCAATTCGAGTAGGTATTTGCTGGTCTTCGAACGGTCATTTCAGTTGCTGAATATTTGCTGAATGTGCGTAGACACGCATATCGCGGTTGCCCCGTTTTCCGCTTAAGCTAGTGAGGGTACGTCAAACGATGCACGTCAACGGATAGGCGGCATTCGGAATTCGAAGGAGATGGCAATGGAGAACGGCAATATGACTCCCCTTGTTCCTCGGCAGGATGGGCGCCTTGAATGGGGCAATGGTGTGGTCTCCATGCTGTTTGACATTGCCGCCGATTCCCCCGTTCGCCTCTGCAACGTTGTAGGGCGCAACATGGTTCCGATCGATGGTCGTTTGTCTGACGATGGAAAGCCAGTGGTTGAAAAGGATCCGCGTCCGATTGTTGAGGTGTGTGCCGCCAATACCGGTTCGCAAGACAACCGACTGACGCTGATTGCCACAGTTGCCGGCAGCCAATTGCGATTCGTTTCCGCGCTTGCTTCCGAACCTGAACCAGGTTCCGCCGATCCGTTCCGTTTGGAGATCACGCAGTTCGCGCCGTATGCCGATCTTGAACCGAAAGGTCGTGAATTCGAGCCGACGGCAAGCGAACGTGACGCAGCCGATTCCGCCGCGAATTCCGCGTCCGAGGCGGTTTCCGCCGATTCCAATGCAGGCTTGGTGGTCACTTCCGTATTCGAGGCGTTCCCGAATCTTTCCGCAGTGCGCACCTACACGCGTCTGCAGTCCGCCAGGCAACTGCCGATTGAAGCGGTGTCATCGTTGAATCTGACCGTTCCGATGCGCGTCAACTGCGGCAAGGTGCATCGTTCGAATATTTTCTGGGGCGATGCCGCTTGGGCTGTGGAAAACGATTGGCGTGTTCGTCCGCTGCGTGACACTCAGGTGCGTAACCGCAACCAGAAAATCAATCCTGGTCAGTCTAGTTCGCGTTTTGCCATGAGCTCGACTTCTACATGGAGCTCGGGAGAGCATGAGCCGGCCGGCATTCTGCAGGTGGAAGGTTCGGTACGCCGCGCCCGCGATTTTTCCGTAATGTGGCAGATCGAGCATAACGGTCCGTGGGAGTGGGAAGTCGGCGAGGACGATCCCGGTCTGCACGTCACTGCGTTCGGTCCGGAATATAAGGATCATGGTTGGTTCACCAATCTTGGTGAAGGCAATGATTTCGAGTCCGTTCCTGTGTCGTTTGCCATTGCCGCAGGCGATTGGCAGCAGGCTGTTGCCGAAATGACGTTGCAGCGTCGTGCGCTGCGCATTGCCAAGGCTCGTGAGTTGGGGCGCGTCGATCAGTTCGAGCATACGCAGGGTCTTGTGATCTACAACGATTACATGAATACGCTGTTCGGTGACCCTCGTATTGAGAAGGAACTGCCGCTGATTGAAGGTGCGGCAAGCGTTGGCGCGGATGTTTTCTGCATTGACGCCGGCTGGTACGACAGCACCGACGGCGGCTGGTGGGACATGGTCGGCGAATGGCAGGCCTCCACCAACCGTTTCGGCGACGCCGGTCTGCGCGGTCTTGCCGACACGATTCGTGCTCATGGCATGGGCTTGGGACTGTGGCTCGAACCTGAAGTGATCGGCGTGAAATCGCCGCTTGCGAGCATGTTGCCGGATTCCGCGTTCTTCCAGCGCCATGGTGTTCGCGTGTGCGATTCGGGTCGTTATCTGCTTGATTTCCGTTCTCCCGAAGCGCGAGAGCATGTTACGCGTACTGTTGATCGTTTGATTGACGATTTCGGTGCGGTGTTCTTCAAGTTCGACTACAACACCATTCCCGGCGTCGGCACTGATTTGAATGCCGAGTCCGTTGGCGATGGCCTGCTCGAGCATTGCCGCGCATATGTGGATTGGCTTGACGATCTGCGTCGCCGTCATCCGGATGTGATGATCGAAAACTGCGGTTCCGGTGCCATGCGCGCCGATTACGCGCAGTTGTCCCGCTTGGATTTGCAGTCCACTTCCGACCAGTGCGATCCTCTGATTTATGCTGCGATTGCGGCTGGTGCAGGTATGACGATTCTGCCGGAACAGCAGGGTAATTGGGGTTACGCTCAGCAAGAGATGGATGATGAGACTGCTGTGTTCACGCTTGCTACGGGTGTGCTCGGCAGGCTGTATCTGTCTGGTTTCATCGATCGCATGACGGAGCCGCGTCTTTCGCTCGTTCGCGACGCTATCGCCTTACATCGTTGTGTACTTGCCGACCAGCAGCATATGGTGCCGTTCTGGCCGTCCGGACTTCCCGACTTCGACGGCGATTGGCTTGCCGTCGGCTTGCGTCATGTCGAAACGGATATGCGTGACGCGTATGCGTACGGCGAATCCGCTTGGAATGAGCAGGCTGCCGAGCAGAACGATCAGCAACCTCAGCCGGAAGATAAGCCCGACTACATCATCGTGTGGCGTCGCGGCGGCACACCGTCCGTGAACATGCCGTTGGATGCGGATCAAACCATTGAACAGGTGTTTCCGAATCCTGCCGAACCGGACCATGCGCCCAATGCCAAACCGTGGACTATCGAACGCATGGATCCGGAAACGGTTCGCCTGAACGCCGCCACCTCCAAGCAACCCTCCGCCCGCATCTTTGCCATTCGCCGCCGCGACTGATCGGGGCTGAGCCAACCAATCGCTGAAATGCCGTATTTCCGGCTATCGTGCGTTCCGCTGCAATCGGGCGCGGAACGCACGATAGCTATATGATCGCGGTCGTGGATTCACGTTCGACCAACTGATATCCGATGGTTGCGCGGCTCGGCGGCAGCACCGTGCCTGCATCATTGGAATTTCTGGCATTGCTGGAATTGTCATTCACTTCGCCGCGTTCGATCCGTTCGACAATCATATCGACCGCGAATTTGGCAAGCTGGTCGAGATCCACTTGGATGGTGCTCAGCGAAGGGGTGGCGTAGGTTCCGGAAGTCACGCCGTCGAATCCGATCACCTTCACGTCTTGCGGCACATGGATGCCATAGTCGGCGAGGCCGCGAATCACGCCGAATGCGGCGAAATCATTGGCGCAGCACACTCCGTCGAACGCGATTGCGGGAATCTTGTCGGTCGTTTCGATCGATCTGCCCGTAATCTTGCCGCTTGCATCGTTGAAATCGGCGGTTCCGGCCGTGCCTGTTTCGCGGTCTCCAGCACCCGCGCCGGCTCCGCAGTCCGTCCTTCGCGCCGCCATAATCCGTTCGGCGATCGCGTGCCCGGCGGTAATGCCTTCGTCGGAGCGACCGCCTTCGAACACCATGGTTTCGTCATATGGCAATCCTGCGTCCAGCAACGCCGCGCACGCTCCTCGAAGTCGCAATGCAAATGCGTTCTGCGCATGCGCCAACTCGGCGCGCGGCACGAACGTATGCCCGACAATCGCAATATTCCGGCATCCCTGGGCGATCAGATACTGCATCGCAGCGCGTTCGCCCTCCTCGTTGGGAAAATTCACGGCATCCACGGTTGGCGTTTCCTCGCATGCGTCGAGCAGTACGAGAGGGCGCCCGCCGTTGAGTTTGGCGAGCGGTAGATTCGTGCCCAATCCGGTGGCGTGCAGAATCTCACCGTCGAAGAGCTGCCCTGAGAACGGATTGCTGGTCAGCGCATGTTCGGCCGCGTCCGGCGAATACTGGGTTTGCTCGATGAACGGCGTGAATCCGCGTGAGGTGATCTCGCGGCTCAATGTTTGCGTCAGCTTCGAATAGAACGGCGAATCGAATTCGTTGACGATGATGTGAATAATGTTGCTGCGACCTGATTTGAGCATGCTGGCTGTCAGATTGATGCGATAGTCGAGTTTTTTCGCTGCTGCCAGCACTTTGGCCCGCGTCGATTCCTTGACGCCGGCTTTGCCGTGCAGCGCATTCGATGCGGTCATGGGGGAGACGCCGGCTTCCGCCGCCACGTCGCGCAATGTCGGTTTGCCGTTTGCCATGCACCGCTCCTTACAGCCAAGTTTTTCTGTAACGATATTATATATGATGATTTTCTGGTAATCGTTGAAATTTCAAAGAATCACCGATATCCTATCATGATTGTGATTTCTGAAATATGCTATAAAATATGTAACGGTACATATCTGAAGTTTTCCAAGATGATGAAGTCGAACAAGTAAGTCAAGGATGACGTCAGATACTGTAAACGGCACGCTTTTCTAACGTTGTACAAGGAGAAGGCAATGGCGACTACCGAGGATCTGCCAAAAGCATGGCGACCGCCAATGGGCTGGAACAGCTGGGATTCCTACGGCACCACCGTCACCGAAAGCGAAGTGCTTGCCAACGCACGATTCATGGCGGAACACCTGAAAGACGCCGGCTGGGATACGATCGTCGTCGACATCGACTGGTATGACCCGACCGCCCGCGCACACGGTTACAATGCCAATGCGCCGCTGATCCTCGACGAATACGGGCGTCAACTGCCCGACCCTGAACGATTCCCCAGCGCTGCAGACGGGCACGGTTTCGCACCGCTTGCCGAACAGATCCACGCCATGGGACTCAAATTTGGCGTACATATGATGCGAGGCATTCCGCGCTTGGCGGTCGACAACAATCTGCCGGTCAAAGGCACTCCATACACGGCGCAAGAGGTGGCGGACCTTAACCACGTGTGCAAGTGGAATTCAGACAATTATGGGCTGAACCATAACCACTCCGGAGCTCAAGCTTGGTATGACGAACAGCTCGACCTGTTCGCCTCATGGGGGCTTGACTTCCTCAAAGTCGACGACATGCAAACGCCATTCCACAGCGCGGAAATCGCCGCCTACCATAACGCCATCGCCAAAGCTGAAGCGAAATACGGTCGTAGCATCAGCCTGTCGCTCTCGCCGGGCGGTTGGGTGAGCACCGGCTACACCGAATTTCTGCGAGACAGCGCGCAAATGTGGCGTATCAGCGACGATTTATGGGATCGTTGGGAAGACATCTACCAGCAATTCCCGCGTCTTGCGAGGTGGGCGCCGTTCCAGACCACCGGTCATTGGGCTGACGCCGACATGCTGCCGTTGGGGCATATTGGATTGCGGGCCGAACGTGGAGACGATCGCCAAAGCCGCCTCACCGAAGATGAAAGCCGCACGTTGCTTGCCCTCTGGTGCATGGGACGCAGCCCACTTATGGTAGGCGGCGACCTGCCGACCAGTACCAGCGAAACCATTGAACTGCTCGCCAATCCGGCATTGCGCGAAGTCACCGCAGGATCCACCAACAATCACGAAACCGTGTACGAACGCATCTTCGAACGTTGGGATGACGAAAACTCCTACCTTGGGGATCTCGTGGTGTGGGCCGCCGATGCGGCCGACTGGGCGGATGGCACTCCTTCCGCACATTCGGGCGGACATTATGCAGCCATCTTCTGGACCGGCGATCGCGACTACGAACTGCCGGCAACCATCGAGCTGCAATCCATCGTCGGATTAAGCCAACGCAACGATCCGTGGACGATTACCAATCTGTTTGACGACGAAACCAACGCAACTGGCGAAACTGATGTAACCGGCGCACGTATCGAAGGTGAGGGCGAAGATCGAGTCATCCGTGGAACCATACCAGCGCATGGCGTGCTCTGGTTCGCACTCGACCCGCGCTGACGGCAACCAGCAGTCGCTATAAATCGCCATCAATCATCAAATTTCCAACAAAACTCAATGACAAACCACCAACCAAACACAAAAAGGAATGCCATGACCGATACCATCATCGCAACCCTCAACAAGGCAGGCGTGCGCAACATCAGCACCGACCTGTGGGGCATCTTCTACGAAGACATCAGCTACTCCGGCGACGGCGGACTCAACGCCGACCTCGTACAGAACGGCGCATTCGAATACAATCGCGCCGACTCCTCCGACTGGAGCAACTACAGCTTCTGGCGCAAAATCGTGCCCGCCGGCTCCTTCGCAGCCTTCGACGTGCTCACCGACAATCCGGTAGCCGAAGAAAACCCGCACTATGCGTCCGTCGAAGTCGAACAGGCGCCGGCTTCGCTTGAAAATATCGGCTGGGACGGCATGGTCTTCCGTGCCGGCGAAACCTACGATTTCTCCGCATGGATGCGTATTTCCAGCAATTGCGAAGCTTCCGCACTTCCCGTCACCGTCGCTCTGATTGACGACGATGGAAATGCGATTGCAGAACAAGATATCACCGTCGATTCCAACGATTGGCGTAAGCAAGAGGTTTCGCTGACGGTTTCCGGTGAAAGCAATGCCATCGTTGTACATGAAGGCGCTTTGCGACTCACCTTCACCACGGAAGGTACCGTCGATCTTGATTTCGTTACCCTCGAACCACGCACCACCTACAACGGGCTCAAGCATTTCCGTCCCGATTTGGTCAAGGCGCTCGCCGACCTGCAGCCGCGCTTCATGCGCTTCCCGGGCGGCTGCATCACCCACGGTCTTGGCATGGATAACATGTACCACTGGGATCGCACCATCGGTGATGTTGAGCATCGGCCGCACAATTTCAACCTGTGGGGCTACCACCAGTCGTTCCGTATCGGCTACTACGAATACTTGTGCCTGTGCGAAACCATTGGCGCGAAGCCGCTGCCGGTGCTGCCCGCCGCCGTGAGCTGCCAGAACACCAGTCAGGGCCCGGTGCCGATCGCGCAGAAAGACATGCCGGCATACATCGATGAAGTGCTGCATTTGGTCGAATTCTGCAATGGCGATGCCGCGACCACCGAATGGGGTGCCAAGCGTGCCGCCATGGGTCATCCGGAACCGTTCAACCTTGAATATTTGGGCATCGGCAACGAAGATCTCATCGATGACGTGTTCAGGAACCGCTTCCAGCAGATCTTCGACGCGGTCAAAGCCACCTACCCGGATATTGTTGTGGTTGGCACGGTCGGCCCGGCTCCGAGCGGTCCCGACTACGAGGCTGGTTGGCAGTATGCGCGTGAAGCCGGCGTTCCCATCGTTGACGAGCATTCCTATCAGTCCTCCAGCTGGTGGTTCCACAATCTCGACCACTACGACACCACGGATCGTGAGGGCCCGAAGGTGTACTTGGGCGAGTATGGTTCGTGGAACACGCAGCTGATCAACGGTCTTTCCGAAGCGGCGTTCATGGGTCGCATGGAATTGAACGGCGATGCCGTGGTCATGTCTTCGTATGCGCCGCTGTTTGCCAAGAACGGGCATCACAGCTGGAATCCTGATCTGATCTACTTCGACAACGAACGTACCTACCTGCCGTACAGCTACTGGGTGCAGCAGATGTATGCCACCACCACGTCCGATACCGCATGGCCGGTCGCGGTGGAAGGCAAGACCACGCTGCGTCGCGAACTGCCACCAACCGTTGGACTGCGCTTGGAAGGTGCCGCTCACGCCGACATCACCAACTTCAGCGTTGACACCGCTGATGGCCGCCATGTCGATCTTGAGGACTGCCATTACGCAGGCAATGGTCCGATGAACACGAGCCTCAACATTGACTCTGACGCCTACACCATCAACGCCACCATCACCTACTATCAGGGTCGTTGGGGCTTGCAGCTGGTCCACGGCGACATCAACGGCAAGAACCACAACATCACCTCCTTCGGTCGTGCTTTCGAAATCAAGGTGGTGCGCGACGGTACCGCCTACAATCTTGACGGCACCGAATGGTCCATGGACGAAGTGTTCCCCGGAACCGTGTGGCAGGTGCGCATCGAAGTGGCCGATCGCGGCGAAAGCATGAAGCTGTATATCGATGGAGAGCTTGTTGCACAGGGTGTTGAGAAGCCGGAAGAGCCCCGCCGTACCGTCACCGTGGCTCGCAATGATGCTGAAGGCGTCACCTACGTGCGTATCATCAACGCGCTCGACGCTGAAGCCGAGATTGATCTGAACCAAGTGCTTGAAGAGCTTGGTGTTTCCGCGGAATCCCGCGCTTCGGCAACCGCCACCGTGCTCGCCGGAACCGACCCGTACGCCGGTGAAATCGGCAAGGCTTCGCCAACCGTTCCGGTTGAAACCGCAATCGACCTAATCAGCGGCGCCTACACTGCCCCCTCCTGGTCCTTCACCACCCTCACCCTCCATGACTAATCGCGGAAAGCGTTTCAGCGCTACGTCGCAAAACATATGGAGGTGCGTTGGTTAATCCCACTGCCATCGATGAATAACGCGGCTTCCGAAGCAAGACTGCCATCGAGCGTAGGCTGGAGGCATGAGCAAACACCATCGTGACCGCAGCTGGGCGCCAGCACCGCAACCACTTCCCGAGAACGCGCACGTCATCGACAACCACACGCATGTGGCGTCCGTCGTGCCGTTCTCGCGGGCCATGAGCCACGAAGCGCAAGAAAAAGGACAGCCGGAAGTCCCCGTATACAGCGTCGACGAACTGCTGAACCAAGCGCAACAAGTCGGAGTCGAAGGCGTCATCGACTGCGGATGCGAACTGCCGAACCTCATGACGGCCATCGACATGGCACGCGAACACCCCCAAACCGTGCATGCGGCCATCGCCATACACCCCAACGAATCCGTGCTCCACGGTCACCGCGGGGTGCCGGGCCCAGACGGGTTGCCGCTCAAATACAAGCCATGGCACGACACCAGCTTCGAAGACGCCATGGCCGAAGTGCACCGCCTCGCCACCGCCTACCCCAACCAGGTTGTGGCCATCGGCGAGACGGGCATGGACCTCTTCCGCACCGGAGAAGCCGCCAAAGAACTGCAGCGAGAAGCCTTCCGCGCGCACATCGCGCTCGCGAAAGAACTGAACCTGCCCATGCAGATCCATGATCGCGATTCACATAAGGAAGTCATCGAAACGCTGCTGGCGGACGGCGCTCCCGAACGGACCGTGTTCCACAGCTATTCCGGTGATGCCGAAATGGGTGAGATCGCACGTGAAAACGGTTGGTATCTCAGCCTTTCGGGCACATCCAGCTATAAGGGCAACGATGGTATTCGCGAGTCGGCGCGCATTGTCGGATTGAGCCATGTCATGGTCGAAACAGATGCCCCCTACCTAAGTCCGATGCCGTATCGGGGCCGCACCAACGCGCCATACATGATCCCCTACACCCTGCAGTCGTTGGCGAATTATCTCGATAAACCGCTGACGGAAGTCGCGCAGGCAACGCGAAAGACCACGCGCGAAGTGTACGGAATCTGAACAAATTCCGAAAATCGACAGGACGGAAACGATTTATCCGAAAATAAGAGAGAGTAAGAGAAAGACAAGAGGTAAAATAAGAAAAAAACCCACAGGAAGTTTACTTCGTGCGAGATCAAGAATCGCAAGAAACAATGTGAAGATTTGACAAGACTTCGTAAGGCTCCTAACGTGCCTTTTTGCGTTTATTTTGGGGAGTGGGTTGGAAGGCCCGCCACTTGGAGGTAGCGTTATGGCTAACGAGCCAAACGAGGATGAGCCGCTGTTTCACGCAGCCACATACACGCAGGCGCCGAAGGTTTCGCACAAGGTGCTGACTAAGGAAGAGCGACAGGTGCTGATCAAGCAGCACGAGGAGAAACAGCAGGAGGCCGCCAAACTTGACCAGGTGGCCAGCAAGGGTCCCGTCGGTCGTTGGTGGAGCCGTCTGCAATCCGGTCCAAACAGAATCACGCCCGCCATGGCGATCGTGGCGTTGGGCGTGGTATATGGCGATATCGGCACCTCGCCGCTGTACACCATGCAGACGTTCCTCAACGGGCAGGGCGGACTTGCGCATGCCGACCGCGAAGCCGTGCTCGGCGTGCTTTCGTTGGTGTTCTGGTCAATCACGCTTATCACCACCGTCAAATACGTGCTGATTGCCATGCGTATCGACAACAAGGGCGAAGGCGGCATTTTCGCGCTGTACTCGTTGGTTCGAAAGTACGGTGCATGGCTTGCGATTCCTGCCATGCTCGGCGGCGCCGCGTTCCTCGCCGATTCCGTACTCACCCCGGCTGTGTCCATCAGCTCGGCAGTGGAAGGCTTGGAGACGCTACCAGCTTTTGAAAAACTTTTCACTGAAAACAAGCAGCTGACCCTGATGATCACCGCGGCCATCATTCTGATGCTGTTCTCTGTGCAGTCGCGTGGCACCGAGCGTATCGGCAAGGCGTTCGGTTCGGTCGTGCTTGTCTGGTTCTCGTTCCTGGCGGTTGTCGGCTTGGCGAACCTCAGCCAGTATTGGAGCGTGTTCGCGGCGCTCAACCCCGTGTACGGTGTCAGATTCCTGTTCAGCAGCCATAATGCCGCCGGGCTTGCCATCATGGGTACGGTGTTCCTGTCAACCACCGGTGCCGAAGCGCTTTATTCCGACATGGGTCATGTTGGCCGTGGCAACATCTATTTCACGTGGCCGTTCATCAAAATCGCGCTTGTGCTCTGTTATTTCGGCCAAGGCGCATGGATGCTCAATCATTGGGATGATTCGGCTTACATCCGCACGCACGGTTTGAACCCGTTCTTCGAAATGATGACGCCCAGCGTGCGTTACGTGGCCGTCGTGCTTTCCGTGGTCGCGGGCGTTATCGCATCGCAGGCGTTGATCACCGGCGCGTTCACGATGGTGTCTGAAGCCACCCATCTGAACTGGATGCCGCATCTTCAGGTCCGTTACCCGGCCCGTACCCGCGGCCAGCTGTACATTCCTGTGGTCAATGCGGTGCTTTGCGTTTCCACGCTGTTGGTTTTGGCGCTATTCCGTGATTCCGAGCATATTTCCGCGGCGTATGGCCTGGCGTTGACCATCACCATGATCACTACCACCATTCTGCTTGCCGTCTACATCTGGCATTCGGGGCGTCGTATCGGAGCGGTCGTATTCACCGTGCTGTTCCTTGCGATCCAATTCATGTTCTTCTTCGCTTCCATGGCGAAGTTCCTGCATGGTGGTTGGTTCACGATGCTGCTTACCTTCGCGATTCTGCTGGTTATGTACACGTGGAACGAAGGCACGAAGCTGGAACGTGCGCAGCGTCGCCATATGCAGCCCGCCGAATGCCTACCGGTGCTGAAGCGGTTGCATGATGACGATACGATTCCGTATTTTGCCGACAATATCGTCTACCTCACGTCGGATCCGGAGACGAAGCGTATCGATACCGATATCTTCTTCTCGATTTTCGCCGACCATCCAAAACGTGCCCGCGCTTGGTGGGCGGTTTCCGTCGAGACTGCCGATGAGCCGTTCACCCGCGAGTATTCGGTTGAGAATTTCGGTACGGATTATATGTTCCGTGTTCGCATTCGGCTTGGTTTCAAGGTTTCTCAGTCGATTCCAGCTTACATTCATCAGATCATGAACGATTTGTCGAAGTCGGGGGATCTGCCGAGGCAGGAAAGCCGCTATCCGAAGCTTGATGCTGATCCGAATATCGGTCCGATTCGATATGTGCTGATACACAAGGCGCTTATGCCTGAGTCGAAGGTGTCGCAGCGTGGCGCGATTTCTTTGGAAGTCAAGTATGCGATTCGTCATTTTGCGGGATCTCCGGTCAAATGGTTCGGCCTTGCGCCTTACAATCCGCTGATTGAGATACAGCCGCTGTTCCTCGCGACTCAGCGTCCTCCGCGGCTAAAGCGTGTGTGAAACAAGCCGTGAAACGGGCTGCGTGATGATGGCGATCGTATCTGCCATCGTCGCGCAGCCCGTTTTCGTAGGGCATTTTGTAGGTTTTTGCATGGTCTTATCTCGAAGAATCGTTGGAATCACGCTGTTTTTCGCACGCTATAAGCAATGTCGATAGCCATATGCGCGCGTTGCATTACAAGCCCTGTAGAGTAATCAACCATGTGCAGATTACTTGGATTCGCGGCAGCCGGAAGCAACACCAGTCTCAATGGCGTGCTCGGCATGCAGGCCGTACGCGATTTCCGGAATCTGAGCGAAATCCACAACGATGGCTGGGGCTCCGCGTTGGTCACCGTGCCGAGCGAGTCGCCGTACCTGCGTGACGGTGGCGCTCCCACCCCGGAAACCGGCACCGCCGTCTACAAGAACACGATCGCAGCCCGACATGATCCGATTTTCGACGAGCTTGCGAACACTCCGGCTCGTGGAGGCCTGTGGCACCTGCGTTTGGCCAGCTCGAACCTGCCGTTGATTCTCGAGAACCAGCAGCCGTTCTACGCCAACGGATTGAGCTTCATCCACAATGGCGATATTTCCGACGATCAGGGTCGCAACATCATCACCAACCGTGCGTTCCCGGTCGATCCCAACATCGTGCAGTCCACTGGCGGCCGTTCCGATTCCGCCATTTTCTTCGCAGTGATCCTGCAGTACATCGGTTTTGGTTTCGCACTCGACGAGGCGGTCGCGCAGGCGGTGCGCGAACTGCGCAAAAGCTATCCGAAGTCCAGCTACAACTGCATGATCCAGAGCCAAGACCAATTCATCGCTCTGTGCGCGGCCGGTCGTGAGGTCACGTCCAAGCGCATTGTGGAAATCTATGACCAGTACGGCCGTGGCGACCAGGCGCATGACTATCGTGTGATGCGCTATCGTACGCTCGGTGAATCCGAAGCGGATCAGGCTGCAGGCCAGCCGAAGGGCGTGGTTGTGGCCAGTTCCGGTTTCGATCAGTGTGCCGAAGATGGCTGGACTCGTTTGGAAAACAATCAGATGATCGTTGCTTCCAACCGTACCGGCGCATTTCGTGTGCGTTCCATCTGAAATCCGTATTTCGGAATTTTTCGGCTGAAACTTTCATCGGGGATTTCCAGTTTTTTTTCGACCGGATTCAGCATGCGGCAATCGTCATACAGCGCCTAAGATAGGCGGTATGACAACCGGATATATTCCTACACTCGCCCAAGTTGACGAACTGCATCGAAAAATCGCGCAATCGCAAGCCGCATACGATTTGATTCACGGACATTGCGTAGTCGTCGCCGACATCGCACGTCGCATGGCACGCAGGCAGAATGCACTTTTCACCCGCCGCTGCACACTACCGGACGATGCCCCTGAAAAAGCGGGCGATTTCGGCCTTAGGCTTACGCAAGACGGCAATGGAAGCGAATCGTTCGGTATGCTTCGCATCCCCTCCATTCCATCATCGGACGGGCTTACGGGCGGGACCGTTCCGCCGAGGCTGATCGACGAGCATCTGGTGGTGATCGGTGGTCTGTTGCATGATATCGGCACGTATTTTCTGCTCAAGCAAGACGGTTCCGACGGTGGACCGCTGAAATTCGACGGTCCGAATTACGTGCGGCATGGGCTTAAAGGCTACGAATATTTGTTGAATGAGGGTGTTGACGAGTCTATCGCGCAGTTCGCGCGCAACCACACCGGTGTGGGACTCACCAAAGAAGCGGTGGAATCGCAAGGATTGCCATTGCCTCCGGCCGACTATGTGCCCATGAATCTTGAGCAGGAAGTGGTGATGGTGGCCGACAAGTACAACAGCAAGTCGATTCCGCCGAAGTTCCTGACGGCCGAAGCCTATGCGCGCAAGGCGGCCCGTTTCGGCGAAAGTAACAGGCGCGAATGGCTGCGGCTGCTCGAACGATACGGCGTGCTTGACGTCACGCCGCTCGCCGAGCAGTACCACATGCGTATCGTGGAGTAGGGCAGACCGTTTCCAGAACACGCAAGCCCTTTGGAATTTGGCTAAAACCAGAATTCCAAAGGGCTTACCTATGGGCGCACGAAAGAGTCTATGTTCGTGCGCCCGTTGCACTAGGCGGCTAGTCGAGTTCCACGCTGTGCTCCATCGCATCGGCGACCTCCGGATTGGTGGTCACCACGATGATGGCGCGCTTGCGATCGGCATCGCGCTTGAACTTCTTCAACAGATCCAACACCACGGCCGCATCGTCGGCATCCAATCCAGCGGTCGGCTCGTCGGCGATGATCACTTCAGCCTCGCAGCTCAGCGCACGAGCGATGGCCACGCGGCGCTGGTTCAGTTCGCTTACTTCGCCGACTGCCAGGCCGGACGTCACTTCGTCGAAGCCCACGCGCTTGAGCAGTTCGCGGGCGATCACAGGCTTCGGCTTGAGGAAGTTGCGGTTCGACGCATCCATGGCGTACAGTACATTGCTTTCCGCGTCGAGATCGGGGCGGAAAGCGAAACGTTGCGGAATGAATCCGATGCGGTGTCCCAACATTTCGACCGGTTCGACGTCGCTCAGGTTGGTGCTTTTGTGCATCACGTTGCCGCGGTCCGTGCGCACCATGCCGACCATGGTGGCCAGCAACGTCTGATGCTGTTCGCGATCCTCCGCGTCCACGAGCACCGCATGCGTGGCGCCCGCATGGAACGACAGCGACAGGTCGTCGAGAATATTGCGGCCGGTCTTGCGATTGGTCACGGTCACATGATCGAGTGCGAACGTCGGATTCGCTTTGAAGAAGAACGCATCCTTCTTGCGATGATGCTTGATTTCGCGGTCGAGCTGTGAGGAGACGCTGGTTGCGGAATCGGCTTTCACCATTTCATGCGATTCCAGCACGGTCGGTTCGTCGGAAGAACTCAAGGCAAGCGTTTCCTTCACCTGATTCGCATTGTTGGCGACCACATCCGAACCATCCGCAGTATCAGCAGCAGTTGCAGCGTCATCTGCAACTTCGGTGGTATCTGCATTATCTGCAGATGCCACAGCATCGCCGTCGGCAGCTACTGCAGTATCGCCATCGTTTACATCGTCGGAAATTTCCGCGCCGTCAGTTGCGGCAATTTCGATATCTGCATTGTCATCGTCGTATACCACCGCAAAATCGATGGATTCAATGGAATCAGCGGAAGATGCGTCAGCTGCAATATCGTCAGTCGCAACATCATCGACGGTCTCGTTTGATGCGGTCTCGGCAGTCTCGTCGACCACGGTCTCGTCGAGGTTCTCGTTCTTATCATTCATATTGTCGCTCATGCCTTCACCTCCGAGCGTTCCTCAAACAGTTGGTTCAGGTTGAAGAAGGCCACGCGCGCGAATGCCACGATGCCAAGCACCAGGCATGCGCCCAAGCCGTACCAGATCACGTTCCACACCGAAGCGGACGTCATCGACACAGCCTGCCCGCCGGCCCATGCGGTGCCGATCGGCTTCGCCAACAGCGCGCCCGCAACCAAACCGACAATCCAACCCGGAACCGTCATCATGAACGTTTCCAGCATGAACTGCCATCCCAAACGGCCCTTGGTCACACCTGTGATCATCGCCATGCCGATCTCATCGCGGCGGCCGCCAATCGCAGCACATGCAATCAATGCCAGCAAAGCGATGCCACCGACAATCGTCACGGCAATCAGCATGATGCGCGCTGCCGAAGCGGCGGAATCAAGCGGCTCGATCGACTTCTTGTAAGCGGTAAGCGACGGCGAGGTGATCTCGTACGTCTTCGTGTCCAACTTGGCCTTCTTCACCAAGCGCACGAACGTGTTGTAGGTGGAAGGATTCGCCAGCGAGAAGATGATATTCAGATTCGGAATGGCCCAGCCTTCCGCATCCGTCGTATCAAGTCCGTTCTTGGCGAAATTGAGATACGTCGTGTAGATCACGTTCTCACGATTGTCCTTCGCATACTTCGCGTCGGATCCGTTGCCTTCCGGCACGTCGCTGTCGTATTCGTAAATGCCGCGCACGGTGAACGTGTATGTGTCGGAAGCCTTCGACGGATTACCGACCGTCACCTTGTCGCCGATCTTGAGATTGTTCTTATCGGCCAGCGCTTGCGAGATGAGTACGCCGTCGCTCTGCGTCTTATAGCTCAGATGCTTGCCTTTGACCACTTTGTAGTAGCCGTAATCGTTGATTTTCGCGGCGTCCAACGTGTAGAACGCCTGCAGGGTCAGATTTCCGCCGGTCTTGTCTTCGCTGGTATCGTTTTTCGCGGTGATTGCCTGCAACGACTTGCTTTCGCGCACCGGCACCGATGTTGCCAACGTGTAATTGAAGGTCACGCTGTTGCTCTGTGCGGCCGTTGCATACGTGCTGTACTTTTCCCACGTCAAGTACTTGTCGGTATAGCTGGAATCGGCACCGTCGCGCTTGGCTTGTGTTTGCGCGTTCGGCCGAATCACCGCCGTGGCTTTTTGCGACTGGTATGTTTCATTATTAGCGGTGTCGTCGGCTCGAATCACTGCCAAGTCCACGGCAGCCGAGAAAGACACCAGTAGTGCGAGTAGGGCGATCAGCGCGGTGCGCCATTTGACGCGGCCGAGCGCCGCCCATGCGTTCTTGAGAACGAACATGCGGTACTTCTCCAGTTCTCTGTTATTGCGCGCCGGCGCATGCCGACGTCAGCGTTGGCCGGGACGCGCGCTCCGCAGCAAGGCAGGCCCGTAGCGCATGGTGCGTCCCGTGCAATCATCTTGGGCTTCCAACGTGATTGTTTTCTTGCGCAACACTGTTATACCCCTGCATGAAGTCTGAATGATTCCTGAAAAGTGATTCCAGAGAATAAGCGTTGAGCATGGTTGCGGCACTCGCTACGATGGAATCGATGACTTCCGAACAGATTACGAATACCGGTTCCGTGTCGGGCGATTGTGGCTCGGCTCAGGCTCGTGCGCGAACTCATGTGCAGGCTTATGTGCAGACTCAGGCTCGGCAGAATGGCTCGGCCAAGGATGGTTCGGCTACGAATGGTCCAGCCAGGAATGATTCGGCCAAGGACGGTCCGTCCGGGCGGAAACATGGCCTGCAGCGGTGCCACGCGATGCTGCGTCCTGCATCGCGTCACGCGTTATTGCCGTGGCTTACGTCGATTATCGGCGTCGCGTCCGCACTATGCCTGGTGATTGCGTGGTTCCCCTCCACGGTGTGGAATACGCCGATCGTCAGCAGCGATGCCCCCGCGCATTACTATTTCATTCACCGTCTGCTTGACGAGGGATTGGGGGCGGCTCTGCATTTGTGGCCGCATGATTCGTTTTATCCGCCGTTGTTTCACGTCTGTGCTTACCTTGTGATTAAGATCGCGGCGCTGTTCGGCGTGCAATGTTCGATCTACGCGGCATTCAATATCACGTGGATCATTGCTTCGGGCGTGATTTTCCCTGCCGGAATGCTGGTATTATGCAGGTATTTCCTGCAACGTTGGAATCGCGGTAATCCAATTTCCAATCCAATTTCACGTATTTCTCAAGCATCGTCTACGCCTGAATCGTCGTCCGTATCTGAATCGTCGAATATCTCGAATCAGCAGGTATCGTCAGCTGTGAATCGGCAATATAACGTCACTTTCGACGCTACTTTCGTTCTGCAGAATCTGATTGGACTGTTCGTGCCCGTGCTTGCCGTCAGCTCGGTGTGCCACCCGTACGGACTGCTGAATGCCGGTCCGCTGATCGCATTCGGTTTCGCCACGTCGCTGCTGCCGTTCCTCATCGCCGCCACATTGCGCTTGTTCGATGCGATCGCCGCGCGCGAGCATATAGCAAAATGGCTTGCGATCACTGCTGTCGCAGGCGTGGTTTGCCTCGTTGCGCACCCGCGTATCGCATTCACGTATGCTCTGATTTTGGTGCCGTTCATTGTGCTGCGCTTGCCGTGGAAGCTGATTCTTGGCGCGTTCATTGCCATGTGCGTCGGTGCGGTGGCGTTTGTGGCGTTGATGCTTACGTCGTTCAAATCGGACCGTTGGGCGAATCCCGCTTCCTGGTTCCATAGCCATCAGCCGTCCAAGAATTTGTGGGAGTCGATTTCGTTCTGTCTCACGGATGGGCTTGACGGTTTTCCTGCGATTCTGTTCGCACTGTTGCTGATTGCGGGAACTGCGGCCGCTTTCGTTTGCGCTTCCCGCCGCGCGGCTGCGCGTGCTTCGGATTCGTTTTCGTCGGCTGCTTCCACTGTGGTTCCCGTGGCTTCTGCTGATGTCGATGTTGATGCTTCGACTTCTGATATTGCGGTTTCCGCCGCTGATTCCCCGGTTTCCGTTTCCTGTCCGCCACCTGCGTCGCACTCCAACGCCACTGATGCCGCGTCCGCGTCGTCCGAATCATCTCGACTTCGTCGCAACGATCGCCTGCGTGACGTGATTGCGTTGACGGCCGCATTCCTGCTGGTCGCGCTGGTGTATGTGTGCACGGTCACGCTGGTCGGCGCGTTGCCGAATATCATCAGCGCTCCGTGGTATCGCGATGAAAACCGTATTATGACCATGCTTCCGCTGGTCGCGCTGCCGCTGCTTGTCATTGGAATCAACGCTCTTGCCGAATGCGTTTCCGCGTGCGCCGCATCCGCTTCTTTCGCTCCTTCTGCATCTTCCTTTTCCACGAAGAATAGTGCTTCTTCCGTTCCTTCCCTTTCTTCTGCGTCTGCTGTTTCTTCCGTGAAGAACGCTTCTTTCGCTTCCAATTGGATCGTCCTAATCGCCGTATTCCTTGTGATTGCGATACTTGCGGTTTCCGCGCAGATCGTATGCCCATCGCGTTCCGCGGCTCGCGACACGATCATCGCGCATTCCAGTCTGAACCAAAGCGACCCCAACGAGCAGCTCACCGAGCAAAAGATCGCTGTGCTGCGCAAGGTCACGAAACGTACGGGCACCCAGGCCACCATCATTTCCGATCCGTTGAACGGTTCGATGTATGCGGAGACGCTGTTCAACGCGAACATGCTGTATCCGATCATCAATGCGCGCACCGATGTGCCATCCGCTCCGTTCGGCAAAGTGGAGACCGCGTTTGCTTCCGGCGATGCGCAGCAGGTGCTCGGCACGGTATGTCCGCTGACCGACGCTCCGGAATACTTCCTTACGATGGGCGACCAGGCGCAGAGTCTGCAGTCATTCCCGTATCGCGCCCAGTACGATTCCTTCCACAATGAGGAATTGATCGATACGTATGTGGATGGCGGCACGTTGGTGAAGGTTGCCGATTATTCGCAATACGGCCAGGGTTGGGCCCTCTACCGTTTCGGTTGCACCGATTGATCGGATTTCGGTTGCGTTGCTTTATTCTGCCGTCGTCTGCGGCTGCGCATGTGGGAAACCGCACTTTCGATCAGCTGGGATCTGAATGTGTTCAGGACAACGATCGGCGGTGCGGTTTCGTTTATCTGCTTTCTTCTGTTTCTCCTATTTCAGCTTTCGGCTGGGAGGTTTTCTCGGATGGGTTGGCTTGGGGGATGGGCCGTAAACGGATAGTGTGGTTGCGACACGCCAGGATGTTGGTTTGCGATGAGGTGTTTCAGGGTTTTTCCGACGGTCTTTCGCCACGCGATGGCGTCCGCAGCCCGTTTTTCCCGTGTTTTCGACACGCCGACGCTTTCCAGTGTTTGCAAGGGTCCGCGTCTTGTCTTGTCATGCCCGATTTGCGTGGAATGGGATTGTGCTGTAGGTTTATCTCTTGCTGCCGCTCGGCGAGTGGTTCCCCGGCTGGGGTGCCTCGAGGCGGGTGAGCGGTGGTGGTTTGAGAACTCAAGAGCGTATTTGTACTACTTCTTTATAGTCAATGATTGCCAGTTCATCGTCCGCTCGTTCGCGAGTGGCCGGGAGGCCTTGAAGGACGGTGAGGTTTTCGTGCGATGCGCCTTTCCTTATAAGGCGATCGTCAATTTTCTTGTTTTTGAGAGTCACATGTTGGCTTTCTGCAAAGTTTTTTTGTGGAGGGTTCGATTCTGGCTCAGGATGAACGCTGGCGGCGTGCTTAACACATGCAAGTCGAACGGGATCCATCAGGCTTTGCTTGGTGGTGAGAGTGGCGAACGGGTGAGTAATGCGTGACCGACCTGCCCCATACACCGGAATAGCTCCTGGAAACGGGTGGTAATGCCGGATGCTCCGACTCCTCGCATGGGGTGTCGGGAAAGATTTCATCGGTATGGGATGGGGTCGCGTCCTATCAGGTAGTCGGCGGGGTAACGGCCCACCGAGCCTACGACGGGTAGCCGGCCTGAGAGGGCGACCGGCCACATTGGGACTGAGATACGGCCCAGACTCCTACGGGAGGCAGCAGTGGGGAATATTGCACAATGGGCGCAAGCCTGATGCAGCGACGCCGCGTGCGGGATGACGGCCTTCGGGTTGTAAACCGCTTTTGATCGGGAGCAAGCCTTCGGGTGAGTGTACCTTTCGAATAAGCACCGGCTAACTACGTGCCAGCAGCCGCGGTAATACGTAGGGTGCAAGCGTTATCCGGAATTATTGGGCGTAAAGGGCTCGTAGGCGGTTCGTCGCGTCCGGTGTGAAAGTCCATCGCTTAACGGTGGATCTGCGCCGGGTACGGGCGGGCTGGAGTGCGGTAGGGGAGACTGGAATTCCCGGTGTAACGGTGGAATGTGTAGATATCGGGAAGAACACCAATGGCGAAGGCAGGTCTCTGGGCCGTTACTGACGCTGAGGAGCGAAAGCGTGGGGAGCGAACAGGATTAGATACCCTGGTAGTCCACGCCGTAAACGGTGGATGCTGGATGTGGGGCCCGTTCCACGGGTTCCGTGTCGGAGCTAACGCGTTAAGCATCCCGCCTGGGGAGTACGGCCGCAAGGCTAAAACTCAAAGAAATTGACGGGGGCCCGCACAAGCGGCGGAGCATGCGGATTAATTCGATGCAACGCGAAGAACCTTACCTGGGCTTGACATGTTCCCGACAGCCGTAGAGATATGGCCTCCCTTCGGGGCGGGTTCACAGGTGGTGCATGGTCGTCGTCAGCTCGTGTCGTGAGATGTTGGGTTAAGTCCCGCAACGAGCGCAACCCT
>ERZ773241.292-NODE-292-length-57117-cov-16.951088_pt1 | contig 57117 bp, 39 predicted proteins | sample MGYA00580989_ERZ773241 | MGnify/ENA primary metagenome ERZ773241 (study PRJEB29015, sample SAMEA2737804) | human gut metagenome | biome: human gut; feature: human-associated habitat; material: faeces | place: China | collected 2012 ... | reverse complement strand
CCTACAGGTATGTCATTGATCGTTACGCTTCCGTTTGCAGGTACGCTGATTCCTGTCTTGGTTGCGCTTACGCTTCCATCTGCAAGAACATATTCACCACTTGCGTTTGTTACGTAGATCATGAATGTCTTGCTGGAATCAAAGGTATATCCTGCAACTGCTTTTGCTACAGTTAAGCTTCCCTTATCCTGGGTATAAGTGTTCGTTACGGTTGCGGTTGCTGTCGCATCCTTGGTGACGGTGACATTACCTTCCCCACTGACTGCTAAGCCATAGTTTGCAACTGCTGTTCCGGTTTGCTCTTCACTTACATTGTAAATTCCTACAGGTATGTCATTGATCGTTACGCTTCCGTTTGCAGGTACGCTGATTCCTGTCTTGGTTGCGCTTATGCTTCCATCTGCAAGAACATATTCACCACTTGCGTTTGTTACATAAATTGTAAAGTTCTTACCTGCTGCTCCAAAGTCATATCCTACAACTGCCTTGGCTACGGTTAAGCTTCCCTTATCCTGGGTATAAGTATTCGTTACGGTTGCGGTCGTGGTTGTATCCTTAGTTACCTTAACATTCCCCGTTCCGGTTACTGTTAATGCATAACCAGCTTTTGCTGCATCCGTTTTATCCTCAGCTACTATATAAGTTCCTACCGGAAGATCCTTGATCGTTACGCTTCCATCGGCCGGTACTTCAATATATACCTGAGCAGCACTTTCTTTTCCATCTTTGTCATAGTATTTATTTGTTGTCTTATTCTTTACAGAAATCTTATATGTTGTTCCTGCAGCTGGCGTATAAGCACCACTTACTACCTTTTCAAGCTTCAGATTACCCTTCTTTGGTGCTGTAGAATTATCAAATCCTAAAGCATCTGCAGAATAGGAACCTGTAACCGGTGTTCCATCCGATTCATATTTCTGAACGGACACATTCTTGGTATAGATACCTGATGCTGCATTTGCATCTACTTCCAACGATATAATATAGAAGGAAGCGTCATATGTCATTCCTGGGACAGCACCTTCCTGCTCAGATACTACATAATAAAATGTTTTTCCGATATCAGATGTGTCATACTGAATCTCTCCAAAGCTTCCTACACCGGTAACTGTACTGGAAGTTACAGTTTTTCCAACTCCGCCTGATTTTGTAGAATAAGTTACTTTTCCAGCGGCAAAACTTGGTTTGTTTATTTCTGTCAGGTTAAATGTAAATTCATCATAACCCTGCAGTGAGTCTGTATTGCCATCAACCGTTTTCTTAACTGTAAAGCTGCCCGGTTTATTCTCATAATACAGATAACCGCTGTTAAATCGCTGATCTACCCAGCTTGGAGCAACCACATCACTGTTACTCTTACTTACCATAAAGTAATATGGATCTTTATTTACTTCAAAATTATCATCCGCAGTTGTTTCATACAGTGCAAATACCTTATCATATGCAAGACCGCTAATCTTCTTGGTACCATCAGCACCTAAAGATATATTCGTCATAACAGGTGTAGGATCAATATCCTTTGTCCACTCACCTGCAGCATTTTTCTTACATTCATACAAGGCAAATGTCGAGCCATTCAACATCTGCATCTGCTTATTGCTATCTGTCCAGTACTTATACAATGTGATCGTACCTGTTACAGATTCTGCCCATACGTTCGGTTTCTGGACAACTGTTGAAATACTTGTATTTGTTGATCCGTTTGATCCTGTATAGCCTGTAAGGCTGAAACTGTTCGAAGCATTGGAAGCATTCAGTGAACCACCAAATACCTGATTAACTTCTGCTCTGTATACAAGCTTCAGTGCTTTGTTATCCGGCAAAGCCATCTTTACAGTTCTGCTGTTGCTGTCATATGAATAAGCACATCCGGAAGTAACATCCGTCCAGTTTGAACTGTCTTTTTCCGGATCTCCTTCGCCGGTATATTCATAAATGTGAAGAGAATCAACCTGGAAGATCAATGCGCTACCCATTTTGTCTTCGGCATAGATTGTCTTTCCATTTGCAAGTTTTGCAGCATTTGTATTGACATATACGGTATATTCCACAACCTGATCCTTGACTGTTGTAGATTCACCATTGTTCTTCTTCTGATCCAGAATATATACACCTGACTTCTTAACTGTATCTCCAGGTGTCAATGTATTCGTTGTTGAACCATTACCTTTGGTCTCTCCATTATAAGAAACTTCTGCATTGTTTGTTACACTGATCGCAGTACCATTCTTAACATAATCTGTTAATGCATCATCTGCCACAGAAGCAGAATATGTAATATCCGCTATATACTTTGAAAACTGTGTACCGGATGCTACATTTGTGATTCCATCTAATACCTGCTGAGTAACCGGTATCGAATATGTAATGGTATGTCCACTGATACTGCCAGTAATAGCCATCGGACTTCCATCTTCTTGTGCATACCACTGACTCTGCCATTTCTTGAACTGAAGCTTGGCATCATCATTAAATTGCATTGTGTCCGGCAATGTATCTGTAATAGTGATCACATCTCCAACCTGCAAGTCGTTGGAAATCTCAGACATATTAACAGACAATGTATAATTGATCGTATTCAGCTTAGTTGAGCTGACTTCACCTTTTTTTTCAAGGCTATTTGTATATTTATAAGTTGCCTGTGCATCTGCAGAAAATTTATTATCATTCGCATCTTTATATGTAAGATTTGCATGGTTAATAAATTCTGCACCATCTCCGATTGCCTGCGGAATAGTATTAACAGTAATTTCAATTACCTTTCCTTTTTTAGATGCAATGTACGCATTATCAAAAGTAAATCTGAGTCCCCAGTTATTCGCCTGTGAAACAGTTGAAACAATGCCGCTTCCACTTACCATAGCACCATTATCAATGGCTGTAACACCATCAACCACTACAGTAGTATTAAAATACTGGTAATATCCATGCGTTTTGTCATAGTCACTAAGTTCTACGTCTGTGATCGTATCTGATGCCGGTACACTGATCGATACTTTCCAGGTCAATGTTCCATCTGCATTTGCTTTTACAAATTCCTTATCCAGAATTCCCTTGCCATCTGTCTGAAGGGAACTGGACTTATCATATTTTGTTCCGTCAAAATCTACATCTACATCATTCTTAAGTACAGTTGGAAGTGCAGAATTCAGAGCGTCATCCGCTACATCCGTTGTATATGTAAATGTATATGTACCGCTGTTTTCTGAGAAATCGCTCAGTTTCAGGGCTGACAGATCAACACCTGCAGGAAGTCCTGCTGCTGTCAGATAATTTCCTAATGTATCTTTGATTGCTACATTATTAATATCAAAATTCGGATTCTTCGTCAGATCACCTAATGTGATCTGAATGGTCCAGGTGATTGACTTCTTATTACCGGAAGCATCTGTATTCCAGGTACCATTTTTGGATAACGAAGGCTTCTTGACATTTAAACCTGTTGTAAAACTGTTGGTGTCTTTATCATTGTCCTTGTTTGTCTTATATTTGATAGAGAACTTATTATTGAAAACTTCAATATCGCTTTCTTTAAAAGCATCCTTTACATTTGCAGCACTGACTGTAACATCATATGTAATCTTAGCTGCTTTTGTAGCTTCATCTTTGCTGTCAAGTACCATACCGGATAATGCAGCCTGTGCTTCTGACCAGCTTGCATAACTGGTTCCATTCACCTGGATATTTGACATATTTTCGAGTGCAGAACCCATTGATTCTGTTGCCTCTCCAAGTGTAACCTTTCCGTTTTTGGCCGTAACTGTTACCTCATAAGACTGCTTAAGGGAACCATCTGCATTCCACGTTACATCTCCTTTGGTTTTGCTTGATTCCGCATAGCTTTCGACCTCATTCAGATCAACATTAACAGTAAAGCTTGCATCTCCGATCTTGATCTTTCCTTTGTCTTCTGTATCCAGATCAGACGATGAAAAATCAACCGTTCCGTCGATGTTCGCCCATCCATTGATCTCACTTTCTTCCAGGAACTCATCTCTTAAAGTGATATAATATTTGCCCTCTTGTATATACCAGGTACCAACATCTATACCACTTTCATCATATAGAACAGTTTCTGTATAATCGTTAATATCAATTCCCTGTGATTTCAGGTCGACTTCAAAATTCTTTACACCGGAATTGTTAGCGATTGCCCATTTAAATGATATTCCAACGCTGTCTCCATTTTTCACGTTTGAATCATTTTTGACTACCGTTCCATTCACAGTAATTTCAAAGTCACTGAGAGTCAGTCCATTCGGATTTGCCAAAGGCGTGATTCCTTTCTCACTTTCCTCCGCATCCGATGCCGTTGCCGGCTGTGCACTGTTTCCAGCTTTTGCACTGGTACTTCCAAGACCTGCTCCACCACTGATTGGTGAACAAACTGAGAAGACCATGAGCAATGCCAGTAAAAGCGCAACTACTTTTTTGCTTTTCCTTCCCATTCTCTTTACCTCCATTTGTTGTTCTTATTCTCTTTTTCTTTGTTGTTCTTTGTTCTTTTGTTGCTTCCTTCAGATATATTATTATACGCACCTCTTTAATTTTGAGCGCAGAAAACTACTATACCTGAATATAGATACTTAATATTATACACAACCGAATCTTCATTTCAATATATTTTCACCTTAATTGTTTATAAATATAAACAGGAATCCCATATTCCGTTTATTCCGTAAAGAAACGCTCTCTTCGCATAACAAATTTCTGAAGTTTTTTACTTTATAAGACAAACTTTCCTATAAAGTAAAAAGAGCCGCTCCCCATAATCGGGAACGGCTCCTGTATTGTTGTCACATTTTCTATCTCTGTTGCTGCAGATATTCTGCAACTCGTCTGACTGAATTGCCATCGCAGTCAGCAAATACATCTTTTCTAAATACTTCCAGCTTCTGATAATCATATGATTCAATCTGTCGGATCTCATTCACCAGATCTTCTGCAGACTTCACGATCGGACAGAACATTTCATTTGCAAATTCTTCTGCTGTCATCTGAATGCTGTCTTTTTCTATAAATGTCTCATAATCATATGCAGATGAATACATCGGTTTTCCAAGCAGCACACTCTCAAAGAATAAAGCACTGTAATCTCCTACGATCACATCGGCTGCCATCAGCAGTCTTCGTGCCGGAATCTCTTTTTCGAGCACCTTGCAGAAACCAGGGATCTCGTACTGTTTCAGGTCCTTTTCCTTCTGACCTGCCTGATCAAAATGAAGCACAACCATGTACTTATCCTGAAGCGCTGTCTGCATTTTGCTCAGAGAAAGCATCGCCGTCTTTCTGGTTTCTTTATCTTTTCTCCAGCTTGGCATATACAGAATGATCTTACGTCCATTCAGCTCCGGTATCAACTTCATAAGTGCATTTCTGGATTCCTCTATCAGCTTCTGGTCAAAATACTGATCCGTATTGCAGCTTCCCTTCAGTCCACAATAAACATTTCCATTTCCGGAATAGGTCTTACGGAACAGATCTTCCTGTCCTTCAGACGGAATCTGAAGCACCGAAACCGGATTCTGTGCAGCAAGATGCGCACCCTTTCTCTTCCACCTGATCTCATCAACAGCCTGAAGTTCTTTCTTATATAATGAAAATGCAAGCTCCGGCAACATAATCTGCTCTGTTTCCTCCCGAAGTTCACAGCGACACAGGATCGAAACAGGTTTTGAAGTCACAATATATCTTGCTGTTGCAAGCTCCCTTGCTAATAGCAGAAGATCCGTCTTTTTCTGATCCAGCATTAATACCTTACAGGAGATCTTCTGTTCCTTCAGATATTCCTTCAACTGGAACAATGGATCATTCTTTGTGAGTGCTCTTTCAGATAACAGAACGATCTGATCTACAATATCCGTTTCCGGAACGACCAGCTCATATGCCTCTGCAAATTCATCCGCAACCTTCTTCAGCTCCTGATATTTCTCATAAAATTCTTTATTCTTTTTCTGCTCATCCTTTGTAACCAGATTATCGTAATCCTTGTAATGTGCAAGCAGATAATCACGCACACGCTCCATGGAATGTCCGTCGCAGTTTGCAAACATCTTCTCCCGGAACTGATCCATCTTCTGATAATCATAGTGATCGATCTGCTTCAACTGATCCGCAAGCTCCTGTTCGGTTCTGACGATCGGGCAGAACAGGTTCTGATCAAATGCATTTGCATGCAGGGACATATTCAGCCCCTTGATGATCTTCTCATAATCATAGGCGGTCGAATATGCCGGCTTACGCAGAATCGTTGTCTCAAAGAAGGAATCTCTGTAATCACCTACGATCACATCACTTGCTACCATTAAGGCACGGATCGTCATACCATTGTTCTTGTTAATACATTTACTGAAGCCTTCTACTTCCAGTTCATTCTTAAATCCATTCTTGCTCTGGATCGCATTCAGGCTGACAACCACACAGTACTTATCACCGATCAGTTTGCTTAATGCCTGCATATTGAAGATTCTCGCCCATATGCTGCTGGAATTCACTCTACGAAGCGTTGGCATGTACAGGATAACCTTTCTGTCTGCTGTCTCCGGGAAAAGATCCTGCAGCTTCTGTTTTGCCTCACTGATGAAGTCCTTATCAAAATACATATCCGTACTGCAGTTTCCATACAGAACTTCCCGATCCATTTCCTTTGGCGAGAACTGCTTATCAAATTCCGCTCTCTGATGTTCCGATGGAACCTGAAGGATATCCGTATCATTATTCAGGACATAATCAAAATATTTCTGCTTCCATTTGAGGAAATAGCGAACCTCATACCCCTGATTATAAAGGTTAAATGCATTATCACGAAGCATGATCATATCTGTTCCCATTCTGAAGGATGTCCGACAGAACAGGTGGATCGCTGCCGGAACAATAATGTATCTTGCAGATGCAACAATCGCTGCAATCTCTTCATCCGTCTTTTTGGTATTACCCATGCGAAGCAAAACAACCGAAAATTCCTTATGTGCTTTCATCATTTCTGCCATCTTGCCAAGATATCCGGATGTAAAATTCTTCGCATTTGTTACAAATACGATCTTGTTCTCAATACCGTATACATCCGATGCCTCGTCATATAATTCGGCAAATCGCTCTGCACGCTCCTTGATCTCTTCGTATTTCTCTTTGTATTTTCTGTTCTCTTCCAGTTCTCCTTCTGATAACAGTCTACCGGAAGCATATCCATCACCCGGCATGATCTGGTACATCTCAAAATACCGTCTCTTTACTTCTTCCGAAGCACGGGTTACAGACATGGTGATACTCGTCGTAACACTTCCCATTCCACGGGTTTTCTCCTTCGACGCAAAGCTGTCTAACATCTTCATGGTAAATGGCGGTGCAAATTCACGCTTCTTACCATAGAGGGAAATCGAATCTACCAGCCCACCGATCTGCTCAGCAAATTCCTCATTTTCCAGATTATTTCTATAATAATTCAATGCAAATTCATACAGCATCCGGTCTGTATCTTCCGGTGTATGAAGTGGAAGCTTCGCATACTGATATGCAAATTCCGGAAGAAGTCTCTGCATGGAGTCAAAAAGGCTCGTATCGTGTGGAACCGGAACAATGACCGGTTCTACCTTACCATCTATAACCTGGTATTTCTCAATACTCTTATATGGCATATTGGCAAAGATACCTTCCATAAAGAACTGTGCCGTATTATTGGTCGTGAAATTATATCGTACGGAATGACCGATCGTCGGAAGTACCGTTCTACTGTAATAGTAAGGTACATCCACTTCTTCCCCTACAATATCATGCCACAGTCTGACAAAGCAGTCCTGTGTATAACCTCTGCCCCAGTATTCCACAAAGGCAAATTTCTCTGTCCGGTCAATCTCCTGCTCCAGATATCTGCTGACAAGTACACGTTCTTCTGCTCCCTTTTTCATCAAATACTGATTATAGCTTTCGGACTTTTTAAATATGTCGATTAGACCATTTAATACTTTCTTATCTGTAAAATTAACTCCATCCAGAACAACCGCCGGGAAAAACTTACGGAACTGACGGTCTGTCAGATCCATTGCTTTTAACAGCTTGTCCTTAGAAGTGATATTTCCAAAACTGCCATATGGCTCCCAGAATTCACGGTCAACCTCATGGATAAAAGAAGGGATTCTCCATGTTCTTCTGGATGCATAGATGTATTTTGTCTTTACGTTAAGTCCCCGCGCCTCAATGATCGCATCTGCGATCCGTTTTAATGGATGTCCGTCACGGGAAATGAAATATAACGTCTGATATCCTCTTCTGATTGCATCCCGAAGCGCCCAGTCTACATATGGAACCATGCAGATCGTCACGAATGTGGATACAAATTCATCTCTTGTATATACTGCCTTTGCAGCCATTCTGGTCTGAAGTGCAGCCACCAGATAGGAATCATACGTTCCAAGCTGTTCTACCAACTGTGTCTGAATATCGGAAAATTCCGGTTTTGCAACCTGTCTTACTTCGATTCCAATCTTTCTTGGCGGATTGTGATCGGCAATCGGATTATCACCATAATGAACCCACTTCTTAAAATCATAATATGGTTCAAAACTTGCAAATACTTCAAAGAATAACTGCTGTGATACCTTCTGGACTCCATATTCACAGGACAGATACAGTGGCAGTTCTGTTAACATCGGCTCCGCTCTGCGGAGCATCTCAAGGATCACATCCTTCGGCAGATACATATCACTGACCAGAATAACCGTATCTTTCTGTGCCAGATATTTCTTAATCATATCGATCTGCTCCGGCAACGGGATTACATTGTCATATTCACATTCCAGCTCCCAAGCCTTTAGCTTCTGTACCTGCTCATCTGTCAGATTATATACGGATGCCATACGGGCAAAGATCTCATCAAACTGAATCTCAACCTTTTCTGATTCACGAAGTGCAATTGATTTATTATAATATTCTCTTACATTTGCTTCTGATGTTTTACGGATCGATGGATAATTCAGAACAAGCGCTCTTGGGAACCCTCCATCCTCCTGCATTTTTTCCTGTACATAGTAGAAGATGCCAACCGGATCGAGTACCTTTCTGGAAAACAGCGTATCAAAGATATCAAAGCTATACAGAGTTGGAAGCTCTACCTTCTCCGGTACAAATGCGATCGTGCTGTCAATGATCTTATCCATACTGTCTGAAGTAGAATACTCCCAGTACAGCTTACTGATCCGATCCAGACTATCGCTGATGTCGTCTTTCTCATATTCCGAAAGTGCCTGAACCAATTCATCAAAATTCTTACATTTTCGGCCCGGTGTAACCTCATCATAATCCATCGGGAAATCCAGATCGTCATTGTCAAAGTCAAACGCATACCGCAGGAAATGCTTGCAGCCTGCCGCAATAAAATCTGTAAATATAGAGGAATAATCCATGATACACAGATCGATCTTATCCAAGATCTCATAGAAATCATTGGTGTTATCCCAGAACAAAAGCCATTTACAATCTGCATATCTCTGCTTTGCCCAGAGGAAGCCCTGTTCCTTTTCAAGCAGCGGATGCATCTTAAATATCATCAACAGATGCTCTTTCTCACATACCTCTATGATACGGTCAATATCCGGAATTGCCTTGGAGAACAGCTCACCATCCGGATTATTCCGATACGTTGGTGTATATGCAACAATCTTGGTATCCTCCGGAAGCCCCTTCTGTCCGATCAGATCATGATCATATGTTTCAATCTTCTTATAATTCGCTTGATACAGGCATCTTGGATATCCGGCTCTTACGATCTGCTTCTCCGTTAATCCAAGCTCCGCCTTTGCTATATTCTCGATAAATGCAGATGGTGCCAGATATAATTCATAGGTACGATAATATTCATTTCTTGCAATATATTTCTTTGCAAGTTCCGGCAGTAAACGTCCTTCTTTGATCTTACGCTCTACAACCTTTACACCGCCAACACCGTGCCAGAGATTCAGATACTTTGCTTGTTCCAGTCCATCCGGAATAAATGCCTTTACCTGCTCAGAAACCAGTACGCCGGTATAGCTGATGATCGTTTCTGCCTGAGGTGTTCCCATGCGATATGCATGAAAGCCCATACCACGGATCATCTCGATCAGTTCTACATCATCACACAGCCAGTATGGAACAATATCTTTTCTATAATTATTGATATACAAAAACAGATATTTTGGATTCCCCCGAAAATCATTACTGTACTGTCCGGCACAGAACGCCCATACCTTGTCCTTTTCTTTTCCCGCGCAGATCTGGTGAACCTCTGCTACCTCTCTCTCATTTTCCTCATCGATCAATGCCTGCTGACGTTCCTTTTCCTCCAGGCGTTCCTGCTCCAGTGCCTGTTTTTCCTGCTCTATATCCCGTTCTTCTGTTTTAATCTCTATTTCAAGTTTTTCATCTTTTTTATCTGTATCTCTACTAAAAAACTTTTTCAATCCGCTTAAACGCATCTCTTCCTAACTCCTCTATTATTTGTAAACATAATTGAATTTATTATAAATCATATCCCTGTTGCATACAAGTACCTGTTATATTTATTAAGATTCCACCTATGTACAAGTCGCTTTTTTTGCTGTATGATTATTTTTACATATTTGACTTAAAAATATATTAAAGAGGGTTTTATCTATGAAAACAATTACAACAAAAAAGAAAAACACATGGGATATCATCTCCGATTACCGTGGTGTTCTGATGGGAATATCTATTATATGCATTATAGTATTTCATTATGTGGAGGACTGTGGCATCTATCACGTCCACAAAAACGGATGGGTAGAATTTTTCCGTAACTATATCACTAGTTCAAGTGTAGACGGTTTTCTTTTCTTATCCGGTTTTGGTTTGTACTACGCAATGAAAAAGCATCCGGATATTTCCCAGTTTTATAAGCGGAGATTTACCAAAATCCTGATTCCATATTTTCTGGTATCTATACCCGCTCTTTGCTGGAATGATCTTTTCTTTGAAAAAACAGGAATAAAGGCATTTTTTTCTGATATATTTTTCTATTCATTTTTTACACGGGGAATGGCATGGTTCTGGTATATCCTGTTAATATGCTTTTGTTATCTTATTTTTCCATTCATATTCCGGGTATTGGATAAAGCGCCAGATGAAGAATCCGAACAAATGCGTCTGATCAATCTTTTCACATTTTTCACTATGATAGCCATAGTAGTCCAATTATCAAATAAAGGCTTTTTCAGCAATATCAATCTGGCTTTATTACGTATTCCATTTTTCTGTCTTGGCTGCTTTATTGGTAAATACTCCTATGAAAAGCGCCCTATATCCTATGGTACATATGGTTTGATGCTTTTATCTTTATTCGCAATCCAATTTCGGAAGGGCAGCAAAATTATATTTGCGCGATATTCTGCTGCTTTTCTTAATATCAGTGCATGTATCTTAATTGCAATTCTATTTGGTAAATTGAAGCGTTTTGAGAAATTACATAACTGCATAAAAAAGTTTTTTGAGTGGTTTGGCAAATATTCCCTGGAATTATATCTGACGCACGTTACTGTACGAGGCATTATGAGAGATTACGGCTACCATACCTGTTATGGACGATACGAACTGATCATGGTTGCTATATCCATCGTACTGGCGCTGATTTTAAACCGCCTGACAAATCTTATCACCAAGATCCGCATACCCGCTATTCATCATGCAAAATAACAGGATCTGAATTTTAGATTTTAAAAGGAGAATGAGTTTTCGATACTCATTCTCCTTTTTCTATACAAATATTATTTTCCTTATTATGTATTCATATATAATATATTTTTATACCGAATATAACTCATGAAGAATTGTAATTGCCTCTTCTTTATATTTATGTTTCTTCAAATCTTTCTCATTTACATGCTCACCGTTTTGTTTTTTATTTTTCAAGTCTAACCAGGCATACATCTTAAAAGGTATCAGATATTCTGCTCCCAGAACACATATGTCATTTATAATCTTACGTCCCTGTAACATAAAATTATAAAAATCATCATTTAATAATATCGCAAGCTGTTCCTCCAATAATTGTATAACAATCTACATATGCCTTAATTTCTCCCGAAATGTATCTATCCCAACTACCATGCATATTCCTCCAACATTTCTTCAATCGAGCCTTCAACTCTTTCATCTTCTACATCTGATAAAGACATACATAAAGATATAGGATCTACCATGCCATTTTTTGAAAACCGATCAGGATTATATTTCCAAAATTCAATTCTTATCATATCCTTATTATCTTCCCATCTTTCATCTATTTTTTTAAATGTATATTCTTTTGCCATAGATTTATCAATGGCAACACTTTCAATAACCGAAGGATTCAACATCGAATAATTAGAAAGAGCGCTTTCGCCTGATACAGGCATGTCGGTAAACTGATTCAGATTCTCTACTACAAACGACTTCTGCACCGGATTGATCAGATATCGTTTTGCTTTTATAAATAATTGATAGCCACTATCCTCGGTCCACATATAACATTCTTTTCCATCTGTTTTCTGACATATCAGTCCCATCTTTTCTAGTTGTTCACTGGCTCTTGTAATCGATGTCTTTGTAACATTCAGATATTCTGCAGCCTGTTTTTTCATAATTTTCTTATTTTTGCACTCGTATATTAAATACAAAAATAAGCTCTGTGTAACAGGCATCATTTTTTCGGTTTTTATTTCTTTCTTTTTCCTGAATGAATTGTGTATTGCGATTCCCAAAAATGGAAGGTACATCTGTTTATCATCCGCCACAAAAGGAATCCGATGCCCAATAAGTGCATCCCGCTGAGCTCTGGTAATATTTTCAAACCAATAAGCAACAGGCAGATTTGTCTTTTCTTCATATTGCATTTGCTGTTTTTTTAAAGCAATTACGCCAAATTTTTCAGAATCTGCTAATTTAACTAATATAAATGCATTTTCTTTATCCAATACCTCGTAAATGCTTCTTTGGGACAGCATATAAACCGGAAGTCCCTTTATTTTTTCAATTTTTTTCATTTCAAAATCAGTTCCAAACATTTGATTCATTGTATTTATCATAAAGTGCCTCCTTTAGTAACATATTTTTATATAAAATAACATTTTATTAGTTATTATTCAAGTTTTTTGTAATTAAAAAGAACAGGTCATAACAACCCGTTCTTTTTCTTTATCCGATATTTTTTTATTTCTCCGAAATAATATCCGCATACCTGCCATTCACCGCACGAAGCAGATCATCCGGTTTCAGCATGATCTGTTCACCCAGGCGTCCACCGGATACGATCATCTGAGGAAGTGTTTCCGCACTTTCATGGATCACGGTCGGATATGCTTTCTTCATGCCGATCGGTGTACAGCCGCCGCGGATATAGCCGGTAACCTTGTTAATATCTTTCACAGGAAGCAGTTCCAGGTTCTTCTCGCCAACCACTCTGGCTGCTTTTTTCAGATCGATCTCTTTGTCGATCGGTAATGCAAATACATAATAGCCCTGACTCTTTCCAACTGTTACGATCGTCTTAAAGCTCTCCTCATAACTCTGTCCGAGCATATCTGCAATATGCACACCATCAATGAATTCTTCACAGTTATATTGATTGAGCGTATACGGAATCTTCATACGATCGAGAATCCGCATCGCATTTGTCTTTGTCTCTTTTCCCATCGTTTCTTATACCCTTACACACTCATGAATATTCAAAACACGTTCAAGCCGCGCTGTTAATGCATTCGCTGTAAATGGTTTACAGATGTAGTCTTCCGCTCCTGCTTCAAAGCATTTTGTCTCTGAATACTCGTCTGTAACTGCCGTCAGGAAAATAACCGGAATACTCTTATATTCCTGATTTACTTTCAGTCTGGATATCACATCATATCCATCCATACCCGGCATCTTCAGATCAAGCAGGATGACATCCGGATGAATCCGTTCCAGGACACGGAACGCCTTCTGTCCATCATTCACGGCTGATACTTCAAATTTGTCCTCCAGGATTCCCTGGATCATATCAAGTATCATCTTATCATCATCTATAACCAATACTGTTCGTTTCACTTAAGTATCCTCCTAATATCCGTTTCCAGTTTTTCTGCCAGTTCATAAGCTTTATCCATATCATAATCCGAAACATACTGATACAGCTTATCGAGTATTCCATAATACTTTGCACCCATTTCATCTGCTAACTCCGGTATCTCTGTCTTGTACAATCGTTCCAGACAGGTGCATGCAGCTTTCTCTTTATACTCAAAAACAGCAGTTTTTAAATCACTGATGATCGTAAGCATCTCCGTTATATTTGTGACCGCTTCTTTTTCTATTTTACCATCTGTTTCTATATTCGCAAGCCATTTTTTTATCTGCTCCAGAAGCTCCCGGTACTGGCTTACTGCATGGTCATGATTCATCTGAATGTACGTCATTGCCGTCTGTGGATCCTTACAGGCTTCTTCCAGCCCTGCAGCGGCTATCGCCATAGAATCTGCACCAATGCTTGCGGATATTCCCTTCAGACCATGGATCGTTATATCATAATTAAAGATGTCTTCTTTGTTCTTACATTCTTCAAGCTTCCGGATCCGTTCTTCACTTCCATCCAGATAAGTCTGCAGCAGACTGATATACAGTTCTCTGCTTCCGCCAATATAGGATAAGGCTTTCGCGATATCAATTCCCGGTATGCTCCATTCTTCTTCCTGCTTTGGATCCGATGTGCCGTCTGTTTCCTGTCCTTCTGTGGCAGTATCTCCATTCCCATCTCCACATTCCGTTACATATTCCTGCGGAAGATTATCTTTTATGATCTGTTCAAAGCGTTCCGGATCGATCGGCTTCGACAGATATCCGCAGAAACCGGCATCCAGATAAGTCTGCTTTGCACCCGATAATGCATTTGCCGTGATCGCAACTGCCGGAATATCCTTATAGATACCGCCATCCATGGTCTTCACATGCTGGAGCATCTCGATTCCATCCATCTCCGGCATCATATGATCGATCAGCAGGAGCTGATAGGAATGCTGGCGAATCAGCTTCAGGCCTTCCGCCGCACTAAGTGCCGTATCGATCTGAAGTTTTGTATTCTTTGCAAGTCCGACCACGATCTTCAGATTAACCTCATTATCATCTACAACCAGGATCCGGGCATCCTCTGCATGGAAGGACTCATGATAACAGACCTCATGATGAAGCTTTTCTTTGTATTTCTTTCTGTAATCCCCGATCTGTTCTTCATTTACAATCTCCTGTCCAACCGTTGCCGTAAACGTGGAACCTTCACCATATACACTGCTGACTGTAATATCTCCACCCATTGCAACCAGCAGATTCTTGGTGATCGGAAGTCCCAGTCCAGTACCTTCAACTGAGCGGTTCCGCTTCAGATCCAGTCGTTCAAAATTTGTAAACAGCTTATCCATATCCTCACTCCGCATACCAATGCCGGTATCGGAAACTTCAATCGTCAGGTCCTGTTTATTATCCACAACGGTTCCTGTGATATAGAGACGAACTTCACCCTTTTCTGTATATTTTACTGCATTTGTTAAAAGGTTCATGATAATCTGTTTGATACGCACCTCATCACCCTTCAGATTCTCATGCAGCTCCGGTTCTACATAGATCTTAAGTTCCAGCCCTTTTTCCATAATACGCTTCTGGATGGATCGTTCGACATCCTCCACAAGGCTGCTCAGTGAATAGTTCTCGTTCACCAGATATACCTTTCCGGATTCGATCTTGGACAGATCCAGAATATCACTGATGATCGTAAGCAACGATTTACCGGAATTCTTGATATACATGGCATATTCCTTGATATGTGGCTGTCTGCTCTCCCGGAGCACCAGTTCATTCATACCCAGGATCGCATTTAACGGAGTCCGGATCTCATGTGAGATGTTAGCAAGAAATGCCGACTTGCTGTTCGCCGCAGTCTCCGCTTCTTCTGCCTTCTGTTTCAAACGGACCTGAAGCTGCTTGTTCCATGCGATCACCACAAGAAGCATCAGACTGCCAATCAATATGATAAGCAGATCCAAAATCGTCTCGCTGACATCGAATGAACCTGTCTGTGATATATAGCGGCCGGCAAGGACCATATACAAATAATAAACGATAGTACTGATCAGCATAAATATATTCAGTTCCATCTTCTGGTACAATGACACAACAACGGCTGCTGCAAGAAACATATCGGTCAGGCGGTTATGTTCACCCGGAATCAGTCCGTACATCGCAACGATTGCGAATAGGCAGCCCGACATGCATAATCCATGTATCTTTACCGTAGTCTTTCTGATAAAAGTCACAAGAAAGCTGATCAACATAGTTGCCAATGTCACAATAACGAACATCGGGGCTTTCTGGAACCGATAAAACATCATAATAAAATATGTGGCAAAAAGGATATATACATAAAATACAACCTTTTTCACCCGCTTATCATCCTGCAGAACAGAACCAGAGGCATAACGCTCAACTCCGATCGAAGCTCTGCCTTTTTTTCCCGTCCGGTATACACGGACAAACAGGTTCATATAAAGCATGAAGAATACCAGCAGTACAACAGTCAGTGTCACCGCAGAAGGGATTGCATTTTTTGCTGCCAGTTTGCTGACTTCATTCTTATCCACGATCGCAACCACATACCAGTTATCCAGGATTGGTTTCACAGATATCCATGCACTGTCTGTCTTATAGCTGACAGTACCTTCCGTCTCCGAAGCAAGTTCCTTATCAATATCTGAAACATAATTCTCATATGCACCCGTTCTGTGATATATGCTGTCCAGTGTTTTTCCCATAAATGCGGGATTCTCCCCCGCAATAATGCTTCCGGTCTGATCAACAATATAGATTTCACCCGCTCCTGCATCCAACTCTTTCAGAAGATTTGACAGATCCTCCAGATCAACATCCACACCGATCAGGTTCGAACCGTCCCGAAACATACGTCCAACGGATACCACCTGCCGGTTCGTCTTCATATCCAGATATGGTGTCGTAATCGTAAGCTCTGTACCATTCTGCTTCATCTCCTGATACCAGGAACGATCCTCGATCCGATATCCCTCTGGCTGCTCCCATGCAGTACTTAACATCAGTTCTCCATCAATATATCCATAAATTCCAAGATACTGCATACTTTCTTCATTTTTCAGATAATGGGTCTGTTCGGTAAAATACGCACGGAACTCATCCATACTATGTCCTGACTCATGCATATACTGCACAGTAAAATAATTCACTGTCAGAATATCGATCGCATCCGACAAACAGTTCTGACAGGACATGGCTGCATAATCTATATTTTTGTTCATCTCATCATCCACCTGCTCCGTTGTCTCCCGGATCTCTCTTGCACAGAAGATCAGGATCACGCCTGCCATAAGGATCACAAATATACTTATATAAAATGCCAGTCTTTTATATGCTCTTTTTACCATCATTCACACTCCCCGCCTCTTATCCGCATTTATACCGTTCCCGATCAGGATCTGTTTTCTAGATTCCTGACTCAAGCAGTTCCTTCAGATGCTCCAATCGCATCTCAAACTGCTCATAAAAATCCCGGTTCTCCTCATATCTCGCAACATACATGATATTCAGTATATACATACACATCTGCTTGATCTGTGCATTTTTACTTTCTTCTTCCCCGTCCTGCATACGGATCCGTGCAAATGCCGCCTGCACCTGCTTCTGAAAATTATGCCACGCATTAATGTACTCTGTATATCTCGGCAGATCCGGTGTATCGATCCATTTTGATACCTTGACCTTCACCTTGCCTGCCCGATCACATTCGTGGATCTGAAGAAAATATTTGAATCCGCCATCCTCATAATATCTGCCAAGCGGAAACAGTCTGCAGAATCCCGGCCTTGCCGCATGGATTCCACATCTGCCTTCTGCATTTAAAAAAGTACATGCTCCATTTACCATCTTGATATTTGGAAGGATCAGCCCATCTACAACATTTAGCTCTATCGTATCGGCAAGCAGAGCTTCAAAACTCTTACCTGTCTCCTTTGTCAGTCTGCTCACATCCAGCGGATCTAAGATGATGGAATTTCCCATTCCCTCACAGCAGGCATGACACCCTTTACATTCATTACAATATGCTTTTACCATATCCGTCTGATCATATAAACGACCATCCGATATCTCTTCCAGACTACAATTTCTAAGCATGCTGTTTTACCTCACACAATACTCCATATTTTATCTTGATCCGGTCCAGCTTCAGCAGAAATGGGCGTGCCATGATCCACAAAAACAGAACCGTCGCAAATCCCTGTACCACATCAAACGGAAAGCCGGTTACATACGCTGCCACGATCATCTTAAGGTTCACTGCCGGCTGCCACATGATCACAGACGCCGGATTCATGATACCGCCATAGATCAGAATACAGCACAGGCCGCCAAAGATACACAGGCCAAGTTTCGTCACATTCTGACTTCTGACCCGGCTGTTATTAAATACAAGCCCCGCCGCAAAACCAACCAGGCCAAGCGAAAACATCTGCCATGGTGTCCACGGTCCCTGTCCAAATACCATATTCGATACCAGCATCGTCACCGCTCCGGTCACAAATCCGGTCTCACATCCAAATGCTACCCCGCTGATGATCACGATCGCCATAACCGGATTAAAATTCGGTATCATAAAAAATGCTGTTCTTCCGACTGTAGCAAGCGCACACAGAACTGCCACCGTTACAATATCCCGTGCTCCCAGTGCCTTTGTCTCAAAGGCTGTGAAAAACGGTATCATCATTTCGATCAGAACCAGAAGGGAAATAAAATAATACTTCCGGTCTGACAGAACCGTCTTGCCAAACCAGATCGTTCCTGCCACTGCTGCAATACAAAGAACCGTTATGATCAATTTTTTTCTGCTGATCCGGTTCCTTCTGCGCAGGTCAATATCCTGATCCCTGTTTCTTCCGACCGGACGCAGCAACAGAATATATATGACCGTTGCCAATATAAATATACCATACAAGATCAGATATTGTATACCTTCTCCGGTCACCGCTCCATCCTCGATCAGACGCGTCAGATCCGCCTGTGTCATTGTCTTATAAAAGCAGAACACCATGATAACCGTTGTAAGGAGAAGTCCCAGTTTTCGGACAAATGACATTTTTTCCGTTTTTTTCTCCTGTATTGATATCTCGCTTTGAGCGCCGCTTCCTATCCGGTCTTCTTCTGGCTCTACTTCGTCATTTTCCTGTCTGTTCCCGGCATCTGTCCATACAGTTCCGTCATCTATATCGTCATCCGGATAATCCCATGCACCGGTTTTACCGTATGCATGCAGAATATCCTCAACTGTTACAGCGTCCCGGATTGTTCCTTTTGCTATTCTGGCTGCAGCAGTCGTATAGAATTCATTTCCTGAAAAATAATCGTTTGTTCCCGCAACCGTTGCCACTCTGCCATCAAAAATCAGGCAGATCCTGTCAGCCGTTTCTGCACAGAATTCAATATCATGACTTACCATCACGATCGTATGTCCGGAAGCTTTAAGCTTCTTCATCATATGCGAAAACCGCTTTTTAAATGCTGCATCCATGCCCTTTGTCGGTTCATCCATCAGTATCACATCCGGAGCAGCAAGCAGTACCTTCGCAAGTCCAAGCCTCTGCTGTTCTCCCCCTGACAGATCATATGGATGCTGCATCAGTACAGGTTCCAGCCGGCAGAAATAAATACTTTTCCAGATCATTTCCTTCGAAATCTCCTGCTCCGCCACCTCAAACGTCCCATGTCTGCGGATCAGTCCCAGTTCTTCTCCAACTGTATTTGCAGTAAATAACAGCTTGGGATCCTGCGGAAGATATCCGATCCGGAGTTGCTTCTCCCGCCGGATCCTGCCTCTGTCCGGCCGGTAGTTCCCTGCGATCAGGGATAACAATGTTGACTTTCCGCATCCATTTGTACCATTTATGGCAAGGATCTCCTGCCGCTTTACCGACAAGGTAAGTCCGGACAATACCTCTTTCTCCATGGATGGATAATGAAAAAATACATCCTTAATATCGATCACGTTCTCCGCTGTCTGGTTTTTCCCTTGTGTATCCGCCCGCTCTGCCTGTCCCTTTGCTATCGCCTGTTCATGGTCTTCATCATACTGCCGCAGCCATTCTCTGCCCTCTGCAACTGTAACCGGACAGTCTGAAACTCCATAACCTGACAATCCAAATGCTATCCTGCATGCCGCAGGGATCTCGATTGCCGGTGCATTCTGTGCCAACAGCGCCACGCCATCTGCAATGCTTCCATCATAGATCACTCTGCCATCTTCCATCAGAATGAACTGGCTGCACATCGGCCAGATTTCCTCCAGTCTGTGTTCTGTCAGGATCACTGTAGTTCCAAGTTCCCGGTTAATACGATACAGGCACTGGAAAAATTCCCTCGCTGCCATTGGATCTAACTGGCTTGCCGGCTCATCTAGGATCACCACCTCGGGCGCCATTGCCATGACTGACGCCAGGTTTACTAACTGCTTCTGTCCGCCGGACAATTCATTTACCTTTTTGTGAAAAATCCCATCCAGACCAAAGAACGAACACATTTCCGCTACCCGCTTCTGAATAAAGGCATTGTCATATCCAAGACTTTCCAGCCCAAATGCAAGCTCATGCCATACCTTATCCGTTACGAGCTGTGCATCTACATCCTGTACAACAAATCCGATCTGCTCTGTCTGTGTACGATTTTCCAGTTGTTCAAGACTTTTTCCCTGAAAACAGACCGTTCCCTCCCGTTTTCCACAAGGTGCCAGAACGGATTTCAACTGTCTGAGCAATGTCGTCTTCCCACTTCCGGAACCACCTGCAACAATGACAAAGCTTCCCTTTTCTATAGAAAAGCTGACATTCTTTAATACCGGCTTCAGATAAACATCATCCCTCTCCGATGCTATATCCGGATATGCAAATGTCAGATTATCGATCTCATATAATTTCATCTTTTCTTCCTTTCCCGAATTGCCTGATACAAATGCATCACACATGGCAGGCTTACTAATAACAGATAGCCTGCAAATACCGCAATTCCCATTCCGCCTGATCCATTTCCTGTTATATCCGGATAATACTGCCAGTCGATCACGCCCCGGATCATTCCTGCCGCAACAAAGCTTCCCGCTGCCAGAATCACGACCAGACAGCAGCCATCACTTTTTCTAAAATGAAATAACGAATATGCTGTCCTGCCTTTTAACCCATATCCCCGGCTCTTCATACTGTCACCTGTTATGACCGCCCGTTCTAACGCCCAGGTTGCTGCCGAAGAGATCACCCGCATACCGGTTCGAAGACGTTTAAAATATTTCCCAGACATCACACAGCCTGCCGCTTTCTGTGCCTGATATACCTGCCGGATCCTTGCGGTAAATTCCGGCAGGAACTTCAACGTCATAGACAGAACGATCGACAGATACGGTGCCAGCCGCCCAAACAGATAGATCATTTTATCAGAAGTCATGATCCTGTTGAAGGATGAGAACCAGCACAGTACTGTCACCAGCATTACAGCAGCCGCTATACCATACAGAATAGATTCGAGCGTCAGCGGATTGCCGGACGGCAGATACCGCAGGATCGTCACCCCCTGATGACTGAATGCCGGATTAATGAGTGCCGTCAATATCACAACCGGCAGCATATAGCGCAGATTCTGATATAGTGCCCGTCTGCCATTCAGGCAGATAGAATATGAGACCGCTCCCAAAAAAGCGATCCCTAAACTAACCGGATGAAGCGACATCATTGCAAATCCGATGACAAATATAAAATATATCAAATTCACGATTGGATGACTGTCTGCAAATGCATCCCTTCTGATCTTCTTCACCTGTTTCTCCTGTCTGTTATTCAAAATATGGATTTCCTACATCTGCTCCAAGGTCACAGGTGTATTTCCATTCAATCTTATCTCCATCTTTCAATACATATTTTGAGCATCCAAATGCCGGGAACTTCCCATTGACACAATACTCCCAACCGGATAATTCTCCGCAGTCAAATTCATACAGATTATGGATTCCCTCAATGTAGTAGCTTCCGTATAATGCAGTAAAGGAATATTCAAGCTGTATACTCTTTTTTTTCGTAATATCCTTTAATACATCAAATACGGTCTGTCCCTTTTTAAATTCTACCTCGACTTCCTTCAGGATCCAGCCATCGGCAGGTACACAGGACTGCTTGCTCTTATCTAACATATTCCAGTTTTTCAGAATATTATCGCAGTTAATCGATATCGTGCAGGTATATGTCTGCTCCTCGGTCTGCTTCTGCTCTGTCGTTTCCGGTTCTTCCGTTGTTGCAGGCTTCTCCGGTTTCTGATGCGCCGGCCGTTCCGTCGTTGGAGCTTCTGTCGTATTCTGCCCCGGTTCTTCTTCCGTCGTTGGCTGTTCGGTCAGAACCTCTGTCGTCCCTGAGGAGCCTTGTCCATCTTCTGTTTCGGAGCTGTCATTTGCAGCCGGACTATCCGCCCGTTTATTTTCGGTTCCGGTTTCACCTGATGCCGTTTCCTGTGTATCTTTATTTGCCGGTTCTTCTGTTGACACTCCTTCTGATGTCTCATCTGTACGGTCTGCATCCTGACTATCAGCGTCCTGACCGTCTGTTGTTTCCGATTCCGTCATCGATGACCTTCCGGTTTCCTCCTGACCAGTTTCAGTTTCTGCCAGTTCGGTCGAATTCCGGAATTCCGTATGCTGCTTTCCAAATCCGGAAAAGCCTCTGGAACCCGGTGCATTTCCACCATACCAGAATGCCACGGTAAGGATCAGCACCACCGCCAGAATACCAATTATTTTTTTTATATTTTTTTTAATGAACTTCATATACTGCTGCTTTCTGTCATACGGTATTTATTGTACCTGTAATTTCTGCTTTCCGGACATCTGCATGTTTATTCATCTTCTACGATCCCGATCATGCCCGGATATTTACGGTCTTGCTCCAACTGCTGTAATACTTCTTTTTATTCACCGTTTTACAGCTCCGGATCCGTACATAGTATTTCTTTCCGGCTTTTAATCCGGCTATAGTCTTTTTCACGGTTCCGGCTTTTTTTATCGCGATCGTCTTTGCCCCCTGCATGGACGCCTTCGTTCCATACATGATCTGGTAACTGTTCGCCTTCGTGTTCTTCTTCCAGGAACACTTCAGTCTGCCTTTTCCTGCCTTTTTCACTTTCAGGGCTGGCTGTTTTACCCGGTATATTGTGTGTATGGAACTGTATGCTCCATATACACCATCCGCATACGCCCGTATCTTATATGCGTATTTGCTTCCATTTGTAACTTTAGTATCTGTAAAGGAACATCCATTTGCCGCCTTTACCGACTTATATTTCTTCCAGGAGCCATTTCCCGCTTTACGATATATGATATATTTCTCTGCGCCTGTCGTCTTTTTCCATTTCAGCCGGATTCCGGTTTCTGTATTTGTCACCGAAGAAATCACCGTTGCCGTCGGTGCGATCGTGATCGTTCTGCTTACGCTTCCGGTATAATCACCCTTACCTTTTACTACGACCGTTGCCTTGCCCGGCATTTTATTATTCTTATATGTGACTGTATAATCTGTGTCTTTTTTTAAAGTGATCGTTGTTCCATCCAGCTTTTTACAGGTAACAGTCACTGCAGGTCTGATCGTCTTTCCGGTATATATGTATGCGGTCTTTGAAATGGTTACGCTGCAATCTGTCAGATCCATAACACATGCTTTATCCGCATCTGTCATATCATACAAGGTTGCCTTTTTATTCTGGAACCTCTGATACGCTACCAATGCGTAAAACGACTGCTCGGTCGCCATCTGATTGCCGGATTTTTCCGTGTCTACATGTTTAAACATTCCGGTTGATGATATATAAAAATACAACAGACCATCCAGCACAGACTTTCCATTTTTTACAAAACGACTGTCCGTTCTTCCATCAATTCCAAGACTGGATAAAGCCACCAGCACCTGTGCCGTGCTTTCTGCATTCTCACTTCCATATGAACTGTATGCTCCGGAGGTTTTCTGCATATCTGAGAGAACTTGTATGTTCCGGTCCACTGCTTCCCTGATCTGCTTCTGAAGTTCTGTTCCAACAGTTATCCGTCCGGTATAATATGGTGCAAATGCCTGCAATGCCATTGCTGTCACATCCGGATCTGCCCCCTGTGAATCACTTTTCGTCAGATTAAATCCACCATCTGTAAGCTCACTGCTTAATATATAAGATAACAATTTTTCTCTGGATACCTGGGCTGTTGTTTTACCCGATGAGATCTGCGGTATCTCATAATTACCGGAATCCAGCGCAATCAACGCCCAGATTGGTCCATTTAAGCCCTGTTTTTTTACATATGTCATATCCGACAAAGCTGCTGTCAGATCATACCCTTCTACGTTTGACGCATCTATCCCCATAGCAGTCAGTGCAAGAATGGCTCTGGAATTTTCCGTTCCCTTTCTGCTGTCGAGCTTCAATGGCACAGTCTTTGCACTTCCGCCTGTAGTTGTTCCATCAGCAGATGCCTGTGCTTCTCCGGCTACCTGTAATACCCGTACCAGATTCTCATAATAGGCACGATACCACAATACATTCTTCCGTCCATAACGGCTTTCTCCGATCACAGCCCACTCGCCACCGATTGAAGCATTTGCAGGGCCATACCAGTCTACGACAGAAGTTCCGCCTGTTTCATCTGCCACTTCCACCTTATAGGTTGTCAGCTTTTTCTCGATTGCAACAGACGTTTCCTTCAAAACCGCCTTATAATCAATGGCAGTATCCGAAGCTGCCTCTACCTGACTAATCTCTGCAATCGTACCTGTGCCTGCCTGTTTGCCAGTTCCGTCAAATGCTCCATTCACAGCAACCTGTCCAAACAAGGAAACAGCCATCACCATTACCAACATATAACTAACAATTTTCGTCCAACGCGATCTATACATTTTCTCTCTGTTTTCTTTTATCTTTCTCATTCTAACCTCATATCATTTCAAAATACATCATGCCCTGCAGCCATGATCTTCATAATCTTTCTTAACAAGTTTTCCTAACAAGCTCATCCACAATGCTCATACATAATACCTGATTCCGCATGGAAATCCCTTATATCAAGCCTATACTAGCAATTATAAAACAATGTGTCAACAGCGAGGATCTGGCAGGGGAACTTGGCAATTCTATAAAACCCACACCATGTCCAGATATTTCTTTATGCAGAGCACTTTCGTTCTATTTTCACGTAATGGTACTAGATTCACCGCTAGGCGGTTCATCAAGAACCAACGTGAAAAAAGGTCTGCCAAAAGAAATATCTGGACATGGTGAGGATGCTTTACAGTATTGCCCAGCAATCCACTATATAAAATTACACAATATAACAAAAGAGAATAGTCAATATCCATTTTACAGACCTTGTCTCACGTCGGTCCTTAATGAACCGCCCCTGCGGTGAATTTAGTACCGTTACGTGAGACACGAACGCAAGTGTGCTGTAAAATGGATATTGACTATCCCCTTGTTATATTGTGTAATTTACGCATTCTCTTCAGCCTGCTGCTTCATGAGCTCCTTGAAGAACGCATCCTTCTCCGGATAACGTTTCCGCATGAACACCGGCTTATTGTTCTCATCCAGCAGACAATGACAGGATGTGCCGACGCACCGAAGCTCTCCAGTCTTCTTGTCATGTACTTCATAGGAAAATCCAATACGGATGCCTGTGTACTCTGCAAGCTTTACATAGATCACAATGTTGTCTCCATATCTGGACATGGTTTTGTATTCCGCAGATACCGACAATACCGGAATAATGATATTGTCGTCCTCGATGGTCTTGTAATCCCATCCAATCTGCTTCATCCAGTCCAGTCTCGCTTCCTCAAACCATCTGATATAGTTAGAATGATGAACAATTCCCATTCTGTCAGTTTCATAGTAATAAACCATACGCTCATATGGCTTAATTTCCATATCTATCATTTTATGAACATCTCCATTTCCTGCCTGCTTCTCACAGGCTATGTCATTTCATCTGCCTGTAATCTATCCCAGCAGATAATCGTCCGGACTTATTTCCAGTCTTTCTCTTTGATCTCTACACGTCTTACCTTACCACTGATCGTCTTTGGCATCTCATCGACAAATTCGATCACACGAGGACGTTTGTAGCTCGCCATGTTCTCCTTGAAATAACGCTTCAGCTCTTTCTTCAGGTTATCATCGCCAACCGTTCCTTCTGTCAGAACGATCGTTGCCTTGATCGCCTGTCCTCTGGTTCCATCCGGTATAGCTGTAACTGCACATTCCAGAACATATGGGATCTTCATAATCTCATTTTCAATCTCAAAAGGTCCAACACGGTATCCGGCAACCTTGATGATATCATCCACACGGCCTACGAACCAGAAATATCCATCCTTGTCCATATATGCGGTATCACCCATGTGGTAATAACCGTCGTGCTTAACTTCTTTTGTCATTTTCTCATCATTATTATAAGTAGAGAACAGACCATATGGTTCGCCATCTGCAATCTTAATAACGATCTCACCGGTCTCATCTACATCAGCAAGTGTTCCGTCCGGTCTCATAATGTGAACATCATAGAGTGGGCTTGCCTTACCCATGGAACCCGGTCTCGGTGTTGTATTTTTCAGATTTCCGATCGCAAGTGTAGTCTCTGTCTGACCAAAGCCTTCAAAGATCGTAAATCCTGTCATCTCTTTGAATTTATAGAATACTTCCGGATTCAGAGCTTCTCCTGCAGTTGTGCAGTAAGTCAGTGCGGAAAGGTCGTATTTGCTCAGATCCATCTTAACAAGGATTCTGTAAAGGGTCGGTGGCGCACAGAAGGTTGTGATCTTGTACTGTTCTACAAGCTTCATGATATTGTCTGCACTGAATACATCAAAATCATAAACGAAGATACAGGTCTCGCATAACCACTGACCATAGAGCTTGCCCCAGAGAGCCTTACCCCAGCCGGTATCGGATACTGTAAAATGAATACCATCCGTCTTTACGTTATGCCAATATCTTGCTGTAATATAATGTCCAAGTGCATACAGATGATTATGTGCAACCATCTTTGGATGCTTGGTTGTTCCTGATGTGAACATGATGATCATGGTATCATGTGCATAGACTGTATCTTCGCCTGTCGGACGTGCAAATTCTTTGCTGAATGAAAGGATATCTTTATCAAATGGATGGAAATGCTCTCTCTCACCATTTACGATAACCTTGATCACCTTATCATCCGGATCGATAGCTGCCATTGCATCCGGAATCTTGTCATCAGCTGTACATACAACAGCCTTTACATTTGCAGCTTCAATTCTGTATCTGTAATCTTCTACCTTTAAGATATTGGTTGCAGGAATTGCTACAGCTCCAATCTTGTGAAGTGCAAGGATCGTAAACCAGAACTGATAATGACGCTTTAATACCAGCAGCACTCTGTCGCCCTTCTTGATACCAAGGCTCTTATAATAATTTGCTGCCATATTGGAATACTCTTTGATCTCTTTAAATGTAAACTTCTTTTCTTCCTTATCTCTGGACACATAGATCAATGCTGTCTTATCCGGTGTCTTTTCTGCTAATGCATCCACTACATCAAATGCAAAATTAAAGGTCTCATCATTTGTAAATTCAATCTTGCTTAATACACCATTCTCATCAAATGCTGTCTTGACAAACTTTCCGGCAATTCCTTCTTCCGGTTTTAACTCTGTTATCATACTGTCTGTTCCTCCGTAAAATAATGATCTATATAATGAAAAATGTGTTTCCTTTTTTCACGTTTTTGCAACTTCGTTCTCGGTTTTTCCAGACTTTATTCTGGGTTTTTCGTTAACTTCAAACGTAGTTTTGAAAACTACTTTACCTATAGTACCATATTTCACTTATCTGTCAACAGTTTTTTGCAGTTCATTTTTACAAAAAACGGGGGAATTATAACTACAACCAGCTAATTATATATTGACTTACGTCGATTTCTATTCGCTGCATATGCCTGATTCGTAAATACTCCTGTGCCAACTCGTCCTTCGGACTCAAACAGGCACTCGTATTTACTGGCACTATGCATCTCATTACGAAATCTTTGGTAATGTCAATATATAATTAGCTGGTTGCAGTTATATTCCACCTTTATTATAATTTAGAAATATCGCAGATAGATGCAGACCATCGAGATCAGAATAACGATAACGGATGCCGGAGCCGATACCTTACAATATTTGCCCCAAGAGATCGGATGACCTTCTTTTGCCGCGATCGACATTCCGACAACATTTGCCGATGCCCCGATCGGAGTCGCACTTCCACCGATATCTGTACCCATTGCCAGTGTCCATGCAAGAACCGAGAGATCCACACCTGTCGATGCTGCCAGAGTCTTGATAACCGGGATCATGGTTGCGGCAAATGGAATATTATCTACAAATGCACTTGCGATCGCGGATACCCAGATAATAATGGCTATCATTACCTTGGCATTTCCATGGCTTACCTTCCCGATAAATCCGGCTGCCAGTTCCAGAATACCGGTCTGCTCCAGACCACCGACTACAACAAACAGACCAATAAAGAAAAGGATCGTTTTATAATCTACATTTTTTAAAATATGTCCGATATTCTTTCCTGATGTCAGAAGAACCAGTATTGCTATAAACAGACCGATAAATGCAACTGTCAGTCCGGTCTGTGCATGTGTGATAAGTAAGGCAACCGCACATAAAAAGATCACACAGCTAATGGCAAATGCCCGTTTATCCGTGATCGCAGATACCGGTGATGGATGATCTTTCTCCGAAGTCTGTGACGCCGAAGATGCAGTGAGTTCTTTCCTGAAACAAAAATAAAAGTAAAAAATAATAACCACCAGTGAAAGTACCGCCATCAGGCCGGTATTTGTAATAAAATCGGAGAACGAATACCGAAGGGATGTTCCGACAATGATATTTGGAGGATCACCACACATTGTTGCCGATCCACCCAGATTTGCACAGAAGATCTCAGACAGGATCAGCGGAATCGGATTAAAGTCCAGAAGCTGCGCCAGTTCCACCGTAACTGCTGCTAAGAACAGGATAACCGTGATACTGTCAATGAACATAGCAAGGACAAATGACATGATCATGAATGTAATAAATATCGGAATGACCCTATACCGAACGACTTTCGCGATCGTCATACATAGCCAGCGAAAGAAACCCGCCTTTGCCATACCTTCTACCATAACCATCATTCCCGCAAGAAAGATAATCGTGGCCCAGTTGATACCACCCGTACTCTCGGATGAGGCTCCTGCCTCATACCAGAACGAAAGTGTAAAAATGTTTCTGATATTTAATGTTTCAAGTATCGCATCCATGCTGTGCATTGCTACACCAAATACCAGAACAAGTGTTGCCAGTCCACATACCAATGTGATAACATGACGCTCAAATTTTTCGGATATGATCAATCCGAACATAACTACAAAAATGGCAAGTGCCAAAATCTGTGCTACCATGCGTGTAACCTCCATTGAAAAAAATGCCGCCGGGCTTATTTTATGTTTCGTCTGGCGACATTTAATTTTCTTACTTTCTTCTTTATTTTCTTTTGTTGTTAATAGTTTCTGCTTTTCCCTGTAATATCAGAAGTCCCCACATCCGATATTACAATTACCTTCTTATATCTAACGGATCATATCAACCGTTTCTGCATTCTGTTTGTCCAGATTGTCCTTGATCAATATATCCGATGATTTTGCAAGTGCTGCATTTCTGTCACGCATTGCAAGATTTGGATCCCGGTGTCTCGATGGACCGCCGACACAGCCACCTTCACATACCATACCTTCGATGAAGTCTTCTGGAAGTCTTCCGACCTTCATCAGCGTCAATGCCTTCTTGCATTCGGTTATGCCACTGCATTTGCATACAGATACATCACCGGTACAGCCAAGTTCTTTCATACTTTCAAGAACTGCTGCGGTTACACCACCTGCATTTGCAAATTTCTTACCATAGATACTGCCCTGATCATCCGTATCTTCTTCCGGCTCCAGCTTTACACCCTTTGCACGAAGCATCGCACGAATCTCACCATAAGTCAGTGCATAATCTGCAGTATCCTTCTCTCCTGACATGGATTCCGCTTTCTTCGCGATACACGGTCCAATGAATACAGTAACTGCACCCGGAAATTTTTCCTTTATATAACGGGATGCTGCACACATCGGTGATACTGTCTCTGAGATCGCATCCTTTAATGTCGGGAAATGCTTCTCAATATAGTTCTTAAATGCCGGACAGCAGGAGGTTGTCTTCTTCTCCCCCTTCTCCTTGGCTTCGATCCATTCCTTCGCCTCATTCATGGCAGTCATGTCCGCTCCAAGTGATACATCTACAACATCATAAAAACCAATCTTCTTTAAAGCGGTTCTCCAGCTTGCCATCGTAATATCTGCACCAAACTGGCCGATCGTTGCAGGTGCAAGCATAGCAAACACCTTAATATCTGAACGCATCTTCTTAATGATATCCACGATAAATGTCTTAGAACCGATCGCGCCAAACGGACATTTATGGACACAGGAACCACACTGTATGCATTTGTCCTGATTGATCACGGCAATACCGGTACCATTATCGGCCACCGAGATCGCATCCACAGGGCAGCTCTTCATGCAAGGTCGTACCAGATCTGCGATCGCATTATAAGGACAGGCTTTTGCACACTGCCCACACTCTTTACATTTAGATGGATCAATATAGGACTTATCCCGCCCCATGCTGATCGCTCCAAACCGGCAGGCTGCCTGACAGGCTTTACCCATACACTTCTGACAGTTATCTGTTACTACATATCGGGAGATCGGACATCCTTCACAGGCGGAATTAATGACCTGTACGATATTTTCGTCATCTTCAGCACCCGGTGCTTTACCTTCCGCAAGCCGGATCCTCTGTCTGATAACCTCTCGTTCCCGGTAGATACAACATCGAAATGCCGGCTGCGGTCCCGGAACCATCTTATAAGGAAGACTGTCTCTTTCTTCCTCCAATCGTCCGGCATACGCAAGCTTGGCAACTTCATACAATACTTCATGTTTTACTTTTAAAAGCGTCGCATCGTTTGTTATCATTTTTTCTCATTCTCCGTATTCTATCTTCCGTATACACAGTTCTTTCTGCGCATATTTTCTATTATTATGACTTTTTTCTCAACTAATTCTTCCTATTAATGTATACCACATTTTTACCACAAAAGGAAGCGATTTTGTCCAGTATTCCATATATAACCAAAATACAAAGAATAACTATAACGGCATACGTGATCAGATATGGAACATAGCCATGCCGCAGATAAACAGACAGAAATGGAGAACCATTGGACGGATAACAGAGGAACATAAAGTTGCAGCCCCAGATCCTGTTTATAACATAGACAGAGGGAACAACTGTAAACAAGAACAAAAAGATCTGCCAGATCCTTTTTATAGAAGGTTTGTATCTGCCGGATGTCAGAACAAGCACCGGAATGAGCACTAAAAGTCCATGTATCAAAAAAGAATTGATGTGCATGTAATTAAATAACGGATATCTGGTCCAGTCCGGAAATAACAATGCTGCCATTGCACCGGGCATACTGATCACGCACATAATTTCTCCTAGAAATTCCCGGTGGAAAAATGCAAATCCCAGTTCCACAAAAATCGCCAGTCCGCACATCTCAAACGGAAGATATGATATCCCCATCTCCCCGATCCATATCAAATAAAAATCCTTACCTAATTCCAGACACAGACATATCCCCGTCAGTATTTTCAGGATCCTGTCCTGAACAGCAGCATCTGCCTTTCTATAATAATAACCGGTCACTATACATACAAATATAATTCCAACCAGCCAGCAAATATGAATCCATCCAAATAATCGAAAACCACCATCTTGCGGCAGTTCATCCCAATATCGAAAAAAATCTCCAAACATACCCTTATCATCTCCATAAATAATGCTTTTCATCCGATAATAAAAAGAAAAGAGCCACCAAAATGGTGGCTCCAAATGAGGGGGGAAAGGATTCAAATATATGAAAAGCTTTCGTATTGTATGTTACAGTATATATGTGAACATTTCATGAACGATATGTGAACTATTTATGTTTTCCATGTCAAAAAAAACGACAAATTTCTGTTAATAATCACGGAAATCTGCCTATATTTGACATGATACCGTATAATTTTCTATTTTTCGTTTTCATTTTGTCCGCATCGCACACTAAATTCTGAACTTTTCAATTTTTATGAAAAAATAATCCACTCCTTTTTTATCTATGCTATAATACTCACAAATATTCTTTTCAGGAAGGCGAAACATCATGTATAAAATTGATTTTAATCATCCAATAAATGTACATTTTATGGGAATCGGTGGTATCAGCATGAGCGGACTTGCCGAAATTCTTATTAAAGAGGGTTTTAAAGTCACCGGTTCCGATATGAAAGCATCCCATATGACAGATAAACTTTCTGACATGGGTGCTCTGATCAATATCGGACAAACCGCAAGCAATATTACAGATCAGATTGACCTTGTCGTATATACAGCAGCCATCCATCCGGATAATGAAGAATTTCAGGCTGCAAAATCCAAAAATATCCCTATGCTGACAAGAGCACAGCTCTTAGGTCAGATCATGGAGAATTACAAATACTCCATCGCGGTCAGCGGTACTCATGGTAAGACAACCACAACTGCCATGCTTTCTTATATTATGTTAGAGGCCGACGTTGACCCGACAATTTCCGTTGGCGGAATCATCGATGATATCGGTGGAAATATCCGTGTAGGTTCTTCTGATTACTTTGTAACAGAAGCCTGCGAGTATACAAACAGCTTCCACGCATTCAAACCATACATCAGCATTATCTTAAATGTTGATGCGGATCATCTGGATTTCTTCAGCGGCATTGAAGAGATCGCGGAGTCATTCCACACATTTGCAACAAAGACTCCTGAAAACGGAAAAGTCATTGTAAATGGTGATATGCAGTATTTTGATACCGTAACAAGAGATCTGAAGTGTCAGGTTATTACTTTCGGCGAAGATCCAAAGAACCATTACAGCGCTGCAAATATCCGCTTTGATGAATTTGGCCGCCCAACTTATACCCTTGTGATCGACGGAAAGGAGATCACCGACATCACACTTCATGTATTTGGAAAGCATAACGTATACAATTCCTTATCTGCTATTGCTGCCGCAACAGAGCTTGGCATCGAAATCGATGCGATCAAAGCAGGTCTGCTGCATTGTAAGGGTGCAGAGCGGAGATTCGAGTATAAAGGAACGATCCTCGACAATGTAAAGGTCATGGATGACTATGCACATCATCCAACTGAGATTGCTGCAACCCTCGCCGCTGCAAAGAATACAGACTACCATGAATTATGGTGTGTATTCCAGCCTCATACCTACAGCAGAACATATGCCCTTTTCGATGACTTTGCAAAGGTCTTAAGTGTCTGTGACCATGTTATCGTTGCTGATATCTATGCGGCCAGAGAGAAAGACACAGGTCTGGTATCCTCGAAGCAGCTCGCCGAAAAGATTGCTTCTTATGGAACCGATGCGTTCTATCTGCCATCCTTTATGGACATCGAAAATTATTTATTGAAAAATTGCAAAAAAAATGATTTGTTGATAACTATGGGTGCCGGAAATGTCGATTCTATCGGAAATGAGCTGATAAAAAAATAATTATCCACATTATCCACAGAGCTGTGTGAAGGAGTTTTCCTCATACAGCTCTTTTCATTTGTTTACATAAAATTTACTTTCTTTTTTCACAAATGCCCTGTTTTAGCACCTGTTCCCGATGTGTTAGTAACAAATAATTTTTTTATCCAAAACTTCTCCACATTATCCACAAAATCAACATCCCTGTCCATTTTTCCAACCGACTATTTGTTCTATTTGCAATTTAAAAAACACATGCTATAATGTGAGCACTTCTTGACCAGAGAAGGTTTGGAGACATCCAAAAGTTATGAAAGGCGGGAAAAGTTACCATGAGTTACATCACAATTTCAACAGAAGCAAAGGAAACATTTTCCCTGGTATCGAATCATTTTATTGATTATTATATGACCGAAGCAAATGGCGAATTTGTCAAGGTCTATCTATATCTTATCCGACTGTTGTCCTCAAAAGCACCGATCTCGGTAGCTGATATTGCAGATCATTTCAACCTTACAGAGAAGGATATCTGCCGTGCGATCCGGTACTGGATCAGCGAGGACGTATTACGTCTGGATTACGATGCATCCGGCCAGCTTACAGGTATTACCCTTCTTCCTCTGCATGAAAAAACAAAGGAAGAGGCAGACACCTCCCTGTCGCTCGACAGCATCTCTTTATTAAAGTTTCCGGAAAAGAAAAAGAAGCCTGCTGTTCCAGCAGCAAGCAAACCGGTACATACCAAGAATACCATATCAGGACCGGAACCGGTTCAGAAACCGGCGCCTGTATTTCCGGAGAAACAGCCTTACTCTGCCGCCCTTGCAGCAAAGGCAAAGGAAGATGATGCATTTGCCGACGTGATATTTGAAGCAGAAACCTATTTCAGAAAAGAATTATCGGTGAATGATATCGAGATCCTGATCTATATTCACGATCAGTTAGGCTTCTCCACCGAGATCATGGAATATCTGATCGAATACTGTGTCAGCATTGAGAAACCGGATCTCCGTTATGCAGAGGGCATTGCCAAAAACTGGTATCAGGCCGGCATCCACACACTGGAGGAAGCAAAGGAAGCTGCTGAAAATGGCAACCCATTGTACCGTGCAGTCTTTAAGGCACTTGGTATCAACCGGAAAGCTCCAACCACAGGAGAAGTCGCATGGATGGATTCCTGGAATAAGGAAATGGGCTTTGAACTGCCGGTCATCATTGAAGCCTGCAACCGTGGAATTGCACAGCATCCTCACGATGTAACATTTGCCTATATCAACGGTATCCTGAAAAAATGGCAGCAACAGGGTGTCAAAACAGTCGATGATATTGCCAAGGCAAGCACAGAATATCACGAAGCAAAAAAACGAAATACATCACAAAAATCAAGTCAGTACAATGCTAAACCGAATGCTTTCAATTCATTCCAGCAAAAAGACATGTCGGCTGAGCTTGATGAAATGGAGCAGTTGTTCCTAGATGAGATAAATTCTCACTAAATAAGGATTATGTGTAATTATGAAAAATATAGATTATGATAGTATATTGTCAGGCTTTCAACGGAAGCGTCTTGAAAATGAAATTCTGGCAGACAATAGAAAAGCTGAAATATATGAAAAGATTCCTGAGATAAAAAAGATCGATCAGGAAATCGCTTCCTCTTCTATTCAGGCAGCAAGAAACAGAATACGGAAACTGCCTGTTAATATGGAAGACATCAACCAGAATAATCGGGAACTGGCAGCTTATAAAAAAGCTCTTTTAAAAGAGCATGGATATCCGGAGAACTATCTGGAACCGATCTATGAATGTCCGCTCTGTCACGACACCGGCTATCAGGGAAGCCATCCCTGCAAATGTATGACACAGAAGGTGATCGACGAGCTATACAACCAGTCCACGATCCGTGAGATCCTGGAGAGAGAGAATTTCTCTACTTTTTCCCTGAACTACTACAGCCGGGAGAATGATGGCACGCATAAGCATACGCCATACGAGAATGCCTCAAACACTCTGGCAGCTTGCAAAGATTATGTGGAGCATTTTGACGAATCCCACTCCGGTATTCTAATCTATGGAGAAACAGGACTTGGGAAAACCTTCCTGTCCAACTGTATTGCAAAGGCTTTGTTAGACAAAGGACACACAGTTCTTTATCTGACTTCAATAAATTTATTTGAAAATATTTTATCAGGCATTATAATGGGTAATGTGCGTGAAAAAGAAAAGATGATGTTATATGATTATATCTATAACTGTGAACTGCTGATCATTGACGATCTCGGCACCGAGGTTCCGAATACTTTCGTTAATTCCCAGTTATTTGAGATCATTAACATGCGCAACAACCGATCCCTTGCTACTCTGATCTCAACCAATCTGAGTATGCGGGAGCTTTCTGACCGGTATACGGAACGTATCATGTCCCGTATCATTGGTGACTTTAAGGTATTTCCATTATATGGAACAAATATCCGCTACACCAAACGAAAAGACCGGATCCAGAATAAAACTTCTAACTGATGGCATTGCAGTCTTCTGCATTTGCATATATACTATCAATGATACTAACAATATAAGGTATCGAATCATTACACTATAAGATTATGGAGGATATTTATCATGCCAGACGATAGCAAATTAGAAACCATACCCGTGGGCAGTCTCGGAATTGTCGCTCACAAAAGTTGTACAGGCCTTGGTGAAAAGGTTGATCATTATCTCGTAAAATGGAGAGCTAACAGAGACAATGTACACAAAGACAACATTGTTTTCCACGGATATGAAGCTGATACTTACCTGATCAGTGCCGATTGTCCACGTTTCGGCTCCGGTGAGGCAAAGGGTATTCTGAATGAATCCGTTCGTGGTAAAGATATCTATATTATGGTTGATGTCGGAAACTATAGCTGTACTTATACAATGGCAGGCCAGCCACAGCGTATGTCTCCGGATGACCATTATGCAGATTTGAAACGACTGATCGCCGCTATGACTGATAAACCAAAAAAGATCACAGTAATTATGCCATTCCTTTATGAAAGCCGCCAGCACAAGCGTTCTTCCAGAGAATCTCTTGACTGTGCCGTTATGCTTCAGGAATTAAAGTCTTATGGTGTTGACAATATTGTGACATTTGACGCACACGATCCTCGTGTCGTAAATGCCATCCCTAAGAGCGGATTTGAAAATGTACGTCCAACCTACCAGTTCATCAAGACCCTGCTCCGTACCACACCGGATCTTGAAATTGACAACAACCATATGATGGTCATTTCTCCGGATGAGGGTGCTATGCACAGAGCAATCTACTTTGCGAACCTGTTAGGTGTCGATGTCGGAATGTTCTACAAGCGTCGTGACTATTCACGCGTTGTTGATGGAAGAAATCCGATCGTTGCTCATGAATTCCTTGGTGATTCTGTTGAGGGCAAGGATGTTATCATCATCGATGATATGATTGCTTCCGGTGAAAGCATGATCGATGTTGCAAGACAGTTAAAGCAGAGAAAAGCAAAACGTGTTTACTGTATCGCTACCTTCGGTCTCTTTACAAAGGGTCTTGAAGTATTCGATAAGTGCCACGAAGAAGGTCTGATCGAAAAGGTCATCACAACCAACCTGACCTACCAGATGCCTGACCTGTTCAAGAAGGACTGGTACGAATCAGCCGATATGAGCAAGTACATCGCTCTGATCATTGATCACTTAAATCACGATGCTTCTATCAGCGAGCTGTTAGATCCTGCTGAGCGGATTAACGCACGTATCGCTGAGTACAAAGAAAAACATACCATCTCTGATAACTATGAGATGTAATTAAGTATAACTAAAAAACCCCGCCTGCATCCAGCTCTATTGCAGGTAGGGATTTTTATTTTTTAATCTACAATCAATTTACAACTCTACATAATTATATTCCATAGAGAGATCATCCAGCATATCTCCAATGGCATTGTTTGAAGTAAAGATTATGACCTGATCGGTATCAATGCGGCTCATACAGTAGAGTGCATTTTTCAGACGGTGTTCATCATAGGCTGTAAAGATATCGTCTACAATGATCGGCATACGGTCTTTGCAGAGAAGCCCTGCGATGCACAGCCGGACAGCCAGATAGATCTGTTCAATCGTTCCGCTGCTTAGGAACTCGATCGGCATATAATGATCGTCGTCAAATACCGAAATATGCATATTCTCATCCAGTTTCACATCGTTATATTTGCCATCTGTAATGATACTGACGATCTCCGAAATATTCTCATTTAAACGGCCACCGAAATCATTATAAATATCCACCGATATATCATTGATAGTCTGGATCGCAAGGTCGATCGCCTTCTGTTCCTTCTCCATCACCTCAAACCGTTTCTGAAGCTCATCCCGTTTGCCCTTTAATTCATAATAGGAATCCCGCTTTGCTACGGCATCATGCTCCTTGAACTTCAACAGCTCTAATTTTGCATCATGTGCTTCCTGAAAATTCCGGTCGATCTCGATCCGGACTGTTCTGGATTCTGTAGCACGTCCAAGCTCATAGATCATCTGGTCGAATTCTGCCTCATCCGGTACTGCATCCGCTCCATCAAAGAAGCCCTTCCGGAATAATCCGTCAATGATCGTAACAGCCACAAATGCGATCGTACAGATTGTAAATAACTGCTGGATGGCTTTCTGGAAATTCAGCAAGTGAACCGCCAGCATAACTGCGGCAACAACCAGAATACCAGTCAGCATTATAATAAATATATTGTCAGTCAGCTTTTTCTGTGTCTTCGGACGGAACTCCTCGTCATCATCCAACGCTTCCACATCAAGGAAGATATGACTTCTGGTACGATCTTCGTCTTCATCCGGAATTGCTGCATTCTTCTCGTTTACAAGCTGTCTTGCCTCCCGTTTCAGCCGCGCGATCTCCATATTATAAGCATCCAGCTCTTCCCGGCGTTCTTCCCGGATTGCTTCCAGATCTCCGTCTACATCTCCAAGCGCATCCATCTGTTCATTTAACTGATCAATCTCTGCTGCCAGCTTTTTATTTTCAAAATTCCGGCGTTCATTTTTCAGATACCGGACCGCTTCTGTCTTATCAATATCGGCATTCCGGGTTGTGGTCAGATTTACCACATAATTGCCAAGATCCTCTGCCAGTTCCTTCCCCGGTGCAGCACCATGTTCTCCGATACAAAGGGTATTCGTATAGGTGCTTTTATCTACATCAAACAGGATGCCTTTATAAGAATTCGGATTCTTAAGCTGTACTTCTTTTCCTGTTTCAATCTCTGTCAGCGTTGCATTTTTATTTGTACGAAGGAAATTCCGCTCCAGAAGATAGCTTTTGTCATCTGTTACAGCGTATGCCTTTCCGGAATAACCACCGCCGTTTACCGGTTTGCGAAGCTCATAATTATCCAGCCTTGCTCCGATCCCTCTGGTCTTATCGATTCCATACAGCATGCCAACAATAAATTCTTTCACCGTTGTCTTACCGGATTCATTTGCACCGTAGATCAGATTCAAGCCCTTTTTCAGCCGGATCTCTTTATTATTAAATTTTCCAAATTCCTTTAATAACAGCTTATTTATATACATGATCACTTATCTCCAGTTGCAAGTATTGCTTCTACCCCATACTTTAATGCATGTTTGCTGATCTCGTCCTCTGCATCCGCGAATCGTTCAATAAACTTTCCAAGCAGATTATCTTCATTATCCAGATGAAGCTTGTCCAGATCGTACTCACACAATGTATTATCCACGATCTCATAGATACGGTAGTTTCTCATCAGACCTGAAAAATCCGGTTTCAATCCATTTGCCATATGTCCGGACAGAATAATACGGTAAATATTCTGTGTCCCCATATTCTCCATCTGCTTCGCAAGAACATCCAGAATCTTTGCTTCGCTATATTCCGGTTTCACAGCAAGCCCCAGATTAATATAACTTCGACAGTTAAATGGCTCCCAACGTATCTTTGTCTCGCCATCCTTAATCTGTCCATAGATAAATCCATGTCTGCCGGTCTCTGTCCGGTCAAGCGGCTCTAACGAACCCGGATATGCCATCTTATTCTTCACGATATGCTTTGGTTTGTGGATGTGTCCCAACGCGCAGTAGTCAAATCCCGCCTCTGCCATTTGCCGAAAATTGATCGGAATATGCTTCTCATCTCCACCATGTGCCAGCAGAATATTGACCACATCCTCCATCTGCGGCATGATATCCGCATAGACATCTTCTGTATATTCCACCTGTCCAAAACTGAATCCTGTCACACAGACATTGATATCGTCCAGATATGCATTACTGAATGTGTCTGCCGGCATCAGCACTGTGTTCGATGTAAATTCATAACTCTCTGCCGGTGATCCTTTACTGATATAATCATGATTTCCCGCGATCATGATCGTTCTTGTATTTGTGAGCTTCGACAGCTTATAATCCAGACTCTTCAGATCCTGCAGGGATGGCTGTGCATGGAACAGATCTCCCGCGATCAGCAGCAGGTCTACTTTGCGTTCTTCTGCCACAGCCAAAAGGCGGTCAAATGTTGATTCGATCTCGTCTGCCCGCTCTTTGCTCCAGCTTTTATCTTTATCAGGAACGGCGCCCAGATGGACGTCCGCTATATGAATAAATCTCATAGGATAACCCCTTTTCTGTTTCTCAGCCAGAAAAACCTCTGGCAACTCACTCTTGATTATACCCCACCTGCCCCTATATCGCAATTAAAAAGATTGGCAAACATGGATATTCCGGTCGCTGCGCCAGCAGCCGGAATATCCCAAACTACGAGTCTTTTTAATTTGCGATATAAAAGCAGGTGCGGTATACTTTGGCTATATTTTTAAGTTGATTTAAGTTATAGCTGTTATTTTATAGATAGAAACTTTTTTACAATAAGCAATTATTGGGCTGCATTTTCGTAGCACAGGAGCATGAGCAAATTAGGCATATACACCGAATAGAAAGCGCAACTTGTTTGCACCAGAATCGATCAGTGGTATACAGCCACATAAATCGGGGCAAATCAAATAAGAAATGAAAGGTGTGAATAGTAAGGATAACAAATCCGATCCATATGATAATTCAACCAACAACAGTGTTGTGACTATGAATGCAAATGCCGTCACCTCAGAAACCCAGACTTCAAATTCCTCTGACAATGCTGCAAGCTTCAAAAATACACAAATACACAGTTCCCTGACAACAATCAGATGCCGGAGAATCCTCCATCAAATAGCTCTGCCGATACTTCAGGCAGCAGCACCAGCCAGCCACAGAGCAACACTCCAGGTGGTATGGGCGGCTTTGACATGGATGCCGACGAATCCTGTGTACTCACGATCAATGGTGGCACTGTTACGATCAATGCAGGCGGAGATGGAATCGACAGCAACGGCTATTTCTATATGAATGGCGGTACTGTATATGTGGAAGGTCCGGAAAGCAATGGCGACAGTGCATTGGATTACAGTATCTCCGCGTCCATTACCGGCGGCTGTTTCCTTGCAACCGGGTATTCTGGCATGGCACAGAGCTTCGGCTCGGACTCCACACAATGCACCTACATACTGACACTGTCCTCAAATGTCAGTGGAACCACCAAACCACCACGGTTACTCTGACAGATAACGATGAAAATGTACTCCTGTCACACGAAACCACAAAATCCTACAACTCGATCATCGTCAGTTGTCCGGAGCTTACAATAGGCAGCACCTATACCCTGACAGCCGGGGATACCAGCCAGAGCATTACGCCGACTTCCACCGTCAACTAGAAGTGGCTAGCCGAATGTGCACCATGTATCATAGTCTGTCCTGTAACAAACAAGCTGTGCTTTCTATTCGGTTGCGCTGGAAATACCGCCAACTGCTTCGGCAAGACTCATCAGGTCGATGGCCGAGCCATCTCTGGCATCCAGAATGACAACCTGCTCCGGCAGCTCCGGATCCTCCGGATCTTCATATTCCGCAAGGATCCATGCCGGAACATACTCAAACCCGCTTCCATCTTCCTTCTGTTTCAGATAGTAAGACAACGTAATATCGTTAAATGCAATCTGTTTATATGCTGTCGGATATTTGGTATAATATGCTGCTATAGACTCATTTGCTTTCTTAAGCATCTCATCAAAGGATAACAGCTCCACCGCCTGTGGGCTGCCATCCGCTTCCAGATAACTGTTCCAGAGAGCTTCAATTACACCATTTGCATCTACCTGAATCGTATATTTCTCGATTGGGACATTCACAAATCCATTTGCCTGACGAAGATTATCTGCGGTCCAGACCGCTACATCTGACACAGGCTGATCCTCGACAGATCTTATATATTCAAAGGAATATCCATCGACAACAACCGGAAGCTCCTGGTCGGATTCACCATCATTCCGATATAACCAGCACAGATCTGACTCACTCTGTAAAACTGCCTCCGAACCACCGATCTTATCCAGAAATTCTTCTGCCATCTGCCGCGCCTCATCAATTGACAGCGAACACTCATTTATATCTGATAATTCTCCATATTCTTCACTCATGCTGGTATTATATTCCTCTGCACTGGACGTGATAACTCCGGTCGCCCCATCCATCGGACGGTACTGCAGCAGATCCTCCTTGATCCGGAATAGCGTATCTGCTTCTCCCTCTTGTGGAAAACTCAATCTGTACTCCAGATCTCCAACCATACCCATATATTCATCAGCGGAATAATCTCCCGCCTTTTCCCTCTGCTTTGAGGTCGTCTGCAATAAACGATTCATGCGGTCAATATCCGAGTCATAATTCGAAGCATGCGACGGATCTGCTTTTTTCTGCACTTCATACAGATCGATATACGCCTGAATATCTTCCTTTGACAGCTTGTCCATATGTTCCATGTCATAATAAACATAGACCCCTTTATCCGCATCAAATAATGTGTCTACCAATTCCTTTCGGCTTTCCGGATCTGTCTCTTTCATTTTTACCGGAGCCACATACATCGCACCGGTTTCCGGTACTGTGATATCCGCATCTGTCAGCTGTATCTTCTTAAGTCCGGTCGAACCTGAGTCAAATGTGACATCACAGGATTCCGGAATATCATATTTACTCTGAACACTTCCTCCGTCTGCATTTCCTCCGTCTATATCATAATCTGCATTCTTTTTCCCGCATGCTGTCAGTGCTGCAGCACATGAAAATACTGCCGCCAGCATTACAAGCTTTTTATTTCTCCATAACTTTCGTCTCATTATAACCGCCTCCAATATCTATTTTTTACCCATTTTCTTAACCGCTATCTTGCTTTAGCTACTTTTCATTGTAACCTAATTCTATTTGCAATTCCAGATACAATCTTCTTACAGAATGTTTCCAGCATGTTATCAAAAAACAAATAATATTCACGAACTCAAAAAGGAACTCAAATTTTGTTCTGATAATTTGAGTTCCTTCTATTTTTTTATAAAATCTTAAAGCAAAGCCAAATTCAAACATCATTTTTCCTATCCAGGCAAAATCAACACTCCTGTTCTTCCCGCTCATGCAGATATTTTTCCTTCGTCGCCATTCCTCCCCGGATGTGCCGCTCCGCTTTATTTACATCCAGAACCACGCGAATCCTTGCCGCCAGAAATGGATTGATCTTTACCAGACGTTCGGTTACATCCTTATGTACCGTGCTTTTGCTTACTCCGAATTTCTTTGCTGTCTGCCGGACCGTTGCTCCGCTTTCCACGATATATTGTCCAATTTCTTCTGCTCTTTCTTCAATATAATCTCTCAAAAAAATTCCCCTGCAAATCTCATTTTTACAATGTATGCAGAGGAATTTTTGTCTATGTCTATCTGATGGGATGAACATAGAATTATTTTTATTCTATTAATGCGCTTAGATCAAGCTTATATATCATATCTCCCAGTTTTTTTTCCTTATTCAAAAATGTTACCATATAAATAGGATAATATATAATATTGTCTTTTTTATTTACATTACCATTACAGAAAACAAACGCCTCATGAATATTATATCTAGGATTTTTCATGCAATTATTAAGAGCCGCATGTCTTTCATAATCTTTTCCTGATTTTATCTCAATAGGCAATACGCAATTTTCATATTCGATAATAAAATCTAATTCTCCAGATCGATTATTGTTATAATAAAACAAATTAAATCCATGACATTTCAACTCCTGTGCAACAACATTTTCATATATTGCACCATAATTTATATTGAGCTCATTCATCAACATTTTCTTTTGAATTCCATTTGCATACATGGCTGTAAGAAGTCCTACATCTGCAAGAAACAACTTAAATAAATTAGTCGATTTGGATATAAGCAACGGTAACATGGGTTCCGATACACAAAATACCGGAAGCGCAACCCCTGCATCCTTCAGCCATATAAAACTATTCTCATATCTGGAAAGCTTAAAATTTTCATTAAGATTTTTCATAATAAATCGTTTATTCTTATTGTTCAATTCACTTGGAATCAGATCAAATATGTCTTCCAAATATAATTTGCTTTCCGGATCATACTTAGCAATATCTTTTTTATATTGCATTATAATCTGGCTTTGCAAATCAATAACATTCTGAAGATTATTTGTATCAATATATTGCTTAACCACCTCTGGCATTCCGCCAACGATCAAATATAAGCGAAATAATTCCAACATTTTTTCATGTATAACTTCATCTACGACTTTTTTGTTTATAAAGCAATCCTTTAATGAGTCCAATATCCGTTGGCTCACATTGTTTGCCATACAGAACTCTTCAAAATCCATAGGATACATTTCTATAACCTGCAAATATCCGACAGGAATTGATCGAATATCCTTTAATTCAACACCAAGAAGAGAACCACTTAATACATATTTATAATTTCCTTCTTCAACCAAAAATTTTATTGCCGTAACTATCTCCTTACACTCCTGTACCTCATCCAAAAAAATAATCGTTTCACCTTTTATTAATTCACCTTCTGCAAATGCCGATAATCTGAGCAAAAAATCGCGTGTATTTTTAAAATCCGAAAATAATTTTTTTGCCTCTTTATTCTCAATAAAATTGATTTCAACAAAAGAAGCTGTGGTTTCCTTTATACATTCTCTAATTATATATGTTTTACCGATCTGTCTAGCTCCAGTAACAAGCAAAGCCTTCTTTTTGGCATCCTGATTCAAAAAATTCAAAATATCATTTTTTATTTTTCTTCTCATTCTACACCTTCTTTCATATTTTCATATATATTATGCCATATCTTTGTCCGTTTATACAAGGTTATTTTTGCATTTTTGTCCGTTTATACAAGGTTATTTTTATATTTTTTGTCCGTTTATACAAGATTTGTACATTATTTTTGAACCATGATATAATGAACGCAAAATTATTTGCTCGCAAGGATGCTGATTTTGCGGAATGCATTGAAGAAAGAAGTTTTGATAATGAACAACAAACCAAACAACTACATCCTGGATTTTACGCATGTATACTGCGATGAAGATATGAAGGATAACCCACGGTTTCACTGGATCGACTGCTCTGACATTGAAGGCTGCGACCTGTATTGTTCAGATGAAGCCGCTGCCGAGATCCGGAAACGAATCATGCCATATGGAATCAACGGTATCCATTTTATTGACTCCGGGAATTTTCATTATGTAACAAAGATAACAACCGACCAGATCAAACGACCGTTCTCGCTCGTAGTATTCGACCACCATACAGATATGCAGCGACCACTCGTTGACGGAATGATGAGCTGTGGTGACTGGGCGGGGCTTGTTCTGGACCAGAATCCAAATCTGAAACAGTTAATTCTGATCGGACCGGAAGCAGCCGACATTTTCCAGATTGATGCAGTACGCAAAGACCGTCTTCTGACCTTTTCTGCTGAAGAACTAAAAAATGGGACTGCCCGAAAGAAATCAGCAAACATCCTCTCAGGTGTCCCATTTTATATTTCTATTGATAAAGATGTTCTCTCTACCCGTTTCACAGAAACCAACTGGAATCAGGGCGACATGTCACTTGACATGTTGGAACATCTGCTTGGCATCATCTTAAGCCATGAAACCGTATGCGGCATCGATATCTGCGGTGAATGCCAACCGGATCTACCACTTCCAGAATACATGGAAGACGAAGAAAAAAATGAACGTATAAATCATGAGCTGATTGATTTTATTCGATCACATATTTCTAACGATACCCCATCCGTTTCTCATAATCGATGATATAATCCCTGTTTGCAAGCTCATACTGATTAAACATTGCTGTATCATCGAAATCATCCGGATCAATCGTTCCATTGTACCAGCTCTTGGAATTGAAATATGCCTGATAATCCGGATCATTAAATTTTCTTCCATGGCGGGCATATATTTCGTTAAGAGCGAGACGGCATTCATCCGGTGTCAGCCCATCCAGGTCACTATCTGATATGTATTCAGAATCACTATTCGGAAGCATATACTCGGAATCTGAAGTATCCCCTGTTTCCTGTGAGCCTGACTGGTTATCTGTATTGGCGAGCACCTTAGAATTATAATTATCACTTTCTCCGCTATATTCACAGGCTCCATCCAACGCCAATACCGTAACCATATGGTAATAATAATTTGCTCCTGCCATAGAATAAATCTTTGCAACAGCTCCCAGGGTTCCATTTTCATCAATATATGGAAGTGCCTCTGCAACATTTTCAGACGCTATTGTTTCATTATAAACGACATCATAATAGTCATCTGTATCTTTAAAGCTTCCATACAATGAATAAAAGCAGGCATCCATGGTGTCCTGTGCATCCTGTTCATAATCTGCTTCATCTATATTCAGTTCTGCAAGCAGATCCTTCTTCGTAAGCAGCTTATCCTTTTTCAGATCCAGAACATACACATTATACTCAACCATATCTGCATCAAATTGAAGCGGTATGATCAACGATAATATATCACCATACAGAGTCCATTTATAACTGATTCCCATACAGCCTGATCCATATTCATCTGTATTTTCTATGTAATTCTGTGCAAGCTTCTCGATTCTTTTATTTACTTCGTCACATGCTGCACCGTCATAATTTATGTAAGGCAAATAATATACACCTGTATAATTTACAGTTTCTACCTGTGCTGACATATCGGAATCAATAACCATATCTGCACTGTATGCAGTCTGTGCCTCACTTGTATTCTCTGAACTATTTTCCTCCGTAACCTGGGCATCTGTTGATGTATCTGTTGACAAATCCTCTGATGCATCTGCTATCATTTCTGTCTGATCTTCGGAAACCTCACTTTGTTTTGTAGTGACTTTATCGGAAGCTTCATCCTTTTTCCCATTCGAAACATAGTAGATCTCTGCAGATAAACCTGCTGCCAGGATAGCGAAGCATATAAATATCGCCCGTTTCCATCCGCCAAATTTTCCTAAGATCAGAGGGCAAAATAATACAGCAGCCAACATCATAACTGCTCCAGCCAGATACTGTCCCATAATAAAAAACACTACTGCAACTATGATGCCACATACCATCGCACTCCAAAAACGAAACTTCTGGTATCCTGTCAATGAAGTTGTTTCTGTTACCTTCTTGCTCTCTCTATCATTATGGCCATTTTGCAAATCAGGCTGAATATAATCAAAAGTCTGAGTATTGTATTCTATATTCTGAGACTGACCAGATCCGGAAATTTGCTCCGGTGAGGTCTGTTCTACAGGTTGTCCGCAATTTGGACATACCGCCCATCCATCCTGTAATTCTTTTCCACAATTACTGCAAAACATATTTTTCACCTTCCCTTTCTTCTATTCATTTATCTATGGTGTATACTCATACTCACTTTTATCGTATATTCCTCCATATTCATTAAACAAATCCCGGTCAGATATAGCCAGATAAATTCTTTCATATTGAGGATTATATGTCAGCATTGCACCATCTGAATAATAAATAAATACCCCATTTTCATTAATATAATCCGGTATTAATTCAAACGACCATGACAATGTATAGCCACTATACATTAACTGCAAATAACGATCACTCATATTAATAACCTGCAGATTGGAACCATTTCCTACTTGTGTATACATAGCACTGTAATTTGTATACCAATACAGATCATTCTCGTTATAACTTACGGATTCATCCTGTGTTACATCTGATCCCGGCCGGGTTGCCAGACATAATTTATATTCTCCACACACTGTCATGCTGATGCGACTGGTATCTTCATTTGCATTTGCAGGGAAATCAAAAACTACCTCCACATTAGCTCCTGTATTTCCCGCCAAATTGCCAGATTCCCAATCTGACCAGATTCTTTTGCAGGCTACTCCATCATTGTCAACATCACTAAATATATTGGATGATACAAATCCAGATGTCATTTCATCCTTATTATAGACATAAACCGTGCAATGGACTTCCAACCCTTGACCATCATTTCTTGCCCGGACACGCGCATTTTTTACCTGAACGCTCCAGTATGGATCCTGATCTATAGTCTCCATTAGATAATACACATCGGAAGATACATCTGCCTTCTCACTCTTTTCTTCCGCCGCCTCCGTTGTATTTACAGTCTGCTGCTCTGTCGTAACCACGCTTCCCTCTGTTTTATCCGGCTTTGCCCCACTCTCACCAAACAAACGGCTATTGTAATCCTCAAAAAGACTTTCATTTGATTTGCCATCATAAATTACATCATGTAATACCGGATAGCCATCACTATTAAACCCAAATATTACAGATTCATCCACACCATCCGGTTCTGTAAAACTGACTGTTACATATTCTTTATCATCAACTTTCTCATACGACCAATCCAGATCATCCTCACTATAAGCAAATCCAAAAAAGTCCTCTATCGTATAATCTGCGGTCGCCATTGGATATGTCTTAATATATTCAATACAGCCCTCTTTCCGCAAAGCATCATCCCAGTACCAGGTAAAAATACCAATCAACACCAATATGGTACTGCCGATAATCAACAGAACTTTCTTTGATCCTGCCTTTTTTATCAACCATGGCATTGCCAATATTCCCGCTATCGCAAATGCAATACCCGATAGGATATGTCCCATTGGAAAAGCTATAATAGCAACAAGAAACATTCCAATAAACATCCATTTCAAACGAGCCATCTTTGATTCATGATAGGCTTCCCGTAATATCTTTGATCCGCTTTCTTTCGTTTCGGTTCCATCCCCTCCATTGTGTCCCTTTTGCAGATCATATGCCTGCGCCCCACAGAAAGGGCAAAAATTTCCCTCAAATTTTTTCCCACAATTGCTACAAAACATTCTCTTCACCTTCCTTTTTTAATTTACTTATAAAATCAATACTAGTTATAACGATACAGATGTATCGGCAATCCCCCTACTTCTAATGTCATATTGTTTAAATCTTTATTTGCACTTTCGGGCAGAACAAAAACAAAGTGATCCGTAAATGAAGCTCCACTGGATATGGTTTTTCCATAATAATCACAACTGATTCCCACTTGATCTTTAATACCGGCATCATTTAATACAAAAATATCATCCGGATAAAATATTTGATCTTCGCTGCTGATATTTGTAATTGAAACATCACAATACACATATACGGAATCTCCAAATACCCAGTGTTCATCCTCTGATGCATCAGTAACAACAATCTCCCATCCGTCACAGGTAATCGTATCTCCTAAATATCCTTCCTGTGTGGTTTTTCTACCAGAACCACCATTTTCATCATCTGATGCCCAAGCCCAAAACATTCCGGCTAATATAAAAATAATTGTTACAAATCCAATCGCCCGCTGTCTTTTGGCAGATAGTCTGTTTAATACAAGGGGACACAAAGGAAATGCAGCAATCAGAAAACAAAAACCACTTACTATTTCTCCATCAGAAAAATATACAATTGCAAATATAATTGCCAGAATCATAATGCCCCAAAAGCAAAGACCACGCATTCCTGTCAAAGGATTCGGAATATCATTTTTAATCTGAGTCTGATTCCCCTGACCATTCATACCATTGTAGTAATTCTGGTTTGGCATCCCCTGAGCGTTCATACCGTTATAATAGTTCTGATTTGGTATTCCCTGTCCGTTCATATTGTTATAATTCGGATTCGGCATCCCCTGTCCGTTCATATTGTTATAATCCGGATTCGGCATCCCCTGTCCGTTCATATTGTTATAATCCGGATTCGGCACTCCTTGTCCGTTCATGCCGTTGTAATAATTTTGGTTTGGCATCCCTTGTCCATTCATGCCATTATAATTATTCTGTTGATTATATTGTGCCGGTTTTCCACAATTCGGACAAAACCGACCTTCAAATTCTTTTCCACATTCACATTTCATAAGCAGTCTCCCTTCACCTCTTTATTTCACGCCTGCCTGTATACCTTCTGCCTGTCCTTGTCATTGCCAGTCTTTTCTGAAAAAAATTCCAGAATAATATGTCGATGTATCTTTACGCTGTTCCACATCTGTTACATCTTTATAAGTATATTTTGTATTTGTAGGGGGATGTTCTGACGCTGACTTATATGTTTTTGCTGCAGCCTGCTCTTTGGGACTTTCACCTGATGAATTCAAATGAATATTTGATATATATTCCGCTCTTTTTACCGGATCGGATAACACCTGATACGCTTCATTGATCAATTGCATTTTTTCATCATCCTGTGCACTATGTCCGGATTGATTATCCGGATGATATTTCTTACATAGTGCACGGTATGATGCTTTTATGACCTCTGGTTCTGCATTTTCTGAAACATTTAACACTTCAAAATAGTTGACCATATGATCTCTTTTTATTTCTTATCCTTTTTCTATTTCTTAGCCTTTACTGACATTACGTTACTCCACTTGGAATAAACAGTCTTGCCACTCGCTTTTCCTTTTGCACGGACTCTGACATAATACCGCTTACCGGCCTTTAATCCGGTAAGATTAGCGGTTGTCTTTGTTACTGTTTTTGTCTTTGCGCCCTTGAATGATTTCTTGGTTGCATACTGGATCTGATATCCGGTTGCTCCTTTTACAGAAGAATACTTTACTTTTGCCTTCTTATTCTTCTGCGCTGTCAGGTTCTTTAATTCAATCGCTTTATTCTTTACAGATGCTTTAACGGTAATCGTATAAGTCTTATATGCTCCGCTGTCTGTAATTGCATATATCTTTGTAGTTCCGGCTTTCTTGGCTGTTACTACACCCTTTCCTGAAACAACTGCCACTGTCTCATCTGCCGATCCCCAATAAACAATATCTGTGGAATCAAGTGGAGAAATCGTTGCTTTTAAGGTTATTTTCTTTCCCTGCTCTACAGTATCTTCGCTTCGATCCAGATAAACCTTAACTGCAGGTACTTTTACATTTACTATGCATCTAGCTGTCAGACCATTCTTTGTCTTTGCTGTAATGACTGTTGATCCTGCCTTCTTGGCTTTCACCACGCCATTTGCATCTACCGTTGCAATCGCTGGATTCTGACTGCTCCATGTTACTGTCTTATATGTTGCTTTTGCAGGAAGAACCGTTGCTTTTAATGTCTGGGTTTTTCCCTTCTGAATATTTGCACTGGATACATTCAGTTTAATGGATGTTGGCGGAATCTCCTTTACAAGAATTGAAAATGAAACACTCTTGCCGCCAAGACTTACTGTTATCGTCTGTGTACCGATCTTATTCATATTGTAACTTCCAAGCATAGATTCTGATGGAATCATCAATGCATCTAATTCATCTTCATACACTGCATACAAGGAAAATCCATTCAAACTGAGTTTATCTCCCTGGAAATACTCCTGTTTTGTTGGAAGCTGTTTGATCATAAGGCTCTTTACACGCACCGTTGGATTGCTTCTAAGCTGCGCATATGGATAACTGCTGTATTCATCCAGAAACCAAACATTCTTGAAATCAAAACCTACATAGGAAGATGAATATTTCATCATAGCTTCGGTGAGAGGGGTTGCATTATTATACTGTGTATTTCTTTTTGATTCCATAAGGCTCTTTGGATCGTAGTAGCAGTTTTTGATTTCATCATTATAGTTATAACTTCCCATTATTGGTTTATAATAGCCATCATCAGCCTGCTGCAAATTTCCTCTTGTATAACAATTTGTTACAGAATTCGCATAACCACTATAACTACGTCCAACAATTCCACCTAAATACCCAGAATAACTATTACTAACACTACAGTTATTAATACAATTTTGTACTATATTCTGCTCTGCATTCCATATCCTTCCGATAATTCCACCTAAACAAGCACCGCCATCACTAACCGATATTAAACCATCTACATAGATTCCGGATATCTGAGTATTATTACCACACGTTCCAACTAATGCACCGGTATAGTCTCCATAATTTGTATTCATCTCAATATCCACATCCGTCAGACTGAGATTCTTGATCGTTGCTCCACTGACAGTTCCAAACAGACCAACCGTATCAATCTTTCCATAGATATGCATACCAATGATACGATGTCCATTTCCATCAAAGGTACCTGTAAAATTATCAATTGGTGTCCAGCCATTACCGGTATCAAAGATGCCTCCTTCCTTTGTATACTCTGTCAGATCAATATCCTCCGTCAGAATATACTTACCGGACAAATTATTCCGGATACCATTCAACTGATCTGCTGAACTGATCGGTTCATATCCCTCCGGCACCACTGTTTCTGCTGCCTGTGCCTTCCATTTCACAGGACTGCCAATACTGCAGCCAAGCATAACTGCAACTGCAATGATAAGCATTGCAATAACTTTCATCTGCTTCTTCATAGTTTTTCCTCCTTCGTCCTTATAAAGCTCTTAATCAAATAGATTTTTTGATTAAAAGCACCTGTTGTTTTAAATATTTTAGTACAGATGTTTACTAATTTCAATAGTAAATATTTGTACTAGATATACTATATCTATCAAACAACAGGTGGTAAGTATATGAAATATATTCAGAGAATTCGAAACTTAAGAGAAGACGCTGACTACACACAAGAATACATTGCCCATGTTCTTGGCACATCCCAGACAATGTACGCCCGATACGAACGTGGTGCAAACGAACTGCCAATTCACCATCTGCTGACATTATGTGACCTCTATCAGGTATCTGCCGACTATATTCTCGGACGTACAAATGAAAAATAGCGAATCTACCCCCGCAGATAATTCTTCTCCCCCTTGCCAATAAAATACACCTTATGAAATGGCACAGTCACAAGAAGCGTCACCGCTTCTGCGATCGGTACAGCCAGCCACGCTCCATAGATCTTAAGGAAATGCGGCAGGATCAGAAGACTTAACACCGTAAAGATAAATGTCCGGCTGAATGAAATGATCGCCGACACCTTACCATTTGAAAGGGCAGTAAAGAAGCCGGAGGAAGTGATATTCAACCCGCTGAACAAGAAATTGATCGCAAAGATCTTGAATCCGATTTCCGCCAGTTCAAATGTTGCCGGGTCATGTGTGAATACCGTAATGATCCAGGTCGCAAGCACCTCTGCAATAACCGTCAGAATAACCGCCGATATTGCCACAAAAAGGAATGCAATCTTATAAATACTCCGAAGTTTTTTCTTATTCTTTGCGCCATACTGGAACCCAACGATCGGACTGATCCCGATTGTAAATCCCAGATAAAATGCATTGAATAAGAACTGTCCATACAGCAGGATCGAGATAGCCGCAACTCCGGCTTCTCCTGCAAGACGCATCAGAACAAGATTGAACAATACCGTTACAACAGAATTTGAAAGTTCTGATACCATCTCGGAAGAACCGTTATAGCAGGCATGTCCAAGCTCCCGCAAGGAAAGCTTGAATCCGGTAAACCGAAGCTCACCTTTGGAGAACAGGAAAAACACAAGTCCGGCAATCGCGGGAATACACTGACCGATTCCTGTTGCAAGTGCCGCACCTGCAACTCCCATATCACAGATCACGATCAATACGTAATCAAGAACAGCATTTACAATACCTGCACCGATCATAAGTAGCAAACCCATCGTTGGCCGTCCCGCTGTGACCAGATACATCTGAAACAACGTTTGCAGCATACAGGCAGGAATGAATAAGCTCACCATTCCCAGATAACTTTTACAGTCTGCCAGAAGCACTTCATTGGAACCCAGCAGTCTGGATATCTCTGTCAGGAACACCTGACTGATCACCACGATCACAAGGCTGACCAGAATACATACCGTAACAAACTGAGTCAGGCTCTCACATGCTCTCTTTTTATTTCCCTCTCCAAGATATTTGCTAATGATCGCATTTCCACCCGATGCCAGCATCATGGCAATGGCGATCGCCACATTTACTACGGGATATACGATATTTAACGATGATAATGCATTACTTCCGACAAATCGGGATACAAAGATACCATCCACGATGGTATACAACGACATAAATACCATCATGATGATTGACGGTGCTGCAAAGCTCAGCAGCGACCATGGCGTAATGCGACGATTTAATGATTTACCCATTTTAACAAGTCCTCTCCGTTTTATAACACTTTTCTAATTGACAAAGCCAAGCATATACTATAGGGTAACCCTATAGTCAAGTGTAATTTTGAAAATGAAAGGAAATTCAAATGAATAAAAAGATATATATGACGACCGGCGAGTTCGCCAGGATCATGCGAATAACAAAAGAAACCCTGTTTCATTATGATGAGATTGGTTTATTTCAGCCGGAGCTCACCCAGCCAAATGGTTACCGCTATTATTCGATCTATCAGACCGAGATCCTTGACACCATCCTTTTATTAAAAGACCTCGGTATGCCGTTAAAAGAGATCAAACAGCAGCTTGCCAACCGTGATCCGGCAAAGATGCTCCATATATTAGAAGAACGTGAACATCAGATCAATACGGAGATTGCCAAATTACGTTCTATGGAAAAATGGATCTCGCAGCAAAAGAGCAAGATCCATTTCGCCATGCAGATTGATCCGACAGCCATCTTTATCGCCGACTTCCCGGAACGCTACTATCTCTATGCAGAAGCACCAACCGCTACAGATGCTGAACTGTATCGAAAAACCGATGACCTGATCAATCTTCTGCTAACGGTCGGTTCTACTTTCAAAAATGATTATGATATGGCATATTTCCAGCATGTTTCCCATATCGAATCAGATAAGTACGCTGTCTATGATAATGTCGCCCTGTTGTTAGATAACAAGCCTTACGGGCTTCCTGTCCATACCTTGCCTGCAGGAAAATATCTCACCGCCTACCACACCGGTCACTGGGATACGATCGGCGATACTTACGACCGCCTGATGACCTTTAAACATGAACACAACATCCATACTTCCTCTGAATATCTGGAGCACAATGTTATAGATAGCTTCACTGCCGAAGACCCGCAAGACTACATTACCGAGATCACTGTAGCCATAGAAGCATGATCTACATTTTTATATAAGGCTCCGCTTAAAACTTCTCAAAGAAATGATATTCGTACAGGTTGGTCAGCTTCTTACCTGTCAGTGCCGCATAGGTACGAAGTAGCGAGGATGCACAACCTGCCACACCAACATACAGTCCCGGATAGCTCACAACTCTGGTCGGGATCGTTCTCCACCAACTGTCATACCAGGTACGAAGTCCCGGTGTCCGGTGATCCGAATCGGAAAGCATCACATCAGCCGTACGGATCATATAATCATAGAACTCTTTCTCTCCGGTATATTCATACATGGCAGCAAAATGCTCCAGAATACCTGCTGTTCCACAGCACTGGCACTGGCAGTTCCAGAAGCCCCAGGAATGTTTCTCCGGCGCACCGGCACGGACGATACCGCGCGATAATTCGATCGTCCAGTTCCGGTAGATCTCCTCTCCGGTAATCTCATACAGTTCACGAAATGCCAGCGTACTTCCAACCGGGCCATGACATGTACTGAGATAATATTTGTCATACGTCGGACCTGTTACCGGATGATCCTGATATGGAATCAATCGTCCGGTTTCATCTCCAACTGCGATATTCATTGCTTATGTAAGTCCTTCCTTTGCCAGCTCCAGATATTCCTCTTTCTTTGTATCCTGATATAAGGCTGCGAACATCCATGCCGTTCCGGTCGTTCCATGTGACCAGTTCGGGAATGTCGTATCCTTCGCAAAATCAATCATCGACAAGTCAAGCAGCTTCCAGAACTTTCCACCATTTGGTGCAGGAAGAGCATCCTGTGCGATCCGGTCTGCAGCCGCACATGCCGTATCCAGATATTTCTTTATACCGGTCTTACGGTAAAGGATATCTAAGAATACGATAAATCCGCCATCTGCGGTGATATCCTCCTGATCACTCCAATGCAGTCCTCTCTCATCGGTTACTGCTGCTTCAAGCAGGACATCTGCAACATATAATACATAATCCCGATACTCCTGTTTTCCTGTCACCTGATACAGGTCTTCAAGGAAATATGCCTCACCAACCGGGCCATTGTAAGGGCCTGCCGCCCAGCCCGGAACCGGAATAATTCCCTTTACTTCTGAATGAAGCGTCGTCTGATACCATTCCACTCCAACCTTCGTTGCAATGATATGCGCCGCTGCTTCCTCTGCCTCAGTCAGCCAGCGTGTGTCTCCGGTTGCTTCATACAGCCGGATAAAGAAAATACCAATACCTGCCGAACCGTCATACATACTCTTCGGCGTAAATAACGGAACATCCTCCCGATATCCATCCTGTCCTTCCGGCAACGCCTGCCAGATTCTTCCATATTCCGTCTTAATCGCCAACGTATCGATCCATTCCGCCGTATCGATCGCCGCTTTCAAATAATCTTCTGCTGTATTCTTTTGAAAAATCTCCGGTGTAATCAACTTTGCCATATCTTCGTCTTCTTTGTAACTTTATCCTATGCTATAAAAACTTCTCACTCTGTCTCAGTTTATCTCGCTGCTTATTATCTCTTTCTCCAGTCATTCCTGTTTCATCGCTTTTATTTCCTAGTATTTCTATATGATAATTATACATGTATTTTCAAATTAAGCAAGCCTTAAAATCACACCCAAACTATAACTATACTATTAAGTGTCCTTTTCATTACATTTTGTATCGTGTTATATCGTTCTCCCCTTATTTACGAACTCTCATAAGGGAAAATAAGGGAAAGAAAATCTGGTAACAAATTATAGAAATGGCGCTAGAATATTGGGACTTGATATGATAAGATTAACGGAAATACTTTATTTGAAAGAGGTGAGAACGATATGAAATATATCCGAGATAATTACTCAGTACAGTTGATGTAAACTGTTGGCAGATTGTGCTGAGGTGAAAATAAAC